>Ga0247831_1000815_pt1 | contig 66002 bp, 62 predicted proteins | sample LaCruzMarch2015__9_FD_192406 | JGI IMG/M metagenome (GOLD analysis project Ga0247831, IMG submission 192406) | Freshwater microbial communities from meromictic Lake La Cruz, Castile-La Mancha, Spain - LaCruzMarch2015_1m | ecosystem: Environmental > Aquatic > Freshwater > Lake | place: Spain...
TCTCGCCGGCATCGGAACCAGCTTCAGGCACGATCGAAACGCGCGATCCCCTTCCAAGGCTCAACTCGGCAGGCTGCGGTGCGTCCACGGTGATTGTTGTGCACGAAGTGAGAAAGGCCGAGGCAGCTAAGACGATCAACAAATGGAGGGATATTTTCATGTGATAGGCAGGATGTATATCCGCATGGTTTGCGTGGAAGCAAGCGGGATCGGGTAGGGCATTTTAAGAGCCAAAGAAAAAAATGGGACGCGCGATAGGATTTCAAAGCATCCTGTTTGGAGACGAAAGTTCCATCTGCAGGCAGAGCCAAGTTTTGCGGTTTTAAAAATACAACGCCTTGAAGTTGCAACACCCCTAAAACAGATTGCCTCCATGAAAATGGTTGCCACACGGGATCTCGCCGCAAAATCCGGACTCGTCATGAAGGAACTCGAATCTGAGGGCATTTTGGTTGTCACGAAGGATGGCAAGCCGCGTTCGATTTTGCTCCCCACATCAGACGAGACCCTGATTGAGTATTTGCGGGACTGCATATATGCGAGGGCTTCGCGCCTGCTTGGCAAGGCTCAATTGGAATCCCTCGCGAAGGGCTTGGATTCGCTGTCGACGGACGACATTGACAAGGAAATAAGAGCAACGCGGATGTCCCGCAAGAGATGAACAGTTGGGTTTTCAACACCAATGTGATTGTCGCCGCGCACCTCTCCCCATTCGGGGTTCCCGCAAGATTGCTGAGTGAGGTTTATGCGCGGCGTTTGAGGATGGCCTATGATTTTCGAATTCTTGCGGAGTATCAGGAGGTTCTTGGCCGAAAAAAGTTCGACCTTTCGCCACAGGCGATAAAAGGCTTTTTGCAGATCGTGGAGGATCAGGAACGCATGGCTCCTCTTCCTCTCAAAACAATCCTGCCAGAGCCTGATGACTTGATATTTCTTGAGTTGGCGGCGGCCACGAGCCATCGGGTCCTTGTCACTGGAAACATCAAACATTATCCGCAGAAAAAACAAGGCTCTGTCCTTGTGCTGACACCGGCCGAGGCTTTCTCGCTTCACTTAAAATGAGCTGCATGCCAACCGTCTAATGTTCCCGCCTCTTTGGTAAAGGCCCGAAGATTCACGGCAATCCTATTTCTTGAAAAACCGGACGCTGGGCAGGTTTTCAAAGTGCCTGTCCTGTGTCCAAAGCTCTGCCTCCTGCGCCCGAGCCACAGCGTAAATGATCGCATCCGCCATGGCCATTTTGTGCTTGGCCGCGAACAGTGAAGCTTTATCCGCGACGGCGGAATCTACGGCGACTTGCTCGAACTTCGCCATCGCCCTGATAGCCATCTCTCGCGCCAACTCCCCCGAATGCGCCAAAACATAACGCCCGACTTCGTAGCGAACGATCGCCGGGACGATCAAGCGCTCCGCTTTGACCGCTGGTTCGAACAAATCGGCACGCTTCGTTCCGCCGAGGAGTTCGATCCAGCCCGAGCTATCCAGCAAAACCGTCACGCCACCTCCCGGTCCCTCTCCTCGCGAATTGTGGCATCATCCACCGGTAATCCCTTGAGCAGCCCCTTGATCTCATCGACCTCCGGCTCCTTTACGAGTCGGATTCCTTGCGAATCGGAGATGGCTTGGAGGCGAGTTCCTGATTTGATGCCCAGCAGACTGCGAAACTCTTTGGGAATTACGATCTGGTATTTTGAGGAAACGGTGATGGCAGTCATACAGAAAAAGTAAGCAACCCCCAATCGATGTCAAACCGCTTTACTTCTCTCGAGCGCTTCTCCGCTGACCGGCGGAAATACAACTCTTCAAAGAGTTCGGTCTCGGCGTGAACAAACCATGCAGTGCCTCGGTTGCGGGTATTTTCTCCACACGGCTTATTTTCACAGGGAGCTGGACCCCATAAACGAGCCGCTTTTTGCGTTGTAGCGGTTCAGGCTGCGTCCGGCGGTTACGGCTATGACGCCACCGCTCACTTGGACAGCTGAGGGTTTTCCGCTGACCGAGATCGAGCCTTGGAAGGATCCACTGGCGGCGCTGTAGCGGTTCACAGTTCCATTTGCCAAAAGCACGGCAATCGTTTCGCCATCGCAGCCGACGGAAATCCCATTGCTCACGGAGATCGAGCCTTTGAACGAACCCGTCTTGGCATCGCGGCGCTCGACGGAGGAGGAGTTTTTGAGAACAGCAATCACGCCATCGGCATGGAGGGGCATAGTGGTGATCAGAAGGGTGGCGATGAGGGTCTTTCTCATAAAGCGCTACCAGCGGTTCGGGTAACTCACGCGCTTCTCGCGATTGCCGCAGTGGCCGTGGGAATCTCGGTAAATCACCGGCTGTTGGCGATAGATGACGGCTGGTTGTGTGTAGTAAACCGGAGTGGGGCGCATTTGTTGGTAAGGCTGCATATACACCGTTTGTGGTTGATAATAGGTCACTGGCCGCTGGTAATACACGGGAGCCGGAGCAGCATAGACAGGCGCAGAGTAAACGGGGGCGCATTGGCGCTGGTTGTTGTTGCTGTAGTGGAAGCCCGAGCCATCCCCAAGCGTGAATCCCCAAGAACCAGCTTGCGCAAGGGTCCCCAAAGTGAGGGTGATGGTGGATATAAGGAGGATTGTTTTTTTCATAGAATTTGCAGGGTTGGTGAAATCATAAGTGGGATTTGCCGTGCGTCAAATTTGAGTCCTTATTTACCAATATTTTATAAACATCAAAAGCCCATTCAACAGGCGGTTTCAACCGTCCAACTATGGCAAATGACCATCCACTGGAAATATAATTTTTCCATCACCAGGGGCTGGGAATGACCACTCGTTGGGGATTTCCATACGGATCGTAGGTGTCGAGCACTTTTGGGTAGCCATCTCCGTGACCGGAGCGTTGGTAGTCATTTTGCTGGCCCTGATACATCGGTGCGATTCCTTGGCTCGGTGCGCCGTGGTCGATCAGCTCGTAGGAATCATACTCGCCATCGGGTGGACCAACTTGCCGATCGCCCTGCCCCGGTCCAGGACGAAATGTGCCAGCATCTTCAAACCGAACAAACTCGCGTTGGGGACTGCACGAAACGGCAGAAAAAACCAGAAATGCCAGAAGGGAAAAGTATGAACTGTTGATGCAGAAAGAAGACATTATTCAAGCTGACGTGAAAATTTGACCGACAAAAGCAAAAGCGTGAACCTGAAAACTTACAAACTTAATTCGTAAAAATCACCCACCAAACCTTCCACCAAGGCCTGCCCTCAGTGAGCGTGTCACATTTGACTCCGCCGGATGCGGGCGTTGGCGATGCCTTGGTTGATGGCGAGCAGATGGTCGATCATGGCCTGAGCCCACACTTGCTTATGCTGCCTTTGGAGGTAAGGGTAGTGCAACAATTCGTCTGTAAATTGCCGACATCACCGAATCATTCCTGACTTGTTGAAGACGGAGCGGAGTTTTACGCAAAGCGATCGTATGTCAGGAAAGAGGGGGGGAGGCGTCCGGTCACGGCTGGATACTGAAGGTGCTTAAATCAAACAGAGCACCAACCAAGACCGAACACATACCCACACCAAATACACCCCTTGATAACCTGATCCAACGTCTTTTGAACAAAGGATACCAAAACGGGCTTCCTCGCGTTGCCGAAATGATTCTCAACGAGGCCAAATCCTCCCGTGCAGGAGCGGGGATAACAAACGCGTAGAATCTCGTCATTTTACTGCGTCCGGGAGCCGCCTGAAATCTTGTGATGACCGTGAAGGGAGCATCAAGAAAACGCGCTGTCTCCTTCTTGGCTGAAATGCCGGCTTGAACAGACTGTGTCGGGGATATTCCAAAATGTTCCGCCTGCTGCGCGACCCTTTCTGGAAACGAATCCTCGGACTCAGGTGTATCCGCAAAATAGAGGCGAAAAATGTATTCCTGCCCTTGGTGACGGACATGAAACGAATCGCCATCATTCCATTCATTCGGAACGAATGTGCAACCGCGCAAGGTCTGCCACTCGTCGGCAAGACCAAGAAAGGGACAAGCTGCAAGCAGGGCGCAGAGGATGAATTTCTTTAAAGTTTGAGACTTCATAAAAAACAAAATCATGCTGAATACGGCACGATGCTTCACGTGAGACTCCTATGGTCAAGTGCTGGATTCAGCACGATGAAAGATCAACCGCGCAATATTGTCGGCCCGCAAGTGCGACGCATGCGATGCGAGGCAGGACTCTCTCAGCCTGCTTTAGCGGCCCAGTGCCAGCGCATGGGTTGGGATGTCGGGCGCGATGCCATCGCCAAAATTGAAGGCCGAACAAGATGGGTCGCCGACAGCGAACTACTGCACTTGGCAAAAGCTCTCTCCTGCCCTCTCACCGATTTATTCCCGAGCGCATCCCAGCGCACGGTGAAGGGAAAATAAAACAACCAAGACATCGAGGGAAGTAAGTGAACATTTCCACTCTTGGTTCCATGCGAAAATTCCAGCCCTCGCCAAATTTCCTTCTTCGTCGCCGAGGTGTGGCGCGGTTCGCGGGGCTGCGTTTTCGGTGGCGATGGTTGCTTCCTGTGCTGGTGATGTCCTGCGCGCCGCCGCTGTGGATCGAGAGCCGTTGCCATGCGTTTGCGGCGTGGGGGTGGTCGTTGGCTCGCGCTAGCAAAAATGCCACCGCTCACTCGCCCCACGAAAATCAGCGGAGCGATGCCACGCGAAAAAAAACCTTTCGCCGTATCGCTTCAAACGAACTGCGAGAGGCATTCTAAAAGACATCCTTGGAAGTTGGTAGAAATCGCAAGACATTTTCCCACTTTGACCAATTTTGGCACAAGGAACCCATAAACGCTTGATTTAGAAGGGAGGTGGCTGGACCCGGAATCGAACCGGGGACACGAGGATTTTCAGTCCTCTGCTCTACCAACTGAGCTATCCAGCCTTGAAATGGGTTGAATACATTATGACAGCGATTTTCAGGAAGCAAGGATTTATCGCCAGGAGATTCCGTGCGCTTTTTGAAGCGCATGTCCAGATTGGATAAAAACTCCTCTTGGATGCGCTGGGAGCTATGCTAATTTTGAAGTGTGCAAAAAGCTACTCCTCGTGTTTTCGAGCCTAAGACGCCAACTTCAATGTGGATCAAAGCAGTTGCAGGCGGATTGTTGATTTTGGCATTCATTCTTTTTGCGGTCTGGCAGATGGGGGCCGGCATTTCCGATGCCAAGATGACTGGAATAGTCGTGGCAAAGGATTTCAAGCCAATGGCCGAACCAGAAAAGCAGATCACAATTCACAAGAGCGGGGATGTAAGGTCTGATAGCGTCGAAGGGGAATATGTGATCACGGTGGAGGTGCTGCAAAAAGACGGCACCCGGAAGCCCTACACAGTGTGGCTGAACGATAAGACGCGCTACGACTCCATAAAAGTGGGGGACAACTTCGATATTGGTCCCTATCTCGTGCGTTAGCTTGCCTGCGGATTCCGGTTGTTTTTTTGAACAAATGAGAGAGGCGGCTTGTCACAATCCCTCGCAAACATAAAAATCCTGTTCCCGATTTCTCAATGAGCATTAATACCTCCGAATTAACCCAACAAGTCCAAGAATGTCGCCAGTGGGTCGAGCCACTGGTCAATGAAGTCTCCCGCGTGGTGGTGGGGCAAAAAGTCCTTGTCCACCGGCTGCTTGTCGGTCTTCTCTCAAACGGCCATGTGCTGCTTGAGGGTGTTCCCGGGTTGGCCAAGACGCTGACGGTCCGCACGCTGGCAAACTCGATCCGCACGGGCTTTCAGCGTTTGCAATTCACGCCGGATCTCCTTCCGGCGGATCTCATCGGCACGCTGATATACAATCCGCGCGATGGAGAGTTCAGCACCAAACTTGGGCCGATTTTTTCAAACCTGATCCTTGCGGATGAAATCAACCGCGCTCCGGCCAAGGTGCAGAGCGCCCTGCTCGAGGCGATGCAGGAACGGCAGGTCACGATCGGGGAGCAGACATTCAAACTCCCGGATCCGTTTTTGGTTTTGGCCACGCAGAATCCCATCGAGCAGGAGGGAACCTATCAGTTGCCTGAGGCCCAGCTCGACCGCTTCATGCTGAAGGTGCATGTGGGATACCCCACCCGTGAAGAGGAGCGCTTGATTCTCGATGCCATGGCCACATCATCACCTCGTCTCGAAGTCGAGGCGGTGGTCGGCCCCGAGGAGATCATCCGAGCCCGTGGAGTCGTGAATGACATCTATGTTGACGACCGGGTGAAGGATTACATCGTCAATATCGTCTGGGCGACGCGGGATCCCGCAGCGGCGAAGCTCAAGCTCGATGGCATGCTGCGCTACGGAGCGTCTCCACGAGCGACGATCTTCCTCACGCTGGCTGCGAAGGCGAACGCGTTCATTGCAGGTCGGGGCTATGTGACTCCGCAGGATGTGAAGAGCGTGGGACTTGATGTCCTTCGTCACCGCATCGGAGTCAGCTACGAAGCGGAGGCCGAGTCGGTGACTACCGAGATGGTCGTTGAGCAAATCTTCGCCGGTGTTCCAGTGCCTTGAATTTGGGGAAACTCGAACCCTTTCCGCGCTGGCGGGAGCATTTTTTCGAAAGTAAAACATGACGCGAGATCCCAAGGAAATTCTCAAAAAAATCCGCCTCATCGAGTTGCGCACCCGCAGTCTGGTGAACTCGATCTTCGCGGGCCAATACCACAGCGTTTTCAAAGGTCGGGGCATGAATTTTGAAGAGGTTCGCGAATATGCTCCAGGTGATGAAATTCGATCCATCGACTGGAATGTCACGGCCCGCATGAACGTGCCCTATATCAAGAAATTCACCGAAGAGCGCGAGCTGACTGTCATGCTTCTTGTGGATGTGAGCGCCTCCGGGCTGTTTGGAAGTATCGAGCTCAGCAAGCGCGAGCTCGCCGCCGAGGTGGCGTCGATCCTCGCTTTCAGTGCGATCAACAACAACGACAAGGTCGGGCTTCTGCTTTTCAGCAACGAGGTGGAGCTGTTCATTCCGCCGAAAAAAGGCCGCCTGCACACATTGCGGTTGATCCGAGAAATGCTTTATTTCGAGCCCAAGGGGAGGGGGACGAACCTTGCAGGTGCGCTGGACTACATGAACCGCGTCATCTCGCGCCGTGCGGTTGTGTTCATGATCTCGGATTTCATGGCGCCGGATTTTACCAAGGCCCTCACTGTGACCAGCAGGCGGCATGATTTGGTTGCCATGCCGGTGACAGATCCCGGCGAGAGCGAGTTACCCGATGTCGGCATCGTCACGCTGGAAGATGCTGAAACAGGGGAGCAGATCGATGTGAATACCTCCAGCCGCGCGGTGAGGCGCGGGCTTTTTGAACTCAACGAGGAGCGAATGAGGGCGCTGGATCGCCTTCTGCGGAGTCGCCGTGTGGATGTGGTGCCACTCTCCACGGCCGAGGACTATCTGATCCCGCTTCGAGCGTTTTTTGATCAACGCGAACGCCGACTCGCCGCATGAACCCTGCCGCACCAAGTCCCACTCCTGCTCCGCTCAACGATATTGTCGGGCCTGTCTGGTTCTGGCCGTATCCGCTCTGGATGACGGTCGCCGGCGGGGTTGCATTGCTTGTGATCCTTGCAGGGCTTTTCTGGTTGCTCACAAAACTCCTCTCGCGCCCGGCGGTTCCGCCTACGAATCGACAGAAGGCAATCGCAGCACTCGAGGCCTTGCGCAGCGGGATTGCGGGAGCCGACCCCTATGCGTTTGGAGTCGTGGTTTCCGACTCGATTCGCAGCTACATTCGAGCCGAGTATCGTCTACAGGCGACGACTCAGACCTCGCTGGAGTTTCTTAACTCCATTCGCGGCAATCCGCTTTTCAGCGAGAATGAAAAGTCTGGGTTGACCGTGTTTCTTGAGAAAACCGATCTCTTAAAATTTGCGAGAGCCGAGGCCGGTGATCGCGAGATGCTCGATCTGCTCGATATCGCCGCCCGGTTGGTGCGAGGCGAGGCACAGTCTCAAAAATCCGTAATCTCTGCATGAGTGCATTGTCCGGATTCGTATTTGCCCATCCCTGGGTTTTATCACTGCTCCTGAGCTTGCCTCTTCTCGCTTGGCTCAAAGGCAAATTCGGCGGCACGGCCGGCGTCACATTTTCAAATACCTCGATGCTGGCAAAAATTGGCCATCGCAGGCGCAGCCGCGCAGGAGCGTTTTTAGCCGCATTAACCTATCTGTCGCTGGCACTCTTCATCGTGGCCTTGGCCCGTCCGCAACTCGGCCGCGTCACCACACAAGTGCAGGCCACGGGAGTGGATATCATCCTCGCGCTGGATGTCTCGCGCTCGATGCTGGCGGAGGATTTTACCATAGGAAATCGTCGAGCGAACCGCATCGATGCCGTTAAACTCGTCACCGAGCAATTCATCCGCGAGCGTCCGAACGACCGTATCGGGTTGGTTGCGTTTGCCGGGCGTCCCTATCTCGTGAGCCCGCTGACACTCGATCACGACTGGTTGATTCGAAATCTCGAGCGCCTGCGCATTGGCTTGGTTGAGGACGGCACCGCCATCGGCTCTGCTATCGCATCTGCCGCAAATCGCCTCAAGGACAAGGAGGCAAAAACTAAACTCATTGTTCTCCTCACGGACGGCGACAATAACGCCGGTAAGGTTCAGCCGCTCACGGCCGCCGAGGCCGCCAAAGCGCTTGGCATTCGTATCTACACGATTGGAGCGGGAACAGATGGGGAAGCGCCATTTCCATTAACCAATCAATTTGGTCGAACTGTTTACCGCAATGTGCTGGTGAAATTTGATGAAAAGACGCTTCAGGAGATCGCTGCCATGACGAATGGTCAATATTTCCGCGCGACAGATACTGGTTCGCTGCGCGCGATTTTTGGAGAGATCGATAAACTGGAAAAGTCCAAGATCAAGGTCGAAAAAACCGCGCAATATCGAGAAATCTTCATGTGGTTCCTCATACCCGGCCTTGCCTTCTTGGTTCTTGAAATCCTTCTTTCCCAAACCATATGGAGACGACTGCCCTAACATTTGGTGCCCCTCATTGGCTCTGGGCCCTTTTGGTTTTGCCGCTCATTGCCGGCTTGTTCCTGTGGTCTCACAGGCGAGGTCAGGCTCTCGTTGCAAAAATCGTTGCTGTCCGCCTGCGCGATCAACTTTCCGGTTCCGTAAGTCCTCTACGCCGCATCCTCCGCGCCTCGCTGTTGCTGGTGTCCCTCGCCCTTGCCATCGTGTCCCTCGCCCAGCCGCGCCTTGGATTCACTGAAAAAGAAACGAAGCAAAAGGGGCGAGATGTCATTGTGGCCATTGACACCTCGCGAAGCATGCTCGCAACCGATGTGGCACCTACCCGCCTGGCACGCGCCAAACTGTTCACCCAGGATCTGGTTGCGCTTCTTCAGGGGGACCGTGTTGGTCTTGTCGCCTTTGCAGGCTCCGCATTTTTGCAGGCTCCGCTCACGCTTGACTACAATGCCGTCACCAATGCCCTCGACGAACTCGACACTACGGTTATTCCCAAGGGCGGCACCAATATTGCCTCTGCCATCACGGCTGCACGGGAGGCATTTGGAAAGGCTGAGGGACAGACTCGAGCTCTGATTATTTTGACGGATGGCGAGGAACTTGATGCCGATGGAATTGCGGCCGCTAAGCAGGCCTCACAAGAGGGAATCCGGATTTTCAGCGTGGGCATTGGTTCTCCTGAAGGTTCACTCATCAGCATTCGCACCGAAGATGGTCGCCAAGACTTTGTTCGCGATTCTTCTGGCAAAACCGTTAATTCTAAATTGGACCAATCGCGGTTACAGGAAATTGCTTCCGCAACGGGCGGTTTTTTCACGCTCATCGGCCCCGAGGCGGCGCGTGAGGTTTTTCAAAAAGGGATCGAGCCGATGGAACTCAGCGAGACCGGGGTTTTCAGTGCTCGTCAACCTGTCGAGCGTTACCAGTGGCCTCTCGCTGTAGCTATTCTATGCCTCGCAGTCTCCCTTCTGCCGGGTGACCGTCGTCGTCGACCCTCCGCCATGGCGGCTCTCTTTTTAAGTATTACCCCTTGTGCCAATGCCCAATCGGGATTAGACGAATACAAGAACGGTGAATTTGAAAAGGCCGGAACCGTCTTCCAAGAGCAGCTTAAGAATCAGCCCTCATCGAAGGCTCTCCAATTCAACTCTGGAGCGGCCGCCTACAAGAGCGGTGACTTCGAAAAAGCCATCGCCCAGTTTACCGATGCTCTCCTCGCTGAAGACCAAAAACTTCGCGAAGATGCCTCCTATAATCTGGCCAACTCCCTTGTTCGAAAAGGCGAGGCCGCCAAGGAGAACGAGGCCAAGAAGACCAATTGGAAAAATGCCCTCGAGCATTATGAGGAAACCCTGCGCCTGAATCCCGACAATCAACTTGCCGCCCAAAATCGCGACATCACCAAAAAACTCCTCGAAGACCTTGAAAAGCAGGAGCAGCAGCAGAAACAGCAGGACCAGAAAAACCAAGATCAAAAAGACCAGCAAAAGGACAAGCAAGATAAACAGGACAAGAAGCAGGATCAGAAAGACCAGCAAAAGCAGGATCAGCAGAAGAGCGACGAAAAGGACTCAAAGAACGAGGAAAAGAAAGATCAACAAAAACAGGGCTCCGAGGATCAAAAAGAGGACCAGCAAAAGCAGGACTCGGAGAAAAAAGGCCAGTCAGACAAAGGTGATCAGTCTCAAAAACCGGATTCCGCCGACCAAAAAAAAGACCCCGCCCCCGCCCCCTCGCCAACGCCCGGCGAGAAAAAGGAAGGCGAACTCAAGAGCTCTAACGAACAGCAACAGGCCCAGCCCACCCCCCAGCCTGGCCAGCAGCCCCAGCCAGGTGAAGCCGCCGAGGAGGAAAAAGAAGGTCAAATAAGCCCAAGCCAGGCGCGCGCACTTCTCAACTCTCTGCGAGGCGAGGAGGAGAAAGTGAACCTCCTTGAACAACAGCAATCCTCGCAAGAGGTCCTCCGTGACTGGTAAGAAAAATTCCCGATGAACAGCCTCTTCACCATTTTTGTTGCCGCTCTGGCCCTTGTCCTTTCAGGCTTTTCGCTTTTTGCCCAAGAGGCCACAGCCGGTCTCAGCAGTCCCGCCACCGTGGTCGGTCGCCCTGTGGAGATGGTAGTGACCGTGCGCGACGCCCGTTCTGCTGAAGTTCCGCAAAGCTTGAATGTGCCTGGTTTGCGGATCGAGCTTCTGGGGCGGTCGACGCGTTTTGAGATGAATAATTTCAAAATTACCTCGTCGCTCACCTATACCTACTCTGTTCTTTCTCAGAAGTCGGGTGAGTTTGACATACCCGCCGTGGAGGTGCGTGTTGGCGATAAGACCCTCAAGACAAACCCGCTTCGTATCAGTGTTGCCGAGGCGTCTGCGATGCCACCGCCACAAGGATTGGCCGGTCCTCCTTCGGCACCACTACCTCCCTCGGGCGCGCAGGCCCCCCGTGGCAACGCGCTTCCTTACTTTGGCGAAATAGTCCTCTCCAAGAAAAAAGCCTATGTTGGAGAAGTCATCCCAGCAGAGTTTCGGTATTTCTTCAGCTCCTCTATCGGCGGCGAAGTTGGCGACCGCCCGAATCTTATTGGGGAGGGTTTCACCATCCAAAAACTGGCCAATGTCCCGAAGCGCGAGCAGATCGTGAACGGTGAGAACTACATTGTTTTTGCCTTTCAGACAGCGATCACTCCCGCCAAGACCGGGCCGCTTGAACTTCCTTCCGCCAAGCTGGAGGCGCGATTGCAGCTCCCGGGCAGCGCTCCCGCAGGCTTCGATGATTTCTTCCGGCAGTTTGGCGGCATCGCTCCGCCTGGAATGTTCACCAATATGCAGGAGGTCGCCATCGAGACCGCTCCGACATCCCTGGAAATTTCTCCTCTGCCCAAGCAGGGCCGGCCAGATGATTTCTCCGGCGCCATTGGAAAATTCAAAATGGAGGCGACTGTGAGCCCCAAAAAAGCAGGGCCTGGCGATCCTGTGACCTTGCGAGTTGTGGTTTCCGGACAGGGAAATTTCGAAGCCATGGGGCCACCGGTGCTTGTCGAGGGCGATGAATGGCGCTCCTACCCACCGAGCGAGAAATTTCAGTCATCCGATGCCATCAACTATGCAGGCGATAAGATATATGAATTTCTGATTGTCGCACGCACGGACCAGCAGCAAACACCCGGTATTGCTTTTAGTTACCTCGATCCCGACACCGGCACCTACGAGACGCTCATACAGAATCCTCTTCCCGTGCAAGCCCGTGCAGGCCAAGCGCCGGCAAAGAGGGCAGAGGCCTCGCTGGAGGTGAATCAAGCAGCCACGCCTGAAGCGTCTTCAACGCCCAATCCTCCTCTCGCAGGCCAGTCTGGTGGGGCTTCAAGTTGGACTTCCATCCTCATTCATCCTGCTTTTATCATGGTGAATATCGCTATTGGTGTGATTTGGATTCTTTCGCTTGCGATGATCCTGATTCAGCGCCAGGCCATTTCCCCATCAAGCCTCCGACGGAAAAAAGTCCAGAGATTAAAAGCCGCCCTCGCCAGTTTGGAATCCTGTCCGGAGAACGAATTCACATCCCGAGCCGTTGCCTGCCTTCTCGCCGCCCTTGATACCCATTCCAGGCCTCTCGAGGCTGCCGTGCTACTCGCAAAGCTTTCGGTGGATGCCGACATAAAGGCCGTCCTGCTCGATCTTCTGTCTCGCGACGAGGAATCAAAATATTCCAACAGAGCGTCTGAGGTTCCCGATCGTGAAACTCGCACAAATATTCTCTCCGCACTGAAAAAAATTCCCGCATGAGACATTCAAGCTCCATAGCCCTCATCGCCATTTCATGTCTTCTCTCGCTGATTCCTCCCGCGCGTGGAGAAGCTCTGGATCAGGCTCGCGACCGTTTCGTGCACGGAGAATACGAGTCCTCTGCCACATTTTTTGAAAAACACCTCCAGTCTTCGCAGCCCACCTCCGCCGCCTACTATGGCCTCGCTCAAGCTCTGCACAAATCCGGAAAGGAGGCCGAGGCCGCCCTGGCCTACCGACGATCCCTTCTACTCGATCCCAGCTTGGTCCCCGCTGCTGAAGCCCTCAAGGAAATCAATGCCCAGCTCGGGGTTTCCTCGCCACTCCCTCAGTGGCAAACCCGCTGGGCTGGAAAAGTCCCCTCGGATCCATCCGTGCTTGCCGGGTGTTTTCTTTTCTGGCTCGGGGCCTTTTTCCTCCTTGCGGCATTTGCTTTTTCTAAAAAACGCACCGTCCTTGCTTCTGTAGGTTCTGGCCTTTTGCTTCTCGGCCTCGCCTCTTGCTTGCTGGCGCTCTGCACTGATCCGCGGATTGTAGATGCTCGGCAGGCCATGGTCATGAACCCTGAAGGAGCATCCCTCTACAAAGTGCCGTCTGAAGACTCGGCCGAAAAAATCACAGCGCTTGGCCAAGGATCCGTAGTTGAAGTCCTCTCCGCCCGCGGACGGTGGTTTCACATCAAACTTCCGGGTGGCCAGCGTGGGTGGTCTCTCCAAGCAGGCATCACTCCCTTGATTCCCGAGGCCTAAGCACTTGCTCGGAAGTTTTGCAATGCCTCAAAAAAATATTGACGCGGGTGCTGGTCGTTTGTAAGTTGCCATTCTGCTCGCGGGTGTAACTCAGTTGGTAGAGTGCAACCTTGCCAAGGTTGATGTCGAGGGTTCGAATCCCTTCACCCGCTCCCCTTTGAAAATTTCTCTGAGTTTTCTCCTTTAGACTTTGTTCTAAACTCGCTTTTTTCTCGTTTGACATACCGAGGTTGAGTGCTAACACAACGCATCGTGATCTACGCTCTCAGATTTTCATCTACCAAAAAGAAGTTGGTTGCTTCTCTGCAAGGCGCTCGTGTTCTCACTCTTCTCCTTTCAAGTCTCCTCTGCACGACCCTTGCAGAGGCCCAGCAGACCGTTCTAACCCTCCGCGAAGCCGAGTTTCGTAATCGTTGGGCGGGACCTCAGGAAGACCGCATTGCTACGCCACAATATTTCGAGCCTGGAGGGGGGTTGGACGATGCAGAGACAGAAAAAAATGCTGAACCGGAGAAAGAGGTCGGGTTTGAGGAGTCCCTCGACATGATGGCGGAAAATATCCAGCGGGGTCTCCGGTTCGGTCCCTTGGATTTCAATCTCGGGCTTTCGAATGGTTGGGAATATTCTTCGCAGAATTCTTTTGGCGGCAACACGGACTTTAATAACTCAAACAGCTTTTTTACGGCGCCCACTCTTGGCATCGTTTACGAACGAGAGGTTGGTGTTTGGAATGTTTCCGCACGCTTCGGCTCCGGCTACCGATACTATTATAATCCGGACTACACGGCTGCTGGAATTGACAATCAGAGGAACCCCCTCTCTCTCACGGGTGGCGTGGACATCGGCTACAATACAAGTAGGCTCTCGGTGAATCTCAACGCCAGTGCATCTTCAGGAACAGGCTACGACCCCGTAGCGGGCGCGAACAACCTGCAGACCACCACCTCCGGCGGTTTGTCCATACGATACATCATCAGCGAAGAACTCAGCACAGGTGGCGCGATTTCCGCGACATACTCGAACACGGCCGATGCGCAGGTCGCTCCCGGTGAAACGGCTCAACCGAACAGCAACAGCCTCACAGCGGGAGCCAGTCTGTTTGCAGACTACATGGTGACGCCCAAGTCCAATCTCCGCTTCGTCCTGAGTGCTGGCCAAGATTTGCAGGACTTCGAGGGGGGGATCTCCGAGGGGCGCCGATACTTTGATGCGATGCTCGTGCTCACCTACCAGTTTGCTCCGAAGTTGTCCGTGGATGCGGGCGGTGGAGCGGGCTATGTCTTGGATCAAAATATCCCAGACCCGGAATACACCGGCTTTCGTCCCGTGTATAACTTGGGAGTCAACTACACCCCGACTGAGAAAACCTATTTCAAGGCCAAGTTCGGAATGCAGGGTGCGGATGTGAAACCAAATTTCAGTCTCGTGGCCGGCTGGGACGTGCGAGAGAAGACGAGGCTCTCCCTCTCCCTCTATCAAAACCAAGGGTTTTCCAGCCTCTCCCCCGACCAATACAATATCATTCGGGGTATCTTGGGAACGGTCGCGCAGCGGTTGTTTAAAGGTATCAACATTTCCCTTTCGGCTGGCTACGAACAATCCGAATACGTCTCTCTGACGAGCGAAAAATTGACGAATGCGGTTGAGGGTCCGGCCTCCTACTGGCTGGCCAATGCCTCTCTCTCTTGGCGCCTCCGCGAGTGGTTGGGGTGGCAAAATACGATCCAATTTTCGACCGGCCAAGGCCAGAGCACTGAGATGCAGACCTCGTTCAACACCAGCTTGAATTTGACCTTCTGATTTCCCACGTTTAACATCAACTCAATGCCAGTTCCTTTCTCCCTTCGGCCGCATTTTTTCTTTAGTTTTGTCCTTGTTGGATCCCTGGCGACTCAGATTCTTGTCGGCGCCCCGCCTGTTCTCCCCGCTCCGCAGACACAATCTGATCCCACTTCGGCTACTCCTGCAGCCTTCAGGCAAGAAGCCCCCTCCTCCGCTTCCCGAGTCGGTGCCGACCGTGCGATGGGGGTGGATACTCCTATTCCCTCTTTGATGGCGGGCGAAGGGGACTACATTTTATCCTCCGGCGATACATTGGACCTCATGGTTTACCGCGAGCCCGACTTGGGAATGAGGTCGAAGATCGCTCGGGACGGCCGCGTCCAGTTGCCCCTCCTTGGGGAGGTAAAAGTGGCAGGGATGAGCGTGCGCGAAGCACAGGATCATTTGCGCCAACTTTACGATGCAGACTACTTAGTCGACCCACAAATCTATCTCAATATTTCTTCCTACACCCAAAGGAAAATCACTGTCATTGGGCAGGTCTCTCGGCCGGGCAGTTACGAACTGCAAGGCAACGAATCCTTGGGAATTTTGGAAGCCATCGGCATGGCGGGAGGGTTCACGCGAATCGCAGATACAAAAAATGTCGTTGTGAAACGCCGCACAGGGGAGAAAGTCGAGACTATTAAAGTCAATACCAAGCGGCTGGAGTCGCCAGATGGCGGGAGTTTCCAAGTGCTGCCCGGCGATATCCTAACCGTCGGTGAAAGCTGGTATTAAAATTTCCCAGCGGCGCTAATGGAAAAACAATTCGGATGAATAAGGAAATCGACCTCAAAACACCCCCTTCCGCTCCGCCTCCGCCTCCAAGTCACGAAGGTATCGATTGGCGCGAGTATTTCCATGCCGTTGTGGACAGACTCTGGATTGTGATCCTCTGTGTAGTCGTGGGTGGCATCTACGCGGGAGTGACTCTTTCCAAAGTTGAAACCACCTACCGAGCGCGTGCTGTGCTTTTTATCGAACAGGACAAGTCGCGTATTCTTGACTCCAAGATGGAGCAGGTGCGCGATGAGCAGATTCGCAGTATCGACATGATTAACACCGTGGTCGACCTGCTGCGGAGTTACTCGTTTGCGCAGCGCGTTTCGGCAAGATTGAAATTGGATCAGGACCCACGATTTCTCGCGGCGGCGGGAATCTCGGCCCGCGATGCCTCTCCCGATCGAGTAGCAGCGGCACTGAGTTCCATGTCGGCCTCCGTTTACCGCCTCAATACGCGGCTTATCGATTTGATGATCACTTCGGCTGACCCGAATCTCTCGGTCAAGTTGGCCAATGCCTACTGCGATGAGTATATCCGCTATGTTTTCGAGCGGCGTTCGGATGCCTCCAAATCCGCAACCCAGTTTCTTCTGGAAGAGGCCGACCGTTTGAGGAAAAAAATGCGTGTCTCCGAGGAAGCCATGCAGAGCTTCCGCGAGAGGGAACGAGCTGCATCGATCGAAAATATGCTTGCCTCCGCACAGAGTCAAATTGCCGAAATTTTGGCTGTTCAGAACGAAATTCAGAAGCGTATCCAGCAGATCGAAAGCGATCTGGCCGTCGTAAGAAGCAATACGGGATCTGTTGAAGAGTTATTGTTCCTGCCAAGCGTTGCCGCAGAGCCTAAAGTCGCCCAGTATTCCGACTCGCTCAATGCACGCCAGCGCGAATTGACCTTGCTCTCCCAACGCTACCGCGCAAAACACCCCGCCTACATTTCTGTCAAAACACAGATCGATCTCACAAAGGCGGACCTGCGTCGCGTTCTCAATGACGCTGTGAATCTTCTCGAGTCTGCCCAGAATCGACTCGAGGTTCAGGCAAATGAAACAAAAATCGCACGGGAAAAAGCGGAGGGCCGCCTTCTTGAGGTAACGGCAAAATCGATTGAATATAATGACATCAAGCGTGAGCAAGAGACCGATCAGGCCCTCTACAATTCGGTGCTTTCCCGTTTGAAGGAAGTGGATATCACCAAACAGCTCACGGAGTCCCCGGTGCGTATCCATGAGCCTGCTGTGGGAGCGGCGCCTATCCGCCCCAGCGCGACAAAGACATGGATTCAAAATCTCTTGGGAGGCCTTGCGATCGGCATCGGCATCGCCATCGCCATTTTCATGCTCGATACGAGCATCAAGACGGTGGACCAAGTGGAGCAGTTTACTGGGGTCAATGTGATTGCCGCCATCCCGAAGCTCAGCCTCTCAACTCGTGCGAGTGTCTTGGTGACAAACGAAGAACGCTCTGGAATCGTGGCCGAGTCTTTCCGCTCTTTACGAGCATCGCTCACTCTGCACCGCCTGAATGAGAGTGCGCGCACTTTTCTTTTCACCAGTTCTATGCCGAGTGAAGGCAAAACATTTTGCAGCTCAAACTTCGCAGTCACTCTTGCTCAGCAGGGATTTAATACACTCTTTATTGACGCTGATCTTCGCAAGCCTGGTGGATCGATTGTTTTTTATGGTGAGAACCGCAAGCCCGGGCTCTCCGAGTTGCTCATGCGTTCCTGCTCGATGAAAAATGCCGTCATGCCCTCGCACATTGATGGGCTCAATATTCTAACGGCTGGTGGTCGCGCGCCCAACCCCTCTGAGTTGCTGACTTACGAGAATCTGGAGCGCGTTATGAGCGAGGCTCTTTCCAAATACGACCGCATCGTGGTCGACTCCGCCCCGCTTCTCGCGGTGAGCGATACTTTGCTTGTCGCCCCGCACATTGATCTCTGCACTCTGGTGGTCCGCGCCTTCGGCACGCCCCGCAAGATGGTTGCTCGAGCCATAAAGTCCCTCGAGGAAACGAAGACCCACCCCGCTGGGCTCATTCTCAATTTCCTACCAAGTGGCCGTGGTGGCTATTATGCCTACTACTACTCGGGCAAATACTATGGTTCCTACGGAGCCAAGGGCGTTTATGGTGAGTAAGAATCTATGAGTGCCACAGCTCTGCAACCGCCTTCCAAACCATGGATGCTTCTCGGGGGCGTTCTTTCCATCCTTGTCGGATCTTGCGCGATCGCTGCCCCAGCAGTCTTCTCCTACATCATCACCGCTTTTATTGGAGCGCTTTGCCTTGTGAGCGGCCTCATTGGGCTCTTCCAAGCTTTCTTTGGAACCGATATAGCCCACCGCATTCTTTCGATATTCTCTGCAGTGATACGCATTGCCGCCGGCGCGGTGCTCTTCCTTTTCACGGAATCTGGTATGGAGACGCTCACACTCCTCCTTGGAGCTGTCTTTTTTGCGGAAGGAATCGCCTGCATTATCATATCTCTTCGCCTCCATGCCAATCCGGCTTGGATTTGGCTTTTCCTAAATGGAGTGGTCGCGCTCGTCCTCGGAGGATTGGTCTACGCCAGATGGCCCATTGACTCCGAATGGGTCATCGGGGTGCTCTATGGTATTCAGTCGCTCTTCAGTGGATTCGCCATGCTCATGCTCGGCCTGTCGGTAAGGAAACAATCCTAACTCTCGAAGTTGCCGGATTGCTCTCAGCCTCTGGGCCTGTCATTTTTTGATCCGATCGAGGGAAGATCGAAACCTGCGATTGATATTTTCCAAAAAATCGCAAAAGTCCTGCGTCAGGGTGAAAAAAACGACGCAATATATCGCTGAGGGGTTCGAAAAAATATCCAATGACCTTGATTTCCTCATGGGTTGCTTGGAGGAAGTTCTGAGGGAGTTGGGGGAAAACGCGGTTGCAGACCGCCTTCCTTGGGTGGGTTTCAAAGAGACGGGATGTGAAGGTTTTGAGCAGGCTACATCGATTGCTTTTCAACTGCTCAACATGGTGGAGGAGAATACAGCCGCCCGCACCCGCCACCTCCGTGAAATCGAATCTGGCGGCGAAGCCGAGCCGGGCCTCTGGCGAAGCCGATTTGCAGAACTATCTGAATCGGGAATGTCGCCCTCGGAGATCGCCGCGCTTCTGCCAACCTTGTGCATCGAGCCGGTTTTGACCGCACATCCCACCGAGGCAAAGCGCGCCGCTGTGCTCGAGCAACATCGCGCACTTTACCGCCTTCTTATATCCCGTGAGGGACAATTCCTTTCTCCCAATCAGCAACTGGCTTTGCGTGAGGAGTTCAAAGTGATCTTAGAACGCCTTTGGCGAACAGGGGAAATCCTGCTTGAAAAACCTGATGTCGCCACCGAGCGCCGAGGGGTGCTCTACTATCTGCGCGAGGTTTTTCCTCCCGCCCTTACGCGTCTTGATTCCCGGTTGCGCGAAGCTTGGCGAGGTGCGGGCTTTGATCCTGCCACTATAGCCGATCCTCTCGATCTTCCAAAAATCCTCTTCGGCACCTGGGTTGGTGGGGACCGAGATGGACATCCGCTCGTGACTGCTGCAGTCACCGAGGTCACCCTTCGCGAGCTTCGTCTGAGCGCCTTGATCGTTCTCCATCGTGCACTGGAAGACTTGGCCGGAAACCTCCCGCTTTCGAGCAATTTCCAGGATTTCCCAGAGGAGCTCCAGACCACACTCGACAAATTTCGCCGAGAAACTCCCGCGCTTGCGCAAACCTTGTCCCAATCTTATTCCGATGAGCCATGGCGCCAGTTTGTGCTCCACCTTCAGAATCGATTGCCCGTTTCCACTGGTGAAATCGAGGATGCCAAAATTCTCGAAAGTGGGGTTCGTTTTCATCACCCGACGGAGCTGGAGGTCCACCTGAAACATCTCTCCGAAGCCCTTCACCATGGAGGAGCTGGGCGACTCGCCGACTTTGCCGTCAATCCCGTGCGCCGGGCACTTGATACTTTCGGCTTCCATCTGGCGAATCTGGATATCCGTCAGAACAGCCGTTTCCACGATCTTGCGATCGATGGGCTGCTTGAGGCGGGCGGGGCGGCGGATCATAAATTTTCGGAGTGGAGTGAAGAGCGTCGCTTGGCGTTCTTGGACGAGGAGCTGCGCTCCCCGCGTCCGTTTTTGTGCGCGGGAACGCCTGCCCGTCGCGAATCGGATGAGGTGCTTGCCTGTTATGAAGTGCTTCGAAAACACATCTCCAAGCATGGCATTGATGGAATCGGCTCGTTGATTGTGAGTATGACGCGCCGCCTTTCCGATCTGCTCGCTGTGTATCTCCTCGCCCGTGAGGCTGGCCTCGCGAGATGGACTGAGCATGGGCTTGTGTGCGACCTGCCCGTTGTCCCGCTCTTTGAGACTCTTGACGATTTGGAACACGGGCCCAGCATCGTGAGAAGTTTTCTTGCGCATCCGGTGACGATACGCAGCCTCGATTTTCAGCGCAAAAGCCCAAATAAAAAAGCCCTCAAGCACCGTGAATTGCCCGTGCAGCAGGTGATGATAGGCTACAGCGATAGCAATAAGGACTGTGGCATATTTGCGAGCCAGTGGGCGCTCCACCAATCGCAAAGCGCCTTGGCCGAGGTCGGACGCGAGGCGGGTGTGAAGATTCGCTTCTTTCATGGACGCGGTGGAACGATTAGCCGAGGCGCTGGACCGACCCACCGCTTCCTGGCCGCATTGCCGCAAGGTTCCGCCCGTGGGGATTTGCGCGTTACGGAGCAAGGTGAAACGATCTCTCAAAAATACGGCACGATTTCCTCGTCGGTTTATAATCTCGAATTATTGCAGGCGGGCGTGGCAGCGGTTTCCTTCAAAGACCTGCCCGCACCGATTGACGGCAAGTTCAGCGAGGTGTGTGGATTTCTGGCCTCTGCCAGTCGTGACGCCTACACGGGCCTCATCAGCCATCCGAATTTCATGACCTACTTCTCAGAAGCGACTCCGATCGACGCTCTGGAGACAAGTCGGATCGGTTCGCGTCCCTCACGGCGCACTGGGCAACGGACACTTGCCGATCTCCGCGCGATTCCATGGGTTTTCAGCTGGAACCAAAGCCGCCATTATCTCCCAGGCTGGTTTGGTGTGGGGTCTGCACTTCTACGCCTCCAAGTCGAACAGCCCCGGCTATTTCAAAATCTGCGCGCGAATCTCAAAAAATCTGCCTTCCTTTATTATGTGCTGACAAATGTAGAAACCAACCTCGCAAGTGCGGACCGTGAGATCATTGCCATCTATGCCGGACTGGTTGGAGACGCGCGGGTGAGGAAGGAGATTCTGAATATTATTTTAGCCGAGTTTGATTCTACGCGCGAAATGATGTCCCTCGTTTTTGGGGGGGCTTTGGAAAAGCGCCGTCCGCGCATGCTGAAAACCCTTGCTTTGCGAGACTCAGGTCTCCGAGCTCTCCATATTCATCAGACGAAACTCCTCGCCGAGTGGCGCGCGGCTGAACCTGCGGCCAAAAACCGCCTGCTTCCCGAAGTGCTTCTGAGCATCAACGCCATCGCCAGCGGGTTGCGGACGACAGGTTAGACAAAACTAAAAACTTCACCCGTCAGGTGAGTCTGTGTAGCGTGTGAGATCAACTCAAGATTTATGGGCAACATTTACAACAACATCGTCGAGACAGTTGGCCGCACTCCCCTTGTGAAGCTCAATCGGGTCACTGCTGGACTGTCGGCCACTATCGCTCTCAAGTGCGAATTTTTTAATCCCCTCGGAAGCGTGAAAGACCGCATTGGCATGGCCATGATTGAGGATGCTGAGCAAAGTGGAACCCTGAAGCCTGGCATGGTCATCATCGAGCCGACGAGTGGAAATACTGGCATCGCCCTTGCCTTCGTGGCCGCCTCGAAAGGGTATCAAATGATCCTTACCATGCCCGAGACGATGAGTCTCGAGCGTCGCACTCTTCTTGCGATGCTTGGAGCGAAACTCGTTCTGACGCCCGGCTCCGAAGGCATGCGCGGTGCGATCGCAAAAGCCGAGGCGCTCGTTCAGGAAACCCCGAATTCTTGGATGCCCCAGCAATTCAACAATCCGGCCAACCCGGCCATCCACATCAAAACGACTGCTGAAGAGATATGGGGTGATACCGACGGAAAAGTTGACATCATTATCGCATCAGTAGGCACGGGGGGAACTCTCACTGGTTGTGTGGAGGCTCTCAAGCCCCGCAAGGCTTCGCTTCAAGCAATCGCTGTGGAACCCAAGGATTCCCCCGTCATCTCTCAAACCCTCGCTGGAGAACCTCTCAAACCAGGACCTCACAAAATCCAAGGCACAGGGGCAGGATTCGTTCCAAACAACCTCCACCTCAAAAACTCCGCTGGCGAAGCCCAAATTGTTGAGTGCATCCAAGTCACCAATGACGAAGCTTTTGCCATGGCTCGGCGCCTTGCCAAGGAGGAGGGCATTCTTGGAGGCATTAGCACGGGAGCAAATGTCCACGCCGCCATCGAAGTCGCCAAACGACCTGAAAATGCCGGCAAGCTCATCGTCACCATCGGATGCTCGACCGGCGAACGCTATCTGAGCACCGCCCTTGCAGACGAAGCCCGTGCGGAGGTGGGAGCCTAATGGAACCTACACAGCAACCCGTCCTTCAAGGTCCCGTCCTTCAAGATTCCTCGCTCGAATGGGATCTCTTTTGGGAGCGCAAAAAGTCTCTGATTCTTGGCATCATCGCCGCAACAATCGTTGGCGGTATAGTCGTGGCGGCCTGGTTTGTTTACTCCTCGAGTAGAAATACCGCTGCGCAAAATCTCCTCGCCACGGCAAAAGGCCTCGAAGACTTTCGAATGGTCGTAGAGAAATATCCCAAGACCATGCCTGCCGCTGATGCTCTCATGCGAATTGCTGCGGCCGAGCGGGATGCCGGCAGCATGGATAAATCCAACGCCGCGTTCAGGGAGTTTCTCGAGCGTTTTCCCACTCATGAATTGGCGGGAGGTGCTCTTCTCGGTATTGCTCAAAATCAAGATGCCGCCGGTGATGCTCAAGCGGCCATGGTCACATGTCAGCAGGTAGTGACTCAATTCCCGAAAAGCTACGCAGCTCCGATAGCGGCCTACAAGGAAGCAGAAATCTTGCTTCGCGGATTTCAGATCGACGAGGCTCGCCGCAGTTTTAACATGGTCGTGACCCAATTCCCGACATCACCTGCCGCCCGGATGTCCTCCGGCCAACTCTCCCGCCTTGGCGGGCAAGTTCCGCAGGCTCCCCAGCAGTAGCGCGATTTATCACAGAGACAGGACGCTGCAGATTCAGAATTCTTCCAACCAATAATGAGCCTATGATCGCCATCACAATCGAGGGCCTCGTGAAAAAGTTTGGTGATACTGTGGCATTGAATGGCATTTCGCTCCGCATCGAACCCGGCGAGTTGTTCTTCCTTCTCGGGCCAAGCGGATGCGGAAAAACAACCCTTCTTCGCAATATCGCCGGATTTTACATTCCCGACGAGGGGAGGATACTTTTTGGCGACGAGGATGTGACCAATCTCCCGCCACACAAGCGCAATACGGGTATGATGTTTCAGAGCTATGCCCTCTGGCCGCACATGACGGTTGCCAAAAATGTTGCTTTCGGCCTTGAGGAGCGCCGTGTTCCTGCAGCTGAAATCCGCCAGCGAGTGCACGCAGCGTTGGATTCCGTGCAGATGGGACAATACGCCGAGCGCAAAATCGCCCAACTTTCTGGAGGCCAGCAGCAGCGCGTCGCTCTCGCCAGAGCTCTCGTGATCCGTCCCCGTTGCGTTCTCCTCGATGAGCCACTTTCCAACCTCGATGCTCGCCTTCGTCTCGAGATGCGCTCGGAAATCCGACGCGTCTGCAAGGAGAATGGACTCACCGCGATCTATGTCACGCACGACCAGAAGGAAGCCCTCTCCATCTCAGACCGCATGGCAGTCCTCGAGGGAGGGCGCATCGCGCAGATTGGAACACCGGAGCAAGTCTATCGTCGCCCTCGAACACGCATCGTGGCCGACTTCATCGGCGAAACAAATTTTCTGAAAGGCAAAATGCAATCCCTCGACGGCAGGAAAGCATGCATCGAGACAGGCGAAGGGATTTTCGAGGGGTTCCTCGGCGACCCGGAATGGAAGCCTTCCAAGGGCGACGAGGTCTCACTCAGTATCCGCCCCGAAAGCTGGTCGTTGCAGACAACGCCAGCTCCTGTGAATGCCGTGAAAGGGAGAATCGGCGAGTCGATCTACCTCGGCGAGGTGGCCCAATACCGACTCCAGGCTGCGCATCACGACTTGAAGATTTTTGAATTGAATCCACACATCTCTGCCCGAGGTGAAGGGCAGGAATTTTTCGCTGTCGCGAGCGCCGATGATGTCGTGGTTCTCAAGCCCTGAACTCAGGATGAATCTCTTCACTTTGCCATGAGCCCGAGAATCCTTCTTGTGCTGGGTGCGCTTGCCGTTGTTCTGGCTGTGCCGTTTCTGCTCAAGCCCCGCCAAAATCTCCTCTCCGGCTCGGATGAAACCATCGTCATTATCTCCCCGCACAACGAAGCCGTGCGCCATGAATTTACCATGGCTTTTATCAGGCACTATCAAGCCAAAACCGGCCGCTCGATTCGTATCGACTGGCGCCTGCCCGGGGGCACAAGCGAGATTTCACGCTTTCTTGCCGGGGAATACTTTGCGGCGTTTGAGTATGTGTGGACCTCGCAAGGCGGCTCGTGGACTCCTGAAGTGGCCTCCAGCTTCGACAATCCAAAAGTCAAAATAGCGGACGATTCCTCCAGAGACACCCCTGCCGAGACCGCGCGGAGGTTTTTCCTGAATTCCAACACCGGTATTGGAATCGACCTGTTTTTTGGTGGTGGCGCCTATGATTTCGAGCAGCAGGCGAAGGCCGGTCGCCTTGCAAGTAGCGATGTGATTAAAAACCGCCCAGACTGGTTCAAGGAGGACTCCATCCCACAAAGTGTTTCCGGTGAGTCGTTCTACGATCCTCATGCGCTTTGGATCGGGGCATGCCTGTCCTCCTTTGGCATCTGCTACAATGTCGACTCCCTGGAACGCCTTGGAGTCCGTGAAATTCCTGCTTCATGGGCCGATCTCACAAACCCCGTTTTTTACCGCCAAGTCGCGCTTGCGGATCCCACCAAAAGCGGATCCGCGGCAAAGGCCTTCGAGATGGTCATCCAGCAACAAATGCAGGAATTGGTTCAGTCCACAGGCCGCAGTGACGATGAAATCCTTGCGCTCGGATGGAAGCGCGGACTTGAAATCATCCAATCAGCTTCGGCAAATGCACGCTACTTCACAGATTCAGCCCCTAAAATCCCGCTTGATGTTTCACTGGGGGATGCGGCGATCGGCATGTGTATTGATTTTTACGGCCGCTTCCAAAGCGAGGCAGTGAAAATCGGCGACTCTCCTTCGCGCCTCCAATATTTCACCCCGGCAGGAGGTTCCTCCGTGGGAGTCGATCCGATTGCTCTTTTGCGTGGCGCTCCTCATCGCGCTGCCGCTGAGGAGTTCATTGCCTTTGTGCTCTCCCTCGAGGGCCAGAAACTCTGGAACTTCAAAGTGGGTGCACCCGGTGGGCCAACGAAATATGCCCTCCGCCGACTCCCTATTCGCAAGGAACTCTACTCGCCCGAATACGCTGGCCTCCGCTCCGATCCTGATGTCCAACCCTACGAGGAGGCTCGGCTTTTCACCTACACTGCCGCATGGACAGCCCCTGTGTTCCGGGTCATGGCCTTCATCATTCGGGTCATTTGCCTCGACCTCCACCACGAGCAGTCGGAGGCGTGGCAGGCCCTTGTGAAAGCTGGATTTCCTCCAGAGGCTACGAAAAAATTCACCGACCTTGTGGAGGTCGACTACACCGCATCCAAGACAACAATCAAAGAGGCCATCTCCTCTAAAAACCGCCTCGACGAAGTCCGCCTTGCCCAGAATCTCGCCGAACATTTCCGGCAACAATATCAGGAAGCTACCAAGTTGGCGGGGGAGGGGAAATGAGCCTGCAATTTTCCAGACTCGTCTTCTTTGCCACAGCTGTTTTCTTCGGCCTCTTTTTCATCTGGCCGATCAGCGAGACGCTTTATGGAGCCTTTATCGGATCAGATGGGAAATTCACCATCGACTACATCGCGGAGGTTTTCCGAAACCCGCTTTATGTCGAAGGACTCTGGAACTCCCTTCAAATGGGCGTTTGGAGCACACTTCTCGCCGCTCTCATAGCCATTCCCCTGGCTTGGATGAGTGATCGTTTCCTTTTTCCTGGAAAATCCCTCCTCGGTGCGCTGGTGCTCGTTCCCATGGTCATGCCGCCATTCGTTGGCGCGATCGGCATCAAGCAAATCCTCGGCCAGCAAGGCGCGCTGAATGCGCTTCTGGAAGACATCGGACTGCTCGACCCCGCGTATCCCATCGACTGGCTCGGCGAGGGGCGAATCTGGGGCGTCATTGTTCTCAACGCCCTCCATCTTTATCCGATCCTCTACCTCAATGTCCTTGCCGCCCTCGCGAATGTGGACCCCGCGATGGAGGAGGCGGCGGAGAATCTCGGCTGCACCGGGTTCCGCAAATTCCGCCGCGTCACCCTACCACTCATTATGCCGGGAATCTTCGCTGGTGGGACCATTGTCTTCATCTGGTCGTTCACGGAACTCGGCGTGCCGCTCATGTTCGACTTCACACGGGTCACCTCGGTCCAGATTTTTTATGGAATCAAAGACATTGGCGGAAATCCGTTTCCTTTTGCGCTCGTCGTGGTGCTGCTCTGCAGCACTGTTTTGATTTACGCTGCCAGCAAGTTTTTCTTCGGTCGCGACTCTCATGCCATGATGGCCAAAGCCACGAGCCAAGGCGGTCCGCGCCAAGCTGGGTTTGCCACGGGCCTTGTCTGCTCGGGACTCTTCGGACTTGTCACTTTTCTCGCAGTGCTGCCTCACATAGGCGTCATCATGGTGGCCTTCTCCACCGACTGGTATCAGACGATTCTTCCCAGTGGCTGGACGCTTTCACACTTCGAGTCCGCACTGGGGCACAATTTGACTCTGCCCTCGATCCAGAACAGCCTGAAATACGCAGGTCTCGCCACGATTCTTGATCTGTTCCTCGGGGTGGCCATCGCCTATGTCGTGGTCAGGACCCGCCTCGCAGGGCGGCAAATTTTGGATGCCATGTCCATGCTCCCCCTTGCGGTGCCCGGCTTGGTGCTGGCGTTTGGCTATCTTGCGATGACGCAGGAAGGAAAAATCTTCTCTTTTCTCAATCCCACAATCGACCCGTTGATCATTCTGGTCATCGCCTACTCGGTGCGCCGCTTGCCTTATGTAGTGAGGTCGGCTGCTGCGGGTTTCCAGCAGACCAGCGTCACCCTCGAGGAGGCCGCCCAGAATCTGGGGTGTCCGCCCCTGCGAACCCTTCGTAGAATAACGCTCCCCCTCATTGCGGCCAATCTCCTTGCCGGCGGACTACTCGCTTTTTCCTTTGCCATGCTGGAAGTCAGCGACTCGCTTATTCTTGCTCAAAAGCAACAAGACTTCCCGATCACGAAAGCCATCTACGAGCTTTACCAACTCCTCGGTGAGGGCCGTTTTGTGGCAAGTGCTCTCGGAGTATGGGCGATGGCATTTCTTGCCGTCACGATCATCGGCACCAGCCTCATCTTGGGTAAAAAGCTGGGTGCGATTTTTCGCGCTTAGCGCTCTACCATTTGCCGCGTCGAAGAGTATGCAGCGTGACCTCCGGAGGACAATTCCAACGGGCTGCAACTCCGCATCCTCCTGTGCCTCGCGAGGTGTAGCCCTGCAAAGACCCGTGCCGCCACTCACCGGAGATGAAGCGGCGGGGAACCTTGCAAGGCACGACGAGGTGTCGGCCGCCAGGTAGACAAATTTGCCCGCCGTGCGTGTGTCCGCTCAATTGCAGAGAGTAGCCCAATTCTGCCGCTTCGGCATAGGTTTCGGGGCTATGCGACAGGAGAATAACGAAAGCGTCCTCTGGAGCCCTTTTGCGCGTCCCAGCCAGATCATGTGTCTGGAAATAATGGGGATCATCGATCCCGGCGATCCACAGCGAATCCGCCCCGCGCCGGATTTCTGCCGTTTCATTCAGAAGGATCGGAAGACCATCGCGCTCGAACTCCAAGACCATTTCAAGCGGATCGTGGTTCCCGAGGATGCCCCAGCAATCGGGTGACAAGGCCTTCCGGAGCGCGAGCATGGCCTGCGTGGCGGCTCTATGGTCGCCTTCCATCCCATTCCGGTAGTCTCCCGTGAGAACTGCTGCGTCGTGCGGGGCTCGATGGATCAAATCCCTCACGACCGGCATCAAGGCGGGTTCCAGGTCGCAGTGCAGGTCAGTGAGATGCAGAAGACGAAACCCTTCAAAAGCTGGCGGCAGATTTGGAAAAAACCATTCCCTCTCTTCCAGACGGACATCCAAAAAATTTCTCCGCATCCGCATTTTGACCCCGGTAAAGTGCAGGATGCGCGAGAGCCACAAGTCGAAAGGTAGGAGGCGTTCTATGCGGAAAACGCCGCGCCCTTGGTGAATGAATTTCGTGAGTTTGTCGTGCTGTCGCTTGATCCGCTTGGCGTAGAGCTTATCGCCCAAGCGGGCTCTCAGTGCAGACGCTCCCGGGGAGGAATGGATCAAGGCTTCTTGGTCGTGGGCGGCATGGCGTAGCGCAGGGGTTGGAAGAGACCGGTCTCGCCTTCTTTCGTCCAATAAACCTCGGCCACACGCTTCCAGTCTTTCGCGCTCTCCTCAAGATAGAGTGACCCATCCTTGAGGCGGGAGCGGATTTCCTTCCGAAGCTCAAGGCCGGTTGCATTTTCAGGCGAGTCGAGTTGGAGCGGACGCAGGCGCACTGTGCCTTGATCGATCATCTGGGCATGCAGGAAAACATGGGCGCCTTCGGGCAGGTTTGCAGAATTTTTCAAGTTGCGGAGTGTGAAGAAAACCGAGTTCCCCACACGCGAGGCCCACGCTTCAAAATCATAGTCTCGGCGGCCGCTGCCTCCCTTTGGAGCGAGTGAGAGATGCACGCTGTAGCGATCGCCTGACACTGGGGCGACAACAGCCGTGGACATACCTCCTTTTTCCTTCAACTGCCACTCTCCCAGAAGCCAAGTATTCAAGTCTTCTGAAGGTGAAGTTGTCAGCGGGTTCTCAAAGCGGCATCCTCCGAGCATGAGCGGAAGGAAAAGCAGTGCCAGTCGTGCAAAAATCCTCATCCCTGCGCTATATCCGAGTTCCATCGGGAATGACACTGTTTTTAGGAACGACCACTATGCCGTCGCGGATGTAATAGCCCTCCCCATCGAAGTTCTCTGACTCTGTCTTGGGAGTGATGATCACTCCGGCGCCGATGCGGGCATTTTTGTCGATGATGGCTCCCTCGATCGAGCAGTTTGGTCCGACCCCAATGGGAGGAACGCCTGCAGTGCGCTCCACCATACGCGATTCGTAGAGATCGGCCCCCATCATGACCGTATGTTTGAGTGTTGTTCCGGATCCAACGATGCTGCGGATGCCCAGCACGCAGCGGTCGAGCGTGGCTTCGCCGAGCACGCAGCCATCTGAAATCATGACCCGCTTCAAAGAGGCTCCTTCGATCACACTTGCTGGCAGGCAAAGGGGCTGCGAGTAAACCGGTGCCCCCGCAACATAGAAGCTGAACTTCGGGTCGCGGTCGGCCATCTCGAGGTTGGCATCGAAGAACGAACGAATGGTGCCGATGTCCTCCCAATATCCTTCAAAAATGTGCGCCATGACCTTGCGATTTTTAATGGCGGAGGGAATGATGTTTTTTCCAAAGTCCACCAGATCGTTGTCGAGACTGGAAATGAGCGCCTCGCGGTTGAAAACATAAATGCCCATTGAGGCTTGGAAGAGTTCCTCATTCGGAGAATGCCCGATCTGGCCCAGAAGTTCGCTGGGAATCCGGAGTGAGTCGATCACGGCTGACTCTTTGGGTTTCTCCACGAAGCGGGTAATGCGCCGCTCGCTGTCCGTCGCCATGATGCCAAATCCAGGCACCGCCTTGCGCTCGACGGGGATCGTTCCAATCGTGAGATCTGCGCCGGAGTCGATGTGCTGGCGGATCATCTCGCGGTAATCCATCCGGTAGAGTTGGTCCCCACTCAAGATGATGAAATACTTGCAGCCGTGCTCGAGGAAATACCGCATGTTTTGCCTCACCGCATCGGCGGTGCCTTGATACCATCGCGCACCTTCCGGGGTCTGCTGCGCGGCAAGAATTTCGACGAAGCTGGGAGTAAAGTTGTCGAACTTGTAGCTTTCGTTGATGTGGCTGTGGAGCGATGTGCTGTTGAATTGGGTGAGGATGTAAATGCCGCGAAGTCCTGAATTCAGGCAGTTGCTTATGGGAATATCAACCAGCCGATATTTGCCGCCGAGCGGAACGGCAGGCTTGGCGCGTTCCTTGGTGAGGGGAAAGAGTCGGCTGCCGGCTCCGCCGCCCATGATAATGGCAAGCGTTTCAGATTTAAAAGAGGAGGAGGGTTGGACGGTCATAGAGCCTCAAAGCTTGCGCCAACCTTGTTGAGTTGTCACGTTGGTTTTATGTGTGGAATTGTCGCTTACATAGGGTCCTCGGACGCACTGCCTGTCCTGCTTGATGGCCTCCATCGCTTGGAATATCGTGGATATGATTCAGCTGGAGTGGCCTTGCTCCAGCCTGGCGGCATCGAAGTCAGAAAAGCCGTCGGGCGCATCGCCAACCTGGCCGCCGAGATCGAAAAAAATCCTGTCTCTGGGTCTGTTGGAATCAGCCACACCCGCTGGGCCACCCATGGAGCGGTAACCCGCGAAAACGCCCACCCGCACACCGATCGCTCAGGTCGTCTCTATCTTGTGCACAACGGTGTCATCGAAAATTACCAGACTCTTCGCGAGCAACTCATCGAGCGTGGGCACGAGTTTCACTCCCAGACGGATACCGAGGTCCTTGCCCATCTCATTGGCGAGGCCTTTGACCGATCCTCCATTTGTGACAAGGGCGCTCTGGTCGAAGCTGTGCGCAGTGCCCTCCGTCTGGTTATAGGGACTTATGGTATCTCGGTGGTGCACGCGGATGTTCCAGGCCTCATCGTCGGCGCTCGGCGTGGCAGCCCGCTCGTGCTGGGTATAGGCAAGGACGAGCATTTTCTGGCGAGTGATGTCAGTGCGATCGTAGCCCACACCCGCGATGTGGTTTATTTGAATGACTACGAGATCGTCGCACTCCAAGCCGAGGGGTTTGAGATTTCGACTGTCTCTGGCGGCGGGGCTGGATTTCAGATCAGCCGCGTTGAGTTCGACGCCTCGTCGGTGGATAAAGGGAAATACCCCCACTACATGCTCAAGGAAATCCACGAGCAACCGAACACTGTCCGCGATGCCATGCGTGGGCGGCTTTCACTCGAGGAAGCCACGGCAAAACTTGGCGGTCTTAACATGACAAATTCGGAACTGCGCGATGTCGACCGCATCGTTCTCGTCGGGTGTGGAACGGCATTCCATGCGGCCATGGCGGGTGAATACATCATCGAGTCGCTCTCGCACATTCCTGTGGAATGCGAGTTTGCCAGTGAGTTTCGCTACCGCAATATCCCGCTCCAGCGTGACACGCTGGCCTTTGTCATCAGCCAAAGCGGAGAAACTGCCGATACCCTCGCGGCGCTCCGCGAGAGCCAGCGAAAGGGTCATCGCACGCTTGGCATCTGCAATAATGTGGCAAGCACGGTCGCACGCGAAAGCGATGGCGGCGTCTACATGCATGCGGGGCCCGAGATCGGAGTCGCGGCAACCAAATCCTTCACCTCGCAGCTTACGATTTTCACGCTCCTCGGTTTGCTTCTCGGCCGCATCCGCCATCTCTCGCACAGCGAGGGGCGTGATATGATCGCGCAGATGGAGAAACTGCCCGACCTGGTAGCCCGGACGATCGAGCTGGAGTCTCAAGTTGCTGCTATCGCCAAAAAATACGCGCACGCAAAAAATTTCCTCTTCATGGGGCGCCAAGCGCACTACCCGATCGCCCTTGAAGGTGCACTCAAGCTCAAAGAAATTAGCTACATCTCTGCTTCGGGCTACCCCAGCGCGGAGCTGAAGCATGGCGTCATTGCCCTCATTACCGAGGAGACGCCGTCTCTTTTCATCGCCCCCCAAGATGCCGTTTTTGAAAAAAACATGAGTAACATCGAAGAGGTCAAGGCTCGCAAGGGGCCTGTGATTGCGATTGGAACTGAGGGCGATACCACGCTCAAAAAAATCTGCGATGATGTCATTCTGATCCCTGATGCGCCGCCGTATTTGGCTCCCATCCTCAGTGTGATTCCACTGCAGCTTCTTGCCTACCACATTGCTGTCGAGCTCGGTTGCGATGTGGACAAGCCACGCAATCTCGCCAAAAGTGTGACAGTCGAATAAGGCTGCCGAGGGCTACCTCTTGAGCTTCCGGCGCAGGAAGGTTGGAACATCCAAATCCTCGCCCTCCACGATGGTGGGTTCAACCTTTTCAAACCTTCCGCGGTCTATGGGATCGAGCGGAAGATTCTCCTGCTTTACTTTGAGAGGGCTCACCTTCGATGGTGCCTGCTCGGAAACGGTGGAGGCCGAAGGCGTGGGGGGAACGGATTCCTCCGCAACGAGAGTGGGTGGGCTCGACCGCACGGGTTCTGCTGCTGGAATTGAGGCTGCTTTCTCGCCGTGGGATGCTGTTCCGCAGTGTCCTATAAGAGTGACAATGAGCGGTGCGGATTCATCACGCGCAACGCTCACGCCGAGGTGGAGAAGGGCTGTCGGAGAGGTGCTTCTGGAAATTTCCTGCATGATGGCAGCTACTTCGGCAAATGCCAGTGAGCGAGGCCCCGAGAGATGCACCAGCACTTTCCTTGCTTCGTGTAGTAACTTTCCCCGCTCGAGAAGAGGGCTTCGGAGCGCCTGCTCAAGAGCTTCATGGGCACGATTTCCACCATCGGCTTCTCCACTGCCAAATAAAAATGCCCCGCCTTCTCCGCGTAAGACCCCAAGTAGGTCGGGAACGGCCACGGCCATCGGACCGGGGCAAGAAATCAGGCGCGTCAGAGACGCCACCGATCGAAAAAGAATATCATCACACGCCGCGAACGTCTCCTCGGCCTCAGTTCGCGGCGCAACGATCTCTGCCATGCGGTCGTTTTCAAAATGCACAACGGCGTCGGCGTGGCGAGCAATGGACGCCATGGCATCCTTCGCTTGTTGGGATCTGCGTCGTCCCTCGAATTGGAATGGGCTCGTTACGACTGCGATGACGAGCGATCCATTTGCCCGCGCCAACTCAGCCAGTTGTGGAGTTGCGGTGCTGCCGGTTCCACCGCCAAGACCAGCGCAAAGGAAAACAACATCTGCGCCCTGAACGGATTGGCGCATCTCGCTCATGGACTCGCGGGCAGCCTCTAACCCCATTTCCGGATCTCCACTGGCGCCCAGTCCGTGCGTCGTCATGGGGCCAAGAGCCGTTTTCTGGGATGCCACTGAGGCGTTGAGCGATTGCTGATCGGAGTTCAGTGCCACTGTTTCAAGGGGCAGGGACGCGCGCACGGCGATTCGGTCTGCAATATTCACACCGGCGTTGCCGATTCCAAGAAGTCGGAGGACGGGTTCCTTGCCGGTGTCACGATCAAGCCAACGAGGGTAGGTAATCATAGAGAGTTATATCCTTCCGCTTAAAAATCCCTTCAGGCGGTCGAGGATCGACTCCTCAGGCATCTCGGCATGCACGGCCTGAGCGTATTTCGCCGCGCCGATACATGTTGAAAGCTGAGGGTTTTCAAAGGCCGACATCGGGCCGGATACGGATTGGGCGTGGGCCAAATAAACTGGAGTTCCTGGAAATACGGACTCTGCCACCTCACGGATTCCTCGGAGAAGGCTGCAGCCGCCGGTGAGAAGGATGCCGGCTCCGAGGAGGCGCTCTGGAACGACTTCCTGGATGCGCTTGTGGATAATGGTGAAGAGTTCCTCAAGACGGGCTTGGATAATCATGTTGAGCATCTGGCGGTCGATATCTTTGCCTGAGAAGCCGGTGTCGTTTTTGAGGGTGATTTTGTCTCCTGCTGGAATGTTGCTGGTTATTGCAGAGCCCTCCTCGATCTTGAGCTTCTCTGCGCGGGTGATCGGAATCCGGAGTCCTATGCAGAGATCATTGGTGATGTGATCGCCTCCTATCGCAATGACTCCGCTGTGACAAACTGCCCCGCTTCTGTAGACGATGTAGTCCGTCACGCCGCCGCCAATATCGATCAAAACCGCGCCGGCCTGCTTTTGTTGTTCGCCCAGCACAACCTGGGCGGATGCCACGGAATTTACGACGATGTCCTCCACATCGATATCGAACTCCCGCACGCAGCGGATGGCATTTTGGATTCTGTTTGTCACACCGTGGATGATGTGGAAATCCGCCTCCAGCTTGCTTCCCATCATGTTCTGCGGATCGATGACGCCCTCCTGTCCATCGACATAGTAGCGTTGTATGACGGAGTGGATGATCACATCCTCCTTGGGAATCCCGGCCTCCTTGGCTTTGAATTCGACGCTTTCGATCTCCTTTGCAGTGATAGTGGTTTCCTCTGGGAGGGTAATGGAGCTGCGGTTATTGAGGCTCTTGATGTGGCTGCCCGAGATTGCAAGCCAAACGCTTTTGATCTCGTAGTCGCTTCGGTCCTCGGCGTCGGCCAAGGCGTCGTGAACGCATTGGGTGGCATTCTTGAAGTCCACAATCTCGCCCTTGCGCACTCCCCTGGAGGGGCTTTCTCCAACTCCAAGTATCCGCATCTCCCCATCGCGGCGGCACTCGGCTACCACAGCGCACACCTTGGTTGTTCCGATCTCCATGCCGACATGTATCTTCTCGCGTGCCATTATTTTCTCTTGGGTTTGGATTTTTGAGGAATCGTTTTTTGTTTCTCTGAAACGGGTTGGGGGGGGGCGGCCATGACAAATTTGACAGGTGTGTTTTTTGCCACCATCAGGTTCACAGATTCCATTTCCCTACCGGTATCGCGGCAGTGCTCCAAAAGGCGTTGGAGTTTCAGCAACTGGGTCGCAAAGTCACCCGAGGCAAATTTGATCCGTGTATTCTGATCTGTGAGTGCATCGATGCAGTAGCCTTTGCTGATATTGAGGGAGCGTATGAGCAAAAGCGATTTTGACTGAATTCTCGCTTCGCGCAGAAGAGCCAGTGCATTCTTTAAGTCGTCTCCTTCAAGAAGGCCGCCCTCTTCGATCTCGTTGACTTTCACGCCGTAGATGATTGGCAGCTGATGATACTCCTGCTGAAGAATTCTCGGTTTCATGAGAAATCCAGAGTCATCCACAAGCGTCATGGAGCTGGGATCATAGTCTGCCGAAGCATTTGGTTCCTTCGATACCCATGCTACAGGAGTTCGTCGAGTGAGTGCGATTTCCACCCGGCCTGGCATGACGCGCTCGATGCGGACATTTTCGACCATGGGTATTCCGCGCAGTTTGTTATCCATCGCCGCTATATCGATACGAAAGATGTTATCGCCTTCTTGCACCCCTGTTTCGGCCAGAAAGTCTTCGATCGTCATGACTCCATCGAGTTCGACTTCCAATTCGCAAAGACTGTAAGCGGGATTTGAAAAAAAGAATTTATCGAGAGCTTTATTGAGACCAAACCAAACTAAGCCGCACCCGACAGCAACGATCAGCGTGAGCGCACAGAGTTGTCCGAGTAGGCGCTGGCGCTTTCGTTGCGCTGTTTTAGCACGCATTTTTACATTCAAGTAATGCACGCCGTTTGGTGTCTTTTGCTTGGCACCAGTAAATGGAGGTCCGGATCTCATTACGGCATCCTTTTCTCCATGGAAAGTCCGGCGATCTCCTCACAGAGTGCCGGGAAATTCAGCCCTGCCACGGCGGCCGCCTTGGGCAGAAGACTCAACTCTGTCATACCGGGAATCGTGTTGATTTCGAGAACACTCATCGAGGTGTCAGGGGCAAGAAGAATATCCACGCGTGAGTAGACCTCCAGCCCGAGCGCTTGGTGGGCCGCGTAGGCAGCGGATTGCACTGCGGTTGATTCCGTGTCGGTGAGGTGGGCAGGAACAAAATATTCAGAGGCTCCGCTGGTGTATTTGTGATCGTAATCGTAGAAGCCTCCCACAGGGACGATCTCCACAACGGGAAGTGCCTTTCCGCCGAGGATTCCGACTGTAAGTTCCCTGCCCACGAAGAAGCTTTCGATGAGCACTTCGTCCCCATATTGGAAGCAGTCCTCGAGTGCAGCAGGAAGTGCTGCGGCATCGCGGATAATGTGCACTCCCACGCTGGATCCCTGGCGGGGAGCTTTCACGACATATGGCAAAGGAAGGCTTGGAGACTCACCACGGCGGATTTTTTCCCAGCGCGAAGTTGGCACACCGGCACGGTCGAAAGCTTCTTTCGAAAGGATCTTATCAAATGCCGTGCGGCTACCTTCGATTCCCTCTCCCGTGTAGGGGATGCCCCGCGCGTGGAGGAGCGATTGAAGATGGCCATCTTCCCCAAATGTGCCGTGGATGATGTTGAACGCGAGATTCACCGATTCCGAGACGACGATTTCTGGCGTGGTGATATCGATCTCCACGAGATGTGCGCCAGCTGTGCGGAGAGCTTTTGCCACGGCGGCTCCTGAGCGGAGTGAAACATCACGCTCCTTGCCTGGACCGCCCATGAGAAGGGCAACGGTTTTGTCTTTGAGAATTCCAGAATACTGTTGCTTCATAAATCGACTCCTGTGATTTGAACTTCTGTTTCAAGCTCGATCCCCCGTGTGCGCTGGGCGGCGGTTTGGATTTCCTTGATGAGGGTTAGGACGTCCTCAGAAGTCGCCCCGCCGTCGTTAACGATGAAATTTGCATGAATTTCAGAGACTCGGGCATGGCCGACAGAGAAATTTTTGAGTCCGAGTTCTTCAATGAGGCGGCCGGCAGGAATTTCCGACGGGTTTTTGAAAATGCATCCCGCGCTGGCAGCGATAGGTTGGCTTGAACGCCGCTTGGCAACCGACCCTGCGATGGTCGCATCGATTTCTGTCTGTGTGCCTGGGTTGCCCGCGATGACAGCCGAGAGCGCGTAATTCGTGCGAAGCATCGGAACGCTGCGGTAGTGCACATCCATTTCCTTGGGCGTGCGCGTGAAAATATTTCCATCTTGGTCACAGAAGCGAACCCGCACGACTTGGTCGAAAGTTTGAATGCCCATGGCACCGGCGTTCATTCTCAACCCTCCACCAAGGTTGCCCGGTATACCTTCCATCCACTCAAAACCAGTGATGCTCGCCGATCGCGCCAGTGCGCTGAGCTGTTTGAATTTAACTCCCACCCCTGCCGTGATCTCGGTTCCGTTCACTTCATGCCGCTGGAAATCTCCGCGCGAGAGGTGGGCCACTACGCCTGGAATGCCGCCATCGCGCACAAGAAGGTTCGATCCCCGACCGATGACCATGAGGGGTATGTTTTCATCAAAGCAATACCTCACAAGGTCTGCGAAGCCTTCCTCGCTTTCTGGTTCAACCCAAAATTGGGCGGGGCCGCCGATGCGCATGGTGGTGTGCTTTGAAAGGGGTTCGTAAAGTTTGATGCGACCTGCACCCATCACACTCTGCAGGGCGTCGCGCATTTTCAGATCCTGTGCCAGGCGGTTGCCGGCTTCATGGATATTCCCAGCACCAAGGCTCAGGATCAGGTCTCCATCCTCCGTCAGGGCGGCGGCTGCTTGATGAATGCACGCAATATCCGGCACATGGGTTGCCGAAGTGTGTCTGTCGGCGTGCATCGCATCGACAAGTGTCTGGCCGGAAATACCGGGAATCGGTTTTTCACTGGCCGGATAGATGTCTGAAACAAAGACATGATCCGCCAGTGCAAATACTCTCCCGAATGCGTCCTTGAGCGCCTGCGTGCGTGTGTAGCGGTGCGGTTGGAACATGGCGATGACCCTGCCGTGACCACCTGTGCGGGCGGTGGCAAGCGTGGCCGCAATCTCGGTGGGATGGTGTCCGTAGTCGTCAATAATCGTTTGGCGTGGCGAGTCGTAGATGACTTCAAACCGGCGCTTGGCTCCGCGGAAGGCTTCCAGTGCGGCAGCGATCGATTCGAAGGACTGTCCGATCTCGCTGGCCAGTGCGAGTGCCGCCAGTGCGTTTACCGCATTGTGGGCTCCGGGGATGTTGAGCACGACTTCCCCGAGTGTTTTTCCGTGTCTGCTGACCGTAAAGCGGGATTTGAAATTTTCAGTGGTGAGGTTTGTTATCTGGTAGTGAGCTTCGGCACTGAGTCCGTAGGAAATCGCACGGGGATGGGATGCACAAACCCGCTGCGCTCCTTCGTCATCTGCGCAGTAGAAAACCTTGCCCGTTGTCTGAGTGATGAGGCGGTAGTAGACAGCGTCGATGGCCGTGAGATCCTTGTAGAAATCGAGGTGCTCCGGCTCGATGTTCAGCACGATGGCATGTTCCGGATGATAATTGATGAGTGTGCCATCACTCTCGTCTCCCTCTGCGACAAACCACTCTCCCTCCGAGTCCCAGCGGGCATTGGTTCCGAGGATGGGGATTTCCGCCCCGACATAATGGCAGGGCTTAAATCCGCCAGCCCGCAGGACATGAGCGGCCATGGCCGAAGTGGTCGTTTTGCCGTGCATTCCACATACGATGATCCCCTTCTTGGAGTCCATGATTGCCGACAGGGCATCGGCGCGTCTCGCCATCGGGATTTTTTGATTTGTCGCCGCATCGAAAGCCGGGTTGCCTGCTTTGATGGCGGAGGAGTAAATGACGATATCCGCTCCGCGAATGCACTCCGTCGAGTGTGGGGAGTGGAAAATAAGTCCCTTTTTGATCAATCGTTCCACTTCCACGGTGTCCACTTTATCGGATCCGCTGACTTTGTGACCCAGGCCGAGCAAGAGTGCCGCAATACCGCTCATGCCGGATCCTGCAACCCCTATGAGGTGGATATGTCTGGGTGTCGTGCCTGTGAAGGCCTCACGCAGTTCGGAGGCGATCATTTGATGCCCTCCCTCACGGCGCGCTCCATCATATCGGCCACATTTTCCGCAGCGGATTCCGGACTGAGCTTTTTTGCAGCAGAAGCCATGGCTATGCGTCTTTTGGGGTTATCAAAAAAGTTTGAAATTGTGGCAGCGAAGACCTCCGGCACGATGTCTCTCTCGTCCACCATCACAGAGGCTCCAGCTCGGACATAAATCTCTCCGTTGGCTTTCTGATGGTCGTCGGTAGCATGCGGGTAGGGGACGAGAATCGAGGGAAGCCCGAATTGGGACAACTCACTAAGACTTGATGCCCCGGCGCGCGAAATAACGAGGTCCGAAACTGAGTAGGCTTCTTCCATCCGATGGTGAAAGGGGGCTACATAGTGTGGAATTCCGTCGCGTTGGTAATTTGCGGCCGCCAAACGGTCGTCGTTTTTACCGGTGAGGTGGATGATTTGGATTCCTGACTCGGCAAGAAGTGGTGCGGTGCGAAAGAGAATATGGTTTATGCCACTTGCTCCCTGACTGCCACCTGTAACAAGAAGCGTTGGTTTTGAGGCATCGAGCCCAAATGTCCGCATCGCTTCGAGCCTGTCCATCGCTTGGCCCAGGTTTTTTCTGACTGGTGTGCCGGTCACTACGCAATCGGCGCCTGGGAAGTGAGTGCGACAATCTTCGAAGCCGAGAAGCACGCGCGATGCGAACCTCGCGGCCAAGCGGTTTGCGCGTCCCGGAATCGCATTGGATTCATGGATGAAGCACGGGAGTCCCTTCAAACGAGCCGCAGCAATGGGCGCGGTGGATGTAAACCCACCCATGCCGAGAACCACCGAGGGGCGGTATCTGCGATAGATTGAGCGGCACTGCTGGTAGCTATCCCAGCAGCGCCGCAGAAACCCTATAAATGCGGGTGAAAGAAGCATGGAAGGCATTCCAACCGACGGGAGTTTTTCGGCACGGAACTCGGAGTGGGATTTCAGAGCAAGCGCATCTATTTCCTTCTCGGACACCAAAAGAAGAACTTCGTGCCCGCGTTCTCGAAGGGATTCCGCAACGGCCAGACCCGGGAAAAGATGCCCGCCTGTGCCACCGCACGCAATGATAGCCCGGAATGGTTTCGTTTCGGTCATATGCGTGGTTCGAAGTGCGGACGGGTCAGAGCTGGGGCGAAGAGGGAAATGAGCGGGCGCCCTTGACGATGGATGTTCACCAGAAGGCCTATGAGGAAAAGGCAGACCACCAAGTTGGACCCTCCGTAGCTGATAAATGGCAACGGCATGCCCTTGTTTGGTAGAAGCGAGGTGGTCACACCAATGTTCACGCAGGCCTGAAGAGTGATCAGTGTGACCGCTCCTATCCCAAGCAGACGGCCGGTATCATCTTTGGCATTTGAAGCGACTAAAGAGCCGCAGAGGCAGATAAGCAGATAGGCGAGCACGGTCAGGAGGGTTGCATAAAGGCCGAGTTCCTCGCCGATCATCGGGAAAATGAAATCCGTGTGGGCGTAAGGCAAATAGAGCATCTTCTGGCGTCCTTCGCCGAGACCTAATCCTTCCACCCCGCCAGACCCGAAGGCGATGAGTGCCTGCCATTGCTGGAGACCCTCGCCGAGTTTGTATTTCTCGGGATTCATGAATGCCAGAATGCGTCCCTGACGCTCCGAAACATTCATGCCTATCAGAAAAATGGTGCCGAGTCCTCCACAGATGAGGAGGCCGAGCCAGCGCAAAGCGGCACCGGCAATGAAAAGTATGGCTACTGCGGTGCCTCCGATAAGCGCAGCGTTACCGATATCCACTTCCAGAGCGATGAGCCCCATCAGGACACTTAGAATGCCCAAGGGATAGGCAAGACCTGTCTTGAACGAGGTAAAATTGATATTTTTTCTGGAAAACCACCAGGCTAAGAAAAAAATAGAGGCCACCTTTGCGAGCTCGCTGGGCTGCACAACTCCAAATCCCAGACTGATCCAGCGTGACGATCCATTGATCCTTAAGCCTATCGGAGGGATGAAACAGAGGACCAGTAGGAATGCGGCCGCACTGAAGAAGGCCCACCAGTATTTTACCCAAAAATGGTAATCCACGAAACAGACCGCCACAGCCAAGACGAGGCCCACAATGAGCCACATGCCTTGGCGTTTCACGAATAAATACATGTTCGAGTGGCTTTCCTGCGCAAACGCGCTCGTGCTGAAAAGCATCACCAACCCAAGGGCTATGAGGCCTGCCACGGATATTGTCAGAACATAGATGGCGTTTCTGTGCATGTGGTGAATTTCGTAACCGATTGAGTCGTTCTTGGAATCAAGGAAGAACAAGCCTCTGGCCAATTTTCAGCTTCTTTGGGTCATCGATATTATTTGCCTTCATCAAGGCCGCTTGGGAGACATTAAATTTTTTTGCCAGCGAGTAGGGATTGTCTCCCTTGGCGACAACATAGGTCTTTTCGTCACTCGCTTGGGTTTTCTCGAGCGGTCCGGCTTCAGGTTTCCCTTGCACGGCTGGAGCCTTCACGGGCGGAGCTTTTGCGACTATTGCCGGTGTGGGTGGGAGCTTGGATAGGGATTCTGTGGATTGAGATGCCGCGGCGGCCACTTTGCCTGATGAGCCAATGACCAGAATCTGTCCCACTTTGAGGATGGATGTGCTGGTAAGGTCGTTCACCTTTTCGAGCGATGCGACGCTGGTGTTGAATTTTGAGGCGATGCGGCGCAGCGTGTCGCCAGCCACTACGGTGTAAGAAATCTCTGTGGCTTGAGATTTTGCCGCTGAGGCGGCTTGTTCCTTGGCAAGAGTGTTGGCTTTCTTTTCGGTCACGGCGGCGGCGGCTTCTGAAGCCTCTGTTTTTGCAGTGGCTGGGCGTGCGGGCTTCTCTTTGAGTTGGTTAAAGCCATAGACGCCTGCGACAGCAACTACATGGAGAACGAGAACGACAATAAATGCCTGCGAGAGCTTCATGCTCGGCTCGGACTCGTTTTCATATTCCTCGACCTCGTTGCGGCTCGAAGCTGCTTGGGCGTGGATTGTTTTTCTTGCAACCAATCGCCGTGATAGGCGCCGAGGAGTGGTGGTGTTTTTTTTGAATATCATGGTGTGTGGGATGGATTGTTTTTGAGGTTTTGAACGAGAGTTTTAAAAATATTTCCACGCTCTACATAGTTGCGAAACATGTCGTAGGAGGATGTGCCTGGAGAAAAGAGAACAACATCGCCCACCTCTGCGAGCAAGTGAGCCTGGTTGACGGCCTCCTCCAGGCTGGCTGCTGTGTGGCACTCCGTGTTTTTCCACGAGCACGCGATACGCTCTTTCATCTCTCCGATCAGCACGGCGGCACGGACTTTTCCGCGGACGAGATTGGCATTTTGTTCAAATCCTCCGCCTTTGTCTTTTCCCCCTGCTATGAGAATGATGGTGCGTTCTTGCGAGATGATCGCTTTCTCCATGGCATCGAGGTTTGTCGCTTTCGAGTCATTGATCCAGCGCACCCCATCAAGATCGCGAACAAATTCGCAGCGGTGTGCGGGTGGGGCGTGGTTTGCTATCGCCTGCACTAAACTGTCCAAATCGAGGTTCAAGCCGAGACCTATCCCGAGCGCGGCCATGATGTTTTCCGCATTGTGAATGCCCGGGAGAAGTGTGTCGGATTGGTTGAGCAGGCGCCTGCCTTGAAAGAAAATCTCCCGCCCCCTGAGTGTAAAATCGGCATCCTCATGTGTGGCACTGAAAGTGATCCTTTTTGTTGGAAGGGGAGGGAGATCGGCTAATGCATTGACCACTGTGACATCGTCTGCCGTCTGGTTTTCAAAAATCCTCAGCTTTGCCGCGCGGTATTCCTCCATAGTCGAATAACGGTCTAAATGGTTCGGGCTGAGATTCAACCACGCGGCGACTTTGGGATGGAAGGTGCGAATTGTCTCGAGCTGAAATGAACTCACCTCAAGAAGCATGACATCGAGTTGGTGACTCTGGCGGACTGCCTTTGCAAAAGGTAGTCCGATATTCCCACAGGCAAGGGTTCGAACGCCACAGCCAGTGAGAATTTTTTCAGTGAGCTCGGTTGTGGTCGTTTTCCCGTTTGTTCCGGTAATGGCCGCCACCGGGCAGGTGCATTCCTGGAATGCGAGCTCCAGCTCCCCAATCATCGGGATTTTTTTTTCGACCACATTTTGCACGAGCTGCACAGAGGGATCGATCCCTGGGCTGAGCACGGCGAGTTCGTAGAGCGAAGGGTCTTCGTCAGCTGCGCTTCCGAGTAGAACGCGGATTCCTCGGCTCTCCATGTCCGCGGCTTTCTCTCGAGTGGTCGGAGTGTCCAAGGACTCGCAGATGGTCACATGAGCCCCCTCCTCAAGCAATAAGGTCGCTGCGGCTTCGCCGCTGTGGCCGAGACCGAGGACAACCAATTTTTTGCCGCTGTAAATCATTTTAACGCAGTTTCAATGTGGCGAGACCAAGGAGCGCGAAGAGCACCGAGAGAATCCAAAAACGGACGATGACCGTATTTTCTTTCCACCCGCTCAGTTCGAAGTGGTGGTGGATGGGGGACATTTTGAAAATACGGCGGCCTGTTGTTTTAAAGCTGGCGACTTGGAGAATCACCGACATCGCTTCCATAACGAAAACTCCCCCTACGATAACGAGGAGGAGTTCCTGTTTGCAGCAGATCGCCACAGCTCCCAGCATTCCGCCAATTGCCAATGAGCCGGTGTCACCCATAAAGACGCGGGCCGGGTGAGCATTCCACCACAGGAATCCCAGACAGGCTCCCAGCAGCGCAACGCAGAGCACAGTCAACTCCCCAGCATAGGGAACGAAGGGAACCTGGAGATAGCTTGCTGCTTTAAAATTGCCTGCCACATAGACCAGCACGGCGTAAGTTGCCGCCACGGTTGCTGTGCAGCCAGTCGCGAGCCCGTCGAGTCCGTCTGTCAGGTTTACTGCGTTGGATGTGCCTACGATGACGAGGAGGTAGAAAATAAATGTCAGTGCCCCCATGCCGAGCAGAAGGGGTTCTTTGAGGAATGGGATGAAGAGCTGCTGTGCGGTTGCGGCCAGTTTGGGATTTGTCAGGAAGTAGAGTGTGAAAATACCAGCCAGAAGGGATTGAAGGCCAAACTTGAGGCGGCTGCTGATGCCATCCGAACTTTTCTTCGTAACCTTCAGCCAGTCGTCGTAAAAACCGATTCCGCCCAGGAAAACCGCGCTGAAAAGAACAAGCCACACAAAGGGGTTTTCTGGTTTTGCCCACAGGAGTGTTGAAATCACCACTGAACCGATGAGCAGAATGCCACCCATCGTCGGGGTTCCTTTTTTTGATCCGTGGAGTTCGTGCAGTTTGTGCACCTCTGCGGCCGTGCGGATGGGTTGGCCGAATTTTAGCGAGATGAGTTTGCGAATGACGAAATTTCCAAAGACCACGCTGATGAGAAATGCTGTGATACCCGCGCAGATGGCCCGGAATGTGATGTAGGAAAACACATTCAGCGCCTTGAGAAGGTCGTTGCTGGTGCCTTGTTGGGCCGCCCAGTCACTGAGTTCGGATAGGTAGTAGAGCATCAGCTTTGGAGTTTTTGAAAAAGGGTTTCCATTCGAGCGGATCGGGATCCTTTAACGAGGACGAGATCGCCGCTTCGAGCCAGTTGGTCGAGGATGCGTGCCGCCGCAGAGGTGTCCTCCACTTCGTGAATGCGACTCAACCCCGCACCCCGGGCGGCCTCGGAGATTTGACGGGCTTCGGAGCCAACTGTCACAAGCACATCGGCATACTTTGCTGCAGCGCAGCCTGTGCGCGAATATCCTTCGGCAGCGTATTCGCCGAGTTCGCCCATTTTGCCGAGCACGGCAATTCTGCGACCGGTGCTTGGCATGAAGCGGAGTGTGCTCAGTGCGGCTTCCATGGAGTCTGGATTGGCGTTGTAGGTGTCATCCAGAAATACCACACCCTTGTGTATGCGGCGCTCCAGTCGTCCACCGGCAAGTTCCGTGTGGGCGAGTGCTTTCACCGCTGCCTCCAGAGGGACTCCGAATTCCAAGCCTGCGGCAATCGCCATGAGGGCGTTCTGGACCATGTGCAATCCTTGAACAGCAATGGAGGCTTGAGCACTCGTCGTCTGTTCTTCGGCATGAACAATCACTCTGAATGACATGCCAATTTGTGTCGGCATGATCTCCGTGGCTGTGAGATTTCCGTTATTTATCCCCGTTAGAACCACCTTTGTGCGGCAGCGTGCGGCTATTGATTCGGTTTTATCGTCTTCCGCTGGGAGAATCACGCTTCCCTCGGCTGCAACTGCCTCTGCGAGCATCCCTTTTTCCAAGGCGATGGCATCGCGGTTCTTCATGTATTCGATGTGCGCTGTGCCGATGTTTGTGATGATTGCGCAGTTGGGTTGGGCAAGTGCGGCCAGCGGGGCTATTTCGCCCGGGTGGTTCATACCGATTTCCCAGACTGCTGCGGTATCGCTCGAGCTCGCGGCAAGGATGGAAAGGGGAAGCCCAATATGGTTGTTCAGATTTCCTTGGGTCTTGACCACTTTGAATTTGCTGCCAAGCACCGCTGCCGCGAACTCCTTCGTGCTCGTCTTCCCGCTGCTGCCGGTGATGCCCAGAACCTTGAGATTGAGTTTGGCGCGCCATGCAGCTGCAAGTTTCGTGAGGGCCGTGAGGCTGTTTTCCGCCAGAAGGACGGGAACAGAACCAGAAAGCCTTTCCGCCTCTGCGGGCGAGTCCAAAAGCACAGCAGCCGCCCCTTTTTCAATCGCTTGCACGGCAAAAGCATTGCCGTCGAAATGATCCCCTCGCAGGCCGATGTAGAGATCTCCCGGACGGAGGGTGCGGGTGTCTTTACTGATATGTGAGACTGTTACGCCAAGGGCTTCCCTGAGAAGCTTGGCGCCGCACATGGATGCGATTTCGGCGAGAGGAGTTTCGTCCATTTTACGATTCCGCTCCTTTCTTGTCGATGATCGCCTTGTCCGCAACGGCGACATCGTCGAAGGGGACTTTGGCGTCGGCGAACTCCTGAAATTTCTCGTGTCCCTTGCCTGCTATCAGAACGATCCCGCCCGGTCCAACGAGTTCAATCGCACGGCGTATGGCAGCGTCGCGTTCCGTGATTTTCTCATAGGCCTGCCCGCTCAGCCCGGCTTGCATGTCTTTGAGAATTTCCTCCGGGTCCTCTGAGCGCGGGTTATCCGAGGTGATGATGGTGTGGTCGGAGAGTTCGGCGGCTGCTCTTGCCATGAGCGGTCGTTTTGCGCGGTCCCGATCTCCGCCGCATCCACAGACGGTGATGAGGTGCGAGGGGTTCAATTCGCGCAGTGTGCGCAGCGCATTTCGCAAAGCATCGTCAGTATGGGCATAATCTACAAAAACCTGAAAATTGCGTCTGGCTGGAACACGTTCCAAGCGCCCGGGGACTTGTGGTGCGGCAGCGAGTGCATTGATCGCAGCCCGCATCTCAACCCCACATGTCACGGTTGCGGCAATGGCCGTAAGTGTGTTGTAAACATTGAACAAGCCGATAAGCGGTGTCCGAACAAGATAACTCCTGCCTCTTGCCTCGAGAGTGAAAGTGGTGCCGTTCATTTCCTGACGGATTGCAGAGGCTCGGAATTCCGCATGGACGCTTCGGCCGATGGTCAGAATTTTAAGCCGTTTCGAAAATTGATCGACGAGCCGCTGGCCGTAGCGGTCATCAAGATTCACAATGGCGCGGCCTTTTTTATTTTTCTGCGATGCGAGTGCCTCAAAGAGTCCAGTCTTTGCCTCGAAATATTCATCCATCGATCCATGATAATCGAGGTGGTCTTGGGTGAGATTCGTGAAGACTGCCGCATCAAATTCGAGCCCTCGGATGCGTTTTTGCACAATCGCGTGGCTCGAGACTTCCATGGACACGGCCCGACCACCAGTGTCCCGGATTTCGGAGAGAATTTTCTGAATTTCAATCGATTCAGGAGTCGTGTGCGGGGCGGGGCGGTCTTCGTCCGCGACAATGTATTTAACAGTTCCAATCAGCCCACAGCGTTGTGCGGAATGCTCGAATATATGGCGGATGAGGTAGGTCGTGGTTGTTTTTCCATTTGTCCCTGTGACTCCAACACACTTGAGCATGCGATCGGGATGATCAAAAAAAGCGCCTCCGATATCCGCCATGGCTATCCGTGCGTCTGGAACAACGATTATGGGAATGGGGCCATCGGGAAATGCTTGTTCGGCGATGGCTGCGATTGCCCCCCGCTCGGCAGCCTGTTGGATGAATGCGGTTCCATCCGCGTGTTTGCCTGGCAATGCAAAGAACAATGAGCCGGGAACGGCCTCTCTGGAGTCGAAGCAGAGGGATGTGACCTCAGGGTCGGCCAGTCCGGGCAAAATTCCCGCAGATTGGAGAAGGTCTTTGAGGTGCATCGGATCAGTCTCTACGCTCCTCTGCGGGTGAGGTGCTTGCGATCGGCGTCGGTTGAAGAGGAATGGCCGGCATGGTAGGGGTCAGATCGAGATGGCGCGCGGCGCGCTCTGCAATACGGGAGAAAATGGGCGCAGCAACAAGTCCCCCGTAGTTTAAGTTTGATGCAATCTTGGCATCGTCCACCATAACCAGTAGGACGAATTTTGGATCCTCGGCTGGCATGAATCCCACGAAGGAAACCACATATTTTCCTGCAGCATAGCCGCCTTGAGGGCTGACCTTTTGGGCGGTGCCCGTCTTCCCTGCGACTTGAAATCCGTTGACTCTTGCAAAGGCGGCCGTTCCGCCGGGTTGAGTAACTCCAACCAAAGCGTCTGCCACAAACTGGGCGGTTTTTTCTGGAACAACATCGCGCATGACAATGGGCTCCTTTTTCATCGTGACCTCGCCGTTTTCTTTTTCCACCGATTGGATCACTCGGGGGGCCATGAGGCGTCCCCCGTTTGCAATGACAGCCATGCCCATGGTGATCTGAAGAGGTGTCACGGCTATCGAATGGCCCATCGGCATACGCGTGATTGTTAGCTTGTCCCAGCGGGTTGGGGGATGCACGAGTCCAGGAATTTCTCCCGGCAACTCAATTCCGAGGCGCTCTCCGAAGCCAAAGCGACGGACATACTCGTAGAATTTATCCCCGCCCATCAGCAGAGCCAGCTTGGCGGATCCGATATTCGAGGATTTTACGAGGATCTCGTTGACATCCATGTGACCGTATCCGTGATGGTCTCTAAGAATGCGGCCACCGTAGGCAAAGCGGCCGTTTTCACAGAAAATAGTTGTTTTTTCGTCAACCTTCCCCTCGTTAAGGGCTCCTGCGGCAACCACGATTTTGAAGGTCGAGCCCGGCTCCACCATGTCGATGATAGTCCTGTTTTTCATTTGCTCCGGCTGCGATTTTCCTGGCTCGTTCGGGTTGAAACACGGGCGGCATGCCATTGCAAGGATGGCGCCACTTTTGGGATCTACGAGCACGGCATTTGCCGTCTCGGGTTTGAGATTTTTATAAGCGGCGTCGAGTTCCTCCTCCACAATGGATTGGAGCCCCATGTCGATGGTCAGGCGGATATTTTTGCCGTGTTGTGGGTCCTCTTCCACTCCGCGGTAGAGAACGATCTCTCGGCCGGTGCGGTCGCGCTCGATGAAACGGTAGCCATCTTTGCCGGCAAGTTGGCCATTCATCGACATTTCAACTCCCTGAACGGCTCTTCCCTCATGGTTGAGAAATCCCAGCACATGTCCCAGCACTTCGCTATTCGGGTAGATACGGATGGCGTCCTCTTCGTAATAAATGCCACGCAGATTTTTTTCTTGCATGTCTTTTAGAAGGGCCAACGCGGTCTCCTCGGGAACTTTCCGTTTCAGAACAATATATTTTTTTCCGGTCAAAAACTTTTCGAGGACTTCTTTCTGGTCAAGATCAAGGTGAGAGGAAACAAGGGAAGAAAGAGCCTCTGGGTTCTTCATGTGCGAGGCGTCTGCAAACAGGGTTCTTACCGGGAGATTCGTCGCAAGAATTTCTCCATTTCGGTCAAGAATCATTCCCCGTTTGGCATGGATGGGCTGGCGGGTGCTGTGTTTTTGTGCTGCAAGACGCGAGTATTCCTCATGCTTTGCAACATGCAGATGAACCAACCGTGCCGAGAAGATCGTGAAGATAATGGCGGCGATGCCACAGGCTGTTCCTATGCGTGTGTTCGCCGTAAACTTCATTGGCGTCCGACTTCGTTGAAGGCCGTGCGCAGTGCGCTGGTCTCATCCGCTTGGACAGGCGGTGTGAGGCGTGCGATTTTGTCACCTGTGATAGTGACCACAGCGATGTAGCCTGACTTCACGCGCTCTTGCAGAGCGGATCGAGAGGTCATTTCAGTGACTTTTGCAAGCAAGACATCGTTCTCTGCACGAACCCGATGGATCTTGCTTTCTGTTTGGCGGATCTGCTCGCCGATGGAAAATTGTTGGTTTTTTATGTAAACAAATCCAAGCCCGACCGCGAGGAGGATGGCTACTACGGTCGAAACGCAGATAATTTTCCCTATCTGTATGGGATTCGAATTAACGGGTGTCGTCAGTGCAGTATTCATGGATGGACTCCTATATGATTTCGACCACGCGCAGCTTAGCGCTGCGCGATCTTGGGTTTCGCTGCATCTCACCCTCGCTTGGCGCGATGGGGTGAGGGGTAAGAAGTTTGAAAATCCGGTTGGGGTTCCGGCGTGGTTTCGACCACTCGGGGCGGTCGTTCCACTCGCGGCTGTGCTCGCGAAAAAAAACCTTCACGATGCGGTCTTCGAGCGAATGAAAGGTGATCACTGCAAATCGAGCCCCCGGGGCAAGGCAGGCGGGTAGCGTGTTCAGGGCATGGCGTAGCGCACCGAGTTCATCATTTACATAGATGCGCAAAGCTTGAAAAATCTTGGTGGCGGGATGTTTGGCACTCCTGCGGGGCGCTACGCTCTCCACCGTTTTGACCAAGTCAAATGTCGTTTTGAAGGGGTGGGTATTCCTTACCTCAACAATTTTTGCCGCGATACGCCTGGCATTTTGCTCCTCGCCGTATTCTTGGAAAATCCGCGTGAGTTCAGCTGTTGATAGCGTGTTCACGACATCCGCTGCTGATTGCTTCGCGCTCGGACTCATCCGCATGTCGAGTGGCCCCTCCCTCATGAGCGAGAATCCCCGCTCGGCCTCGTCGAGTTGGTGGGATGAAACGCCTATATCCAAAAGCGCACCGTCCAGAGGTCGCGTTTCACCGATTTCGTTGAGCGCCTCCTCGGCATCTCGAAAATTCGACTCCACAAAGCGTGCCCTTGGAGCAAAATTCTTCAACCTTTCTTGGCATGCCGCAAGGGCTTGTGGATCTTGATCGAGGCAAATGACCTCGGCACCTGATTCCAGCAGCAGCGCAGAGTGACCGCCACCGCCAGCGGTTCCATCCAAAAATAGCTTCCCCTGAGCTGGTTGCAAAGCTGCCAAAACCTGCTTTGGCATTACGGGCACATGGTATGTGCGGCTTGGCATATCAGGCGTTCCTGAAAAAACTCCCAAAAAAATGTCGGAATCGAGGTCTCTCATAGGGATGGTTGCGGGGAAGTTTCATTGGGTATCCACAATTTTGTTCACGGGATGATCCTCTTCCGAAAAGAATTCCCCGGAGTTTCTTTGTGGAATTTTAGTTTTGTTTCATCAGGTTTGAGTCGGTGGTGGTTCGGAAAATTAGAGGCCGATATCGACGGCCACGCGTTTGAAGATTTCATCGTTCACTTCTGTGGCTGAGGCATGACCCTCCTTCGACCAAAGTTCAAATCGACGGCCTGCGCCGATGAACACAATCTCTCCGGCCAGGGCGGCCGAGGCCTTATGTGAGTCGGGAATGAGAATGCGTCCCTGTTTGTCGGTGGTGACTTTGTGGGCCGCGCTGAAAAATTGACGAATGGCTTGGCGTTTTTCCTGAGCTGTCGCACTGGAATTTTGGATTCTCTGCTCGGTGGAGTGGAATTCCTCTTGCGGCATCACCATGAGGTATCCCTCCTGCGGGTGTGGAATGACAAAAAATTCCGCACCTTCGCCTTTGACCCACGCCGACGGCACTGCGGTGCGATTTTTAGCATCAATCGCGCGCTCATATGTCCCCGAGTAAAAGGGCGGTGCTGTAGGCTCTTGCGGCATTTATGGGTTTTGGGATGTCATGACAGAACTTGCCACTGCTCCCCACAATTACCCATTTTTACCCACCATGCAATAGTTTTTTTCTTTTTTTTACCTTAGGGCTGCGTTTTACCGGTTGACCAATTGGGAGCCTGCGCGAAGATGCTGCCTATGCAGGGGAGCCCGCGAGGGCTGAGAGTTCCGCTCCGTGAGATCGAGTCGGGAGACCCTTTGAACCTGAGACGGTTTACACCGGCGGAGGAAGCAGCAAATCGCGAGTTTTTCGAGATGCCTTGCCCTGTTGCGTGTGAGCTGTTTCAGGGCCAGTGAAATCCAAAAAACGAAAAACTACAGACCATGATTGCACCAGCCGAAGCTTTTGAACCCAGTAGCTCTGATCCGCTTCCGAACTCCACCCGCGTGTATGTCGAAGGCGAAATTCACCCGCAAATTCGTGTTCCGATGCGTGAAATTGCGCTTTCTGACACAAAGCGCCTTGACGGCTCGTTGGAAAAAAACCAACCGGTGCGCGTTTACGATGCCGCCGGTCCCTGGGGGGATGAGAATTTCGATGGTGATGTGAAAAATGGTCTGCCCGCGCTGAGATCGGCGTGGATTCTCGATCGGAAGGATGTCGAGGAATACGAGGGGCGCGAGGTCAAGCCTCAGGACGATGGATATCTTTCCCGCAACCACGCCGAGTATGCCAGCACAGCGGAGCGTAATCGTCTTCTGGAGTTCCCAGGCCTGCGCCGCAAGCCGCTGCGCGCCTCGGCAGGGCACCCGGTCACGCAACTCTGGTATGCCCGCCAAGGGATCATTACTCCCGAAATGGAGTTCATCGCGATCCGTGAAAACATGGGCCGTGCGAACATGGCGGATTTGGCTGATGACATCTTGCGCGATCGTCTGGACAAGCAGCACCCGGGCTCCGCGCAGCGCGTGGAGAGCGAATATACGCCCTCGGTTTTCCGCCGTTTTCCACAACGCATTCCAGAAGAAATCACCGCAGAATTTGTGCGTGAGGAAATTGCCGCAGGCCGCGCCATCATTCCTGCGAACATCAACCATCCCGAACTTGAGCCCATGATTATCGGGCGGAATTTTTTGGTCAAAATCAATGCGAATATCGGCAACAGCGCTGTCGCTTCCAGTATTGAGGAGGAGGTCGAAAAAATGCGCTGGTCCACCAAATGGGGGGCAGACACGGTGATGGATCTTTCCACGGGAAAAAACATTCATGCCACGCGTGAGTGGATTCTCCGCAATTCGCCCGTCCCCATCGGCACAGTCCCTATTTATCAGGCTTTGGAGAAGGTGGGTGGAAAGGCGGAGGAGCTCACATGGGAGATTTTCCGCGACACTTTGATCGAGCAGGCCGAGCAGGGTGTGGACTATTTCACGATCCATGCCGGCGTGCTTCTGCGCTTCGTGCCGCTTACCGCCTCGCGCATGACAGGCATCGTCTCGCGTGGAGGAAGTATCATGGCAAAATGGTGCCTCTCGCATCACAAGGAAAATTTTCTTTACACGCACTGGGATGATATCTGCGACATCATGGCCGCTTACGATGTGAGTTTCAGCATTGGCGACGGGCTCCGCCCCGGTTCGATTGCGGACGCCAACGACAAGGCGCAATTCGGCGAGCTTCAGGTCCAGGGCGAACTCACCCGTCGTGCGTGGGATAAAGGCGTTCAAGTCATGAATGAAGGCCCTGGCCACGTTCCCATGCACATGATCGAGGAAAACATGGCCAAACAGCTCGAATGGTGTGGAGAGGCCCCATTTTACACGCTTGGGCCGTTAACCACCGACATCGCGCCGGGCTACGATCACATCACAAGCGGCATAGGAGCCGCCATGATCGGCTGGTATGGCTGCGCGATGCTTTGTTATGTGACACCCAAGGAGCATCTCGGCCTGCCGAACAAGAAGGATGTGAAGGATGGCGTCATCACTTACAAAATCGCGGCACACGCAGCCGATCTCGCCAAGGGCCATCCGGGCGCGCAATACCGCGACAACGCCCTGTCGAAGTCCCGCTTTGAATTCCGCTGGGAGGATCAATTCAATCTCGGTCTTGATCCAGAAACCGCGCGGGAGTTCCATGACGAAACCCTCCCGCAGGAAGGTGCCAAAAGCGCCCATTTTTGCTCGATGTGTGGCCCGCACTTTTGCTCGATGAAAATCACCGAAGATGTCCGCAAATACGCTGCTGAACAAGGCCTCGCGGAGGAGGAGGTCTTGAGCAAGGGCATGGAGAACAAGAGCCGCGAGTTCGTCGACAAAGGCTCTGAAGTTTACGCGAAGGTCTGAATTTCAACTGGAGCGCGAATTGGAAAAAATACTTCCGCCCCGCAATTGCGACGCTCTCCTGCGGACGCTGGAATTTCGCTTCAGCCAGAACATGGGACGGCATCCCGGCGTGGATTGGAGCGAGGTTCTCGCCAAATTGGAGGGCGCTCCGGAAAAGCTCTGGTCGCTTGCTGAAATGGAGCGCACCGGTGGAGATCCAGATGTGGTCGGGCGGGGAGGCGCGGAGCAAATTGTTTTTGTGGATTGCTCGCCCGAGACGCCGAAGGGACGCATCAACTTTTGCTATGACCGCGAGGCGTTGGACTCCCGCAAGGAGCATAAACCCTTGCACAATGCCGTCGAGATGGCGGCTGCTATGGGTGTGGAGCTTTTGACCGAGGAGGAATACATCGCGCTCCAAAACCTCGGCGAGTTCGACAGGAAGACCTCGAGTTGGCTGAAGACGCCGGACGAAATTCGCAAACTCGGCGGTGCGATTTTTGGCGACAGGCGTTTCGGTAGGACATTCATCTATCACAACGGCGCGGCATCCTATTTCAGTTCGCGCGGGTTTCGCGGATCGGTGCGAGTCTGAACGCTCCTGGCACTTGCCTGATCCCTGTCGAACGCCTTAAGCTGTGGCCCAAATCGCAAATTTCCCTATGAAAAAAACCACCGACCCAAAAGTTGCTGCCAAGGTTGGTCTCCATCAACTGAAGATCACACTCGCATGGACCAATCCCGAGATTTGGAGGAGGGTTGTTGTGCCAAGCGGCACAACACTGGAAATCCTCCATTACATTATCCAAGAGGCCATGGGCTGGGAGGCCTGCCACCTTTACCAGTTCATCGCGGGCAAGCGGCCGAATCTTGTCTTTTATGGATCTTCCGACTTTGCCGAAAGAGGGGATATGGAGGACGACTCGCTTGTCACCATAGGCAACTTGGCCCCGAGGGCGCGCTCGAAATTCCGCTACGAGTATGATTTCGGAGACTCCTGGATCCACGAAATCCTGACCGAAAAAATCCTACCGCCCGATCCTTCGATCAAGCATCCTATCTGCCTCGATGGAGCGAATGCGTGCCCCCCAGAGGATTGTGGTGGCCTGGGCGGATTTTACAATATGGTCGAGGCCCTTCAGGATCCAAAGCACCCCGAGCACGATGATTTCGCCGATTGGGTTGATGAGGGATGGAGTCCGGAGATTTTTGATTTGAAGGGCGTCAATGCGGAGCTCCGAAGGATTCGGGTATCGTGACTCGGTCTCTCGTCATAGGATTCTGCGAGTCCTCTGTCATTCGCCAATCCGCTGGAATTAGAACTCTATGAATTCACTTTTTCAAAACCTCGGTAACTCTGTCTTGGCGCGTTGGCGGGAGGAAAATTTCTCGTTGCAGGCGTTTCCTGGAATTGCTGTGGAGGAGTTGCAAAAATCCGCTCCGGCCGACCATGTCGACCTGCAGAAGTTTCTTCATGAATTCCTGCTCGATGATTCCCAGCCCTCGCAGACGGAGTCGGGCTTCGGCGAGCCGGAGATCATCGTCTACGAGAATTCCCGCTTTTACATTCAGCTGCTGTTTTGGATGGATGGAACAACAGCGATCCACCAGCACGAGTTCTCTGGCGCTTTTCATGTCATGTCCGGCTCGAGCATTCATGCACAATTCGCGTTTGAAAACGACTCTGCGATCACGCCCTATTTCCGCGTGGGCGATTTGCGGATGAAAGAAATTGTCCTTCTCGAGAAAGGCTGCACGGTCCCGATTGTTTCCGGGCGGGCATGCATCCACTCGTTGTTTCATCTCGATATGCCATCGATCACCGTGGTGGTGCGCACACAACATGATCCCGGCACCGGGCCTCAATTCAACTACCTTCCGCCGCATGTGGCCTATGATCCAATTTTCAGCGACTCGCTCATGCTCAGGCGCCGTCAAGTCCTCGATGTGCTCGAGAACTTGCAGGACCCAGTGTATGTCGAACGGGTGCTTGAGATGATCGAAGTCTTGGACTTCGAACGGGGCTTCCACACTCTGCAAAATTGCATGGGGTATCTGAAGGAGCTGGGGGGATGGGAAGATGTGTGTGAGGCCTTTCACAAAAAACACGGTTCTCTCGCTGGTGGCATTGAATCGACATTGGAGGAATGCTTGCGTCGCGACCACATCAAGCGAATGCGTGCAACCGTAGCGGATCCCGAGCACCGTTTTTTCCTAGCTTTGCTCTTGAATGTTCCAACCCGTGCGAATCTGCTTGCGCTGATTTCTCAGCGTTTTTCAGAGGTGTCGCCGTTTGACACTATTATACGCTGGGCGGGTGAGCTTATGGAGGAGACGGAATGCGGGTTTGCCATCTTGGATGCGGCCTTTCCGCAGGAATTGGAGATCGGATTTGATGACCAGCCCAACTTCTTTTTGGCCGCACTAAGGAAATTTCTGGATGCAGATTTTAAGTTGCCGAAGGCTTTTCCCCAAAACGCACTCCAGCCCATTGGGTCTGCCTTGTCCGAATCAAGCTTGAGGCTTTTGGTCCATTGAAGTGAGAGCTTGATTTTTGAAAATCCATAGAAGTTTATTTTCTTGTTCCAGATTGCGGTTCTGGAAAAACAAAAAAACTTTGAGAATACCCTTGCCGAATGGAGATGTTTGCTCTCAATGTGTGGCTTCAAACAATGCCCTGTCAAAAGACCTGCCATTTTTCCGTTTTCGTTTTGCCTGCATGCAGCGTTTGATTTTCTTTCCCCCAACGCGCATTTCGCGCCCGCTTTTTATTCACTCGGCGTCACGATGACATTCTTTCGCGCCCTGAGATCATACCCCGCACAGAGGAGCATCTATTAACATCAAGGACATCCGTATTAATGAACGAATCCGCGCCCGTGAGGTGCGTGTGATTCTTGCCGCAACCAATGAGCAACTTGGCGTCATGCGTCTCGATGATGCCATCCGCCGTGCCCGCAGCTTTGGGTTGGATCTCGTTGAGATTGCCCCGAATGCACAGCCTCCGGTATGCCGTATCGTGGATTTCGGGAAGTTCCGCTACGATCTGGCTAAACAGGAGAAGGAAAAGAAGCATGTGGTCACCAAGGTCAAGGAGATCAAATTCCGCGTTAACATCGACGAGCACGACTACCTCACCAAAATCCGCCATGCAGAGGATTTTCTCGACAAGGGCAACAAGGTGAAAGTTCAGCTTCAGTTTCGGGGCCGTGAAATGGCCCACCAAAATCTTGGCCTATTGGTGGTCCAGCGCGTCCGAGAAGATCTCGCCGGAATGGCTCATGTGGATATGGAGCCAAAGCTTGTGGGCCGTGCGGTGGGCATGACACTCAGCCCGCTCCCGGCAAATAAGCGCCATCGGAAATTCACCAAACACGGCGAAATTCTTGAACCCGAGCCGCAGGAGGCTCCGCATGAGGAAGACGAGCACGAGGTTGACACCTCCGAACCGGATGCAAACTGAGCGCCGTCTCTTGCTCTTCGACATCGACGGCACACTCATCACTTCCGGAGGTGCCGGCGAGTGGGCTTTGAAGGACGCCATGCTTGGGCGATTTGGAGTGGAAGAGGATTTGAAGGGAATTATCCTGGCGGGGGCGACTGACGCCAAAATCGCACGCGAACTTTTGGAAAAGCACGGCCTCGAGGCCAGTGCCGAAAATGCAGGCGCTCTTCTGGATGAGTATCTGCAGCACTTGGCCGGGCGGATGTCGCGACACGAGGGGCGATTGTTGCCCGGCATTGTGCCCGTTCTGGAGGCCCTTCAAAGCCGTCCGGAAGTAGTCCTGGCGCTCCTCACAGGAAATCTCACGCGCGGTGCGGAGATCAAGCTTACGCATTACGGTGTGTGGAATTTTTTTGAGTTTGGTGCTTTTGCGGATGACCACCATGATCGCAATGAACTGGGAAAATTTGCGCAAGCCAGGGCATCTGAGCGCCATGGCGTCGATTTCCCAGCGGACAGGATTTATGTGATCGGTGATACGCCGCGGGATATCGAGTGCGGGCGTGCGATTGGAGCGAAGACCGTGGCGATAGCAACTGGGCATTACACATTGGCCGAGTTGGCTGAGCATAAGCCAGATCATCTCTTTCAGGATTTTTCTGACACCCGGTTGGTTCTCGAGTGCCTCCTCGGAGAAGCGCTTCAGGGAGTCTTGCCCAACGGGTAGGGGCCTTTTTTTGTCTTTTCAAAAGGTAGGTCGATGGGAATTTCTCCGAGTCTTTTCGGTTTAATGTGCGGCCTGTTTCCAAGCGCCTCTTTTGCATGAAGATATTCCGACAGCGTAGCAGCGATTTCATGGGCCGTGCGTATTGTGTCGAAGCTTACGCCGCTACGGATTCCTTCCACAGCATTGAAGAGTGAGGTGAGGGCCATGGGACCACTCAGCGGAAGAGTCACGATGCCGCCTATGCCTTGTGTAATATTCGACCCCCCAGTAGTTTCGAAGGCGAGAAACCTATCGGGAGCCGGCTTCGACAGATCTTGCACGACCACGATCGTTTCCATTTTTGTTCCTCCAGCGCCCAGGCCGAGCGTGCTGCGAAGGAGACGGCTTCCTTGGTTGATCCGAGCGAAGCGGCCGGTAATGAGCCAGTAATTGCCTCGGGGCAGGGGTTCCTCAGGTGAGATCATCCTGGCAGGAGCGACATGGGTGCCGAGTTTCTTGATCAACTGGCTGTTGAACCGGCTTTGCAATTCGTCTCGAAAGGTCTCGAAATCCGTGCCTTTTCTATCCACGCGCAAGCCATCCTCGTTGAGGCCAAAGGGAAGGATCAGAATCTCCTCAGGGGCTCTGTTGGGGGGAGTGGTGCTTGTCTGGCGGACGTTATCTACGCTCACGGAGGCGCAGGAGGCAAGCAGGAAAGCCAACCCCGTCAGAACAAGCTGCGCCGCCCGGTTGGGCGAAACTTTGATGCGGATTGGAATGGCAGCGTAACTGGACAGATCACGCATCCAAACAGATTCCGCTATCACCCGCAAGGCTCGGAGCTCGGGCATTGATGCCAATTTTATGAAAGAGCGCTTTGTGCTCAAGGCGCCCGTTGTTGCCGTGAATCAAGAAGGATAAATTCCAGGGCCTCGGCGACATCTTCCATCACAAAGTCGGCCTCGGTTTCAGCTTGGTTGGCTCCGTATCCCGTTCGCACTTGCACAGTCCTGCAGCCAGCGTTTCGGCCGCACTGCACATCGATAGGCTTGTCGCCGATCATCCAGCTTTTCGACAGGTCTATCTGATGCTCTCTGGCTGCTTCAAGGAGCATTCCTGGTTGCGGCTTGCGGCGTTCGGTGGGCTTGGCCGGATGGTCGGCGCAGAAGTAAATGGCATCGATGCCGCCGCCGAGTTGGCGGAGAAGCTCGGCATTGACGGCTTCGTATTGTGAGGGAGTGATGAGGCCTTTGGAGAGTCCACTTTGGTTGGTGACAACGACAATGAGCCACCCCTCCTCGCGCAGCTTTGCCAAGGCTTCTCCGGCTCCGGGTATGGCGCGCACGGTGGAGGGATCGTTGCAGTAGTTTACCTCTTCCATAAGAGTGCCGTCGCGATCGAGAAAGATGGCTTGGCAATTAGGCATTTTTTGAAAGGGCATGAAGAAGTTCCTTGGCCGTGAGAGTGGCGGTGCCGAGTTTGGCAACCACAACCCCGCTGGCGTGGTTCGAGATTTCAGCCGCCTCGCAGGGCGTCGCCCCGGCGCAAATGGCCAGCGTGTGGAGAGCAATAGCGGTATCGCCGGCTCCCGACACATCGAAAACCTCCCGCGCCCGGGTAGGGGTGTGATACGGGGCCTCGCCGCGCTGAAACAAAATCATACCGTGCTCTCCCAAGGTGACCAAGAGAGCGGAGAGATCCCACTTTTTCAAAAGAATGTCGCCGACTTCGAGCAGGGAGGCGTCGAGAAGGGGATTCGGCCCCGCGCCGTTATCCGGAATACCTGCCATGCTGAAGGCCTCGGAGCGGTTTGGCTTGAGAAGATCAACTCCGCACCAGTCCAAGGGATTTGCCGGGTTGGGATCGGCAGCGAGATATTTTCCTGCGCTGCGAGCCATCTCGGTGACGCGGTCCTTGAGAGATTGTTGGAGAAATCCTTTTCCATAGTCCTCGAAAATCACGGCGTCCACCGTAGGCAAGATAGTCGAGATGACGGAGCATGAGCGTTCAAGCACTTCGGTTGAAATCTTCATGCGCTTCTCTCTATCAACTCTCACGACCTGCTGCTGGCGGGCGACGATGCGTGTTTTGACAATAGTCGAGCGGGCGGCATCGGTCACAAGGGCATCGGAGGATATGAACTCTTCGGCAAGAAGTTCCCGCAGCCTGCTCGCGTGGAGGTCCTCTCCCACCAACCCACAAAGGTGAACGCCTGCACAGAAGGGTCTCAGGTTCCGAGCTACGTTTGCCGCGCCGCCTGGGTATGAGGTTTCCTTTTCCACCTCTACGACAGGCACAGGAGCCTCTGGTGAGATGCGTGAGACACGCCCCCACACGAATTCATCGAGCATCACATCTCCGACGATGAGGAAATGGCATGACGAGGCGGCGGCAAGAAGATGTTGTAATCTCTCAGAATTCATTCCAATTTGTGATGTGAGTCTTAAACCGACCGAACACGCACAACAAAGCTGAAATTTTGAAAATGCCGATTATTCTGAACGCGACCATTGCCGCTTATTTTTTGGCAGTCGCCATTCCGCTTCATGCACAAAAGCCACCCGAAGCGGTAGACCTCTCTTCATTTCCCGCGCAAGCCATCGACGACGTCTTGGTTCCTGTGCCGAGCGAGATTTTTATCGTTCTCGACAAATTGGGAAATCCAAACTGGCGCTCGGAATTACGCGATTCCCTGGGGCGACAGAGCGGCAATCGCGCTCAAGTGGCCCTCCTCCTTGGCACAGTTATTGCCGAGGGGTTCGTGGCGGTGGAGGCTGAGGATCCCGAGAAGGTCAAGGATATAGGCCGCCGTGTGCTTACGCTTTCGAAGGCGATCAATGTTGAAAAAGCCGTTCTCGAGCGCAGCAAAAGCATCACTGACAAGGCAGAGGTTAAGGATTGGATTTCTGTCCGCAAGGAATTCGATGGAGCACTCCAAGATGTGAAAGCAGCCATGCAAGAGCTGGGAGATGATGACCTTGCCCAACTCGTGAGTGTCGGGGGGTGGATTCGTGGCACAGAGGTGCTGACATCGATCATTCGGAAAAATTATACCGCCGACTCCGCCGAGCTTCTGCACCAGCCGGCCCTTGTGAACTTTTTCACTAAAAAACTCGATAGTCTTTCGAACAAGCGTCTTGCTGAAGATGACCTCGTGGAACGCATCCGTAAGTTGCTTGCTGCCATCACGCCGCTCCTTGGGAATGGTGAGGGCGAGGTCATCCCATCCGAAAATGTCACACGCATTCACAAAATGACGCGTGACACCGTTGCCGCCATCTCTTCCAAAGGAGCCTAAGTTTGCCGTGAAAAAAGCACTCCTATTCCTTATGGCCCTTCTCATAGGTGCCACATCCTGGGCCTATGTCGACGACGCTCTGTCTTTCGCCTATGAGGCGGCATCTCCTTATGTGAAGAAGGGGTTCAATGTCCGTGAGGACGCGTGGGGAGGGGATCTTGGAGTCAAGGATCAGCAAGCCGTGCAGGCCCAACTTTTCAAGGGTAACGAATATTGGTTTTGCCTTGGCACAGATGTGAAGGGGGCGGTGTTGTCGGTCAGCGTTTACGACTCGAAAGGCAATATTGTCAATGTCGAGACCACCCGCGCAGGCCGCCTCTCAGCTGTGCGCGTTGAACCGCCACGCACCGGCACCTACTATGCAATAGTGACCGTTCACAAATCTCCCAAGGAGCGCACGGGCTGGGCGTTGGTTTACGCTTACAAGTAGTCTTCGATGGAAACCCTCACTCTGGAATTTGAAAACGCCCGCACAGCGCAGGCCGTCTATGGTGGCGATCTGAAGCTTCTGGGCGAGTTGGAACGCCGTCTCGAGGTCCGGGTCACCGCTCGCGATGGATGGATTCGCGTGGACGGTGAAAAATCTGCCGTCGAGCGTGCGCGCGATGCCTTGGAGCAGCTTCATGCTGCTGTGAAGCGCGGTATCACCATTCACCATCAAGAGTTCGAGCATGCTCTTGAAGCCTCTAAAGGCACAGGCTCCGCCGAATCGCTTGCCAGCCTCATCGATACCCGCATTTTCTGTTCTCCGCGCAAGCCCCCAGTCGTTCCTCGCACTGCAGGACAGAAAACCTATGTGCAGGCCATCCAGTCCCACGACATCACCTTTGGCGTGGGCCCTGCGGGAACAGGCAAAACTTATCTCGCCGTGGCATCCGCTGTCGCAGCTCTCAAACAGGAGAAAGTCCGCCGCCTGATTCTCACCCGACCTGCCGTCGAAGCCGGTGAGGCGCTGGGTTTCCTGCCCGGCGATTTGCAGGAAAAAATTCTTCCCTATCTGAGGCCGCTCTACGATGCCCTTCATGACCTCCTGGAGCCTGATGAGCTGCAGAAGCTCATGGACAAAAATATTATTGAGATCGCTCCACTGGCCTACATGCGCGGACGCACCCTCAGCGGATCCTTCGTGATTCTCGACGAGGCTCAAAACACCACAGCGGAGCAAATGCTGATGTTCCTCACCCGGCTCGGCCTCGGCTCCCGCTGTGTGGTGACGGGAGATGTCACCCAGATCGATCTTCCTCGAAACAAGTTGAGCGGTCTCGTGGAGGCGGTTGCCGCTCTCAGGGATGTCGAAGGAATAGGAATGCATTTTTTCACGGAGAAGGATGTCGTGCGCCATCCGCTCGTTCAGGCCGTCATTTTGGCCTACAAGGATCACCGGGGCTCACGGGAGAGCAGAATCTAAAATGTTTGCCATCTTTAAGCGCTGGCGACTCGTCTGGAAGGGGCTTTCCTCCGGCAAGCGGCGTCGTCAGATCGAAGAAAGCGATTTTTTCTTGGCCATTCAAAATGGGTGGCCGATCCGTGCCTCTCTCCTTGGAGCTTTTATTTTTGGTCTTGCAGCGCTGATTTTTACCGGCCAGCAGGATGAACCCGCCAAAAAATTCCTACTCTGCCTCCTCATTTTTGCCACGGCTGTCGCTCAGCTCTGGATTAACCATCCGCAGACATTTCGTCAGAACTCCCGTCTCTGCCTTGTTCTTGGAACACTTCTCGCGCAGTTGGCCGTGATTAAAATCCTGCTCAGTCAGGCTGCTTCGGGGGCCCTTGATCTCCAACTCGCGCCGCTTCTCATTCCCTACGCCTTCGCGCCGCTCGTTCTTTCCGTGCTTCTTGGCCGGAATCACGGCCTCTATGCGGCTGTTTTTGCAAGCCTCTGGGGCTCGCTTCTGGTCGGGCGCATTGACCCCGTGTTTTTGGTGATTTCGCTCATTACCGGATTCATCGGCGTCTTCGTGACCTTGCAAGTTCGCCGCCGCAGTCGCCTCGTGCGTGCCGGAGTTTACGTAGGCCTTGCCACTTGGATTCTCGCGGCTGCTTTTGGACAGGTCGGACCGGTCATATGGGAAGTTCCCTCCCAGACGGATTGGGCGATGATTGGCTGGCAGAGCTTGGCGGCCTTCGCCACGGGCATTGCCACGGCGATCGTTGTCAGCGGCATCCTCCCAATGCTTGAACATGTATTCAAAATAACCACCGACATCTCATGGCTGGAGATGAGCGATCTGAACCATCCTATCCTCAAGCGCCTGAGCCTTGAGGCACCAGGCACCTATCACCATAGCCTTGCTGTGGCGAATCTCTCGGAGGCCGCCGCTGAAGTCGTCGGGGGGGCGAATCCCACAATCTGCCGTGTCGCCTCGTATTTCCACGACATTGGAAAGGTCATAAAACCCCACTATTTCACCGAGAACATCTCGCATGGGTTAAATCCTCACGACGATCTTACTCCCACGATGAGTGCCCTCATTATCATCTCCCATGTGAAGGAGGGCGTGGATTTGGCCCTGAAAAACAAGCTCAATACCGAGATTATTGATGTCATCAGCCAGCACCATGGCACCTCGCTGGTTGCCTATTTCCACCAGCGCGCTCTGCAGCAACAGGAGGATGCCCGCCTTGGCGGAAAAATCATGAACATGCGCGAGGAGGACATTCCCGAGGTGAGCGAGGAGAGTTTCCGTTACCCTGGCCCGCGTCCGCAGACAAAAGAGGCTGCTATCGTGAGCCTCGCGGACTCGATTGAAAGCGCCTCCCGCAGCCTCGACCGCCCTACACCACAACGCATCGACGACCTCGTGCGCAACATCATCAAAGCCCGCATCGATGAGGGTCAACTTGATGAGGCGCCTCTCACCATCGCCGAGATTTGGAAGATCGCCGACAGCTTCCGGTTTTCGCTCGTCAACATGCTCCACGCCCGTATTGCCTACCCCAAGCGCGAGGAGCGCTCCACACCCGAAAAACGCGACCAAAGATCTGCTGCGTGAGGCCGACTTTGCTCCGAGTATCCATCTCCCACAACGCGCGCTCCGTTGCCTATGATCGCGAGCTTTTGGAGCGACTGACTGATTTAGCCCTTCCTCGTTGTCTCGCCCTGGCAAGAAAAAACGAGGCCGAGTTGGCTTCTCTGCCGACCTTGGAGATTAGCGTCCTCGGTTCCCGCGCCATGGCAAGAGTGCACCGTGAATTTCTTAATATCCCTGGGGCAACGGATGTCATTACTTTTCCCTATGGTGAGATTCTCATCTGCGCGCCCATTGCTGCCGCGCGCGCTCCAGAGTTTAGCCACAGCACAACTCAGGAACTCGCTCTCTATATCATCCACGGTCTTCTGCACCTCTCCGGCTTTGATGACCTCACTCCGTCCGAGGCCGAAAAAATGGCCGTCGCGCAGCAACAAATTCTGAAACTCCTTCTCTCCGAAGAGCGCTGATCTTCCCCGTTTGAGGCGCTTGTGCTATCGATTTCCACCTATGAAAACACCATTCGATCCGATTTCCGAAGTCATTGCCGACATCCGTCGAGGACGCATGGTGATTGTCACCGACGACGCCGACCGCGAGAACGAAGGCGATCTCCTCATGGCCGCTGCCAAGGTCACTCCCGCAGCCATCAATTTCATGGCAAAGTTCGGCCGCGGCCTCATCTGCGCGCCCGTTACGGAGGAGCGCGCTGCCACTCTCGGCCTCCAGCGAATGGTCGCCCAGAACCGCGAATTTTTTAAGACCGATTTCACAGTCTCGGTCGATGCCGCCAAGGGAGTCACCACGGGCATCAGCGTGAAAGACCGCGCCGCCACGATCCGCCTGCTCGCCAATCCCAACGCCCAGCCCTCCGATCTCGTGCAGCCCGGCCATGTTTTCCCGCTTCAAGCCAAGGCTGGCGGCGTCCTGCGCCGTGCGGGCCACACCGAGGCTGCCATTGACTTAGCGCGTCTTGCAGGCCTCGATGCGTCGGGAGTCATTTGTGAAATCATGAAAGACGACGGTTCCATGGCCCGCCTGCCGGATCTCGTTAAATTCAAAAAGAAACACGGGCTCAAGATGTGTTCCATCCAAGACCTCATCGCCCACCGCCGCAAAGGCGAGAAGCTCGTGGAGCACGAAGAAACAATCAACATGCCAACCGACTTCGGCGATTTTAAGCTCCACCTCTACCGTTCTCTTGTGGACGGCATGCACCACATCGCGCTTGTGAAAGGCGAGATCACCGCAGGCAAGCCTGCCTTGGTGCGTGTTCACAGCGAGTGCCTCACGGGGGATGTCTTTGCCTCTCGCCGCTGCGACTGTGGATCCCAGCTCCACCAGGCCATGCAGCGCATCGAAAAAGAAGGTGCCGGCGTGCTTCTCTACATGCGCCAAGAAGGCCGCGGCATAGGCCTCGGACCCAAAATCCGCGCCTACAAATTGCAGGAGGAGGGCCTCGACACCGTGGAAGCCAACGAGCGCCTCGGTTTCCCCATGGACTTGCGCGATTATGGCCTCGGCGCCCAGATCCTCGCCGACCTCGGTATTCATAAAATCCGTCTCCTCACGAATAATCCCCGAAAGGTCGTCGGCCTCGAAGCCTACGACCTTCAAATCGTCGAGCAGCTTCCCATCCGCTCCGTCGCAAACCCCCACAACGCCCGCTACCTCGAGACCAAAAAGAAAAAAATGGGCCACAAACTCTGATCTTTTTTTTCCTCGGCACCTCACTTTCCCTTTTCATCTGCGCGGATGACCAGCCCGCAGAAGCCGTCTCCAAGCGGCTCTGCAGCCGAGCTGATATTTTTTTCAAAAAAATCCTAAAGCCTCGGCAACTCTCCGCCGATTGATAACCCAACGGAGATAATCTCCCCCAGTGAGGTCGAACACTGAACTAAAACGGCCCGACGGCGAAACGGACTTCGCAACTTAGAAAGACAAAGGATATGTCAGTCGTAATCAACACCAATTCAGCAGC
>Ga0247831_1000827_pt1 | contig 65043 bp, 52 predicted proteins | sample LaCruzMarch2015__9_FD_192406 | JGI IMG/M metagenome (GOLD analysis project Ga0247831, IMG submission 192406) | Freshwater microbial communities from meromictic Lake La Cruz, Castile-La Mancha, Spain - LaCruzMarch2015_1m | ecosystem: Environmental > Aquatic > Freshwater > Lake | place: Spain...
GTATTGATACCAATCAGTTCACCTTTAAGGTTTACTAAAGCACCTCCACTATTGCCTGGGTTTACGGCAGCATCAGTTTGGATAAACGATTCAATGGCATCACTTGATTTTTGACGGCCATCTTCGCCATTACGACGAAACATTTGTTGTTGCTGTTTTTCGGCCAAAATGCCAATATTTCTACCCTTAGCACTTACGATACCTGCGGTAACCGTAGATTCCAAGTTAAACGGATTACCCACTGCCAAAACCCACTCACCAACTTTTACATTATCTGAATTGGCAAATGTCATTGCTGGGTGCTTGCCACCTTCGATTTTGATAACCGCAATATCTGTTGAAGGATCAGTACCTATAATTTTTGCAGTATATGATTTGTGGTCAGAAGTTATAACTTCTAACTCGGTTGCTCCTTCAACTACGTGATTATTAGTAGCAATAAAACCATCATTTGTAATGATTACCCCCGAACCCGATGATTCCTGTTGCTGATTACGTGGCTGCCCGAATGGACTTTCTCCACCAAAGAAATCATCAAAAATAGTACGTTGCTGCGAAGCGGTACGAGTTGTTTTTGCTTTAATATGAACCACCGAAGGTGTTGATAATTCGGCTGCATAAGTAAAATCGCCCGGTACTCCAGCCGGTCCAACATAATTTGCTAAACGTGTAAGCGAAGGTTTTGAGGCTTCATTAAAAATTACATTATTTCCTTGCAATCCCAGCAAGTGATAAGCTCCAATCATGACGATACTGCTTATAGCAGCAATACTGATAGTTTTTACTGTGTTATTCATGTTTTCTATGCCGTTGTTTTACAGTTTACATTATATATCTAATCGAACTATATTTCAATTATTAGTAATGTTTCTTCAAATAGTTTTGGGTTGATAACGAAATAAAACTTGTTTTTGTTTCATGCAAATTTAACGTAAAAGTATGTATGTATCTTTGTGTTCATGATGAATTTTAACAAATTTTAACTGAATATTCTATTCAAGCAGTTTATACAGAAAGCAAGGTACAGAAATTAATCTATACCTTGCTCAAACTCATTTATTACTCAAACTTACGCAATCTCAATCAAGCGAGGCTCTTTTGGTTTTGCTTGTTCTTTTTTAGGAAGTTCTAAGCTCAAGATACCATCGTTGTATATAGCCACAATTTTTTCGCTATCTACTGTTTTTGGTAAAGTGAACGAACGCTTGAATGTACTAAAATTAAATTCTTTTCGAGTGTAATTTCCGTCAGTTTCGGTATTTTCTTCTTTTTTCTCAGTCGAGATAGTTAAAGTGTTTTCGTGAACATTTACTTTAAAATCTTCTTTCTTCAAACCCGGGGCAGCCAATTGTATCTTGAAAGCATCTTCACTTTCGATAACGTTTACTGCTGGAAAAGAGTGCTGGTGTGCAGGAGCAACACGCTCAAAGTCATTTAAAAAATTGCTTAATACTGCTGGAAAAACTGGTGCGAAATTTCTTACTAACGGTGCCATAATTTTTATTGATTTTAATTTTTATTTCTTTTTGTGCCACAACGTTGTGGCGATGCGAACATTTCATCAATTTATGTACCAATTGATTTTTTCGGACTTTTTGGCTGCATTTTGTATTAATCAAGAGATTAAAAATGACTTATTGTCTTGTTTTTTGTTTTACAGGCTGATTCTTGGCAGAAACTTTGAATTAACTCAAATAACTAAAAACAAAAAAGGATTTGACCAAAGCCAAATCCTTTCAGTAATTTAAAGAAATCTATTCTTATTTTTTCGCTTTCTGAACAACGAGTTTACCAATTTCTTTCCCCGCTTTTAAGCCTTCATCACATCCAGAGCGAAAGTGTATTCCTCCATAAACACGACTAATAGAGGCTTGTTCTGCTGCTTCCTTAAAAGACTTAAACTGCCCAACGCCATGTCCAAATTTTGCTTCGGTAGAATCGGTAAATGAAACATTCTCTCCAAACAATTCGGTAAGCACCTCAGCAGAAGCTGCTGAAATTGTACTATGTCCGCTCGTATATTCTGGAAAAGGTGGTGTTTGCAAAAATGGCACCCATTTGGTATCTACGCTAGCATTGATAATAGTTTCGGGGCGGATTTTATGAAAACGATATTTTACTTCCCAACATTGAATGAAAGCATCACGCAAAGCCATAGAAACCAAAAGATATGCTTGAACTGATTTTGCAAAATCTTCATTTTTATCTTTACAAACCGTTTTTGTGATAGCCAACCAGTGTCCACCCGGAGTCATTTTTTTATCGGCAAACATTACGTGCCCTTGTACGTTCATTACGAAGGCGTTATCATCCCAAAACCATGCAATGCGTTTTTCTTCATCCGAAAGTTTATTACCCATCTCATAAACTTCTGACACTTCTTTCATAAAAGGACTTGTTTTAGTCAAATCATAAGTAAAAGGTGGTGGTGGTAAAAACTGCGAAGATGAATCAATCACCATCGGCCTAATTTTTCCCCAGTTAGGTTCAATCGCATCGGCATACGATGGCGGCGTTGGAGTCCAAGTACCGGGCTTGTTTTGTAAAGTATAGCGTAAACCACGAGTTTGAGGGTAATTATCTTTCTTTGCGTAAGCTAAGACCGCTTTTCCAACCTCAGTTCCATAAGCGACCGAACGCTCAATTACATCACTAGGCACACCCGCTGTTAAAAACTTCTTATCCAAATCCTTTTCAAAGGCTTCATATTTTTCTACAGAAAACGTAAGGCCGCGTGCAACAGTCATAAAAGCTTTTATGCTTGACAATTGGTGACAATATTCTTTTCCTACTTCGATTTTTGGCACTTCATTAAAATCTTTTACTCGACCAACCATCGAAGACATATCTTTCTTGCCCGAAATGAGAGCTTCATATCCCGCCAAATTTGCATACGAATAAATACGACTCGCTACTGGTGGAGAAAAAATATCATGTACTATTACATCGGTAAGTTGATTAACACAGTCATGGTAAAAATCGGGATTATTCACTAACGGGGTGTATTCGGCCGAAGATTTTTGTGTACAACCATTGGCAAACATAACAATTAATAGGAGCGTAAGCAGGTTTTTAAGTGGTTTCATCTTCTAAAAAATGTAAATAATTATGTATTACTATTTCAAATTAATTGTATTGAAAGTTTTCAAAACTTTTTTAAATTTAACGACAAAAATACATGGTTTTTTTATACTTAAGGTTAAAATCCTATTTTGCTTTCAAATTCCTACTAAAAAATTATCAAAAACACTTCACCTACATTTGTAAGGACCTTCATATTTTCGAATTCAATCTATTTTAGAATTTCGTAAAGTTTAATGTTTACGCATTTTCTTAATTTAGAAATATTAAGAGGCATTTGTTAAAAATATATATTTCCATCCTCAAAAATAAAGGTTTTATACATTATTTTTTCCCACTCATAAGAAAACAAAAAAGTTTTTAACCAAGTATCTTGCATTGCATAGTACCTTATTATATCTTTGTGTCATAGTATCGCCCTCAACCACAGTGGCTGACCGTCCCTAAAGGAGGGCTATGCATACAGTTTCATTTTTAAATGTTCACCCTTTAGAGATTAGGGGGTTGTTTCAAACGCTATGGATTTAGAAAATGCCCAAGTGCAGATGCGGAAAGGAATTTTGGAGTACTGCATTCTGCATATAATTTCGAGAGGTGAAATTTACGCTTCCGAAATTCTCTATGAACTCATCAACGCCAGAATAATGGTTGTTGAAGGCACACTTTACCCTTTACTGACTCGTCTGAAAAATGCAGGCTTACTTGACTACAAATGGGTAGAATCAACTTCTGGCCCGCCACGTAAATACTATGTATTGACTGATACAGGGCTATTGTTTTTAGAAAACTTGAATAATACTTGGAGCGAACTCGCAGAGTCCGTAACGACAATCATAAACAAGAAATAAAAATTTCGATGTTAGGTTTTCGGGTTTCGATATTCGTGACTCGAATATAAACATCGAGTAAAAACATCGAAAAAACAAACATCGGACACTGAAAAAGACATTAATAAAAATATGAAAAAGACTATACAAATAAATATAGCAGGCATGGATTTCAATATCGAAGAAGATGCCTACGAAAAACTAAACGCTTACTTAGTTGCTATAAAACAGTACTTTGCGTCATACGAAGGGAGTCAAGAAATTGTTTCAGATATTGAATCTCGTATCGCCGAAAAATTCTGGACAAATCAAAAGTCTGATATTCAACCTATTATTACAAAGGAAGGCGTAAATGACCTCATCAAATCAATGGGTAGCGTATCTGACTTTGAAGCAATCGAAGAAGAAGAGGATTTGAGAAATACCGCTCAGTCAACAGCAGGCAATGCTCAATCGACAGTTAACAGTCAACAGTCAACAGTGGGAAACCAAGATTCTGACAATTTTAAAACTACTCAACCAAAACGTCTTTATCGTGATGTAAAACGCAAGGCTTTGGGAGGGGTTTTAGCTGGTTTGGCACATTATTTCAATATTGATGTAGTTTGGGCAAGAATCATTTTCTTGTTACTATTCTTAGGTTTACCACCAATCAATGATGACCTCGGCCCGATTTCAGGTTTTATATTCTTAGGTTATTTTGTTTGTTGGATTGTTTTTCCACCAAATTTCAACCTCGACGAGGACAAAAAAATCAAGAAGTTTTACCGTGATAATGATAATAAAGTTTTAGGCGGTGTTTGTAGTGGTTTAGCAGCCTATTTTGGCGTTGATATTACGGTTATTCGTTTACTTTTTGTTGTGGGTGTGTTTTTATTTGGAACGGGCTTCTTGGCATATATCATCCTTTGGATTGTAGCTCCAAAAGCTAAGACACTTACTCAAAAAATGGAAATGAAGGGCGAGCCAGTTACGCTTTCAAACATCGAAACTAATATCAAAGAGAGCATAAATATTGATAAAAATGCTCCGGAAAATGGTCTTACAAAAATACTTTTGTTCCCTTTCCGCTTAGTTGGTATGGTCATAAAAGCATTGGGCGAAGTGCTAATACACCTTGGGCCAGTCGCCAGAGTTTTGGCAGGAGTGTTGCTGATGTTATTCTCACTATTAGCCATTGTTAGCGTTGTGGCGGCTGTTGCGGCATTCTTCGGACTTACTTCGGGTATCGAAGGAACAGCGTTTTTCGACCATAGCCCGTTCAAAATCATCTTGCAAGATGTTCATCCAATGACAGGCTTTTTTGCATTCATGGCAATGTTTACACCTTTCTTGGCTCTTTTGCTTGCAGGTCTAACATTGATTTCAAACAAAAGAATTGGGAATCGTAATTTTTGGATTTCTCTGTTAGGTCTTTGGTTAGCTGGTTTGATGGGAACAGGTATTTTGGCAACAAAATATGCTCTAAACTTTAAAAAGAAAGGTCGTTTTGAACAAACCAAAAACTTCCCCTATACGCTTACAGGACAAACATTAGTGCTTGATACTAACAATAATCAAGATGATAATTTTGACGAAATACAAATTAGAGAAGATGTTGAAGTAAACATTGAAGGCTTTGATGGTGCTGATTTGAAAATCGAACAACGTTTTGAATCATCAGGCCGTACGAAAGCCGAAGCCGAAGCCAATGCGAAAAACATTTTGTATAATATCGTACAAAAAGATTCTTCTCTTTCATTCGACCAAAAGATTTCATTGCCAGAAAAAGCTCGTTTCCGTGGACAAGACCTTCAAATAACACTTTTCGTTCCTTTCGATAAGCCTTTCAAAATCACCAAATCGTTCTATCAAAGTGTTTATCGCCATGATTGGGAAAACAAAAACTTTGATATGGATGGCGATGTTGTGGACAGATACACTTACGTAATGAAACGTGACTCAGGAATGGTTTGCCGTGATTGTCCGAAATTAAGCGATGAAGAACGTGAAGCACTCCGCAATAATCATTACGATGACAATGATGATTCAGCTTTTGATTATGGTGTCTTTGAAGAAAAAGGACAACATGAAAAGAAATTTGATTTGAAAGGTTTCAGAAGAATAGAGGCTGGTGGGGCTTTTGTGATAACGATTCGTAAAGGAGACACATTTGAAGTAATCGCAGATACGGACGAACAAAGTGATTTAAATGATATTGATTTTGAGGTACACGATAATACCCTAGAAATTGGTCATAAAGACACGTTTTCGTTTGGTAGAAGAAACGAAACTGTTAGAATTAATGTCACAATGCCATCTTTGGAGGGGCTTGATATTTCGGGAGCATCTACCTTGAAAGTCATTGGCTTCAAAGACAAAAGCAAAGACTTGGATGTTCAGTTATCGGGTGCTTCAAAAGCTGCCATAGATGTAGAAGTTCGTAAAATAGAATTCGATGCTTCTGGTGCTTCAAAAGCAGACCTGCGAGGTTCAGCCGAAAAAATAAACATGGATATTTCGGGAGCATGCCACATTGATGCCAAACGAATGCAAATTAATCAAGCAAGAGCCGATGCAAGCGGTGCAAGTCATATTAGTTTCGGAAAAGTAAAAGTTTTCGACTCAAACACTAGCGGTGCGAGTAAAATTAGTAGAGAGTAAAGTGTATGAATGATAAAATGAGTGAATATGGACCAAGCCTTATTCACTCATTTTTTATTGGTTGGTCAGTTTAAAAATTTGTTTCATTAACACCCATTTTTCACCCGGTTTGGCCATTGGCAAGCCTTGTTGATATTTCCAAACAAATGCTTCCCACGCTTGTACTTTGGGATTATTGGCATCCAATTCTGATTTTTTCTCAAACGAAAAATCATCTTCAGTTTCCATGATCATAAACAAACGATTGCCGATTCGGTAGATTTCCATTTCAGTAATGCCAGCATCGGTGATACTTTTAGCGATGTCGTCCGAAATACGCTCGTGTAATTTTTCATATTCAGCAATCAGAGTTGGGTCATCAACTAAATCAAGTGCAAACGTATAACGTTTCATAGTTTAAGAATTAAGTAAATTTTTGAATAATAATTTAGATATAATTAATTGATAATCAGAGTTTATATTATCGTACAGAAATGTTTTTTCGATTTTCTACAATATTTTTATTAAAAAACGTTTGAAATTTAACAGATTTTTTTCTATATTTAATTTGAGAAGTAAATTTTTGTTATACTTTTGCAGCCTTAAATTTATTGTAACACTAAAAAGGAATAAAAACTATGTATTGGACACTCGAACTTGCGTCTTATTTGGAGGACGCTCCGTGGCCCGCTACAAAAGATGAGTTGATAGATTTTTCGATTCGTTCGGGAGCACCCATTGAAGTTATTGAAAACCTACAAGAACTTGAAGACGACGGTCAGCCGTATGAGAGTATTGAGGAGATTTGGCCTGATTATCCAACCAAAGATGACTTTTTCTTTAATGAAGACGAATATTAAGCTCGAATCAATGATTCGTTAGCACAAATTATTCGTTAGATTACAAAGCAACAATCAGATTCTGCTGTTTGTTGCTTTGTTGTTTCTAGACTTTTAATTTTTTTCAATGAAAATTTTACAAACTATTCTCGTAATTGTTGTTATCGTTATATTAGTTGTTGCATGTTTACCAAAGAAAAATACAAATGAATATTTGCTTCGATACGACCTTAATAAGCCAAAAAGCAAAATGGAAATGCCCCAAAACCTCAATGAGATTTCGGGTTTATCATTTTACAAAGACAATCAATTGGCTTGCATAAACGATGAAAAGGGAACAGTTTTTATCTATGATTTAGTTTTTCAGAATATTATAGAAACAATTGATATTGGCAAAAATGGCGATTACGAAGGTGTAGAAGTAGTCGATGATGAGATTTTTATTATGAAAAGCAACGGCAAAATCAAAGGTTTCAAAATCAGCGATGGTTCAGAAAGAGAAATTGATTGCTCATCTAAAGACGTAAAAGAATATGAAGGACTAAGTTATCACCCACAAACCGGAAGTCTTTTGCTCGTAACTAAAGAAAAATTTAAGGATAAAAACGATAAGAAAACTATTTATGCTTATTCTTTAACTACCGAAAAGTTTGAGAAATTTTTAAGTATTGATGAAGATATGATAAAAGGAAGGGATGGGGAAAAAACTTTCTCACCATCGGGCATTGCAATACACCCAACTACCAAAGAAATTTTTGTTATTTCCTCAAAAGGTAAAAAACTCTTAATTTTATCACCCGATGGAAACAAAAATACCCTCATCGCACTCAACCCCAAGACATTCGTTCAGCCTGAAGGTATTTGTTTTACTCCAAATGGCGACCTATATATATCGTCTGAAGGGGATAATTCTAATGGATTTATTTTAAAATTTGCATTTTTTTAATTTTTTTAATTTTTTTTTATATTAGTTATTTACTATAAAAAATAAGGTATTTTCTATTTTTTTCTACGAATAATACAATTTATAAATTTGAAATTTTATTATTTATTCATTTTTAACAAAAAATATTATTAGATAATTGAAACAAAATATTAAGCGTTCTGTTATATTTGCATTGTTCAACTTTAAACAATAATACCTACATGTACACTTTATTCCTAAACATCGTCAACGTAGACGGTAAAGACCCTGTTTCATTTACATTTTTCACGGGTTACATGGCAATGCTTGCCGCATCAGTATTTTTCTTATTCGAAAGAGGAAGTGTTGATGGCAAATGGAAAACATCTCTATTAGTTTCTGGTCTAATCACTGGTATCGCAGCGGTTCACTACTACTACATGAGAGATTTCTACGGAGAAACTGGCGAAAGCCCAGTAGCGTTACGTTACATTGACTGGACACTAACAGTGCCTTTGATGTGCGTTGAATTTTATTTGTTGTTAAAGCCAGCAGGTGCAAAACCAGCTTTCATGTGGAAACTAATATTGGCATCAGTAGTGATGTTGGTAGCTGGTTACATTGGAGAAGCATTTAATCCAACAGCTTCAACAGCTCACTCTGTAATGTGGGGTGTAATTTCATCTCTTGGTTACGTTTATGTACTTTACTCGGCATGGGTTGGCGAAGCAAAGCAATTAGCTGCTGCTTCGAACTCTGATTCAGTAAAGTCTGGAATTCAAGCATTAGCTTGGTTCGTATTAGCTGGTTGGGCAATTTACCCGATTGGTTACATGGCTGGCCCTGGTGGCTGGTTAGGACCAGAAGGTGCAGGTTTACTTCAAACAAAAGACTTGAATTTGTTTTATAACATTGCCGATGCAATTAATAAGATAGGTTTTGGTTTAGTAGTTTATAACATCGCTATCACTGAGTCGAAGAAAGCGTAAGCTTTTGAAATGATTTAACATTCTGCCCGAAAACTCTTTTTAGTTTTTGGGCAGAATTGTTTTCGCCCTCTTCGTGCAATCAATTTATTTTTTCTGCTTAATAATCAATATCAATGAGAATCATACTCTTATTTGTAGGTTTTGCTACGCTGTTTGTGCATCATTATATTCAGCATATACCGGTTGAAAGTCAATTTTTGGCTTTTGCGATTGGTATTTTGTTTTTGGGTATTCCACACGGGGCGGCAGATTTATTAGTTGCCAATCAAAACGCAAACATTGACAAAGAACGCTTTTCAATGCCATTATTTTTTGTCAATTATTTGGCTAGACTTTTAGGTTTCGGTGCGATACTTTGGTTTTTCCCGTTAATCGGAAATATTCTGTTTATTTTCTTGGCAGCTTATCATTTTGGAGAAACTGATTTGCACCATTTCCAAACTGATACTTTAATTGGTAAATTTCTAATAACTAGTTATGGTTTAGTTATTTTGAGCACAATTCTGATGCCTAACTTTGATGAAGTTCGACCTATATTGTTAATATTCAAAGTCGGTTCTGATAACTTGCTATTTATCAATTGGCTTGATTCACACCGAAACGTCTTAATTTTCTCTTCAGTTTTTCTGTTTTTAATAAGTGCGGCAGTTTATTATTCGAAATATAAAAACGTTGTCTTTTCTGAAAACAAGTTTTTCTCTCTACAATTTCTATTGATTTTGGTTATTCTTTTCAATCTTCCGATGGTTTTGGGTTTTACATTTTATTTTGTCATTTGGCATTCGACTCTCTCTCTCAAAAATATTACTTCCTATCTACAAAAAAATAATAGTTTTAATACTGCAAATCGAGTTTTCCGACAAATTGTATTCTATAGTTTACTTGCCATTGGTGGAATTCTGATTTTTGGTTTTGCGGGCTTTATGTTTATCAATAATAATGCAATAATGGCGTATAGCTTTTTGGGGCTTGCAGTTCTAACGGCTCCGCACATGCAAATTATGCATGATATGTATCATAACATTCGTCTCAATCATAATGCCTGAATGCAATTTTGATTTGTTTTTGTACTTTTACCAAGTAAAACTCAAAAACAATCAAATATGAGAATAATTCTAACCCTAATCTTAATTTCAAACTTAGCTTTTGCCCAAGTTGGCAAAGAAAAAGTAGTAGTAACAGACCTCACCCGAATCAAACAAATTGGTTCTATCAGTATTGCTCCCGATGGGAAAAAAGCCATTTACTCGCTCCGAACTTCCGAAATAAACGAAGAAAACAAGCTCGAATATGATTACCACACACATTTGTTCTTAACTGACTTTCAGACAGTTAGACAAATCACTCGTGGTGCAGAAAGCGTAGCTAGTGCTTCATGGTCACCGGATAGTAAACAAATTGCCTTTACTCGAAACATAAAAGGCAAATCTCAAATTTTTGTTATGCCTCTTGATGGTGGCGAAGCTTTTCAGCTAAGCGATTCAAAATATGGTGCTTCAAACCCAAATTGGTCGAAAGATGGCTCAAAAATTTCATTTAGTGTCGGTCTTTCGCTGAGCGAACTCCTAAAAGATTCTGTGCTAAACCCATCAAAAGGTGTTCCTGCTTGGTCGCTAGAAAAACCTGGTTTTGCAAAAAATGAGTTTTTAAAGTCCGTTAAAGGCGTAAAACCAAATCCTGATGGAACAATCGACGAAATCAGGGCTTATTTAGAGAAAGATGTGGACGACAAAAAAGCGAAAGTTATCAATCGTCTTACTTTTCAAGGTGAAGCCTCTACTCAACCAGAGCTAAATTTTTCACATATTTACACTATCGAAGTTAAAGAAGGTGCAAAAGCCACAGCACTGACAACTGGTTTCAGAAGTTATGGCAGTGGAGCGTGGCTACAAGATGGAAAAATTGCCTTACAAACCGCCCTAGATTCATTACTACACCCAGACCGTGAACAAGATAATAGAATTTTAGTGGTCAATGCCGATGGAACAAATCTCAAAGTTATTTTGGGTGAAAAAGGAAAATCGTTTAGCAGTGTAACTTGGTCGCCTGATGGAAAAAATATCGTTTATACAAAAACTAACTCTCAAGGCGTAAATATTGGTGATTTGTATATTGCGAAAGCAGATGGTACAAATCCTCAATTGATTAAATTCGACCGCTCGATTGGTGGACTCACATGGTCGAAAGATATGAAATATGTCTATTTTACGGCACAGTCGAACGGCGGACAACCTATTTATAGAGTTGACGTTCAATCTAAGAAAGTTGAACAAATAACAGATTTTGAGTCAGGCATTTTAGGTTTTGATTTATCGGTCGATAAAATCCTTTATTCAAAAACTGAAGTGGCCAACCCGAACGAACTTTATGTAGCCGATTTACAGATGAAAAATCCTGTAAAATTGACTTCGGTAAACGATTGGGTAAATAATAAAGCATTGAGTTTTCCAGAAAAACGAACTTATACTAATTCAAAAGGTCAAAAAATTGAATATTGGATAATGAAACCGTCGAATTTTGAGGCAGGCAAGAAATATCCACTTCTATTGAATATGCATGGAGGACCAACCGCCATGTGGGGTCCAGGTGAGTTTTCGATGTGGCATGAGCATCAGTATTTTTGTTCACAAGGCTATGGCGTGGTTTATGCCAATCCGCGTGGTTCGGGTGGTTATGGTTTAGATTTCTTGCGTGCCAACATCAAAGATTGGGGAACCGGCCCAGCTGAAGACGTGCTCACTACTGCTACTGACGCCGCCAAAGCTTCGTGGGTTGATACTTCTCGCCAAGTAATTACAGGTGGCTCGTATGCAGGTTATCTGACAGCTTGGATTGTGGCACATGACCACCGTTTCAAAGCAGCTTTTGCCCAACGTGGCGTTTATGATCTTACAACATTCTTAGGCGAAGGAAACGCATGGCGTTTGATTCCTAATTATTTCAATTATCCTTGGAACGATACGCAAGAAAAAGTATTAGAAACTAATTCACCTTATACATTCGTTGATAAAATTCGTACACCTTTGCTCATCAAACACGGAGAAAACGACCTTCGCACGGGCATCATTCAAAGCGAAATGATGTACAAATCGATGAAAATTATGGGCAAAGAAGTAGAATACGTAAGGATGCCAGGAGGCACGCACGAGCTTTCACGCACAGGCAATGTTCGTCAAAGAATCGATCGTATGCTACGCATTTATGAGTTTTTTGAGAGGTTTGTTGGAAAAAAGTAACTCTATCCGTTACTTGGGAGTAGCCAAAGGGAGGAACGAACAATAAAAAAAGCCGAGGCAAAACCTCGGCTTTTTCCTACTACACTTACCTAAACCCTAAAATTCCATAGGAACTGCAACACTCGTCGTATCCCAAGAAATGGTTAAAGTCTTGTCGTCAGTAGTGATTATTAACTTCTCTACTACGTCTTTTAATGTTTTTACAGGAACTGTAACTTCAGCTACGTTTTTATCTTTGATTTTGTCGTATCCGTAAGCTCCCCATTGTTTTAATTCGCTATTCAATATGATAGTCCATTCTTTCTCGCCTAATTTCGAGAATAAAGAATAAGTACCTGCTTTCACAGACTTACCACCAAATTTTACATCTTTTTTGAAAGTGATTTCAGTTGCTCCATTTGCACCTGTACGCCAAACGGTTCCAAATTTCTCTAGTCCGCCAAAAACTACACGACCTTTTTTAGATGGTTGACCGTAATTTACTTTTACGTAAGCACTTTCAGCAGAAACTGCTGGGCTTTGTGCAAATGATAATGTGCTGATTAACAGCATTAATGATAAAAATGACACTACTTTTTTCATACAAGATTAGATTTGTGATATATGTTTATAAACGATTAAGAATGTATTTTAGTTTGAAATATGTTAGTTTTTATAGAAACAATCCTACACTTTTTTATTAAACGGTAAAATAAATTTACTTGCTTATTTATTTATTTTAAAAAATCTCTGGGAAGTAAAAGTTTAATTTGTACGAGCATAATTCTACTTTTTCACCTTTTGGGCATAAAGTTTGGCCATTTCTCGTGGATTGGTTGGTTCAGGATTTACTGTATCTGATTCCAATAAACCATCACGCAAACGAATGATGCGGTGTGAATATTTAGCAATATCTTCTTCGTGCGTAACCATCACGATGGTATTTCCTTTTGAATAAAGCTGGTCAAACAACTCCATAATTTCGTAAGAAGTTTTCGTATCTAAATTTCCTGTTGGCTCATCAGCCAATAGAATACTTGGGTCATTGACCAAAGCACGGGCTATAGCTACACGTTGGCGTTGACCACCAGAAAGTTCGTTGGGTTTATGATGTGCTCTATTGTCAAGACCAACATTTTTTAGTGTCAACATTGCTTTTTCGGTGCGTTGAGATTTTGTATAACCCGCATAAATCAATGGTAAGGCTACGTTTTCTAGAGCAGATTGGCGTGGAAGCAAGTTAAACGTCTGAAAAACGAAGCCAATTTCTTTGTTTCGTATTTCGGCCAGTTCATTATCACTCATACTACTCACGTCGTGGTTATTCAAAACGTATTTTCCATCAGTTGGAGAATCCAAGCAACCTATAATATTCATCAATGTAGATTTACCCGATCCCGAAGGCCCCATAAATGCTACATATTCACCTTTATCGACTGAAATTGTGATTGATTTTAAGGCGTCAATAATTTCGCTACCCATGATGTAGCGTTTTGAAATATTGGTTGTTTCGATAATTTTCATGAAAAAAATGTTGAATGAGCGAATGAGTGAATGAGCGAATAAATTCCACTCATTTTACTATTCAATATACAAAGATATTATTCTATTCAAAACCATCCTTTGTTTTTTCCATCAATGCTTTTTGAGCTTGATAGGTGGAAAGAAATGCTTGATAATCGGCAGTACTACTTAGTTGTTGTACTTTTGCCAAACCATCAGCCACGTAGTCGAGCAAGCCAATTTTGAGCGATTGGAGAGTATACAGTTTCCAGATTTCGACAGAAGTATTGTTTAATTCGGCTGCTCGGAAAACGAAATTATAAGCGTCGTTAGGCTTTTTGAGCGTATTGTTATAAAAGTCAACGATTTTGCTCAAAACATAAGGATTTAGCGGATATTCTTGCAAAATATTATCTAAGTCATCTTTGCTATTTTGATTTTTCGCCAAAGCTAATTTAAATATTTCTTTAGCCTTTGCTTCTTGGAAGTCAGTGATTGTTTGTTGATAATATTGTTTTTGTAAAACCTCTACCGAAGAAACATCACCAGCTTTACTGAGAAATTCTATAGCTTTATCATAAACACCTTGTTGCAGAAACCACATTCCAGCCACTTGATTATATAAAGGTTTGTGTTTGGTCGAATCAGTGGCCAAAATCGCCAGTTGTTTTAGTCCTTCGAGTTTATCTTCACTGAAATAGTTTCGGGAAGCAATAGCAAATGCTAAATCTTCAAAGAAATCATTGTTCAGTTCCTTTCTTTGAATATTCTGCAAATCTTTGCTCGAATACGGAAACATGGCATTATCAAATGACGATAAATTATAAAGCAAAACAAATTGGCTTACGTTTATGGCAGAATCTTTCGTAAATTCAATATTTGTTGAAGCCTGTTCTCGTAAAATTTTATCGGCCGCAGCCCTATTTGCACGAAGACTCATACTTTTAGTTGCTCGATTATCTCCCCCAAGTTTTGGGTTTGATGCAATCAATGATTTGTAAAGAGAATCTTTTTCTCCATATTTTAATTGATAAGCCAATAAATTTGATTCCGCCAAATCACAATCTATGCAATTTGTTTTTGCTAAATTCAAGTAAAAAAAGGTTGAATCAATCACTTTGGTTTTTTCGTAGAGGTACGCAATATTGGTCAAAAGTTGTTGGTTTTTTGGAAATTTGCTCACGCCTTCACGCAAAGTGAAAAGAGCATCAAAAAACATGTCTTTTTCCTCCAAAACCTTACTCAATCCTGCATACGCAAACGGACTGGCATTTTTTTCTAAAGCATTTTTCAGAAATAAACCTGTGTTTTCTTTATCACCATTTTTTAGAGCCAAAGAAGCCAAAGTATAATTTGATTTATGATTTCGACTATCAAAATGTAGTGCCTCTTTATAAAAAGTTTCTGCGGCTTGAAAATCTTCGGTAGCGTTATAATAATCGGCAATGGCATTGTAATAGCCGGCTTTAGTTTGGAAATAATTATTGTAGTTTTTGAACGAAATCAACATGAAAACCAAAATTGCCGCCGCCATTCTGAAAAGCAATAATTCATAAAATTTTGGTTTATAAATCACTTTATGCACTTCCAAGCCTTTTTGAAGTGGCTGTGTAAAGTTTATTAATACATAAAAGAAAAAGCATAGCCCCATCGAAACATGAGCATGCGAGATAAAATCCTCGAAAGCTTCAATAAGCGAGTCGTTGGCGGTTGCGTATGTGTAGCCAATTGTTGCAGTCGTAATAATGGCCAATCCTAAATATAACCATGAGCCGACAGCACGAAAATCGAAAAAATTTGATTGTTCAGAATAATCTCTGAAACCCCAAATTCCTAAAAGCACTGAAATTCCAAAGAGAACTACAGGGTTAATAGAAATAATATTCCAATCGATGTAATGAGATTTTTCGAGGTAAATCAAAAGTACATTCAGCAAATAAATACTCGAAATTACCAAGAACGAAGGAACATGATTACGATTTTTGACGCCCGAATTTGAAACAACCCAAACCAAACCTGCTGAAATTTCGTGAGAAACGAATAAGATAAATATCGCCGATAAAACAATTGCCGAAAGTAATCCATAAGAAAAAACCGCTAAACTTGGGTTTACCGCTTTTGCCGTAAAACTAATCAAGGCAGCTGCTGCAATACTCAAAGCAAGAAAAGACAAGAATCTTTTCAGAACATTGATTTGAGCAGCAAAGGTATTGAAGTAAAATGCCAAACCAGTAAAAGCACCAAAAGCAACCAAAAATGGCAATTGATTGACGGAGTTAAAGGCGATTTCGAGATGAAAAGTTATCAAAATGCCTGCAAACAAAACCATTCCCCCTAAAAACCAATAACGACTCATGCCTGAAAATGCACTTATTAGCAAATTCAGACCAAACATAAAAAATAAAGCAAAGACATTATTTGCCCAAAAATTTATTTCCATCATCGAAGCGAGATAACGCTCTTTGACAATATAGGCATTTCCATTGATGGTAAACTTTAGAGTGCCATCTGAGAAAGTATCTAAAGCAGCTGGAATTTCATCAAGCTCGCTCAAAATATCCCAATGAATGACATTTTCTAAACCTTTGAACCAATAAAACGAAAGTATTAAAATTGAGGTGAAAAGTATCGTAAGAATAAAAACAAAACTAAAATGTTCATTTTTAGGCCAGTTTTGCCAAAAAAAGAGTTTTTGCATAATTATCAAGAGTTTTTGCACGTGAAACGCCAACTTATCCACAGCTTTTGCACACGCTTTATAAATATATGAGCTGTGAAGATAACGTAAAAACATTGTTTGATTATATTTGCAGATATAAAAAACTAAACAGCTCAGAAAATGACTCTTCATAAGGAAGGCACAGGAACGATTTCGATAACAATTATTGGACTATTGTCAGCTAATGCGGCATTAAGATATTTTTTACCCGAACAAGATATTTTATACACACTATTACTCATCGTGAGTTTATTTTTGTTTGTGATTGTGGTTCAATTCTTTCGTAAACCAACTCGCACCACTGTTAAAAATCCAAAACACGTGATTGCTCCTGCCGATGGAAAAGTGGTTGTGATTGAAGAGGTTGTAGAAACCGAATATTTCAAAGTGCCAAGACGTCAAGTTTCTATTTTCATGTCGCCACTCAATGTGCATATCAATTTCAATCCGATTTCTGGAATTGTAACTTATGCCAAATATCATGCTGGAAAATATTTGGTTGCTTGGCATCCAAAATCAAGCACCGAAAACGAACGCACAACAATCGTCGTGAAACACCATAAGGGCACAGAGGTTTTATTCCGCCAAATTGCTGGAGCTTTGGCTCGTAGAATTTGTTGGTACGTAAAAGAAGGACAAGCCGTCGAACAGGGTTCGGAATTTGGTTTTATCAAATTCGGTTCACGCATTGATATTTTCTTACCATTAGATGCAAAAATCTTAGTAAATATCAACGATAAGCCAGTTGGAGGCGAAACCGTAATTGCAGAATTAATGTAATGTAGGACAGGTTTTAAACCTGTCTTTTTATCTACTATGCCACTGACAGGATTTCAACCTTTCTTTTTCGCTTTATCATTGACAGGTTGAAAACCTGTCCTACAAAAATGGCAGAACATAATAATACTGGCAATAAAGCCGAAGCAATGGCGGCAAAATTCCTGCAAAAGAAAGGTTACGAAATTCTCGATCAAAACTATACGCACGGAAAAGGCGAAATAGATATCATTGTACTGAAGGAAGGCTGGTTGGTTTTTGTAGAAGTTCGGGCAAGGTCTGAGATTGCTCATGGTTTTCCCGAACAAACTATCTCGAAAAACAAAGCCGGTCTCATCATTAAAACTGCCGAAAACTACATTTATGAGCATGATTGGCACGGAAACGTTCGTTTTGACATTATTGCCATAACCGTAGGCGAGAAATTTGAAATCATGCACTTTAAAGATACTTTCTTCTAAATTTTGATTTATTTCATTCCTTTTTCTGCTAGATAAATTTTTCAAAAACAAGCGTTTGCCTGAAAATACTAATCTTAGGTACTTTTAAAAATAAAATTATGTCATCAAAAAATACAAATTTATTAAAAAGCTATTACTCACATTTTTATTCCGTATCTTGATTATTTTACATCTATTTGCCCATAATATATCTTAATATCAACAATCCGTCCCATCCACATCGCAAACATCACCAAATGCTTCAACAGGTTGCATTTCGGCTGCAACTGTATTCAGTGTTTCTAAAAATACACTTATTGGTTGAGCTCCACTGATGCCATATTTATTATTCAAGATAAAGAATGGTACACCCCTAACTCCCAAACCTTGAAAATGTTTAATTTCTTGCGAAACGTGGTAAGTTATTTCTTCATTTGCTAAAACACTTTCAGTTTTTTCACGATTCCAACCAAAATTTTCCATAAAAGCAATCAGTTGTTCTGTATCTGAAAAATCAATGCCATCGGTAAAATATGCTTTGAAAAAACGTTCTTCTAACTCAATCTGCGTTCCTTCCTCACGAGCTATGTGTAGCATTTTGTGCAAAGGAATTGTATTAACTGCTTTTGTCATTTTATCGAAATTAAATACAATTCCTGCTTTCTCACCTACTCCCGAAACTCTTTGAAAGATCTGTTCGATTTGGTCAATATTACCAAATTTCTTAGCAAAATATTCATCACGAGAAACTCCTTCGGTAGGAATCGTTGGGTCTAATTGGTATGGATGCCAAGTAATCTCAACTGGCTGACTATCAAAGCTTTCAAGTGCCTTTTCTAAATGCTTTTTTCCGATATAACACCATGGACAAGCCACATCAGATACGATATCTATTTGCAAAGGTTTGATGTTCATACTGTATAATTGTTTTAAAATAAAACCTACGAAGGCGAAATTTGGTTCAAAAAAAAAGGGTTCGATTAATCGAACCACTTGTTTATTATTCTTGACTGTAAACTGTTGATACTTATACAAATTCTTTGCCTTTCGTACCAGCCGCAGCCACAAACTCTTTTACTTTTTGTTCATCTTCTTTTTTACAAATCATCAATACATTATCATATTCTGCCACAATGTATCCATCTAAACCACTAATAACTACTAATCGGTCTTTTGGGGTTTTAATGATGCTGTTTTTAGTATCATAAAGCATTATGTTGGCGTCAATGGCATTTTGGTTTTCATCTTTATCTGATATTTCATACAAAGATTTCCAAGTACCCAAATCTGACCAACCAATCTCTGAAAGTACCACAAAAACATTCTCGGCACGCTCCATTATTCCGTTATCAATCGAAATAATTTTGCATTGCGGATAGGCTTTATATAAAGCATCTGCTTCTCTTTCGGTATAAAAATCGGCCTTGATTTCTTCAAAAGCCTCTGCCATTTCGGGTAAAAATTCCTCAAAGCATTTCTTGATGGCATTTACATTCCAAATAAAAATACCGGCGTTCCAAACAAATTCGCCACTTTCAACAAATTTTTGAGCCCACTCCAAATTTGGTTTTTCGGTAAAAGTAACTACACGCTTAATGTCTCCTTCTGATTCAGAAAACTGAATATATCCATAACCTGTATCTGGGCGAGTAGGCTTAATTCCGAGAGTAACCAAGACATCATTTTTTGCCGAGAAATGCAAAGCGATGTTAATTCTTTTACGAAACTCGTCTTCTTTTAAAATAATATGGTCGGCAGGAGCAACTACAATATTAGCATTTGGGTTTTTAGCACCAATTTTATAACAAGCATACGCAATACACGGAGCGGTGTTTCTACGATTTGGCTCAAGTAAAATCTGGTCATCACTAAAATACGGCAATTGTTGTTTGGTGATTTCGTAATACTCTTTACTAGTTACGATATAGATATTTTCTTTGGGACAAATTCCATCAAAACGTTCAACCGTTTGCTGAATCATCGTTGTTCCGATACCCAGCACATCGTGAAATTGCTTTGGATTTGTACTTCGACTAAAAGGCCAGAATCTCGTTCCAACTCCGCCAGCCATTATAATTATGTAATTATTATTGTTCATCTATTGTATGCGTGTAATTGTATGTTTTGATTTAATATTTATTGTTTGAGGAAGGTTTCCAAACGTAAAGCTACATTTTCTCTGATATTCATCCAAAAAAGATTTATATCAGCTACATGCCATACCTTCGTTTTTAAAAACGCTCGACCACGTACGTAAGGTTTGTTTATCCAAAGCATTCCTTGATTGTTCTGTGCGTCGGCTGCTTGCTTCACAAAAGTATATTTTAATCCAACGCCACCTTTATTGAGTTCTTTTGGTGCAAACTCCTCATCTCTTTTCCACGTAAGTGGATTTGTACTAACGGCAGTTTTAAGGCCATTTGAATGATATTCAGGCGTAAAATCTCTTGCATAAGTATTCCATGACACAAATCCACCGATTTCATCTGGGGCATTACTTGGTTTAATCTTGTCAAAAGTATCAGGTTGAGTAGCGATTCCTATTAAATAGGCTTCTACCAATTGTTTTTGAAGTGGTTTCCCATCAAAAAATTCTTTTAAAAGCCGTTTAGCATGAACCGTTCCTTGGCTGTGAGAGGCAATGATTATTGGCCGTCCTTGATTCCAATTTTTCAAATAATATTCAAACGCCGCCTTAATATCAGAATATGCCAAATCAAGTGCCTGTTTTTTATCATCAGCATTTGGAGTCACGAATGAATAATAATGTGCTTGACGATAGCGAGGTGCATATATTTTTCCTGAAGCATTAAACGCCGTAGCTTGATTTAGAATCGTTGAATTATCAGTTTTCTCGTTTAACTCAGAATCATTTATATCAGCGTTCCATTCATATTGATTTTTTGGTTGATAAGTAAAAGTTGTTGGATGCAAAAAAAACACATCGGCTTTTGCATCTTTTTGTCTGTCGCTTAGCTTCGATTTAAGAGGGGTTTTATCGGCCGCATCTATTTTGGTCGGCAATGCAGCCCAAGCCTCATTCTGTAAATAATCTGGCACTTTTGGTGCATTATTTAAGTCAAAATGAGTTTTCAAAACGACTGCGTTTTGAGCTGAAATTTTAACCGAAAGAAGACTTGCAAAATAAAAAAATGATAGAAAAATCGTGATTCGCATCGTATATAATTATTTTTTGTTAAAATTGTAACATTTTGATACAAACTAATAATAGTATGCTTGCATATTATTAGTTTCTTTTTTAAGTTTGAAACAAAATTACGTTTTGTTAACCACTAATCAATATTCTCATGTACAAACTTTCCGTTAAAAAATGTTTACTCGGAATATGCTGCTTTTTAATAACTCAGCTTTCCTTTGCTCAAACAAAAGTGTCTGGAACAATTTCCGACGCTGCGACTAAAGAACCACTAATCGGTGTTAGTGTTCAAGTAAAAGGTAAAGTAGTAGGAACAATCACCAACACAAAAGGGGAATTTTCGTTCAGTGTCTCTACTCCACCGCCATTTACGCTCCTTATTTCATCAGTAGGATATGAAAGCCAAGAGATGAATGTTTCAGGAAACAGTGCTTCAATCAATATTGCATTGAAAGAACAAGCTGTTTTAGGACAAGAAGTTGTAGTTTCGGCTTCAAGAGTTGAAGAATCAGTTTTGAAATCGGCAGCGGCTATCGAAAAAATGGATATTCGCACGATTCGTGAAACAGCTTCACCCTCTTTCTATGATGCTTTGGCTAATATTAAAGGCATTGACATGACTACGCAAGGTTTATTATTTAAATCTATCAATATGCGTGGTTTTGGTTCTACAGGAAATCCACGTACAGTACAAATGATTGACGGAATGGACAATCAAGCTCCAGGCTTGAACTTTCCTGTTGATAATATCGTAGGTATGCCTGAACTTGATGTTGAAAGTGTTGAGGTTTTACCAGGTGCAGCATCTGCTCTTTATGGACCAAATGCAATCAATGGATTGGTTTTAATGAACAGCAAAAGCCCATTCTTATACCAAGGTTTAAGTGCAACTGTAAAAGCTGGCGTGATGAGTGCAAGCAACCGTGACGTTGTGAATACTCCAATGACAGACTTCTCAATGCGTTATGCAAAGGCTTCGAAAAACAACAAATTCGCATTTAAAGTAAATTTGGCATACATCACAGCTAAAGATTGGCAGGCAACAAACTATACTAACCTCAATCTTGGTGGACAGCAAACGGGTTCAAGAGGTGCGGGAACAAAGACCGATTACGACGGTATGAACGTTTATGGTGACGAGGTTCAAGCAAACATGACCACTGTCGCTAACGGATTGATTGCGGCTAAATTATTGCCATCAGCAGCTTTAGGATTAATACCAAACGTAAACGTTAGCAGAACAGGCTTTTTAGAAAAAGATATGGTTGACTATAATACAAAAAGCTTTAAAACAAATTTAGCTGCTCACTACCGAATTAGTGATAAAGTTGAGTTGGTAGGACAAGTAAATTATGGTTATGGAACAACTGTTTATACAGGAACAGGTAGATATTCACTACGTAATTTTAACCTAACACAAGCAAAGGTTGAACTAAGAGGCGATAACTTTACTTTAAGAGCATACACTACTCAAGAGCGTTCTGGTCAATCATATACTGCTGGTTTAGCAGCAGTTGCGATGCTAAATAGTGTGAAACCACACGCAACATGGTTTGGCGAATACGTAGGAGCATTTGCTGCTGCTCGTGGTGCGGGCCAAGGAGAAGAACAAGCTGGAATTACAGCAAGAGGGGTTGCTGATAAAGGATTGCCAGCACCAGGATCAGCAGAATATTCAAAATTACTAGATAAATTCCGTGATGCAGCGATTGTTGATGGCGGTGGTGCTTTTTTAGATAAAACTAATTTGTACCATGCAGAAGGAGTTTATAACTTCAAAAATCAAATTAAATTTATTGATTTATTGGCTGGTGCAAACGTAAGACAGTATAGTTTACAATCAAATGGAACTTTATTTTCAGATAAAAAAGAAGGTCGCACAGGTATAATTCCTATTAATGAATATGGTGCGTTTATTCAAGGTGCGAAAAGCTTATTCAAAGACCACTTGAAATTATCGGCTTCGATTCGTTATGACAAAAGCCAAAACTTTGAAGGCTTCTTTACTCCGAGATTATCAGCAGTTGCTTCATTTGGCCAACAAAACTTTAGAGTATCATACCAAACTGGTTATCGTATTCCAACAACTCAAAATCAATACATTGACTTGAGAACACCATCTGGTACTTTGATTGGAGCACAGCCAGAATTTGATTCAAGATATAACTTAGCTAATGGCGTAGATTTAGCAACATTGACCGATTTCTCAAGAAATCCGACAAAATATATTACTTCTGCAGTATTAGCAAAAGCACAAGCGTACGCTACTGCGGCGGTAACAGCACAGTTACCAGCTATTCAAGCAGGTGTAACTGCAGGAGTACAAGCACAAGTTACAGCAGGCGTTACAGCACAAGTAAATGCAGGTGTAGCGGCAGGACAAATTCCTGCTAGCCAAGCTGCTGCAGCAATTGCAGCAGGGGTTGCCCAAACAATGGCATTGCCATCAACGCAAGCAACCATTGCATCAAATGTGCAAGCAACCTTGGTAAGCCAAGTTACAGCGGTAACAACTCAAGTTGCACCTGCTTTTGGTTTAGCGGCATTGCCTAAATACAAAGCTGCAGCTTTGAAACCAGAAAAAATCTCATCTTATGAAATTGGTTACAAAGGCTTGATTGCTAAGAAGTTATTCATTGACTCGTATTTCTATACAAGTAAATATACCAACTTTATTGGTGGAACTGCGATACTTGTGCCAACCGCTGCAGCGGGTCCAGGTTTACCAATTGAGTCTGGTCTTGGTAGTGCATCTACACGCTCGGCCTATTCTCGTGTAGCAAATTCTAAAGAAATTATCACTGCTAACGGATTTGCAATCAGCGGTAATTACTCTTTAACAAAAGGATTTAATGTTGGTGTAAACTATGCTCAAAACAACTTGAAAGGATTCACGACAAGTCCAGAACAACAATATGCAGGTTATAACACTCCAAAAAACCGTTATAATGTGAGTTTTGGTAAGCGTTTGAACAGTGGTGATAAGTTTGGTTTTAATATCAATCTAAGACATCAAGATGAGTTTGTATGGGAAGCAAGTTTCAACCAACCAACTACAACTGGTGTTAGTTCATTTACAAATACAATCGTACCAGCTGTAACTACATTTGATGCTCAAATAAGTTATAAATTATCGGCTATGAAATCAATCATCAAATTGGGTGGTACTAATATCGGTGGCAAACCATACATTCAGGCTTATGGCAGTGCAGCCGTTGGCTCAATGTATTATGTAGCTATTACATTCGATGAATTATTGAACAAATAATATTCAACAATCGATTTTATTAATTTTCATAATTTTCTTTGGTTTAAGTCAGAAAAGAGCTTCCATTTGGAAGTTCTTTTTTTGTTCAGAAGAATCTTAAAATATTTATACAAATCAATTACCTTTGCGGGTGTAAAAAAAATTATTGTCTTTAAAGAATTAAAATATATAAATAAGCGATGGCAAAAATCAAAGTAGCAAATCCAGTAGTTGAATTAGATGGCGATGAAATGACTCGTATCATTTGGCGATTTATCAAAGAAAAACTAATTGTTCCATATCTTGACTTGGACATAAAATATTATGACCTCGGAATCGAATATCGTGATGAAACAAATGACCAAGTAACGATTGATTCAGCAAATGCTATCAAAGAATACGGCGTAGGTATCAAGTGTGCGACTATCACACCAGACGAAGCTCGGGTAAAAGAATTTAATTTGAAACAAATGTGGAAATCACCTAATGGAACTATCCGTAATATATTGGATGGCACTGTTTTCCGTGAGCCAATCGTTTGTCAAAATGTTCCTCGTTTGGTTTCAAACTGGACTTCTCCAATCATCGTTGGCCGCCACGCTTTTGGCGACCAATACAAAGCAACGGATTTCGTTGTGAAAGGTGCAGGAAAACTAACAATGAAGTTTGAAGGTGCGGATGGCACTATACAAGAATACGAAATCTTTAACTACAAAGGTGGTGGAGTTGCAATGGGTATGTATAACACCGACGAATCAATCCGTGGTTTTGCTCACTCATGTTTTAATGTAGCATTAAACAAAAAATGGCCGCTTTATCTTTCTACAAAAAATACTATTTTGAAGAAATACGATGGTCGTTTCAAAGATATTTTTGAAGAAATCTACCAAGCAGACTATAGGTCTAAGTTTGAAGCAGCAGGAATAGTTTACGAACACCGTTTGATTGATGATATGGTAGCATCAGCTTTAAAATGGAGTGGTTCATTCGTTTGGGCTTGTAAAAACTACGATGGTGATGTTCAGTCTGATTCAGTAGCCCAAGGTTTTGGTTCATTGGGATTGATGACTTCGGTGCTTGTTACGCCAGATGGTGAAACAATGGAAGCAGAAGCTGCTCACGGAACAGTTACTCGTCACTACCGTGACCACCAAGCTGGAAAACCAACTTCAACAAACCCGATTGCATCTATCTTCGCTTGGACTCGTGGTTTAGAGTTCCGTGGTAAATTAGATGGCAATCAAGAATTAATTGATTTCTGTCAAGCTTTAGAGCAAGTTTGTGTTGAAACAGTTGAGTCAGGTAAAATGACTAAAGATTTAGCGGTTTGTATTCACGGAAACAAAGTTTCTCATGGCGACCACTATCTTTATACAGAAGAATTCTTAGATGCTATTGACCAAAATTTACAGGTTAAATTAGCTGCAAAGTAATAATAAACCCCTCTATAAAAACCCAGATGCCTCGACTGTAACGGTTGGGGCATTCTTTTTTGAGGTTATGATGCGATGTTTATTGCTTTTTCTAAAAAATAATCTTCTGCAGTCATAGCATTAAAAAGGGTTAATAATCTATCGTTTTAGAGATAAGCGAAACTACATTCACCGAAAAAATAATTATCCGATAAAACGTTTTTTCCTTAACTTAGCTTCATAATTGAAACAAAATATACGATGATAAAAAATATTAATTGGGGTATTATTGGCATAGGAAAAATTGCAGAAAAATTTGCAACTGACTTGAAAACCGTAAAAAACGCCCAACTGCATGCTGTTGCTTCTTCCTCTTCTCTCGAACGAGCTAAAGATTTTGCCGAACGCTACGAAGCCCCCTATTTCTACGATTCTTACGAAAGTATCTTCCAAACCCCTGATTTAGATGCCATTTACATCGCCACACCACATACCTCGCACGCCGAAAATACCATTTTGTGCTTAAAACATAAAGTCCCTGTTTTGTGTGAAAAACCATTTGCGATGAACTTAAAGCAAGTACAGAAAATGGTAGAATCGGCTCGTGAAAACGATACTTTTTTGATGGAAGCCATGTGGACTAGGTTTATTCCTGCCATTCAGAAAACTTTAGATTTAATTTCCGAAGGGCGTATCGGAAAAGTAAGAAACGTGCAAGCAGACTTTGGGTTTAATGCTCCTTTTTTACCTGAAAAACGCTTACTAAATCCGAGTCTTGGTGGCGGAGCTTTGCTTGATATTGGTATTTATCCTGCCTATTTAAGTTTACTTTTATTGGGTTATCCTTCTGAAATACAAGCCATTAGTAATTTTGGAGAAACTGGAATCGACGAAACTACCAGCTTTATTTTGGGCTATAAAGAAGAAGCAACGGCTAATTTGAGTTGTACCCTCAAGTCTAATACCCGTACCGAAGCCTTAATTTATGGCGAAAATGGCTATATTCACATCGAAGGTCGATTTATGGAGGCAAAGCGAATAACGCTTTTTGAAAACGATAAAAAGCCTGTAGAGTTTGATTTTCCACGAAAAACTTTTGGATATAATTTTGAAATTGAAGAAGTGAGTCAGTGTGTTCGAGAAGAAAAAAAAGAAAGCAAAAAAATGCCGCTTTCGATGAGCGTAAAACTGATAAGTCTATTAGATGAAATTAGACAAAAAGCAGGAATTATTTATGAAGGAGTAGATTAGATACGACTAATTTTAGCTAAAATAAAAATTGAAAATTATTTGTACGGGCTTTCAACAAATTCGGCTGTCCGATATACTCAGGCACCGTACAAATAATCTAAAAATCAATTCTGCTCTAGACCTCCAAAGAAAAACGAACCTTCAATGGCAGCGTTTTCATCAGAGTCTGAACCGTGAATGGCGTTTTCGCCTATAGAAACTGCATATTTTTTACGAATTGTTCCTTCTTCGGCATTTGCTGGATTTGTTGCACCAATCAAAGTACGGAAATCGGCTACTGCGTTTTCTTTCTCCAAAATCATTGGAACAATTGCTCCTGCAGACATCATTTCGCATAATTCGCCATAAAAACCTCTTTCTTTATGTACTTCGTAGAATTTACCTGCTTGGGCTGCCGATAATTGTGTTTTTTTCATTGCCACGATTCTGAAACCTGCTGCTTCAATCATTGCCGTAATTCCACCAATATTATTTGCTGCCACAGCGTGTGGCTTAATCATCGTAAATGTTCTGTTTGTTGACATCTGTATTAATATTTTGTTTAATATTTTTTTCAAAATTACTTATTTTTCTTTGATTTTAAGCATTCAGGGATCTTTTGTAGCACGATTATCCAAAATAATATATGCGATATAAATTTGAATCGAACGAGCTGCAAACCTTCTTATATATTCAAACTTTAAATATCCTCTTCTTTCTATCGAAAAGTGCCAAAATTACAAACCAAATCACCAAGTAAGTTAAAGCACCAGCCAAAGACGCATTTTTAGGTTCGGTGAAAAATGGCGTAATCCAATGGCTATAAAGCCAGGACACCAAACCAACATTTGGGTGTTCGAGGTTTTCTGGCTGTGCTATTTTTATCATATTTAAAACTCGTGGAATAATTCCCGAAAAGAAAAAAACTAGCATCGGATTCACGCCAAAAATCACAAAAGGTTTTGTCCAAACATCGAATTCAAGTACATCAATCACAAAATACAATGCTCCGAGAACCATTAGGGCAATTCCTGCGGCATAACAAACGTACGAACTTGTCCATAAAGCTTTATTTATCGGGAAGAAATCGCTCCAAAGTAGGCCTATCATTATACCTATCACTCCTGCTGAAAGTAGAAATGCCACTTTTTTGTTTTTTGGAAAATCATTTGTAAATAATTTTCCAGTGAAAACACCTGCCAAACCAGTTCCGATGGCAGGAAGTGTACTTAAAATACCTTCGGGGTCCCAAGTTTTTGAAGTTACCCAAAGATGCCCCGGCAATAAATAATTATCAAGCCAAGCGGCAAGATTTGTACCTTTTTCAAAGTTAGCCGCTCCCACGTATGGCACATCAACAAGAGCCATCAGAGCCCAATAACCCAACAAACAAACCAAACCTATAATGATTTGGACGGTGGTGTTTGTCGTGGCGTAAATAATTGAAACGATTAAATATACAACTGCAATTCGCTGCAAAACTCCAGGAATTCTGACCGAAGCAAAATCTTCAAAGCCACCAAAACACAATAGCATCATCAAAGCAAATAGTCCGACAGCAATGTAGAGTTGCTTTTTACGGTCGTATTCGCCTAATAATAAAACTGTTATAATTGCCGTAAAAACTAAACGAATTAGCATTAGAGGAATGCCTTCGAGCGAACCAATATGGATTTTTGAGAAAAAATTGAGCGATAACCCTAAGAGAAATATTCTAAATGCACGGGTGATAATTTTTTCTAAAACCGATTTATCAAACTTCTTTACGGGCGTCGAAAGTACCGTTGAAATACCAACAATGAACAAGAAAAAAGGAAAAACTAAATCTGTTGGCGTACAGCCATGCCATTCGGCGTGTTCGAGTGGAGCGTATATATGTCTCCAGTCACCTGGATTATTTACGATAGTCATGAGCATGATGGTCATGCCTCTGAAAACGTCAAGCGAAGTAAGGCGTACTTTCATTAGTTTAAAATGTTTGTTGATTTTTCTGCAAGATAAAGAAAGTGATTTGAAAATTTGGTAATGGATTAGTCAACAAAAATCAACTAGGTGGCAAATCATTATCAAATTTCCAAATTATACAAATTATTCTTGATTTTGTTGTAGTTCAGCCATTAAATCAAATTCATCTGCGAGTTTATGGCTCAATCTTTCAAAAACCGAATAAAATTTCTGATATTTCTGGTGATTTACTTGATTTGGTAGATATATTTTAGATGATTGTATGGTTTTGGCAGCTTCTTCTAGCGAACCAAAAACACCCATTTCGATCAAAGCCAGCATTGCCGCTCCGACATTTGCACTATCATAGTTATCATTGATATTTACTTGCTTTCCAAACATATCCGAGATGATTTGTGACCAAAGCGGAAGCGTGGCATAAGTGCCATTGACATACAAATTATCTATTTTTCGATGCTTATGAAGAAGCTTTCCGATGCTGTAAATTTCAAATAAAATTCCTTCGATGGTTGCTCGCACAAAATGAGGCTGCTCATGCGTAATGTTTATTCCAAAATAAACACCACGGGCATTTGCGTTCCAAAGTGGAGCTCTCTCTCCTAACAAATAAGGCAAAAAAAGCAGTCCATTTGCTCCTGCCGATACTTGGGCGGCTTCCTTAAATAAATCATTGATACTATCTTCAAAGTCAAGGCCATTATTGAAATTGCCAAATTGTCGAGCAAACCACTCGAAAGCAACGCCACCATTATTGGTTGGCCCACCCGAAATATAAAGACCTTTTTCAAGAATATAATTAAAAAAACGTTGTTTTTCGTCTTGTACAACCTCATTTCTAGCAACCCTCACCGCTCCACTGGAAGTTATAGAAATCGTTGCTTGTCCTTCACCAATAACCCCCGAACCTAGTGTCGCCAAACAACCATCACTACTACCGATAATTAATTTGGTTTTGTCAGAAAGCCTTAGAGATTTTGCCAAAGCTGGGCGAAGTCTCAGTTCAGAATTAAAAATTGAAGTTGGTACAGAAAGATGTTCGCTTGAAATTCCTGCAAAATTCAAAGATTTTTGTTCCCATTTCAAATCATGGATATTAAAAAGCCCTGTTGCCGAAGCCAAGCTATAATCAATCAAATATTCGCCTGTGAATTGGTGCAAAATGTACTCTTTCAGCGAAATAAATTTGCTTGTTTTTTCAAAACGCTCAGGGTCATGGTTTTTAATCCAAGTTATTTTTGCCAAAGGCGACATCGGGTGAATTGGTGTACCCGTAGCCCGATAAATTTCTATGCCCAAAGCAGAGTTTTTTAGTTCGCTTGCCACTTTAATTGCCCTATTATCTGCCCAAATAATGGCATTCCCCAAAGGCACACCATTTCTATCAACAGCCAAGACACTATGCATTGATGAACTAAATACAATTGACAGTACTTTATTTTTTTTTATAAAGACCGGGTCATTGAGCAAGCCTTTTAGCACAAAAAGCACCGTAATAAAAACCTGTTCTGGGTCTTGCTCACTGATGTCTGGCTGTGCATGAAAAGTTGGATATGTGCCTTTTCGGGCAGCTACTTGCTTACCTGTTAGGTCAAAAGCAATAATCCGTACTACTGTTGTCTCGATATCGATTGTAATGATTGTTTCCATATACACAAAAAGTGAATGTTAGAATGAGTGACAGAATGAGTGGATAAAAAACTATTTACTCTTTCTATCATTCATTCATTCAAAATAATTTTAAGGCGTTCTCCTAAAATGTCCTGGTGTATAACCAGTTAATTTTTTAAATGTTGTTGAAAAATGTTGTGATGAATAGAAGCCAGTGTCGAGGGCAATATCGGTCAAACTTATAGTTGATGATTTTAGCAAACGAATGGCTTCTGAAATTCTTAAATTTATCAAATAGTTTAGAGGTGAAAATCCTGAATAAGATTTTACTTTTTCGGTAAAAGCAGTTGTTCCGAGTCCCATTATAACTGCCATTTCTTCTACCGTCCAAGGATGTGCAAGGTTTTCACGCAAAATCTGATCAAGTTTCTGAAAAGACTGAGGAAAATCTCGTCGTTGATTGTCTTGCTTACTTAGTTGTCGTGCGATTATAATTAATAGTTCGTCGAGCAAATGATTGATTCGAGTTTTGAATCCTAATTCATTTATAAATAGCTCATTCTCAATTTTTTGCAATACTTCACCCAATTGTTTAAAATTTTGTATAATTGGTTTTTTATTTAACGAAAAAAGCTTGCCAATGAGCCGTTGTTCGGTTTCCGAAATGCTACTCCATTCTCCTAAAATCAATTCTCCATCTTCTGAAAAAAAACGAAGATTGATAGTAAGGGAAACCAATACGCCAACATCCCACATTTCTTTCAATCCTCCAAAGTTTTGTTTCGGAAAAACTAAAACTGCGTCATTAGGATAAACTGTAACTGATTGATTATCAATACTCCACTCAAATTTGCCTTCTAAAATAAACATTATTTTTAAACCATGACTTTCTTTTAAAGGCATAGAGTTTGGTTGCACTTGTTGAATTTTCTTTCGAAAAAACTCAATCAAATGCGGAAATAGCAGAATCTCTGGCGATTTACCTTTATTTAATGAAAAAATGGTCATTAAAATTTAATTTTTCTCCCTAATGTCGGTAGCTTCCTTGAAAAAAGAGCGAATACCATGGAGAAATTGTTATAAAAAACCTTTATTTTTTGTAAAAATATTATAATTTTTTCAAGAAATTATTATAATATTCACCGCCGTAAAGATTTGGAAGTTTTTGCAACATTTGTTTCAGAGATTTGCCATCTTTAAATAAACTTATCATTTAACTCATGAGAAAACAAATCCTACTAATTATGCTGCTAATGTCTTTATCAGCAACGATTTATGCACAGAAAATTTCTGGAAAAGTATCCTCTGCCAAAGACGAAACTATCCTTCCTGGGGTATCGGTGCAGGTAAAGGGTACAAATACTGGTACAAATACTACGGCCGATGGCACTTTTAGTGTCAATGCTTCGTCTGAGGCTACTTTAATTTTTAGCTTTATTGGGTTCAAAAATCAAGAAATAAAAGTTGGTAATCAATCAATTATAAATATTTCGCTTGATGAAGACACCCAAAATCTGGAAGAAGTAGTCGTAACAGCTTTAGGTATCAAGAAAGAATCTAAAAAACTAGGTTATGCTACCACAACGGTCAACGCTGAGCAATTGACCGTCAATCGCTCTCCAAATTTTGTGAATGCTTTACAAGGAAAAATCGCAGGTGTAAATATCTCATCCATGGGAACTGGGCCTGCGGGTAGTTCAAAAATTCGTATTCGTGGTCAATCGTCTGTTTCTGGTCAAAATGGCCCCTTAATTGTAGTAAATGGAGTACCCATAGACAATACTAATTTTGGTACAAACCCAGGTAATGCGGCTGCCGATAACTCGATTGGTGTAAGAGGTGGAGGAAATACATCAGATGGTGGTGATGGTCTTTCGAGTATCAATCCTGACGATATTGAAAGTATGACTGTCCTTAAAGGTGCAACAGCTGCCGCTCTTTACGGTTCACGTGCCAAAGATGGTGTAATCATGATTACAACCAAAACCAAAGGTGAAGGCAAAGGAATAGGTATTACATATAACACAAACTTTACGACCGAAACCCCCTTGGATTTTACTGATTATCAATATGAGTATGGGCAAGGTGAAAATGGTGTTCGACCAACAACGCCAAATCCTACTTCAGGACAATGGTCATTCGGTGAAAAATTCCAACCAGGTATGACACAAGTATTGTTTGATAACGTAACTGTGCCTTATATTCCTGTTTACAATCGAGTTAGTAAATTCTTTAAGCCAGGTTCAAACTTAACGAATACTATTTCTTTGTCATCCGCAAACGAAAAGGGTGGTTTTAACCTTTCACTTGCCAATATGGATAATCAAGGGATTGTTTCTAACAATAAATTTAATAGAAAAACAGTAAATTTAGGTTTATCTTATGATTTATCTTCAAAACTAAGCATTACGAGCAATATCAATTATTCAAAAGAATATAACAAAAATCCGCCAAATATTGCTAACCAAGATAACTCGATTCCGACGGCGGTTTATAACATGGCAAACTCAATGCCTTTCGACCTCTTGGAAGCGAAGAAATTTAATGCTGCTGGTAATGAGTTTATTTATTCAAGATTTCAGAATCGTACAAACCCTTATTTTACATTATCTGAGCAATTCCAGAATATTCGTAGAGACCGAATCTTTGGAAACATTGCAGCAAAATATAAGATTTTGCCTTGGTTGTTGGTTCAAGCTCGTATGGGTCAAGATTATTGGTCTCGCGACCAAGATTTTAACAACTTCCCAACGGGCCAAGCTTCATTGGCAGGTGCTCCTGCGGGTTTTGTTAATGGAACTTATACACAAGAATCAAGAAGGTTTAGAGAAACCAATAACGATATTTTGATTTCGGCTACACAAAAATTTGGTGATTTTGGTATTGATGTAACCGCTGGAGGTAATCAGATGTACCGAAGATTTGATAATAACAGTGTTCAGGTACAAGATTTTGTAGTACGTGGTCTTTATACTGTTCAAAATGGTCGTGTAAAAGACCCGCAATACAGTTTGTCTGAAAGGTCTGTAAATTCAGTTTATGGTTCGGCTGATTTTTCATTTAGAAATTTCTTATACTTAAACACAACTGTAAGAAACGACTGGTTCTCTACACTTTCACCAGCCAATCGTAGTATTTTATATCCTTCAATTTCGGGAAGTTTTGTGTTTTCTCAGGCAATGAAATCTGCTCCAAGTTGGTTGAATTTTGGTAAAGTTAGAGTTGCTTACGCCCAAGTGGGTAGTGATACAGATGTTTCGCCTTATGCCAATAACCTATTTTATGGTATTAATAGTAACCTTTTTCCGACTCCTTCGGGGTCTTTGCAACCAGTTGGAGGTTCGTCAGGCACAACTACATTGCCTAATGCCAATCTAAAACCTATGCGTATTGACGAAAAAGAAATCGGTATCGAATTGAAAATGTTCAATAGTCGTGTTGGAATTGATGCAGCAATTTATCAAAAAATCACAAACGACCAAATCGTTGCCGCTCAAATCTCAGATGCCTCGGGCTTCCAAACGACCTTGATTAATAGTGGTAAAAGCCAAAATAATGGAGTTGAATTTTTAATAAACCTTGTGCCTATCAGAAGCAAAGATTTTCAATGGGATTTATCTTTCAACGGCTCATATAATATTACCAAAGTTTTAAGTTTATTAACTGATACCCCAGGTGAAAGAATTACCGTAGGAACACACGTTTTCAATGGTGAACTTCGTCAGGTAGTTGGTCAAGAAATGGGCCAAATTTATGGCTTTGGATTCAAGAGAGATGCGAATGGACAGCAGATTTTTGGTGCAAATGGCATTCCAATTCGTACTCCAGACTTGATTTCTTATGGTAGTGCATTGCCAAAATGGGTTGGCGGTATCAACAATGCTTTAAATTATAAGGGGATCAATCTTTCTTTCTTGATTGATTTCAAATTGGGCAATATGATGCTTTCGGGAACAAACTTTAATGCTTATCGTCATGGTCTTAATAAGGCAACTTTGGTAGGGCGTGAAGGTGGTGTTCTGGGAGTTGGTGTCAATGAAAAAGGAGAAACAAATACAGTGAAAGCACCGGTGCAAGACTATTGGTCGGTAGTAAGATCATTACAAATCATCGAACCAGTTGTTTATAATGGTGGTTTCTGGAAACTACGTCAAATTACCTTTGGCTATGACTTTACTAAGTTTTTGCCTAAAAGCTTCCCTGTAAAAGCAGTCAAATTGAGTGCCGTTGCAAATAATGTTTTGATGCTCAAAAAATGGGTTGAAAACATTGACCCTGAATCATTTGGTTATACTTCTGATAACCTCGTGGGCATGGAATCAACGGGTTTACCTACTACCCGAAGCATGGGTTTCAATTTGAATGTTAAATTTTAAGTGTGAATGATTTCATGCGTTTAAACAATAAATTTTGAAAATAAAATGAAAAAAGCAATAATATATATCTTCTCATTAACATTGATTTGTTTTGTTAGTAGCTGCGACAAAGGATTCGACGAACTCAATATTAATAAAACTGCGGCAACGTCTGTAAACCCAGTTTTTATCCTAAACAATGCAGCAATAAATGCTTCTGTGCCAGCACAAATAGTGCAATATGAAATGGGTATTGTACAACAAATGGTTTCACCAAACTCAGGAGTATTGACAGGTGCAAACTTCAACCAAGATAACCGTGATGCCACCTCTCCAACTTGGCAACGCTACTATCGTTCTGTAATCAGAAATACTGTTGAGGTTATCAATGCTACCAAAGCAAATACTGCCAGAGCCAACCTTTATCAAATGGCTAGAATTTTACAAGCCTATTCTTTTATGATTTTGACCGATACTTATGGCGATATTCCTTACTCCGAAGCTGGTGCAGGATATATTTCACAAGTTATTTCGCCAAAGTATGATACTCAACAGTCTGTTTATGCAGGAATTATTAAAGAGTTAGGTGAAGCAACAGCGGCATTAGACGTAACAAAAACCATAGAAACTGCCGATATCCTTTATGGTGGTGACGTTGCTAAATGGAAAAAATTTGGTAATTCGATACTCCTAAGAGCTGGTATGCGTTTAAGCAAAGTTGATGCCGCACAAGCACAACAAGTGGTAGCAAAAGCAATTGCCGGTGGTTTAATATCATCAAATGCCGATAATGCTTTTATTAAGCATGATGCGAATTATACAAATGGTATTGGACAAATGTTGAATTCGACCGAAGCAGCCAATTTTTATATGGGAGCTCCTTTTCTAGATTATCTTCAAAAAACTAATGATCCTCGTGTAAAATCTATTGCGGTACGTTATGTAGGTGCAGCTTCAGGACCTGAACAAACAGCAGCCAAAGCCTCAACCGACCCTACCGTGCAAATCGGAATGCCATTTGGCTATGACAATAACTCTATCAGTGGTCCTTTCAAAGCTGCTGGCTTGAAAAGTTTTTACGACTACACGCAAGTTGATAGAACACGATTAGCAAAAAATACTGCACCAATGTTTTTTGTAACTTTTGCTCAAACACAATTGCTTTTGGCAGAAGCCGCTCAAAGAGGCTGGACAACAGGTACAGTTGCAGATTATTTTAATGCTGGTATAAAAGCACACATGGAGCAATTGGCAACTGTAGATGTCAATAGTGCAGTGTCAGGAGTAGCAATTGACACTTATTTAAAAGCAAATCCATTGGTTGCAGCTACTGCTTTGGAACAAATAAATACACAATATTGGGTAGCATCATTTATGAACGGCCCAGAAGCATTTGCCAATTTCCGTAGAAGCGGTTTTCCTGTACTTAAACCAAATCCATTTCCTGGAAAAGGAATAAAAGGTACATTTATTCGCCGATTAACTTATCCAAATTCAGAAATATCGGTTAATAGTACGAATGTCAAAGAAGCCATTTCAAGAATGGGTGCTGATGATTTAGATACAAAAGTCTGGTGGGATAAATAAAAAACTACCCTTAATTCATTAAAGAGCATTAAATTTATAGGTAATTTTGTTCAAGAAAATATAATAAACAACTTTACCCACTTTTTTAACTAAGAAGCGGTGAAAGTAAACATTAAACTCCCTTTTATGGGTTAAGGGTATGCAAATCGGAATAGTAGGCCTCGGTAAAATGGGCTATAATTTGGCTCTCAATCTCCGAAATAATAATTATGAAGTTATCGCTCAAGATATAGACGAAGCTTCTGTTCATAAGATAGGTGAAGAAGGCGGGATTTTGGGAGCTTATTCTTTAGAAAGCCTTTGTAGCAAACTTAAAGGCAGGAAAGTTGTCTGGCTGATGGTACCTTCAGGCGAAATCGTAGATGGTGTAATCGAAGAATTAACCGAATACTTAAAACCAAACGATGTTATTATTGACGGTGGAAACTCAAATTTCAAAGATTCTGTAAGAAGATACAACACGCTAAAAGCTAAACAAATTGAGTTTCTCGATTGCGGAACAAGCGGCGGAACAAGCGGTGCTTTGAACGGAGCTTGCACCATGATTGGAGGCAATAAATCAACTTTTGAGTACGTAGAAAAAGTTTTCAAAGATATTTCTATCGAAAATGGTTATCTATACACTGGCGAATCTGGTAGTGGACATTTTGTAAAAATGGTACATAATGGCATCGAATATGGTATGATGCAAGCCATTGCCGAAGGTTTTGAGCTTTTCGAGAAATCGAATTATGACCTTGATTTTGAGGCAGTTGCAAAGCTTTTTAACCACGGCTCTGTAGTTCGTGGCTGGTTGATGGAATTGACCGAAAATGCCTTCAAAAAAGATGCTAAACTCGACGCAATCAAAGGAATTATGCATTCGTCAGGTGAAGGAAAATGGACTCTCGAAACGGCTCTCGAAATGGGAGTGGCGACACCAGTAATTGCACTCTCGCTGATGATGCGTTATCGTTCACAACAGACCGATACATTTTCAGGAAAAGTAGTTGCGGCACTAAGAAATGAATTTGGCGGACACGCAGTTGAAAAGAATGAGTCAGTTTTGAGCGAATGAATGATAGAATCTTTTTATTGCATTATTTAAAACCCTTAGTCCTACTCTATCATTACTATCATTCAAAATTGATTCATTCTCTCATTCATTCATTCAAAAATGTATTTCAATTGTATTTTACAGGACTTGACATAGGCACTACCAGCACAAAAGCAGTTGTTTTTGATATTTCAGGAAAAGTTCTAACACAAAAAAGCATTTCTTATGAAATGTTTCATCATCAGCCTAACTGGAGTGAGCAAAATCCCGACGAAATCTACGAGGCCGTTACAGAATGTTTGACTTTTCTGGGTAAACGCTCATTGCTCGAAACGCTGAGTATGTCAGCGGCTATGCATAGCATTATGGTAGTGGATATTTCAGGAAAACCTTTGACAAACCTAATAGTTTGGGCAGATAATCGTGCCATCGAGATTGGAAATAAGCTAAAAGCAAGCGATGAAGGCAACGAAATCTATCACCGCACAGGTACTCCTATTCATCCTTTTTCATTTCTCTGTAAAATATTGTGGTTGAAAGAAAACGAACCCCAAATCTTTGAAAAAGCCCATAAATTTATTGGCATTAAAGAATACATTTGGTACAAAATCTTTGGATATTACGAAATAGATGAATCACTTGCCTCAGCCACAGGGATGATGAATATACAAAATTTATGTTGGGATACCAAAGCCCTAGATTTGGTCGGAATTACGGAAGAAAAATTACCCAAAATAGTCTCCACGACATTTTCAAGAACAAAACAGGATAAAAAATACTTTATCGGTGGAGCAGACGGCACATTGGCCAATCTTGGCACAGGAGCAATTGGCAAAAATAAAATAGCTTTCACGATGGGCACAAGTGGAGCCGTTAGAATTTGTGTTGACGAATACTACACCGACCCACAAATGCGAACTTTCAATTATTTGCTAAGCTCCACCCAGCACGTTATTGGCGGAGCAACAAATAATGGTGCAATAGTGATACAGTGGTTGAAAGAGCAAATTCTTCAAACAAACACATCGATTGAAGAATTAATAGATAAAGCTCAAAATACACCCTCAGGAGCAGAAAATCTATTGTTTTTACCTTACATTTTAGGAGAAAGAGCTCCCGTTTGGAATGCCAACGCTAAAGGTGTTTTTTTCGGATTAAGCATCAATCACACACAAGCACATCTGACTCGTGCCGTAATGGAAGGTCTGATTATGAATCTTTATTCGATCGGAAAAATATTGATGGAGAAGTTTCCAGTTGACGAAATCTGTGCCAGCGGTGGCTTTGCCAAAAGTGATTTTTGGTTACAACTCGTAGCTGATGTTTTTCAAAAAAAAGTAATTGTTACTAATAATGTTGAAGCCTCGGCTTGGGGAGCAGTACTTTTAGCTTTGAAAGCATTAGGCTTGGAGGCAAAAACTTCTAAAAAAAGTAGATTAAAAATATTTTTGCCCGATTCCACAAAAGCAGAACTTTACGATCAATTACATCAAAAATTTGAACATTTATACATAAAACTCCAAGATGAGTTCTGAAAAACTGTTCATCCCAATCAGAAATTAATTATTTAATAGTAAATTTCATTAAATAATGGCTCAGTTTTTTGTTGGAATCAAATAAATGATGCAAATTCATTCCTTAAAACTATTCATTTATTCTGACTATGAATCGCAAAGACTTTATCAAGCAAATATCATTTGCTACATTTCTTCTGGCTGATGGCAGTATCATCCCTGCATTTGCCGAAAACCTATCTTCCAAGAAATCAAAACTTCGTTTTGTAGTAGCCTCTGATGGTCATTTTGGACAACCCAAAACCGACTATAAAGCTTATTTCGAAACTTTCATCAACAATGTAAATGCCCAACACCGTACGCAAAAATTTGATTTTTGCGTTTTCAATGGTGACATTATTCATGATGATATAAATTTCTTATCAACAGCAAAAAGCCACTTCGATAACCTAGAAATGCCTTATTTCGTTACTCAAGGCAACCACGACCACGCTACGCCCGAGCAATGGGAACGGATATGGGGCGTGCCAGTAAACTATGATTATGTTTTAGGAAAAGACGCATTTTTGTTCGGAACAACTTCAAATGTTGAAGGAAAGTACCTTCCTCCAAATATTAATTGGTTTAAATCAAAACTCGAAGAGCATAAAAAGAAAAAAAATATCTTCATTTTCATCCATATCACGCCAGTAAAATGGACTGATAATGCCGTAGATAGCAAAGAGTTTCAAGAGTTATTGAAGCAACATAAAAATGTTCGTGCGATTTTCAACGGACATGACCACGACCAAGAAAATGTAAAAACCCATGAAGGAGTTCCTTATATGTTTGATTCTCACATTGGTGGAAATTGGGGAACAAACTACCGAGGCTATAGAATCGTAGAATTGCAGAAGGAAAACAAACTTCTTACCTACATCATGAATCCAACTACTAAAATTAACGAAGCAACCGTGTAATATTACCCATTTTATTCAACCTCATAAAAAACTAATGAATGAATTTTTAACTCGTCGAAATTTCTTAAAAATTACAGGAATAACGACCGCCATTGCAGCTTTTCCCGAAGTCAGTTTTGGTAAAAACGATGAAATCATCATCGGACATAATACGCATAAATACCGAGTAAAAGTTGGCTGGGGGATGTTGGATGCAGGAAAAAACCCTGTGAACGACTGCCACGAAATGGTAGAAGATGCCAAAGGTCGCCTAATTATGCTCGGCAACGAAACCAAAAACAATGTTTTGATTTATGATAAGTCGGGAAAATTACTCGAAACTTGGGGAACGACGTACGTTGGAGGTCATGGACTTACACTCGTAAATGAAGGTGGAGAACAGTTTTTACTGATTTGCGATACCGACCGTCATCAAGTTATCAAGACCGATTTGAAAGGCAGAGAGATTTTCAAAATAGAATATCCAAAAGAAACTGGCGTTTATGAACACCCTGCTCAGTTTAAACCAACCGAAAGTGCTGTAAATCCTGCCAATGGAGATATTTTTATAACTGATGGTTATGGTTTAAATTATGTCATGCAATATGACTCAAAAGGCAAATACATTCGTCATTGGGGCGGCGGTGGCGATGGTGTTGATAAATTTAAGTGTAATCACGGAGTAGTGGTTGATACTCGGAATAAACAAAACCCTACACTGATTGTAACTTCAAGAATCGAAAATTGCTGGAAACGCTACACCCTTGACGGTAAGTACATTTCAACGATTGCTTTGCCAGGAACATATATTTGTCGTCCCGTAATCAAAGGAGAAAATCTTTATGGTGCGGCATTCCGTTCAACCTCAGATTCTTATCCGAATTCTGGTTATATTACGATTTTGGATAAAAATGACCGAGTTGTTTCAACCCCAGGCGGAAGCGAGCCGATTTATCAAAACAACCAACTCCAAGAACAACGCAAGCAAGACCCATTCAAGGTTTTCTTGCATCCGCACGATGTGTGTATAGATAGCTACGACAATATTTATGTACCACAATGGGCTTCTCGTAAAACCTATCCGATTATGTTGGAGCGAGTTTAGGTTACAATCAATCTTTGAGTAAAGAACAAGTTAAATTAACCACGGAGTTTCAGAAAGTTTAGCACGGAGTTACACGGAGTATGCAAAAATCTCTGTGAAAGTCCGTGTTCAAACTCATTTTTTACTCCGTGGTAAAAAAATAAACCTAAATCCTGCACGCTAACTTCTTCAAATACCCCAAACGAACAAAATTTGTGGTAAATTTGTATTTTAATACAGACAAAAGTAGCCTAAAACTGTTAATCTACTTATTGGCTTACAAATACTTGATTTACCACAAATTTTCATGCTTTACCCCCAAAATATAGAACAAAAGTTAGGTTTCGATAAAATCCGTGAACATATCTCTGAGCATTGTGTGAGTTCGCTCGGGAGAGCTTTTGTCGAAAAAATTCGTTTTTCTGATGATTTCAAGATAATTGACCGTTTGCATCGCCAAACCGCCGAATTTAAGTTGATTTTACAAACCGATTCTGATTTTCCTCAACAAAATTATATTGATGTCAGCGAAGCCCTTTCAAGAGCCGCCATCGAAGGTGCTTTTGTGAGCGAAGACCAGTTTTATGAAATAAAACTCTCGCTACGCACAATTCAGCAAATCATTCATTTCTTCAAATTTAAAGAAGATAATACTGGAAAGCAACCCACATATTCTGAACTTAAAACGCTCGTTACCAATTCATTGCCTGTTTTGGCAGATGGGAAAAGTAGTGTAGATGGCTGGGCAACAGTGATTTCTCAAATTGATAAAATCATTGATGAACGAGGAAAAGTACGTGACAACGCTTCACCTGAATTGATGGATATTCGCCGTCGTTTGATTTCGGAAGCAAGCGATTTGCGTAAAACGCTGGAACGCATTCTTAAAACTGTCCGAAATAGTGGTTGGATTGGAGATGAAATGTCTTTAACTGTACGTGATGGTCGAATGGTGATTCCGATTTTGTCGGAACATAAACGCAAACTCAAAGGCTTTGTGCATGACGAATCTGCAACTGGACAAATGGCATTCATAGAACCAGCTGAAGTATTGGAAGCCAACAATGAAATCAGAGAATTGGAAGCCCGTGAACGTAGAGAAATCGTGAAGATTTTAGAGCGTTTGACAGATTTCATTCGCCCTCACGTACCTGCTTTGCGAAAGGCATATCTTTTTCTCGGAATCATAGATTTTATTGGTGCAAAAGCCAAATTTGCTTTAGAAATTGATGGAACCGCCCCATTTTTGGTCGAAAATCAAGACCTTGAATGGTATAGAGCCAAACATCCGCTTTTACATTTGTCGTTCAAAAAACAAGGCAAAAACGTCGTTCCATTAACAATAAAACTCGATAAAGATAATCGGATTGTGTTGGTTTCTGGCCCTAATGCTGGCGGAAAATCGGTCATGCTCAAAACCATCGGTTTAGTGCAGTACATGGCTCAATGTGGCTTGCTTGTTCCTGTTTCTCCCGATTCAAAAGTTGGCGTTTTTAAGAATATTTTTATCGATATTGGTGATGAACAAAGCATCGAAAATGACCTAAGTACTTATAGTTCGCATCTTACGAACATGAAGCATTTTGTCAATTTTGCGAGCAAATATACTTTATTTCTAATCGATGAATTCGGAACTGGTACAGAACCAACTTTGGGTGGAGCAATAGCTGAGTCGATTTTAGAGCAATTATTGAAATCAAATGCTCAGGGCGTAATCAACACACACTATACGAATCTTAAAGTTTTTGCCGATAAACACGATGGAACAGTAAACGGTGCGATGAAATTTGATGCCGAACTTTTAGAGCCACTTTATGCCCTCGAAATAGGGAAACCTGGCAGTTCGTTTGCTTTGGAAGTTGCTCAAAAAATTGGATTATCAAAACAAATCATTGAGAATGCCAAGCGAAAACTAGGTACACAACAAATTGATTTCGAGAAATTGATTAAAGAATTAGAAATTGAGCGAAAGGTTTTCTACGAAAAAAACAAAGAATTTATTGAGAAAAATCAGAAACTTACCATTACTCTTGAACAATATACTGGTTTAAAAAGCTTTTTGGAAATTGAGAAAAAGAAAATTCTGAATGAAGCCAAAACTCAAGCCAAAGAGTTACTCAAAGAAGCTAATCGCAAAATAGAAAATACTATTCGTGAAATAAAAGAAGGAAAAGCCGAAAAAGATGCCACAAAATTGCTTCGTCAAGCGTTGCAAATTTTTGAAGAAAAAGAACTGAAACTTCAAAAAGTAGAAGAAACAAAAGCTCCTGCGGGCGATGAATGGGAAGCGGGCAGCGGAGACATTGGAGTGAACGATTACGTCAAAATTAAAGGACAGCCAACAATTGGGCAGGTTTTGGCAATCAAAGGAAAAGATATTGAAGTGGCCATTGGTGAACTCAAAACCAATATCAAGCTCAATCGTTTGGAAAAAATGAGTAAAAAAGAGTACAAAGAAGCCACAAAAGAAAGTCCAAAAGCCAAAGTTTCGGGCATTGATATGAATGAAAAAATGGTCAACTTTAGTTTTAATGTTGATTTGAGAGGAAAACGCAGCGAAGAGGCACTCGGCGAAGTTGATACATTGATGAACGATGCAATTATGCTTGGCTATCCCGAATTAAGAATTGTGCATGGCAAAGGCGATGGTATTTTACGCACCCTCATTCGACAACATTTACGAGGATATAAGCAAGTTTCAAGTACTTCTGACGAACACGCCGACCGTGGCGGGCAGGGCGTTACGATTGTGAAGATGAAATGATTTGTGGGGCGAATCGAGCGACGTCGGCATTCTGTTCGCCTTACCCCTACTTCGTCCGAATAAAATTTATCTCAGCTTTTACATTTTCTAGAATCTTTTCGGTTCGTTCGGGACGGGCATCTGAAATAAAAACCTGCCCGAAAGTCTGATTATCAATACTTTCTATTAATTTTTGAATCCTGCGGTCGTCAAGTTTATCAAAAATATCATCCAACAGTAAAATAGGTTTTACTTCTCTCAACTCCTCAAACATCTCAAACTGTGCCAATCTGAGAGCCATTACAAACGATTTTTGTTGCCCCTGCGAACCAAATTTCTTGACAGGGTAACGGTCTATTTCAAAAACATAATCGTCTTTGTGAATACCCTTTGTGGTTCGTTGGGCTTTTACATCCGTTTGCCGATTCAGTCGAAATTCTTTTACAAAATCTCCACTCGCCACTTCCGACTCGTAAATAATTTCTACTTCTTCACGCCCTTCACCTAAAATTTGATAGTGTTTTCTAAAAATTGGAAGGAATTTTTCGATAAAATTTTTACGTTGTTCAAAAATCCTGATTGCGAGTTTCACCAACGGGTCAGAATAAGTATCAAGTAAATCTTGGTCGAGGAAATTTCGCTCAAAGAAAATTTTCAGTAAACTATTCCGTTGGTCTAAAAGCTTATTATAATGCTGATAATCAGTCAAGTAATCATTATCCATCTGCGAAAGTACGCCATCAAAAAAACGACGACGGCCTTCGCTCCCATTCTTTATTAATTCTGTATCGTCGGGGGCAATCAAAACCACTGGAAATTGCCCGATGTGGTCGGCAAGGCGTTCATAAGGCTTTTTGTCGTGCATTAAAACCTTTCTTTGCCCACGCTGAATCGAACAAGTAATTTGATGTTTTTTATCTCCTTTCCTAAAAACCCCATCAATCATCATCACATCAGCGTCGTGGTTAATATTAAGAGCATCTTGACTATGAATAGCACTTTTACTCAAAGCCAAAAAATAAACAGCATCAAGCAAATTGGTCTTACCGCTGCCATTTTCGCCCACAATACAATTTACCTGACTCGAAAACGTAAAGTTTGCTTCTTCGTAATTTTTGAAGTTTGAAAGATATAATTTATCTAAAAACATTATGAGCGATTTTGACAACTGCGAAATCGGAGTACCGAATCATCGGACTGCCGAATCATCGGACTGCCGAATCATCGGACTGCCGAATCATCGGACTGCCAGAACAGTTGTCTTATAAATTAGTTCGAAATTTAGTCATTTTTCACTAAAGTTTAGTTTATTTGCAATCATAATACTTCATAACCTGTTAAATCTTCAGATGAATAAAAACTCGCTTCTTTATTTTATTGCTGCCGTTGCGGCAACTGGTGGCCTACTTTTTGGCTTTGATACAGGCGTTATCAATGTTGCCCTGCCTCAACTTCGTGCAAAGTTCAACCCAAGCCCCGAAACCGAAGGCATTATTGTAAGTGCTGTACTATTTGGTGGTATGGCTGGACCTTTTATTAGCGGCCCTCTGACCGATTTATTGGGTCGTAAAAAAATCAATATTATTGCTTCATTTGTCTTCGTTGTTGGTTCAATTATAACCGCTATCGCACCAACGGTTTCTTTCCTAATCATCGGGCGTCTATTTTTAGGATTAGCAATCGGAATCGTTGCCTCAACGGTGCCGCTTTATTTGGCAGAAATCGCTCCAACCGACAAGAGAGGTAAACTCGTAACATTCTTCCAACTAGCAATTACACTCGGAATTTTACTTTCTTATGTGGTTGGATATTTCTTTGCCGACCAAGAAGACGGTTGGAGAAGTATGTTCTGGACGGGCTTTATTCCTGCTGTAATCTTAATGGTTGGAATGTTTTTTGTGCCAGAAAGTCCACGCTGGTTAATCGGAAAAGGACGTGATGCCGAGGCTCTTGAAGTTTTGAATCGCCTACGTGACCCCGAGCAAGCATTGCTTGAAGTTGCTCAAACTCGCCAGATTATTGAAGACGAAAAACACAACAAAGGCAACTGGAGAATGCTATTTAGAAAGCGTTTACGTGTTCCGTTGTTTATTGGTATCGGTATTTTTTTTATTCAGCAATTTTCTGGTATCAATGCAATCATTTATTTTTCTACCGATATTTTCAAGAATGTATTTCCTGATGGCAATACTGCAGCTCTCGCTACCGTTGGCGTGGGTGTAATCAATGCTGCGTCTACATTTTTGGCGATTATGATTTTGGATAAATTTGGCAGGAAACAAATTCTTTACACTGGCCTTATCGGAACAGCGATTTGTTTGGCTACGGTTGGTTTGGCTTTTTATATGAAAGATTCTCTAAGTCCAGAACTACAAAAAATTATGCTTGTGGGCGGAGTTTATGTCTATATTATTTTCTTTGCCATTAGCCTCGGGCCATTGGGTTGGCTATTAATTTCGGAGATTTACCCACTTAAAATCAGAGGTTTTGCTTCGAGTATGGGTAGTTTCAACCATTGGGTTTTTGATGCTTGTGTAGCATATTCGTTTCCGATATTGGCAGCAACATCGCTCGGCACAAATGGCGGAATTTTTGGAATTTACATGACAGTCGTATTACTAGGCTTACTCTTCGCTAAATACATAGTTTTTGAAACAAAAGGCATGAGTTTGGAGGAAATCGAAAAACGATATAAGTAGTATAATAATTAAATTCTGGAAGAAAGAGCTTAGTTATTAAAGACTAAACTCTTTCTTTTATAAAACCTTGCTTTTTTGAGTAAATTGAAGAAAATTGCAAAATATTTACTTAACATTTTTGTCATACCTTAGGTGCAGACAAAAATACAAAACTAAGGAAATCATGAAAAAACTCATTTTGAGCTTGTTTTTTATAACAAATCTTGCTTTTGCACAAAACAAAGAAATTATTAAGACTGATAAAGCTCCCGTACCAATTGCTCCGTACAGTCAGGCGGTTAAATCCAAGGGTTTTTTGTTTGTGGCGGGTCAAATTGGCCTCGACCCCACAACACGAAAACTCGTTGATGGTGGCTTTGAAGCAGAAACTGTTCGCATCATGGAAAACATCAAAGCTGTTTTAGAAGCTGCTGATGCCAAGTTGAGTGATATTGTAAATACAACTATTTATATAAAAGACATGAATAACTTTGCAAAAGTAAACGAAATTTACGGCAAGTATTTTACAGCCGATTTTCCTGCACGTACAACTGTTGGAGTGGCCAATTTACCAGGTGGAGCAAGTATAGAAATTGCAGTTGTAGCAGCAATAGCCCATAAGCCTCGTCGAAAGTAAAATCCTGTTTATCTCAAATTTCTCTGAAATTGCCTTATTTTGAGGTAGTTTTAGCATTTATTTCTATATTTGTCATTAAATAAATAGAAGAACTATTGTATAGTTTGACATAAAATCATTCTTAACGGTTCGCCTCAGCGAATCTACATTTTTATATTTCAAATTCTTAATTTCACTAACCCTTCATCATACTTTATGAGAAAACTATCAGTATTAGGTAGAATGTTTCGAGTAAGCGAACTCCTTTTCGCTACGCTTTTTATTCTTCAAACATTATTTTCGTTTGCCCAGCAAGGCGGCAATCAATATAACGCCAACACCCGTTTTGAACAAATGGGGACTGAACTTCCAACCCCAAACACCTATCGTACAGCTTCTGGAGCTCCAGGAAAAGACTATTGGCAACAAAAGGCTGATTATGACATCAAAGCTGAATTAGACGATTTGAATCAGAAAATTATAGGAACGGAGGTAATTACTTATACCAATAAATCGCCTGATGAGTTACGTTATTTGTGGTTACAGCTCGACCAAAATCTTTTTGATAAAGGCTCAATAAACGCCATGACAAAAACGGGCGGTGTTGATGCTCAAGGAATGTCGTTTAATGCCCTTCAAAACGTAAATGCTCCTTCATCAGTTTTTGGTGGAATTTCGGGCAATAAAGAGTATGGCTACAAAATTACGGTTGTAAAAGACGCCAAAACCGGTGCAGATTTGAAATACACAATCAACGGAACAATGATGCGTGTTGAAATTCCGACACCATTGAAACCAAGTTTATCTTATGCTTTCCGCATTGATTGGAATTACAACATTACTAATTATTATGGTCGCTCGGGCATGGAGTTTTTTGCAAAAGATGGCAACTACAACTATTTCATTGCTCACTGGTTTCCACGTATGGCGGTTTATGATGATGTAAATGGCTGGCAACACAAACAATTCTTGGGTCAAGGAGAATTTACACTACCTTTCGGAGATTATAGAGTAGAAATCACTGTTCCTAACGACCACGTTGTAGGTGCAACTGGCGAATGTCAGAACTATGATAAAGTATTGACCGCAACGCAAGCAAAACGTTTGCAACAAGCTGCAACATCAAAAACGCCTATTGTAATTGTTACACAAGAAGAAGCGATTGAAGCCGAAAAGGCGAAGCCAAGTGGCAAAAAAACCTGGATTTACAAAGCAACCAATGTACGTGACTTTGCTTTTACATCTTCACGTAAATTTATCTGGGATGCCATGCAGACAGATATTTATAATAACGGACGCAAAATATGGAGTATGTCATTCTATTCAAAAGAGGGAAATCCACTTTGGGGACAATATTCAACTCGCACAGTTGAGCATACTTTGAGAAGCTACGGAAATCGTACTGTTCAATATCCTTATCCAGTAGCTATTTCTTGCCATGCAACCGCTGGCGGTGGCATGGAATACCCTATGATTTCATTCAACGGTGGTCGTCCGGAAGCTGATGGAACTTATTCAGAACAAGTAAAAGCGGGCATGATTGGTGTAATTATTCACGAAGTTGGTCATAACTTCTTCCCGATGATTGTAAATACTGACGAACGTCAATGGTCGTGGATGGACGAAGGTTTGAATACTTTCTGCCAATATTTAGCCGAGCAAGAGTGGGACAGAAACTTCCCTTCTCGCCGTGGCGAACCACAAAATATTGTTCCTTACATGAAGACTGACAAGACACAACAAGTGTCAATCATGTCGAGTTCGGATAATATCATGGCTTTCGGACCAAATGCGTACGCAAAACCAGCAACTGGATTGAACATCTTGCGTGAAACTATTATGGGTCGTGAATTATTCGACTATGCTTTCAAAGAATATGCACGTCGTTGGGCGTTCAAATCGCCAACTCCTTCCGATTTTTTCCGTACAATGGAAGATGCTTCGGGAGTTGACTTAGACTGGTTTTGGAAAGGATGGTTCTACGGTGTTGAAGCCGCCGACCAAGATTTAGCAGAAGTTGAATGGTACGCAGCTGACAACCAAGACCCTATTGCTAAAAAAGCAGCAGAAAAAGCAGATGCAGATTCGAAAAAACAAACTTTGAGCAATATCCGTAACCAAACTGATATTAAGCAAACAGTTGTAGAAGCCGATTCTACGATGAGAGATTTCTATAATTCTTATGATAGATACGCTGTTTCGGCAGCAGATAAACAAAAATCTGAGCAATATAAATCAAGTTTGAGCGAAGATGAACTTAAGGTTTTAGAGTCGGGAATGAACTACTATGTTTTGAAAGTGAAAAACAAAGGTGGTTTGCCAATGCCTGTTATCATCAAGTTGGATTATGAAGATGGCACTAACGAAATCGTTAGAATTCCTGCTGAAATCTGGCGTTTGAATGACAAAGAAGTGAAGAAAACAATTCCGACAAAGAAAAAGGTAACGAAATTTACCCTTGATCCATTCTACGAAATTGCTGATATCGACACTGATAATAATGCGTTCCCTCGTGAGCCAGAAAAACCAACTAAGTTCCAAGCATTTAAACAAGGTTCGTACCGTCCGCAAGGCCAAAACCCAATGCAACAAGCGAAACAATCTCAACCAGCTGGAACTCAAACAAGCGGTAAAAACTAATTAAAATAGTTCAAATAAAACAAAAACCCCCGAAATAGAAAGACTACTTCGGGGGTTTTGTTTTACTGTTATTTGTTGACCTTTTTACATAACAACTTCTTTCTCAGTCATAATCGTCAATACTTCTTCGTCCATCAATCGGGTTGCTAAACCTTGAGTTTTTGGAATTTCGTAGTGGAAAAAATACTTCATCGTGTGAATTTTACTTTCATAAAACTCCACATTATCAGCATTATCCGAAGAAATAATTAATTTTTGTTTCGCCACAAGTGCTTGTTTCAGCCATTGCCAAGCTACTACATTCAAACTAAACATTTCCATATAAAGCGTAGCATCAGATAAGAAACGCTCAACATCGCCTGTTCCAGCAATTCCTAACAAGTGAATTGTTACTTTTTGTAGGCGTTCACCTTCTTCTTTTAGCAAAATTGCATAACGCTTCAACTCATCATATTGTAAAGCCGCCATTACTGTTTTACCAATTTCTTGGGCGAGAAGCATAGTTGCCTTTCCTCCTGCCATCGGAACTTTTCTGCCTAATAAATCTTGCGACTGAATACCCGTTGTTCCTTCATAAATTGGTGTAATACGAATATCCCGATAATATTGTTCCACAGGAAAATCTTCCGTAAAACCATAACCACCAAAACATTGTACTGCATCGCTAGTTGCTTTCATACCATATTCACAAGGGAAAGTCTTGGCAATTGGTGTTAGCAATTCGAGCATCAAATGAGCATTTTCTTTTTCTTCTGGATTGTCAGATGCCTCCGCAAGGTCAAAGAATTTAGATGTTTCGAGCAAAAGCGACAACGAACCTTCAACAACAGCTTTCTGAAATAATAACATTCGTTTCACATCTGGATGCTGAATAATCTGAATCTGTGGAGCATCAAGTGCGTGTTTCTGGTTTGATCGACGGCTTTGCGGACGCTCTTTTGCGTACTCGAGTGACGCATAATAAGCTGCCGATGCAATAGACGCTCCCGTGATACCCACGCCAATACGAGCCTCGTTCATCATTTGAAACATATAATTCAAACCCTTATTTGGTTCCCCAACCAAATACCCGATACAGTCATCATTTTTATCACCAAAGACCAAGTGCATAGCAGGCACACCTTTTTGACCTAATTTATGATAAATTCCCATTGAAGTCACATCATTATCAGCACCATCTATGCGGAATTTGGGAATAATAAACAACGAAATTCCCTTTGTGCCAAGCGGAGCTCCTTTGATACGACCAATGAATAGATGTATTACATTATCAGTTGCATCGTGGTCGCCCGCCGAAATGAAGACCTTTTGTCCACGCATTTTATATGTTCCATCAGCCAATAGCTCGGCCGTTGAAGTAATATCCGATAACGAACTTCCAGCTTGTGGCTCGGTAAGGCACATTGTTCCTTGCCATTTCCCCGAAATCATATTCGGAATATAAGCATCTTTCAATTCTTGCGAACCAAAACTGGCAATCAGACGAGCCGCACCAGCCGTGAGTCCAGTAAACATCATTCCATTATTGGCCGACATCAAGATATAACCCAAAATGCTCGAAATCATTACGGGTAATTGAGATCCTCCATCTTCATAATCAAAGTCAGCCCCGATAATGCCCGATTCTCCTAAGGCTTTCAAATAATTGCTGATAGCAGGATGAACCCTTACTTTTCCATCTTTAAGTTCTGGTTGATTTTTATCGACATCTTTAACAAACGGAAACATCAGATTGTCAGCAATTTGGGTTGCTGCATCAATCGTCATATCAAAAGTATCTTTGTTGTGGTCGGCATAGCGAGTATGTTGTGTCAACGTTTCTGCCTCGTGAACTTCATATAGTAAGAAGTCCACGTTTCTCTTATTGAAATAGTTCTTTGCCATGGAAAAATTATAATTTGAAGTTATGATAATTTAAAGATTAGGTGATGAAGGCAAAACTGAGCTTGTTTTAATTTACGATAAATGTTTATTGAAAGAATTTTCAAATCAGCTTATTTCCAAAATGCTGCGGCGTACCGCTTTCAAATTATTATTTTTTACATCAACCCCAACATTTTAGCATATTTCATCATTGCTCCTGCGTTCGATAGTTTTAGTTTTCCCATCATCATCGCCATCATTGGGTTCATATCGCCCGTTGCGATTTTTACAAAATCATCGGCTTCTGCTTTTATTACACATTCTGCTATTCCTACAAAACCTTCTACAAATTCAGCCTTTCCGTCAGCTACCACCATTGAGTAATCGGCACCATCGCCAAAATCAAAATGTAAGGTTGTCGTTACGCCATCAACCTCTGTCGCTGTGAGGCCTGAAGCTGTGTTCTGTAAGTATTCTTTTGCTGTCATGTTGTTATTTTTTGAAATTTAAGGTTTAAAATATTCCGAAAGTTAGTAAAAAAAAGAATTAATATTATGCAAGCATACTATTAATTTTATTTGAAATTTGTTTTTTGGTAATACAATATTATTAAACGATAAATTTTCGAAAAGCTAAATAGTGGTCTATGAGCTTATTACCTTACTATGCCTTTTAGCCAATGACCGTGGGTTACTTAAAATCTCAAATAAAGCCAAAATGGTTAGAAAAATGCCCTTTTTGGATAGTCATAAAGCCAATAAATAACGTTATAAAAAGTATAGGCAAAATCAAAAATCGCATACTAATTCTTTTGAAAATTTAGGAGATGCTAGTTTTTTTTAAATACTGAGACACAAGAAATGAGACGGTTCGACGCAGAGATGGTTTGCCGAAGCGATAAAAGCTTGATAATCAATAAAGTAACAACTATAGTTTTGTCACTTATTTTCATCTCAGTAACTATATTTGAAAAAACAATAATTAGCGTGCACAAACAAAAAAATCGTAAAAATGTATTTATACGTTCGGAAACGAAGATAGACTAGACTTTAATTTTTCTATAACACCGATACGTTTTTACATTTATAATATAAGAATTACACAATCAAACCATAAATAAAAAACACTAAAAGTGTTACTTTTTTCTAATCACTTAGTCGAAATTGAAAAATAAAGCCTTTAAAAATACTCCTGATGAGGAGTTGGTACGACTGTATGTCGAAACCCAACGAAATCTATATTTTGAGGAACTCTACCACCGTTACGTTGATAAAGTTTACAGAAAATGCCTATCCTTTGTAAAAAACGAAGTTCAAGCTGAAGATGTTACGCATGATATATTTTTGCGTTTGGTTCTGAATATTGGTGGTTTTAAAGAACATTCGAAGTTTTCGACTTGGCTATATTCGATTACCTACAATTATTGTATTGATCAAATAAGGATGGTTAAAAAACAAGCCGAAACTACACTCGACGTAAACTTTGATCCAGAACAAGAAGAAGACGAATCTGAATTAGTCGAAATTCAAGCAAAGGATTTAAAAAAAGCCTTGCAAAAAATTGACCCTGATGAACGTGCTATGTTACTGATGAAATATCAAGACGATTTTAGTCTTAAAGAAATTTCCGATACATTCAAAATTAGTGAAAATGCTGTAAAAATGCGTTTGATGCGTACGAGAGAGAAATTAAGAAAGATTTACGCAGAAAACATTGTTTTCTTTTTAATAATTGTTTCCAAAGCAATTTGGTTCTGGAAAAAATAACAAATACTTTAAATTTACACTCACACATGGAAGATTTTGATTTTGGTGAAACCGCACCCGAGCATCTGAAAGGCATGCTTACGTCAGAAATTGATACTATACGTAATGCCATGCAAATCGTACAGATGTTTTTGGGCGAAACAATGGTGGCAGGACTAAAACTTTTACAAGAATTAGAGCCGAAAGATAATTAATAAAGGAGACAAATCGACAAATTAAAATAATGTAACTTCTTGATTTTAGCATTTTATCGCTCAAGCGAACAGTATCTTGTTTCTAATCTCATGTCTTTTGTCTCAATATTTAACAATAACCTTTTTCACAAATTAAGTAACACCCATGAAACCGACACTGAGCTTTAAAGATACACTACTGGCAACTTTTAATGACATGATCAGAAGTTTCATGACTTTCTTCTATAATCTAGTAGGAGCCGTACTTATTTTATTGATAGGTTGGGGAGTTGCCAAAATGGTAGCTGCCGTGACAAAAAAGATGCTCGAACAAATTGGTGCTGACAAAATAGGCGATAAACTGAACGAAATTGATGCAATCAAAGGCTTGAAATTGGAAATAAAGTTGAGTTCTATTATTTCAAAAACACTCTATTACTTCATACTGATATTTATGCTTCGCCCTGCCGCCGATACTCTTGGCGTGCCAGCAATTTCGGATATAGTAAAGCTTTTAGTAGAATTTATTCCTAAACTTATTTCTTCTACATTAATGCTTTCTGCTGGCATTTTCTTAGCAGATGCTCTCAAAAACTTTGTGGTTACGCTCTGTAAATCGTTCAATATTGCGGCAGGAAAACTTATCGGAACGGCTATTTTCTTTTTTTTGTTGGTAATTTTCGTGATTCAATCAGTAGCACAAGTGGGTATCAATACTAGCCTTTTAGAATCAAGTTTTAATCTCTTGGTAGGTGGAATTGTTTTTGCCTTTGCGATTGGTTATGGCTTTGCCTCAAAAGAAATTTTATTGAATATCATCTCTTCATTTTATAGTAAAAACCGCTATAAAGAAGGACAAATTATTGAAATTGATGGCATCAAAGGAGAAATCATCGCGATGGATAATACAACGATGACGCTCAAAACTGGGGATTCAAAAACAATTTTTCCGCTACAATTTATGCAATCAAAAACCGTAATCGTTTTTGAATAATTTAAATAAACCCCATTTATAAGATTGTCGTAAATGGGGTTTAAAGTTTTTTTTTACTATTTGCTGTTACTATTTCTTCTTCTCTAAGTCTTAAATTGACTAATACAATAATTAATTTGTCAGTTCAAAAGTTTTAAGTAATTATTTCAATTCAATAGTTAAACTAATTTATTAACTAAACCTCTATTTTGTTATGAAAATGATTTTCTTAGCAATCTGCTACTTATCTTTTGCTGCCTGTACTTTCGCTCAAGAAGCACCCAAAACTCTCGAAGATTCACTCAAAGTTGGTTTTTGGGACCCACGTAACACGCAATTTGGCATTAATTTTTCTCAATCAGGCTTCAATGATGCTTGGGGAAAAACTCAGGGTGGAGTTGGCAACTTTGGACTTGGCTTTTATTTTAATAATAAAGCTGTTTATCACAAGAAAAAAGGTGTTTTCACTTCTGACATTCAATTTCAATATGGTACCCAGAAGTTTAAAGGACAAGATGCCCGCAAAAGCATCGACCGCATCTTTATTGATAACAAATATGCAAGCAGAATATCGCCGACGGTCAACTGGTTTGCTGGAGTCAATTTCCTTTCTCAGTTTGCCTTAGGTTTTGCTTATGATGCAAAAGGTGTAAAAGGCAATAAAATTTCGGCACTATTTGCTCCTGCTTTTCTTTCAGAAGGTGTTGGTCTTGAATGGAAACCTAAGAAATACTTTGTTGTGCAATTGGGCGGTGCTGTACTTCGCCAGACATTTATGAGCAATGACGAAGTTTTTGATAACACAGCCAAAGATATAAGCGAAGATGGAAAAGTAATCAAACGCTCTTATGGCACCAAAAAAGGGAAAGTTTTAAACGAAATGGGTTTTCAAGTTGTTGCGGCATTTGATAAAGACATTGCCAAAAACATTAATCTAAAATGGCGTTATCAAGGTTTTGTTGCTTACGCACCAAAGACAAAGCCAATGGACCACAACGTAATGCTTATTACAACTGCTAAAGTGAATAAATATTTGAATAAAACCTCACACTTTTGGGAGTTTATGATGCCGACATCGTAAAAAAATTCCAAATCGGCGAAGGGTTTTCAGCAGGATTTGTATTTAATCTTTAATAATCTATCCATATTTAAATCTTTTTAAAGCCATGTTAAAAGAATTCAAAACATTTATTACTCAAGGCAACGTGCTTGATTTAGCCGTTGGTGTTATTATTGGTGGTGCTTTTGCCAAAATCACAACTTCATTGGTTGATGATATCATCATGCCTTTCGTTGGGTATTTCCTTGCTGGCGTAGATTTTAAAACCCTTGCTAAACACTTGGGTCAGCCAGACGAAAAAGGTGTTTATCCTGTAAACATCATGTACGGAAACTTCATCCAAATTGTTATTCAGTTCTTGATTGTGGCTTGGGTTATATTCTTGGTTGTTAAAGCAGCCAGTAAGGCACGATTAACAGAAAAATAATATTTTTTTTCTCACTAAAAGCCTGTATTTGCATCAAATACAGGCTTTTTTTTAAAAATATTTATTAAAAATATTTACCAATCTAAACAGTCAAACCAAATAAAATTTTGCTAAAAGCTAAAAATAAACAAGATTCTTTATAAAGAATACCGTTTGAAAGCCTTAAAATAAAAATCTCAAATTTTTCTTTTCTTTCTTTTTGAAATAATTTACATTTGTTACTAGTTTTAAATTTAGACACATACTTTCCTAATATTTAAAGTTATAATAGTGCTTATTCCTTATAATCTTAATCAGTGGCTTTATGCCACTAAGGCAAAATCATGGAAACGTGGTTGAAAAACAAACTACGTGGTGACTGGCAAATCTGGTTCATCATAGTGCTTCTATCAATATTTAGTATGCTGGTAGTTTACAGTGCTAGCTCTGCCCTTGCCTATAAAAAAGCAAGTGGAAATACTGAAAGCTACCTCGTTACGCATACAGGCCACTTATTACTTGGCTTAGTTGTTATTTGGGTGATACACCGCATTGATTATACCAAATATGCTGGTATATCAAAATTACTACTTTGGATTACGCCTTTTTTATTACTTTATACTTATTTATTCGGCACAACCGTTGGTGGCACAAAACGCTGGATTAGCCTCTTCGGTATTTCGTTTCAATCTTCAGACTTTGTTCGCTTGGTCCTTATCACCAATCTTGCTGCTATGTTGGCCCGCCGACAAAATGTAGAATATACTCAAAAAACTCTTATGGGTTTAATTTTTTGGTGTGGCTTACTCTGCGGAATGCTTGCCATTACTAATTTCTCGACAGCTATTATTTTAGGTGTAACTTGCTTCTTAATTATGTTTATGGGTCGAGTACCAAGCAGATATTTACTCCGAATGGCTCTTTCAGTAATTGGAACATTAGTTATCGTGATGAGTATAAGCATTTATTTGTACTCAAAGGGCGTGGAATTTGGGCGTGGGCAAGTTGTACTTGAGCGTATAGAGGCGTTTGCAAAAATTGATATAAATAGAGATAAGGAAATCGGGAATCCTACCCGTGATGATAATTTTCAGAAAGATCAAGCCATGATTGCCATCGCACGTGGCGGAGCAATTGGTATTGGTCCGGGTAATAGTTTCCAACGAAACTATTTACCAGAAGCTTTTTCTGACTATATCTATGCAATTATTGTAGAAGAATACGGAATGTTGGGTGCTATTTTCGTAATGGGTTTGTATCTTTGGCTTTTATATCGAGGACTAAAAAACGTCAGCAATACGCAACGAGCATTCGGAGGACTTTTGTGCGTAGGGCTTACTTTTAGCATTGTTTTTCAGGCATTTATTCACATGTTTATTAATGTAGGTTTAGGGCCAGTTACTGGTCAAACGCTACCATTGATGAGTATGGGCGGCACATCTATTTTATTTACTGCCGTGGCTATTGGTATTGTGCTAAGCGTAAGTAAAGAAGAATATGATGAAAAAGCTTTAAATGATCAAAATTGAGTTTTAATTTCTGAAAACTAGGCCACTTGTGGCTAAAATCAAATATAAAAGTTCCCCTTTTGGGGCGGAGGGTTTATGAAAAAAATTATTATCAGCGGCGGAGGTACTGGCGGTCATATTTATCCAGCGGTTGCGATTGCAAACGAGCTAAAAGCCATTGATTCTACCATCGAAATTCTTTTTGTTGGGGCAGAAGGCAAAATGGAAATGGAAAAAGTACCAAAAGCAGGCTACAAAATCATTGGTTTGCCGATTGCAGGTATCAATCGCTCCAATATGTTGGCCAATTTGGCCTTGCCGTTTAAACTGATAAAAAGTCTTTGGAAAACCTACCGGGTAATTAAAGACTTTAAACCAGACATTGCGATTGGTGTTGGCGGCTATGCCAGCGGGCCAACATTGATAATGGCCAATTTTTTGGGCGTTCCAACGCTTATTCAAGAGCAAAACTCCTTTGCAGGCGTAACTAATAAGTTTTTAGCAAAGAACGCTCAAAGAATCTGCGTGGCTTACCGAAACATGGAGCAGTTTTTTCCGAAAGAAAAAATTGTAATGACAGGAAATCCCGTAAGAAAAGATATTTTAGAAACAGCCTCCAAAAGAGAGCAAGCATTCAAGCATTTCGGACTTGACCCCGAACGCAAAACACTTTTGGTAATTGGTGGAAGCCAAGGAGCGAGAACTATTAACGAAGCTATTTTTGCAGGTTTGAATGATCTAATCTCAAACGATTTGCAGGTTATTTGGCAAACAGGCAAATTATTCATTGATAAGGCCAAACAAGCAGTTGAGTCGCTTCAAACACGGCGAGTTTTTGTTTCGGATTTTATTTATGAAATGGATTTGGCTTATGCCGCCGCCGATTTGGTTGTCTCTCGTGCAGGAGCATTATCGGTTTCTGAGCTTTGTTTGGCCGAAAAGCCTTCGATTTTAGTTCCTCTGCCAACAGCTGCCGAAGACCACCAAACTCAAAACGCCATGAGTTTGGTCAATGTAAAAGCAGCTTGGTTGGTAAAAGATACAGAAGCGGCATATATTTTAGTTGATAATGCAATAAAATTGGCTGATGATAAATCTGAAATGCAGCAGCTGAGCCAAAACATTAAAACATTAGCCAAACCAAATGCGGGTAAAGAAATTGCCGCTGAGGTTTTGAAAATTATTAATAGATAAGGAATGAAGATTTTTTTTTCTGAAAATAAAGTAGATTATTCGACTTATACATTCAATTATGCAATTTATTGCTTGAAAGAATCACAAAGCGAATTGCCCGAAATATACGAAAAAGGGTTTCTCCCTTATACTGGAAATTTGTGCATCGAAGGAGATACTTTTTACTTAGCCCGTAGTTTGAGAGTTGAACTCGACAGATTTGAAGATACCTCAGAAAATCGTCGTGTAAATCGTTTAGTTGAGCCGCTCAATATTCAATTAGAAGTAATCCGAAAAGAAGATTTCGACTTAAATGCGACTGATTTCGTTGGTCTTAGTCAAGAATACATTTCGCAACGCATCGGCGACGATAATATGAGCATGGAGCGATGGCAATATATTTTGTCGAGAGAAACAGGTACTCATATTTTCAGATTTAGCATTAACGGTAAACTAATCGGTTTTGTGTTTGCTATTCTTGAAAGCGATATATTGCATTACTGGTTTGCTTTTTTTGACACTGAATATATGCGAAGCCATTCACTCGGCAAATGGCTCATGTGGCGAGTAATTAAGTGGGGAAAGGAAAACTGCCTAAAGCACGTTTATCTCGGAACCGCCTATAAATCATCGGCTTTGTATAAAATCAGAGATCACAAAGGTTTGGCTTATTTTGATGGTTATCGTTGGAATCAGGACATTGAACGCCTAAAAAATCTTTGTAAAAACGATTTAGAACCTAAATTTGCAGACGAATTCAAAACACTGGATAAACAGAATGAATTTTTGAATAAATTGTAAGTTGGTGATTAGTTTTTATTTCTGTATCATAAATTTTTTACCAATAACCGCACTAGCGGTCACGAAATTTCCCAGTTTCCCAATAAGGAGTAACCTGTTCACAAATAATTAATATTCCTAATAACTATAAAAATGTTTCGTAATATTAACTTCAGTAAAATTGGCAAAGTGCTATTGGGAGTAATAGCAATCTGTGCTATTGTGGTTTTAATTGCTTTTTCTACTGAAAGTTTTTCTTCAAATCGTTGTAAGAAAATTGAAATTAATTTCAAAAATGCCGACAAACAGTTTTTTATCAACAAAAAAGACGTAGAATCACTTGTCACAAAATATGGCAGCGACCAACTCATCGGTAAACTTTATAAGAAAATCGACCTGCGAGAAATTGAGCAACGAGTATTGCGTAACCGACAAATTAAAAACTGCCAAGTGTTCCGTGGAGTAGAAGGAACACTCAATGTTGACATCGAACAGCACATTCCGATAGGTCGAGTTATGATGGCCGATGGCCGTGATGATGTATATGTAGATGCCGATGGAAGTTTTTTTCCGCTCTCAGACCGATATTCCGCAAGAATTTTATTAATTTCGGGCGAATATTTCCGAAATTTGTCAAACCTAAAATCTAAGCGTCAAGAAAAGAATCTACAATTTATAAGAATAATCAACGAAGATTCCTTTTTGAAGGCTCAATTCACACAGCTTAATATTGACGCAAACGGAGATATTAACGTTGTTCCATTGGTTGGTAATCATATTATTGAGTTTGGAGAACCAACAAATATTGAAAACAGATTGAATAGATTAAAGATATTTTATAACCAAATCTTACCTGTTAAGGGCTGGGATAGTTTTTCGTCAGTGAGTGTGAAATACGACGGGCAAATTGTTTGTAAATAAAAGCTGTGACTTTTAGCCGTCCTTTTAGGACTAAAAGCCTTATAAATAATACAAGAATGAATAAAGGTGTAATAGTAGGCATAGATATTGGTAGCACAAAGATTTGTGCAGTGGCAGGGATAATGGACTCTATTGGGAAAGTAAAAATTCTTGATATGGTTGAAGAACCTACCCAAAAGGGGCGTGTATCTAATGGAACAGTTGTAAACTTAGAGTTTACAGCTCGTGATATTGACCGTATCCTTACCAAATTATCCGACAAAGCCGACATCAATATTCAGAATGTAATCGTAAATATTTCGGGCGAATATGTTGAGGGAAGAAGCCACCAAAACTTCTTAACTCGTAACGATAGCCGCACAACGATTCGCAAAGAAGAAATCGAAAAATTGGCGGTTGATATTCGTAAATCATTTCGCCCAACCGCTGGAAACCTCATTATTCACACTTTCCCACAGGAGTTTATCATTGACCGTGCTTTAGTATCCGAAAACCCAATCGGACGTTTCGGTGTAACACTCGGTGGAAACTTCTTTTTGATTTCAACACCAAACGACCCGCATATTACACTCCAACAAACCATTGAGAGCGTTGGCGTAAAGATTCAAGATAATAAGCGTTTTATACCGCTAAAGATAGTTCATACTTTATTCTCTCCTTTGGCCGATGCAATGTCGGTTTTAATCGAAATAGATAAAAAACTCGGTGTTGCCGTTGTAAACGTCGGTGGTGATACGACTGAAGTTGCAATTTTTCACGAAAGCGGGTTACGTCATATTTCCGTGATTCCTTTTGCGGGAAAAAGTATCACAAATGACCTCGTAAAAGCATTCCAGATTTTACCCGACCACGCCGAAAAGCTCAAACTCATCATGGGCGATGTTCCCCCCGATGAAGTAGGCAAAAATGATATTATCAAAATCCCTGGAGTTGAAGGTTTACCCGATAAGGAAATCGTTGCAAAAAACGTAAGTATTATTATTGAAGAGCGTCTAAAAGAAATTGCGGCAATGGCAATGGCCGAAATTATGCACTCTGGCTACGAAGGACAACTCATCAATGGCGTTGTGCTTACGGGTGGAACAGCCAATATCCGAATGATAAAAGACGTTTTCGACAAAGTAACCAACGGCATGAATATTAGGGTTGGCAACAACGTCCGTAATATCGGAGAAAGCTCTTTGAGTAAAATTATTGATCCAAAATATGCTACTGTTGTTGGCTTAGTTTTATCTGGTTTCTTACCTTTAGATGAGCGAGTGCCTCAAGAGGTAATTTGGGGAGAAATTCCACAGAGCCAGTTAACATCCAGCCCTAGCAATGGATTTGAAACGCGTAATGTAGGTCGCCATAAAGAAGTTGACCCATCATTTCCGCAAGAAGAGCCTCAACAGACCGGAGGACTACTGAGCTGGCTTAAACGTCAAGTGCAAGTTGCCAAATCAGATTTTGGCGACGATAATGGATACTTATAGTTTTTCAGATAAATTTATCATATTTGGAAGAATATGCAATTTTTTGATACAACTTCGCTTTTATCTGTATTTTTAAATAAAAATAAAGAAAAACAGCTTTTCCTAAACTATAAAAGTTTATCACGATGTCAGAAGAACCAGAATACGAACTTGTCCCAAAGAACAAATTCAGAAACATAATTAAAGTAATAGGTGTGGGTGGTGCCGGCTGTAACGCCGTTAAGCACATGCACAGTATGGGCGTAAATGACATTGGACTAATTATCTGTAATACTGACCAACAAGCCCTCGAATCTGCCTCTCCCGAAATAAAACGACTACAAATTGGGGTTGAACTTACTAAGGGTTTAGGTGCTGGTACCGAGCCAACAATGGGTAAAAAAGCAGCCGAAGAAAGTGAAAAATCAATCCGCGAATTGCTCAAAGAGCCAACTGAAATGGTTTTTATTACGGCTGGTATGGGTGGTGGAACAGGTACTGGTGCTGCACCAGTAATTGCTAAAATAGCTAAAGAAATGAACCTTTTAACGATTGCGGTCGTAACAGACCCGTTTCCGTTTGAAGGTGGCGATAAGATTTTTCAAGCAAGAATCGGTATAGAAGAATTAAAGAAAAACTGCGATACAGTTCTTATTATCAAGAATGAGCGATTGGAAGAACAATTTGGCGATATGGACATCGAAGAGGCTTATGCTAAAGCAGATGATGTATTGGCTAATGGTGTGAAAAGTATCGCAGAGCTAATCACTCGCACCGGTATTATCAACCTTGACTTTGCCGATGTGAAGAAAGTTTTGGGCGGTGCAGGACAAGCCGTGATGGGAACAGCTGAAGCCGAAGGCGAGAAAAGAGTTGAAGAAGCTATCAAATTGGCTTTATCTTCGCCATTGCTTGAAAGCAACGATATTAGCGGTGCTCAAAGGATTTTATTAAGTATTGCATATAGTCCCGAGCATAAAATCAAACTTTCTGACCAAACATTGGTTACGAAGTTTGTTGAAAGTCAAATTCAAAGCAAGGCAAGTTTATTCAAACACGGTTTTGCTACTGATAATAATTTAGGAAAAAAAGTGCGTGTAACAATTGTGGCAGCAGGTTTCGACCTTGTTGAACCAGAACCTTTACCAGAATCAATTGTTGGAAAAGTAAAATCAACAGTTATAGCTGCTACTTTAATGGCGTCTGTGCCACAACCAACGGCGTCTGTTGGAGCAACGGTTATAAACACAAGCAATACACAAAACAAGGTTGAAGAAACTGCAACTTATGCTGAACTTAATGATCCAAAAGTTGAACAGAAAGATACAACTGAGCAAATCAAGGCAATGATTCAGCGATTTATGCGTGAAGGTTACCGTAATCCTTCTTTAAATACAACTCCAGCTTATGTACGTAATGGTGTAGAATTGCATGATATCAAAAAGATCAAGCAAAATGGTCGTGTTTTAGAATATGATTTAGAACATTTACTCGCCATGATGGAATCAGCTAGATAAAATTTGCTCAATATTTAAAAAAATGTCCTAGGAAGTTATATTGAAGGCATTTTCATTAAAAATACTTTTCTTAAAGTTTATGTGAACTTTTATCTTTTTCGTTCAAGAAAATAGAATTGTGGAAATTATGCAGTTTGTTTAGTAGATAAGATAGTTGGAGTCACTCAACATCACTCAATTTTTCAGAAATAATCTTGCATATTTTCTGCATTCCTTCAAAAGCCTTGTAAAATTCTGATTGCCCGAGTGGTGTAATTTTAAAGTGTTTGCCTCTTTTATCTTGCTTGTCTTCATGCTGTTCGAGTAATTGATGGTTTATCAGCCTTTTGATCATTTCCAAACCCGGGTTTTTCTCATGTATATTCTTTTCAATGACTTACTTTTTTATAAATTTCCATACTGCCAAAAGGTCGTTAAATAACCAAAATCATCCTAAGTCAATATTGTCGATTCTTCTAAAGCCTTTTTGACGACGCCCTTGGCATATCTGTACATAAATGCTACTTATTTGACAGATATTATTCTCTTCATTTTTACTAGGTGCTTCGACTAGAGAAGAAGTTAATTTTCGACCTAAATATTTTTGGTTCAGAAATCCCACAAAATTTTCTATCGAAATATTCTTTGATGTCTGTTTAACCTCAAAACTTTTTAAATCACCTTTTTTTGTAAAATGCTATAATTCATTTTTGGTTTAAATATTTCTTTAACACAAGATTGTTTTTTTAAGCCAATTTAAAAATATATAGTTCAAAAACAGAACATATAATTGGTGATTTTGTTAAGTATTAAAGATTTCAATCTAAAAAGTTGTCGGGCATTTTGAATTATACTCGGCACATTCTCTCAAACAATCATTTTTATGTATAAAATAATTTACATTTTTTGCTTTCTAAGTTTGAATATAGCTTACGCACAAAATACGGGCGAAATTCAAGGAACAATTAAAGATCGCCGTACCCAAGAACCCCTAATAGGCGTAGCAATTCAGGTGGAAGGAACGCCAAAAGGTACACAGAGTGACGTGGAAGGGAATTTCAAAATCTCTGGCATTTCAACAGGTAGCTATAATTTAAAAGCTACTTACGTTGGATACAAAGATGTCTCAAAATTTAATATCGTGGTTTCTTCAGGAAATGCCAATATTATCAACTTTGTGATGGAAGAAGATTCCAAGCAACTTAACGAGGTCAAGGTGGTGGTAAATCGCTCCGTTTCGGTGGCTACATTAGAAACGCCAAATTCGATTCAAAAACTTTCGACCGAAGAAATAAAGAATAATCCAGGAGGAAATTTTGATATTTCGCAAGTAATTCAGGTTTTACCTGGTGTTGGCGGCACAAATGGCGGTGGAGCTTTCAGAAATGACATCATTATTCGTGGTGGAGCACCAAACGAAAATGTATATTATCTTGATGGCATCGAAGTTCCAGTAATTAATCACTTTTCAACCCAAGGAAGTGCTGGTGGGCCAACGGGTATTCTAAACGTTTCGTTTATCGAAGATGCCACACTTTCGTCTAGTAGCTTTAATGCTAAATATGATAATGCTTTGTCGTCGGTGCTACAATTTAAACAGCGAGATGGCAATAAAGAGAATTTTCAAGGCAATTTTCGTGTAAGTTCGACCGAAGCCGCGGCCACTTTTGAAGGTCCAATTTCGCCCAAAACAACTTATTTGGTTTCGGCACGTCGCTCCTATTTACAATATTTATTTCAGTTG
>Ga0247831_1000828_pt1 | contig 65023 bp, 63 predicted proteins | sample LaCruzMarch2015__9_FD_192406 | JGI IMG/M metagenome (GOLD analysis project Ga0247831, IMG submission 192406) | Freshwater microbial communities from meromictic Lake La Cruz, Castile-La Mancha, Spain - LaCruzMarch2015_1m | ecosystem: Environmental > Aquatic > Freshwater > Lake | place: Spain...
TAATTCCAGCACCGATTAAACCAATACGAATTTTATCATTGGCACTAACCTTTGCTTTTGAAACCAGCGATTTTCGGACAATATTTTCATTTGCCGAAACCGTTGTTGCCACTGAAATAGCCGCTACCGATCCACCGATATTTTTAATGAATTTTCTTCTCGAATTTTCCATAATTGATAAGATTTAATTTAAACAATATTGAAATAAATTTATTTTTGAATGATTACTTATTTTTATGATATTCTATATCCTTCTTTAGCAATTACACGTACCAGATAAGTTCCATTACTGAGTAATTCTGTCGGTATATTTACTAAATTTATGCCCGTATTAGTAGCTAAGAAATTAGTTTTTTGTATTCTAATTCCTAGTAAATCAATAATTTCTATTTCAAACGGCTCTCTTGCTTCAGCATATAATTTTATTTTTATTTCTTGGTTAGATTTCATTTTTCTATTATTAGGATTTGGGTAAAGCACCATTTCTTTACTTTCATCATTTCGATTTTCGGTAATCAAAATAATAACCCTTTTGGCATCTGAATCTTTAACTTATTATACGGTTTCACTCCTGTTGATTTAATGTTGTCACCCTTCATCGCAAATTCTTCATGTTTCTAATCTGCAATAAAAATTTCTGTACTGGCGGGTAAAGAATCAGATTTGGTCTGGTTAGGATTGAGGTTGCTTAATCTTGTTTGAATTTTTCCAACGGGATTATCGATAAAAAGAGAGAGATGGTATGCGTCTTTATAGTCATTTGAGAAGCTAATACTAATATTGTCCTGTGCGTTTACGCAATATGCAAACAAGAATAGAGCAATAAATAAGACGATATTTTTCATTTTTAAGAAAATTTGATTGTTTATTACAAGTATTAAAGTTACTCAAAGAATTTGCAATTTCAACGCGATGATTGAATATTTCATTATATGAAAATTAATTTAAGTTTAGGAAATGAATAACTCAATTAAATATTTAAAATCTATTTTATTATAAATTAAATTAAAGGCGATGGTTTATATTTGAGTCGAAATTTCATATTAAATTTTTACAATTTGAACAAAATCTCATAAGAGAGTAAATTTTTCAAGTTTTTAATTTTGTCCTTTTAAATATCAGAATTGTTCAAAAAAATAAATCAATTAAAGATTTGGCTTGTGTAGCAAACTTTCTAAAAAAATCGGGATTCGGTATTGATGAATTTAGATGATAATAATACAATTGTAAAAAAATAAACAATCAGTTAGGTATCATAGATCAATAATAGAACTTAATCTTAAAGAAGTTTAATTACATTTTTTTAATTTTGGTTAATTTCTTATTAAATCCTGATAATCTCATTACAGATTGTCAGGATTTATTTTTAAAATATTTTTTGAAAATGTTAAATTATTTTAAGAAACAAATATGTATTGCATACTTTATTGCATGTTAGTAATTTTAAAAACAAAAAAGCACTTACATAATTTTGTAAGTGCTTCATTATCAGATTTATATCTTGTGACCCCATTTGGATTCGAACCAAAGACCTACAGATTAGAAATCTGTTGCTCTATCCAGCTGAGCTATAGGGCCTTTTTAATATCACAAATATAGGGCTTTACATTTTAAAAGTCAAATATCATAAAAAAAAACATTTGTAAAAGTCGAAAACTGATGATTCTAAGCTAAAATGCTTTGAAACTTTAATTATTAAGCTGAACTTTGAATATAAAATTTGTAAAAAGATACTTATCGGCAATCAATGTTATTTAATTCGCTACAGTTTATATTTTTCTTCATAGTTGTTACCTTAGCATATTTTAGTTTGCCCCATCGTGGACGCATTTGGCTTTTGCTTCTTGCAAGTTGTTATTTTTATGCAGTGTTTCAACCAATTTATATCTTAATTCTCTTCGTAACAATTGTAGTAGATTATTTTGCTGGAATCTGGATTGAAAATGCTCAAGGAAAAAAACGGATGTTACTTTTGGTACTCAGCCTAATTTCAAATATTGGATTTTTGGCTTACTTCAAATATTATAATTTTTTTGTCGAAAATATCAATAATGTATTCTTTCATTTAGGTTCAACAACTCAGCTCGAATTATTAAAAATATTATTGCCGATTGGTCTTTCGTTCCACACATTTCAAGCGATGAGTTACACAATTGAGGTTTATCGTGGTAATGAAAAAGCTGAGAAAGATTTTGCTATTTATGCCCTTTATGTAATGTTTTACCCACAGTTAGTAGCTGGGCCAATCGAACGACCACAAAATGTACTTTGGCAATTTCATAAATATTTTGAGTACGATTTTGAAAACCTAAAAGCTGGATTGATGCGAATGGCCTGGGGGATGTTTAAAAAAGTAGTAATTGCTGACCGTCTTGCTATGGTAGTTGATTATTCTTACGATAACCCTTACGATCATAATGGTTTCACACTTTTGGTTGCTACCGTCTTTTTTACCTTTCAGATTTATTGCGATTTCTCAGGCTACTCAGATATTGCCATCGGAGCTGCACGAGTAATGGGCTTTAAACTCATGGATAATTTTGAAGCTCCGTATTTTTCAAAATCAATCAATGAATTTTGGCGTCGATGGCATATTTCTTTGTCGAGTTGGTTTAAAGACTATTTATACATTCCACTTGGTGGAAATCGGGTAGGAGAGTTTCGGAAATACTTTAATCTTTTCTTCGTCTTTTTGATGAGCGGATTGTGGCATGGTGCAGCCTGGACATATATAATTTGGGGGGCATTGCACGGAATATATTTAGTTTTAGCTCAAATTCGCAAGAAATATACTCCATTTGAAGCTAACAAATACTTCTCCAACAACATAATTAATATTTTTAATTTATCTTTTACCTTTTTGCTAGTGATGCTGACTTGGGTGTTTTTTAGGGCAAAAGGATTAAGTAATGCCAAGATTATTCTATCAAAAATGCTACATATCGATAATTATGGCAGCATCATTGCAACGCCATTTAGCATGTACGAAATGATTTTTTGTTGGTTTTTGATTGCGATTTTGCTTCTAAAAGATAAATTTACGATGAAAATAAACACTAAAAATACAACACAGTTTTATTTAAAGTTTATTATTTTGTTAGTGTTTTGCTACTTTTTTGGTGTATTTTCCTCAAACCAGTTTATATATTTTCAGTTTTAAAATCTACATCTAAAAGAGACATAAAAATGAAATACTTCTTTTTAATACTTTTTTCACTCTTGTGGTTTTTAGGGTTTTCGGGTTCTATGGCAAAGTGGCTATACGAAAAGGGCATCTCACAAGATGATTACCGCTACGGTGATTTATACCGGATGTCAAATTTGGCACAGTTTAAAGCTCCGCTGCAGCAATGCACAGTTCCACAAAATCTGCCAGTGGGTAATACCTCCCTAATTATTATGGGTGATAGTTTCACTGAAAAAAAACGCATCGAAAAAAAACATTTTAAAGGATTAAGTAATTATAATAGATACTTTATTACTGATACTATTAAAGTTAAGCTGGATACCTCAAAACGAAATGTGCTTATCATCGAAACGGTCGAACGACATTTTAGAGAACGATTATCGAAACCTTTTACTAATTTAAAAGTGATGGAATATCAGACTGTTTTGGAGAAAACAAACGAGAGAAACTTGAAAGATAGGCTTTTAAATTATAACGTTCCGTATAATACCGATCGCCATGAATCCATACTTTTCTCTTCAGATTTTTTCTTGACATTGAAAGAATGGAAAGCATGGATGAATTTGAAATTATTTAACCGAATTGATGAAAAAGTAATGCTCTCAAAAGATAAAAAACATCTTTTATACCACTTAGATGGACAATCTTCAGGAATAAATTCTTGTTTTGATCAAATCTCGGAAGAAGAAATAAATTTGATAGTTGATAATCTGAATAAATCTTATCAATACTATAAAAAAGTAGGTTTTGATGAAGTTTATTTATCAATAATACCAAATAAAACTTCGATTTTGGGAACAGATTTAGGAGAATATAACCATTTAATTGAAAGAATTCAGAAGCACTCTGTATTGGAAATGCCTTTTTTTGATATTTACACTCCTTTTCATAATTCTAAGAAAGTACTTTACGAAAAAGGTGATTCACATTGGAATTGTGAAGGAAAACAGGTTTGGCTGGATTTGGTTAATGCTAAATTATAGAAATTTTTTGTAGAAATGTAGTAGAGATGTTGCATGCAAAGTCTCCATGGGGATAGTATAAAATATTATTTCACAAAACCCAAGATTTCTGCAATCACAAACTCTTGTTCTTCTGCCGTCAGCATTGGGTATATCGGAATACTTAAGCAATGGTCATAATACTTTTCAGCATTCGGGAAATCACCTTTTTTGCTTCCCAATCCTTTATAATAAGGCATTAAATGTACTGGAATATAGTGTACTTGAGCAAAAATCTGCTTCGTGCGTAAATAATCATATAATCCTTTGCGGTCTTCAATTTGAATCACATACAAATGATACGCATGGCCAACATTGGCAGGTGGATTAATAGTTTTTATATTAGTTCCCGCAAATGCTTCATCATATCGTTTGGCAATCGCTTGACGTTTTGCGAGACCATCTTCTGCTCTTTTTAACTGTGAAATTCCCAAATTACAAAGTACATCGGGCAATCGATAATTATAGCCCAGCTCCTGCAATTCCATATACCATCCACCGTGATTTTCAATCAAAGCAGGGTCGCCTTGATAAACCATTCCATGCGAACGATATTGTTTGAGCTTTTTATATAGTTCTTCATCGTTGGTTGTTACCATTCCACCTTCACCAGTGGCGATGTGCTTTACGGGATGAAATGAAAAAATAGCTAAGTCAGCCAAAGAACCATCACCACAACGATGACTTTTGCCTGAATTATCGTTAAAACTTCCACCAGGGGCGTGACAAGAATCTTCTAAAATCCATAAGCCATATTCATCTGCTAGTTTTCTAAATGCTTCTAAATCAACTGGATAACCTGCAAAATCAACTGGAATAATACCTTCAAAAGTGCCTTTTGGGTGCTGATTCAGTAAATTTCTAACTTTTTCAATATCCAATATTACTGTTTCTGGATTAATATCGGCAAACACAACTTCTCCACCACAATAACGCACACAATTGGCCGATGCCGAGAAAGTAATAGGTGAAGTAATGACTTTTGAAGATGGATTTACTCCCAATGCCATGCACGAAATATGTAAAGCTGCTGTGCCATTGGCAACCGCAACCGCATATTTGCAACCAATATATTTGGCAAAAGCGAGCTCAAATTCAGCAACTTTTGGCCCTGAAGTTAAAAACGGAGATTTGAGCGTTTCGATAACTGCCGCTATATCTTCGTCAGTAATATTTTGTTTTCCGTATGGAATCATTTTTAAATTTATTTCGGCTGAAAATCAGCGTCAATGTGGGTTTTTATTTCTTCGCGAATCTGCTCAACTGTTAACCATTCGTCGTTAGTTCCAGAATTATATTTGAAACCTTCTGTGACAAACGAAGCACCAAAATGCTTCAAATATTCATTTATATTCCAAATTGGAGAAAAAGGCATGATTACATAATATTTCTTTGTCTCGATTGTGCTTAACGAATCCGTTTCAGTAATCATTTCTTCGTGAAGTTTTTCACCTGGGCGAATACCAACGTTCGGAAACTCACAGTTAGGACCAATTGCTTTAGCAACATCCATGATTCTATAAGAAGGAATCTTTGGTACATAAATTTCACCACCCCAAGCATGCTCAAGGGCATAAAGTACCATTTCTACGCCATCTTCCAACGAAATATTAAATCGGGTCATACGTTCGTCAGTTATCGGTAAAACACCCGTTTTTGCTTTTTCCAAGAAAAAAGGCATCACCGAACCACGAGAACCAATTACATTACCATATCTTACCACCGAAAAGGTAATCTGACGACTTCCTCGCATATTATTTGCTGCCACAAAAAGCTTATCCGAACACAATTTTGTTGCACCATAAAGGTTTATTGGAGCGGCAGCTTTATCAGTTGATAATGCCACAACTTTTTGGATATTATTAGCTAAAGCAGCGTTAATTACATTTTCCGCCCCAAAAACATTAGTTTTTATACATTCCATCGGGTTATATTCTGCTGCAGGTACTTGCTTCAAAGCTGCAGCATGAATGATATAATCAATACCTTCGCAAGCACGTTTTAGGCGTTCACCATCGCGTACATCCCCTATGAAAAAACGTATATTTGGATATTTATTTTGAGGATAAGTTTGCTGCATCTCATACTGCTTCAATTCGTCACGAGAATAAATAACTACTCGACGAACATCAGGGAAGCGACTGAAAATAGTTTCGACCAATTTTTTGCCGAAAGAACCTGTTCCACCTGTAATCAGAATTGCTTTGCCGTTTAAATCGAGCATTTGTTATTTTTATTTATTAGAATAATCACCAAAATCTTGACAGATAAAAGATTAACTTAAATCGTATGCAAAGTTACGAATTAGGTACGGAATTCTTTCTATGAATGAAAAGATGATTTTTGCATTAAGACTTGTAAAGTTTCATAAAACTACATTTTTTGGATGTTAAACATTAATCAGCCTAAAAAAACACTAATTAAAACTGATAATATAACAAGTTTTGCAAAACGACTGAATACGTATTGTATTGATTTTACAATTCTGATTTGTCTTAATTTTATCCAGTAAAGATTTATTCTATAACTTGTGAGAAATTTTAAAAATTATTTTGTACCACGTTTTTCGGGGGCATAACCATTAAAAAAGTTAAGCCAAATGGTGCGTGAAAGACGATAATAAATAGGCATTAAAATAGCTGTCAGTGAAACATAGATAATCATCAATAAAGTGCCACTGATATATTGTTCAAGCAGAACAAAGTAGGCTACGATTGTTATTACAAACAATGCAATATTGAGCATATAACTCACATACATTGCACCAAAGAAAAAACCCATTTCTTTTTCATAACGTAGCCCACAGTGTGGACAAGTTTCTTTTAATGCAGTCATTTTCTTGTAAGGGTTTCTTGTTTCAAAAACATTACCCTCGTGGCATCTTGGACATTTCGTCGCAAAAATGCTATATAATTTCGAACCTTTGCCAAACATATATCTAATGTGAATTTTTGCTATTATTATTTAACTTCGGTGCAAATTACGGTAGAATAAATTGCTTAATCATAGGCATTTTCATTTATTGTATAGTACTTTTTATCTATTTTGAATTTCATGAATCTATAAAAAATTAGAAAGCTGATGTTGGAAATATACTATTTGCGATAATTTAGTAATAAAGCCCGAAAAAGTAAAACAAACGGAAAACCATGTTGAACTAAATCGAACCAGTCGATTGGTTTCATGCCTACGGCACCGCCGATTAGCCAACGAAGTTTGCCAATTAGATGAGGTTCGGGAACAAACGGGGCTAAACCCAAAGTTAGGCTCACAATGAGCCACAATTTCCAATTATTAAGTGTTGGTTTCTTATTTTTTATCTGTTCATTGCTCGAAACTGTTCGGGAGTTGATCCGACTTCTTTTTTAAAAACTTTGATAAAATACGAACAATCGTCGTAGCCCAAATGATAGGCCATTTCACAAACCGAAATTGAAGAATGGAGCAAAAGGCGTTTTGCTTCCAAAATAACTCTACCTCTAATGAGTTCGCCCGCCGTTCGACCAATTGTTTTTGTGCATAAAGCATTCAGATAATTGGCAGAAATATTGAGTTTATCGGCAAAATCTTTTACTGATTTGTATTCTTTAAAATGCTTTTCAATGAACATTTCAAAACTTCTGATTTTTGACACATTCAGTTCGGTGCTATCACCTTTGTAAAGTCGTTGATAAATTCTAATTGAGTGAATCAAAATTATTTTCAGTAAAGACTTTATAAGCGTATCTCGGTGTGGTTGATTGGCCTTAAATTCAATAATAATTTCCTTAAAAAGATTTTCAATTCGCTGACAATCCTCGTCCGAAAAAACTACCATCGGAGCATCATTATTGCTATTATTGAAAAAAGGAAGTGCTTGTAGCGAAAGTCCTTTTTCGATAACTTCGTAAAATTCTTTTTTGAAAAAGAGTGTGTAGCCGACGGTATCAGCACTCAAATTCCAGTCATGCACTTGACCATCGTTCATGAAAAACATTTGATTCGGCTCAACTATAAATCGCTTAAAGTCAATGTCATGCGTGCCACTTCCTTGTTTAATATAAATGAGATTGTAGAAATCATGTCGATGTGGAAAATCAGCCGATGAAAGCGTTTTTAAATGGTCTTCTAATCGACGAACATCAAGTTTCATCAAGATGTTTTTATCGCATGAATTAAGCTGCTCAATAGTTATAATTGGAATCGACTTTTGCATTAGTTTTTAGAAATCATTTCTTTTTCTGAGCCTTCTTAAAATCGTCAATTGGCTTGAAAGGCCCGAATTTGTGTTGTTCTTCAGAAAAATTATCAGCATAAGGGCCAAATGGGTGGTCGATTGGTTTGCCCGAAATTTTTGGCCAATCTTTGCTTAGATCTTTATTTGGTCGTGGACGAGAATTCACGTAGGCTGCAATATCCCATGCTTCTTCGTCTGATAATTGAGGTTTTTCGTAGTTTACGCCATAAGGCATATTTGTTTTGATATATCCAGCCAATCTTGAAAGGCGAAAAAGTCCCGCACCAATATTATAAGAATGTTCGCCCCAAAGTGGAGGATACGTATAGCCGAATCCCTCAGAATTTTTCACTCCTTCACCATTTTGTTGATGACAACTAACACATTTTTGTTCATACGCAATTTGTCCTTTGACAGGGTCAGCTGCTCGATTCAGATACTTTAATTTCCAAATACCAGTTCCTTTTGGAATTGAATCTTTCGGCACGCACTGACCAAGAAATGTGATATAACTCACAATAGCTTGCATTTCATGGCTGCTACTATCAAGCCCTCGACCATTTAAGCTTCGTTCTATGCAGTCGTTAACTCGTTTTATGATACTCTCTTTTGATCCCGAACGTTCTCTAAATTTAGGATAAGTTGAAGCAACAGCTCCATAGTTATTTCCCCAAACCCTCGAACCTGCATCTAGATGACAATTTTGGCAATTCATTCCATTGCTTTGTTGAGAAATCTTTCCTTTTGGGCCTAAATAGTAAGCTGTATTGGCAATCAGTTCTCTGCCATATTTCACGAGTTTGGGGTCTTTTTCATGCACAACTGCATCCATGCTGATGAGGTTCCAAACTGGCTTTTCTGCTTTATAGGGTTTCTTTTCAAAAGTTTTTGAGGTGATATTTTCGGTTTGAAAATTAAAGATTCCTGTGAAATAAAGCACAACGGTAATTACCAAAAACACAGAAGAACCAAGTAACATTAAGACAATTGTTAAAAGTTTATCCAGACTTGTTCGAGACTTAACATCAAACTTTTTCATTAAATACTCATTTAGGGCTTAAAAAGACAGTAAAAAATAGATTAGATTTACTGTACAATTAAATTTTTTATTCTCAATTTGCGTTATTTTTTAAGACTTTAAATATCATTTAGGAAATTTGTTTTGGAATGCCCCGTAGAGCCAAGTTCCAGCAATTGCACTTGCTAATGTTATTATTATAGCCAAAAAATCACTTCCAATTTGGGCAAATAGGGGCCCTGGACAAGCACCTGTTATTGCCCAGCCGAGTCCGAAAATCAGTCCGCCATAAATTTGCCCTTTATCAAATGTTTTGTCAGGAATAGAAACCATTTCACCTGCTAAAGTCTTGATATTAAAGCGTTTGATGAGTTGAACTGAAATCAGACCAACCACAACGGCCGTACCGATTACTCCATACATGTGAAATGATTGCAGTCGGAACATTTCTTGTATTCTGAACCACGAGATGATTTCGGCTTTTACAAAAACAATCCCGAAGATTATTCCAACAATCAGATATTTGAAATTACTGGCAAAGCTCTCATTTTTTACTTGATTGTTGGGTGCTTCACACACAAATTCTTCTGTGGAAGTATTATCTATTTTTGTTTTTATCATGATTAGAATAATTTAAAAATATATGGCATAATTATGTGAGTCATAGCGAAACCTCCAACCATAAAGCTGATTGTTGCAATTAATGAAGGCAATTGTAGATTCGATAATCCCATGATTGCATGACCAGAAGTACAACCACCAGCATAGCGAGTTCCAAAACCCACCATTAGACCACCTATAACGAAGAAAATTAGGCCTTTAATTGTGAAAATATTTTCTACGCTAAAAATGTCTGACGGCATCATTGCCGAAAAATCAGTTACGCCCAAGGCTTTTAAGTCTTTAACCGTGTTTTCATCTATAATAAATTCATTTGGATTTGATAGATATTGACTCGCAATTATTCCACCCAAAAGCACGCCAACCACAAAAAATAAATTCCATATTTCTTTTTTCCAATTATACCTAAAATACTCAATATTAGCAGGGAAACAAGCGGCACATAAATGGCGAAGCGACGAAGAAATTCCAAAGATTTTATTGCCCATGAGTAGCAATGTTGGCACCGTCAGTCCAATCATAACACCTGCTACTGCCCAGTGCCAAGGTTGTTTGATGAATTCAATCATTTTTTTTTATTTTTACTTTTAATGTTGTTAACGCTATATTTTGTATTTAAAGTATTACAGAAAGGCAAGGCATAATTTTGACATTATTTCTTTTATCCTAACCTAAGAAATACTTATTCTTTTAGTCTAACCGAAGTTAAACTTTTAATTTCGATTGGCAAACAAAATTCGAGCGTGGAACTTCAGTCATGGCAATTGCGGCAAAGCCACCAGCTATATCTACAAGATTATCAAACCCACGAGATTTCAAGATTGATGCTGCAACCATTGAGCGATACCCTCCTGCACAGTGAATATAATTAGTATCAGTTTTCGAAAATGCCGACATATTATTGCTCAAATATGCCAATGAAACACATTCAGCTTCTTCGACATGTTCTGCACAATATTCTGCTTCTTTTCTTACGTCTTTCACTAAAAGTTTTCCTTCATTTTCGGCGTATATTTTTGCAAAAGCTTCTGCCGAAATAGATTCAATTACATCAATTTCTTTTCCTGCTTCAATCCAAGCTTTGATGCCACCTTGCAAATATCCAATAATATTGTCATAGCCAACTCTTGAGAGGCGAGTAATTACTTCGTCGATATTTTCTATATCAGCAATGAATAAAATTGGTTGCTCTATATCGATCAAAAGTGTGCCAACCCAAGGAGCAAAGTCTCCTTTTATGCCAATATTGATAGAATTCGGTACAAATCCGTCCTTAAAATTCTGAGCAGCACGAGTATCAATCATTACTGCACCAAGTTCGTTGGCTGCAACTTCAAAAGCTTGTGGCGAAAGTGCTTGAATATTAGTTTTCAAAAAATCAAGGTTTTTTGCACCAGTTTTGTTAATCATTACATTTTTCGGAAAATAGTAGGGGGGAGGTGTAAGCCCATCCGTTACTGACGAAATAAATTGTTCTTTACTTTGTGGTTGAAGAGCATAATTTACTTTTTTCTGATTTCCCAAAGTGTCAAAAGTTTCTTTGCTCATGTTTTTGCCACACGCCGAACCTGCACCGTGAGCAGGATAGACAATCAAATTGTCTGGCAAGGTCATGATTTTTGTATGCAAAGAAGTATATAAATAGCTCGCTAAGTCTTCAATTGTTAGATTTGATTTTTGTGCCAAATCTGGGCGTCCAACGTCTCCAATAAACAAAGTATCACCCGTAAAAATACAGTTTTCCATACCATTTTTATCGATTAATAAATAACACGACGACTCCATCGTGTGGCCAGGTGTATGAAGAACCTTGATTTTGATTTCTCCGATTTCAAAAACCTGTCCGTCTTCAGCAATAATACACTCAAACGATGGCGTGGCTTTTGGACCATAAACTATTTTTGCACCAGTTTTTTGAGCCAATTCTACATGACCTGATACAAAATCAGCGTGAAAGTGAGTCTCGAAAATATATTTGATTTTGGAGTTATTTTTTTCTGCCTTATTCATGTAAGAATCTACTTCACGAAGTGGGTCGATGATGGCTACTTCACCTGCTGACTCAATATAATATGCTCCTTGTGCGAGACATCCAGTATAAATTTGTTCTATTATCATTGTTCCTTTTATTAATTTTTATTGAGGGAATTGCTTATTTGGGAATTTTAAATTGGTGAATTTGCTACTTTTCAGTTTAGTTAGTGAATTTTAACCGATTAAACAGTAACTAGTTAACGATTAACTAAGCTGAAATACTTCTTCTAAAACTGCAAAAAATAAAGTTTTGTATCGTGGAAAAAGGTGTAATATGATCAACGGAAATACATTTTATTTTATCAAAAAATACTTTCAAACGTTCTGTCATTGAGCCTTCAGAATATTGTTTTATTTCAATTCCGCTACATTTTGTGGGCCCTTGCTCTGAAAATGTGCCTAATATTAAAACTCCCGATGGCTTTATACTTTTTTTGATAGATTTGATGTAATTTGAAATCTCATATTCTTTGGTCATGAAGTGAAAAACTGCCCTATCATGCCAAAAATTATATTGTTCAATTGGTTCGAAGGTTGCGATATCCGCAACAATCCATTTAACCTTCCTTGCTTTTTCGCCTAATCGTTGTTGAGCTTTTTTGAGTGCTTCTTCTGAAATATCGAGCACTGTAATATTTTCGTAGCCTAAATCAATCAGGTGGTCAACAAAGTAGCTATCGCCACCACCGATGTCAATTAAATTAGCTGTTTTTTCAATTTTATTTTCTTTTAAAAAACTGAGTGATGTTTCAGGTTTATCTTGATACCAACTTACCTCAGTGCTGTTCTTTGTTTGGTAGATATTTTCCCAATGTTTTTTTCTTGTAAAATCGTTCATTTAAAATCTGACAGTTTTATGAGTGATGAAAAAATAGTTCTTTAGTGATAATGTAAAGTCCCATGATCAAGACAAAATAGCCAAAAGCTGGTTTTAGTTTTTCATCCGAAACTTTTTCAGAAAACATACTTCCAATAATAATTCCGATTATTGCTATAACCGAGAAAATACCTAAAAAGTGCCAATTAATGGCATCATTCCCCTCAATATCGCCCAAAAACCCAATCAATGATTTGAGAGCAATGATAACTAAAGAAGTACCTGCGGCTTTTTTCATTGGTAGTTTAGCGAGAATAACCAGTGCTAGTATTATTAAAAATTTACCACAGGCACGCACGAGTCCGGTGATTGTACCCACTACTAAGCCTTCAATAAAATTATAGGATAGTTATATTTGATTTCATCAATTTGTTTTTCCTTATATTTTTTTGACTCACTAATTATTTAAAGGAAGCATAGACCATTAGCACAGCAAAGCAGGATTCAAGTAACAAATTGTATTTAAATAAAATCAAAAACCTCACAGGAAGTTAAAATTCTGTGAGGTTTAAGCTAGTTTTTAAGAATCTTATTTTCCTTGTGCTTCTACAACGGCAATAGCTACCATATCCACTATTTCACGAACTGTACTACCGAGTTGGAGGACATGAACAGGTTTTTTTAAACCCAATAATATCGGTCCGATTTTATCGATATTGGCAACTTCTTTTACAATGTTGTAGGCGATATTTGATGAAGAAAGATTCGGGAATATTAGCGTATTTGCACGTCCACCAGCCAAATCGCTAAAAGGGTGTTGTTCTTTCAATAAATCAATATCAAATGGTAAGTGAGCTTGCATTTCGCCATCCACAACCATATTTGGATGCTTGTCTTTCAAAATCGCTACTGCTTTTTGCATTTTCAGAGCATCTTCTCCATCGGTACTACCAAAGTTTGAGTAGGTGAGAAGAGCAATACGTGGTTTGATATTGAACTTTTCCACTTCTTTGGCAGCTAATTCGGTAATCTCAACGATTTCATCTACTGTTGGATTAAAGTTTACAGTTGTATCTGCTAGGAAAAGTGGGCCAAATCGGCTCATCAAAATATACATTCCCGAAACCTTTTTTACTCCTTCTTGACGACCAATAATCTGTAAAGCTGGACGAATTGTTTCTGGATAATTTCGAGTCATACCACCAATCATGGCATCGGCCTCGCCCGTTTCAACCATCATGGCTCCAAAATAATTTCGATTACGCATCAATTGCGTTGCCTCAAAATGGTTATATCCTTTTCGTTTGCGTTTTTCATAGAAAATTGCACCGAATTTTGCCAAGTTATCTTCCTGTTCTGACGAACGAGAATCAATGATTTCGGCATACGGTAAGTCAATATTATTTTCTTCGAGTAACTGCGTGATTTTAGCTACATTACCTAATAAAATGGGCGTTGCAATTTTCTCGTCTTGTACTTCTTGGGCTGCTTTCAGAACAGTTAAGTTTTCGGCATCAGCAAAAACGACACGCTTTGGGTGAAGTTTTGCTTTATTTGTGATAACTTTTTTGAGCGAATTATCTTGTCCTAAACGTTTTGCCAATTGTGTATCATAAGCTTCCCAATCTGTAATCGGAAACTTTGCCACGCCACTATCCATCGCTGCTCTTGCTACCGCTGGGGCAACGGTGGTTAGCAAACGAGGGTCAACAGGCTTAGGGATTATATAGGTTCGGCTAAACGATAGGTTAGTTTCGCCATAAGCTAAATTTACGACATCTGGTACTGGTTTTTTGGCTAAATCGGCCAATGCTCTGACGGCTGCCAACTTCATTTCTTCGTTGATAACCTTCGAACGAACATCTAAAGCACCACGAAAAATATAAGGGAAACCGAGTACATTATTCACTTGATTAGGATAATCCGAACGGCCAGTTGCCATAATAATGTCTTCACGAGCTTCGATAGCTTCTTCATAGGAAATCTCTGGTGTTGGGTTTGCCATTGCAAAAACAATCGCATCTTTTGCCATTGATTTTACCATGTCTTGGCTAAGGATATTTCCTTTTGAAAGCCCAACAAACACATCTGCTCCAACTAATGCATCAGCAAGCGTTGTGTCGGCAGGCATATTATCGTTTGCAAATTCGATTTTCTTTCCATCCAAATTCGTGCGACTTGGGTGTATCAAACCTTTGCTATCAAACATGAAAATGTTCTTTTTATCAGCACCTAAGGAGTTGTACAAACGAGTACAAGAAATAGCCGAAGCACCTGCACCGTTGATAATAATTTTTATTTGTGCAAAATCTTTTTCTACTAATTCAAGAGCGTTGAGCAATGCAGCCGACGAGATAATGGCAGTGCCATGCTGATCGTCGTGCATTACTGGAATATTTAATTCAGCCTTTAGGCGTTCTTCGATTTCAAAACATTCTGGAGCAGAAATATCTTCGAGGTTTACACCGCCAAAAGTTGGCTCTAGAATTTTTACAGTACGTACAAATTCATCAACATCTTTGGTATTTAATTCAATATCGAAAACATCAATATCTGCATAAATTTTAAATAAAAGTCCTTTACCTTCCATTACTGGCTTGCTCGCTGCCGGACCAATATCGCCCAAACCCAAAACAGCTGTTCCGTTTGAAATTACAGCCACAAGATTTCCCTTTGCCGTGTATCTATAAACGTCTTCTGGATTTTCAAAAATAGCCATGCAGGGGTCGGCTACTCCAGGTGAATATGCCAAAGATAAATCTTTTTGGGTAGCATACTCTTTTGTCGGGATCACTTCGATTTTTCCTGGACGCCCTTTTGCGTGGTAATGAAGTGCCTCTTCTTTTAAATTTTGTTTACTCATTTTCGAATAATATTAGTTTGTTGATGTGAAGGTAATGTTGAAAAATTTTAGTGTTAAAGAAAAAAGTCCTTTTTTTGCTTAAATAGCTGTTTTTGTAAGCATAGACAGCTTTTTGAATCGTTTCTTATTTGTTTTTGATGTTATCTTTTATAATATCCTCATAGTCGCCCAAATGTGCAAAGGCTGCTTCCATTTTAGAGCGGTCGAATTCGTTTTCGTTATTTGAAATCCAAATTGTAGCTACACCGTTTCCGATGAAGTTAGTGATGGCACGGGCTTCTGACATGAATCGGTCAACGCCTAAAAGTAAAGCCAAGCCTTCAACTGGAATAACTTTTAAAGCTGTAAGTGTTGAGGCGAGCACAATAAAACCGCTTCCTGTAACACCTGCCGCTCCTTTTGATGTCACCATTAAGATACCAATTATTGTCAGAATTTGTTGAATATCTAAATGAACATTAAAAACTTGTGCCAAGAAAATAACGGCCATTGAAAGGTAAATAGTTGTTCCATCAAGATTGAATGAATAACCCGCAGGCACAACCAAACCAACCACAGATTTAGAGCAACCCATTTTTTCAAGTTTTTCCATCAATGACGGTAAGCCAGCTTCTGAAGAGGATGTTCCAAGAACAATCAGTAATTCTTCACGAATAAATTTTAGGAATTTCCATAAACTAATTTTGTAATATCTCAGTATAAAGTGAAGTATTACAAAGACAAAAATGGCCATAGTAACATAAACCGTTCCCATCAGTTTGGCGAGTGGGAGGAGAGTTTGAATGCCATATTTTGCAATTGTGAAGGCCATTCCTCCAAATGCTCCGATAGGTGCAAAAAGCATAACTTTATGTAAAGCCCAAAATACTTTTTTTGAGATTGGTGTAAGAAAATCTACTACTTTTTTTCTGCCAGAATAATTACTCAAAGAAACGCCTAAAACAATTGCAAGTACCAACACTTGGAGTGTAACATTATCTAAGAAAAATTTTAGCCAACTAAACTCTGTTGCACTTTTAGTATATTTTGAAATATCACCAACTTTAATGGCATCGGTCACTACGCCATCACCAGGACGAATTACATTTGCAACTATAACTCCAACTAATAGAGCAATAGTTGTTACAACTTCAAAGTAAATAAGAGCTTTCCCTCCGACTTTTCCAACTTTTTTCAAATCACCCATTGAGATAATTCCGAGTGTAATTGTCAGAAAAATGATTGGATTGATAAAGAGTTTCACAAAACTGATAAATATACTACTCAAAAACTCAGCGAATGTATTTTTTATTTCGAATTCAGAAATAATTAGATTTAGTTTGAAGCCTTTTTCAAAGATTTGATGTAATGCAAATTCGGGGTTATAATGGCCAAGTAAAACACCGCAAACGATAGCAGTTAGTACCCAAAATGTAAGGTTAGTAAAGAGTTTTTTCATTTTGTAAATTTTTATTCAGAAATATTTTGGCAAATTTAATAAGGTGCATGTTAGAAAAAAAACAATAAATAGTGCCATAACATGGCCGTTATCAACGATAGTGGGATAGTAACTCCAATCATTAAACTTGCTAGTGGCGGATTTAGTTTATGATTGACGGCAATGATGGATGCAGTATTCATGGAGCCCAAAGCTGCTCCAACTACGCACATTTTGCCAATCCATGCATTTTCTTGCAATAGAATTTTTTGTTGAAGCAATATAAGATATAAAATAAAGATTAACAATGGTGCAATAAATAGTTTGAAAAATAAGCCTAGCAACAGTGGTTTTTGTATAAGATTTGCTTTGGATATTTTGATTTGTAAACCTACTGATAATAAAGCAAGTACAGTAAATGGACTACCCAATTTTTGTAAAATATCGCTAAGAGAACTGGGAAAATGATAATCCATTATATTTAAACAAACAGCGATACAAAAAGCTAAAAATGGTGGAAATGTAAAAATACTTTTAATGATATATTTTATAGACGGTTTGGATTCTGAATAATATGAAGCAGTCATAATACCCATTGTCCCACAAACCACAAACGAACCTGCTTGGCTCATCAGAATTCCTAGCTGAACGCCAGCTTTACCATATAATAATTCAAAAATTGGGAAGCCCACAAATGAAATACTACTAATTCCAGCCGTTATTGTTAATGCACCTGTGGTACTTCTGTCGAAATGAAGAATCCTGGCAACGATTTTGAAAAAAACAAATGAACTTACAAATAGAATGTAGGGTGTCAGAATAACCAGCAACTGATTTGCTTTAAAAGAAATCTGGCTAGTATAGAGCAGCGTCAATGAAGGTAAACAAATATTAATAATAACCGCATTCAAACCCAAATAAGCATCTTTCGGAAAGCTTTTGGTTCGTTGGAGGATTCCCCCCAACGAAAGGCAAATGATTAATAATAATAGGTTAGTCATTTTTAAAAGAGTTGGTATTTAGGTTGCGAGATTCAAGATTTTGCAAAAGAAATGTCTTTAAATATATCAAATTTCGTATTTTAAAGGCGTATTTATTCCGTTTCTTGGAGTTTTAGTAAGTATATTCAAAACAAAATTTCGAAAGCCAAACCATCGTCATTAGTGATATCGGCAAGCAAGTTATGGTTTATAACAGTTGGTAATTTTTCCAATATGATACAAAAGTAAAGATATATTTTGACAAGAAAATATAAATTTTAATTGGCAGTTTATACTTATAAATCTTTGTAATGAACCCAAAGTATTGATTTAGTTGTTGGTTTATGCAGTATCTTCATATAATTTTATGGCAAAAAATCCGTTAAGTTTGGACGAAAATAAGCCCAATATTAAAGAACGACTAAAAGCATTAGGCAATTTGCCTGATTTTATACGAGAGGTTTACCTTACGTCGCCTTCTTTAACAATTGGTAATATTTGCTTGCGTTTGTTGCGTTCGGCTATTCCAATTTCAATTTTATATATCAGCAAACTCATCATTGATGAAGTTTTGGTGTTAAGTACCAATAAATTAGAAAATCTAAATACTATCTATTTTTTGATAGCCTCAGAGTTTGGTTTAATGATTGTCAGCGATTTGCTTTCTCGTGGTATTGCCTTGACTGATAGCCTTTTAGGAGATTTATTTGCTAACCAAACTTCTATAAAATTAATGAAACATGCAGTTTCACTCGATTTAGCTCAGTTTGAAAACGCAACTTTCTATGATAAACTCGAACGTGCCAGACAACAAACAAACGGTCGTACAGTGCTACTTTCACAAGTTTTGGCTCAAGGACAAGATGCCATCACAATGGGTTTATTGCTTGTTGGACTCATAACTTTTAATCCTTGGTTGATTGTCTTGCTTTTGGTATCGGTTATTCCTTCTTTTATTGGTGAATGGCATTTCAACGCCAAAAGTTATTCGTTACAAAGAGGTTGGACTCCGCAACGCCGAGAATTAGATTATTATCGTTTTATTGGTGCGAGCGATGAAACCGCCAAGGAAGTAAAACTATTTGGTCTTTCAGATTTTATCATTGAGCGATTTCACAATTTATCTGACCGGTATTTCAAGGAAAATAAAAAACTTTCTATCGAACGTGCTTCTTGGGGGAGTTTACTCGTGGCCATTGGCACATTTGGTTATTTTGGTGCTTACACGCTAATAATCATCGAAACTGTAAAAGGTATCGTAACCATTGGTAGTTTGACATTTTTGGCTGGTTCGTTTCGCCAATTAAAATCTTTATTAGAAGGCATTCTTGGAAGATTTACAAGTATTTCACAAGGAGCTTTATATTTGAATGATTTATTTGAGTTTTATCAAATCAAGCCACTGATTATTTCACCGGCACAACCCAAGCCTTTTCCAAATCCAATCAAAGAAGGTTTTCGCTTTGAAAATGTTGGTTTTAAATATCCAAATTCTGAGAAATGGGCAAATCGGAATCTGAATTTCGATTTAAAAGTAGGAGAAAAATTAGCTTTAGTTGGTGAAAATGGTTCTGGAAAAACAACTTTAGTGAAATTGCTTGCTAGACTTTACGATCCTGATGATGGAAGGATTTTACTAGATGGAGTTGATTTAAAGGAATATAATTTAGTAGAGTTACGCCAACATATTGGTGTTATTTTTCAAGATTTTCAGAAGTTCAATTTCACCGCAGGCGATAATATTGCGGTCGGAGATATAGCTTCTCGTGAAGAATTGCCCGAACTTGAAAGAGCAGCCTACCAAAGTTTGGCAGATACGGTCATTGAAAAGTTGCCATTGAAATACGATCAACCTTTGGGTCGTAGATTTGCCAAAGGAATTGAGCTTTCAGGAGGAGAATGGCAAAAAGTTGCTCTTGCAAGAGCTTATTTGCGTGAAGCTGATGTACTGATTTTAGACGAGCCAACTGCCGCACTTGATGCCCGTGCCGAATATGAAGTTTTCCGCCGTTTCGCCGAACTTACCAAAGGAAAAACCGCTATATTGATTTCGCACAGGTTTTCAACAGTAAGAATGGCAGATAGGATTTTGGTATTAGACAAAGGACGAATGCTTGAAATAGGTACGCACGAAGAGCTTCTTGAAAAAAACGGCCGTTATGCCGAGTTATTTTATTTACAAGCGGAAGGGTATAGATAGTTATTAGTATAAACGTTGTAGCTTGTGCAATTATGAATTAATAACTGTATTTAATGTTTATTATTAAAATACATTTGTTTTTTAACCACGAATGCACGAATATTTAATTAGTGCATTCGTGGCATAAAAACTATTTATTCATCTCAATAAATTCTTTCTCTTTTATAACTTCTTTTTTATTGCTAAAGAATTTCTTCACAACAAAATAGATAATTAGTGCTGATAAAACACCCGTCAAGAAATCTGTCATTGGAACCATCACGGCGGTGTAAAGCATCATCGAAAACTCAAATTTACCTAAATGTTTAATTTCTTTGATTTCTGAAGGCTTGATCATATTGCTGGCTACCCAAACCAAGATTCCGCCAATACAAGCCATCGGGATAAGTTCTAAATATTGAGCCAAATAATAGGCCATTGTTAATTTTAAAACTGCCTTAAAATATCCCGCCAGTGGGGTTCTTGCACCTGCTTTTATACTCGTAGCTGTACGTGCCAAAGCTCCTGTACACGGAAATCCTTGAATCAATGGTGTAATGATTTGTACCATTCCTTGTCCGAAAAATTCTTTGTCAGGATTGAAAGGCGTATTTTTGTTTTCGGCCAATTTATCGGCCATTGAAGAACATAAAATACTTTCAACGCCCGAAACAAATACGATTGCTCCCACAAAATAGAAAATATCAATAATAACGCCTAAGGTTACATTCGGTAATTGTGGGGGAGTAAAAATAAAGAAATTGTTTGGAATTGATCCATAAAGATCCTTTACTAAAATGATGTTTTTATCTGCCAATAAAGTTGAGGTAAGAACAGTTGCAGTGGTCATTGCAATTACTGGACCTGGAATAAATATTGAAATTTTCAAAAGTACTTTAGTAACTATAAAAGTCATTAAGCCGATAAGAATTGCCCAAGGATTTATGATTGATATATTACTAAAGGCATAACTGATTTTATTGAAAATATTTGACTCTGAACCAAATAATATACTAAATGATTTAAGACCTAAAATATCTTTAAAATTTGTGAGGGCAATCGTTACCGCTATACCAACCGTAAAACCTACAATAATGGAATTAGGTACTAATTTTGCGTATTTTCCTGCTCCATAAAATCCTGCTATGATTAGAATAACTCCTGAAATCATCGAAACCAAAACCAAAAACCCATGTGCATCTTCAAAATTGCCACCACTGGCTGGGCCATATTTAAAAATTAATGCCGCAATTACCGGGATAAATGCTGCTGTAGGGCCATATACTTGGTATTTTGAACCGCCGAAAGTTCTGCCAACCACACATGCCAGTGCACCTGCAATAATGCCGTGTTCTGGTCGCATTCCCATTGCAATTGCAAAACCCATTGCCATCGGAATGGCAGTCATGGCTACGATTAATCCTGCACTAAAGTCACGATAAACTGTTATTTTCCATGAATCTTTGGTGAAGTCTTCCCAACGGGAGTCAAAAAATGTAAAGAATAGTTTCAACCTGCCTGCAGGCGAGGTTGGGAATGATGTTTTTTTCATAAGTGTATTTATTAATTGCTGAATAATGTGTTAAGTTGAACTTCTTCGGAGGTACGTTTGCCCACTTGCCAGCTTATTTCCTTGTAAGTAAGATTTGATTTTTTTATCATTGAAATTGGGTCAAAACCATTTTTGGGCATTTGCAGTTTGTAGGTTTTTGGCAAATAGATCAAATCAATGTCTTTCGCTTCTATGAAATGTTCAAGTGCAGCCACACGGTAACCATGAAAGATTTCGTAGCTTATTGAATTGATGCGGGTCTCGTATCGGTTCTTTAAAATGGAAATTGCTTCTTCAAATTCAGTGGTTTTGAGCGATTCAATTATTTTCTTTGGATCATAAAATAGTAATTCTGTAATCGAACTACTCAAGTTTTCGGAATACATTAAAACCACATTTACTTCATCGTCATCTATAAGATTAACTGCCAATTTGAGCGTGTTGAGTGATTCTACATGAAAATCGGTAGGTATTAATATTTTTGTTGCCATACTCTAATTTTTTTATTGATGAAAAATTAAAGTACAAAATTGAAGGAGGAAGATGAGAGAGGTCTAAGAGGTAGATTAAAATCTGATTAGAATTTCAAGGTCTGATTAAATCAGCCATTTTAATAGAAAGTAGTCTATTTTTTGAAGTTTACTAGTGGTATATCGAGAGTGGACCCACTATTTTTTTTGAATATTAGCGAGCGGAAATTTGATTTGAACTGTAGTTCCCTCATTTATAATCGACGTAACGAGCAATTGTCCGTTGTGAATTTTGATAATATTTCGAGAAAGCGGAAGACCAATACCATAACCTTCAAAGTGGCGAGTATTTGAAGCTCTAAAAAATGGGTCATATATAAACTGAATTTCTGACTCAGGAATTCCGATTCCTTGGTCCTTGAAAACCAAAAACACTAGATTGTCACTCGCAGCTATACTGACATTTACGGGCTTATTATTTGAATATTTACAAGCATTGGTCAGAATATTGATAAAAGCAAGATAAAGTAGTTGCTTATTACCCATTATTTTGAGTTTTAGTGGGTTTTCGGGCAATAAACTAAAGTCAATAATAATATTATTTTTAGGATTAAGTTTATCAAGCATTTCTTTGGTTTGCCATAGAAGTTCATCGGTACGCAGTATCTCAAAGTTGACTTTTTTATTGCTATATCCAGTTTGAGCTAAATATAATAAAGTTTGAGTAATTTGATTAAGGCGTTCGGCTTGCCCCAAAATACTGGTAAGTGATTGTTTGTATTCTTCGGGCGTACGATCTTTCATGAGCATCACTTCTGTTTCACCCATAATTGATGTTAATGGAGTGCCAAATTCGTGTGAAGCATTGCTCACAAAGTTTTTTTGGGTTTCAAAAGCGGTTTCAAGTCTATTCAGCAAATCGTTGAATGTCGAAATCAGTTGACTTATTTCATTATCATTATTTTTTTCGTCGATTCTTAAGTGAATATTATCAGTGCTAATTTGCTTTACTTTATCGGTAATGCTTTTTATAGGATCAAAAATGTGTTTTGAAAAATAAAATGACAAGTGAGTAATGAAGATGACAATAAGAAATACAGCAACCAAAATGATATTTCGCATAAAAATCAAGTGATGCGAGGCATAGTAGTTTTTAGCCGATACAATGATCAAATATTGTTTATCATTACTGTTATATCGAATACCTGTATAAAATGTATCGTTGAGCTGAAGTGTAGATTTTGTATTTTGTAGAATTTCCTTTAAAAAACTTAATGGTAAAGATGTTTTTTGAGCAATTGCTTTTAAATCAGATTTTTGTTTAATCTGAAAATTATAATCTTTTTCTTCGCTAAGTTTTTCGAGATTTTCATACCTGATTTTTTTAAAAGATTGAGCATCAATTTTATTGGCATCATAATTATACTTCGCCGAAATCTTAGCTCTGGTTTCTAAACGTTTATAAAAGTCAGTGTATGAATAGTTGTAGGAAAAATAATAGATGCTTCCGCATAAAAGTAATAACATTATTACATTTGTCAGGATAAGAGCCAACGCTATTTTTAACTGGGTTTTCATGTTTCTTTTAGTACATAACCCATTCCGATTACAGTATGCACTAGTTTAGGTTCGAAGTTTGAATCTATTTTTTTACGTAAATAATTAATGTAAACATCGACTACATTGGTTGCTAAATTAAAATTAATATCCCAAGCACTTTCGAGCAAATCGACTCTTGATAAAACTCTACCCTTGTTTTTTATAAGAGTAAACAATAGTCGATATTCTGTAGCGGTAAGCGATATAAACTCGCCATTTCGTTCAACTGTTTTGGCATTATCATCCATTTTTAAGTTCGCTATGGTAAAGATATTGTCTTTATTTTTAATTTCCCCTCCTGCCGAGGTGCTTCTTCTTAATAAAGCATTGATTCGAGCCACCAACTCAATAAACTTGAAAGGTTTTGCCAAATAATCATCTGCTCCAGAATTTAGTCCAAGAGCAATATTATCGGCAGTATTTAGAGAAGTCAGAAACAGTATTGGCGTTTGAATATTTTTATTTCGTAGAATTTTGCAAACCTCAATTCCGTTTGTATCAGGCAACATAATATCCAATATAATCAAATCAAAATCATTGTCAAAAGCCATCTGAGTGCAGCTATTGCCATCAAGAGCAACCGAAACCTCAAAGTTTTCCTCTGTTAAGCCTTTTTTTATGAAGCTAACCACATTTATTTCATCCTCTACTAATAAAATTTTCTTCATTTCATTATCTACTTAAAAAGTACAAAACGATTTAGTTTGACAAATGTCATATTAATTTCCCCAAATTGCCAAGGCAAGTCTTATTTTTCCATAATCGTAAACTCCTTCAAGGGCTTCAAACAATGGTTTTAAGGCATCACCTTTTTGCATATTAAGTTTCATTGCTTCGGCAATGATCTGATTAATTTCATAGGTGGCAATAAATTGTTTGAGGTCAATGTCCTGTCCATCTTGTTTAAGTTTTACCAAATGACTGATAATTGTTACTGGATTTAGTACTCTTTTTGCGGCCATTTCATCAATTGATAGCCCAGTTTTATACATTTCAAAAGTTTCCAAAAATGTCATACCTTTTTCTTGCCTTGCTTGGCCAATGCTTGGGATTTGACCAGAAAATGATAAGATTTCTTTGATAAATTCTTCCCCATATTGTCTAAATTTCTGCTCACCAACCCCCGAAACTGCCATCATTTGAAAACGATTAATTGGACGTTTCTGTGCCATATCCGAAAGCGTAGCATCAGAGAAAATTACAAACGGCGGAACACTTTGTGCATCAGCAATTTTCGTTCGTAAGATTCTGAGTTTTTCAAACAAAGCATCTTTTATAATTTCTCGTTTAGTTTTTTCTTTAGGAGCGGCTTCTTCTTGTCTTGCTTTCTTAATATCATAAGCCTCAAATCTTACTAAATTTACTTTTTTTCCTTCTCTCAAAACTTTTTCTGAAATAGCATTCAATTTCAGTGCGTGGTGCTCATCATAAGCAATATCGCAAACACCCGAATTGAGCATTTGGGTAATATAATCGGCCCATTCTTCGTATTTAAGCTCTTTTCCTACACCAAAAGTTTTTAAAGTTTGATATGATCGGTCATAGATATTTCTATTTTGTGAGCCTCTCAAAATATCAATTATCATACCCATTGCCGCTTTTTGTTCGGTTCTAGAAATTGCCGACAATGCTTTCTGTGCAAAAATAGTTGCATCAAATTTTTGTGGAGGATTCTGACAAACATCACAATTTCCGCAATCGTTTTGTGCTTCTTCATTAAAATAACTCAACAAAATACGTCTTCGGCAAATCTCTGACTCTGCATATTGTTTCATACGATCGAGTTTGGCAAACTGAACCTCTTTCATCGCATCCGGTAATTCAGAGTTTTTAATCATGTCTTTACGAGTCATAATATCGGAAAAACTATAAAAAAGTAGCGTGTCCGATTTCATGCCATCTCGCCCCGCTCGGCCAATTTCTTGGTAATAACTCTCAACATTTGAAGGTAAACTATAATGAATCACAAATCTCACATTCGATTTGTCAATGCCCATTCCGAAAGCAATAGTTGCCACCATTACTTGAATCTCATCTTTTATAAAAGCATCTTGCACTTCCGAGCGAGTTTTTGAATCGATACCTGCGTGATAATGCATCGCTCGAATACCAACTTTGCGTAAGCCCTCGGCGACGTCTTCGGTGTTTTTTCTACTTAAACAATAAACAATACCCGACTGGTTAGGCCGTTTACCGATAAATTCTTGCATAATATTTAGCCTATTTCTACCACCCAAAACATTTAAACTAAGATTTGGTCGGTCGAACGAAGAAATAAAAACTTGGGCATCAGGCACGCCCAGTTGAGTCAAAATGTCTTTCCTTGTTACACGGTCGGCTGTTGCGGTGAGGGCAACAACAGGCACATCAGGAAAAGTTTCTTTCAAAATATTTAGCTTAGTGTATTCTGGTCTAAAATCATGTCCCCAAGTAGAAACACAGTGCGATTCATCAATAGCTATTTGATTGACAGACAGTGTTTTAACAAAATTTAAATAGTTGTTATGAAAAAGTTTTTCGGGTGAAATATAAAGAAGCTTTAATTCTCCATTTTTGCATTGTTCTTCAATAGTTCGTTGCTCAGTCAAATTCAGAGAGCTATTTAAGAACGCCGAAGGTACCCCGTTTGCTTTTAGCGACTGAACTTGGTCTTGCATAAGGGCAATCAAGGGTGAAATTACCAAAGTTATGCCTTCCATCACCAATGCTGGTACTTGAAAACAAATTGATTTTCCTCCACCAGTAGGCATTAGTACCATACAATCTTTTTTTGCAAGAATTGTATCAATAATCTCCGCTTGTAGTGGACGAAACTTGTCGTAACCGAAGTATTTTTTTAAAACGAGCTCTTTAGTCATGCAATCAGAAAAAAGTAATTTAAGCAAAATTATAAGTAAAAGATGAATCTAAATTGAAAATCATTTATTTTTACTGAAATTATTTTCAACAAACAAATCATTATACATGAAAAAAACGCTGATTTTATCATTACTTTTTTCCTCAAGTCTTTTTGCACAAGACAATAAATCTGCCGAATTTGCTGCTACAATTTCGGCTCAAGATTTAAAGAAACATCTTACTTATATTGCATCAGATAGCCTCGAGGGTCGTGATACAGGCTCAGAAGGTCAACGAAAAGCAGCGGCTTATATTTCAAAACAATTTGCCGATTTGGGCTTGCAAGCTATTATACCGCAAAAAGATGGCACTAAAGGTTATTATCAAAAATTTAACCTTTACCAGAAAGGTTGGAAGGATGCTTACCTAAAAATAGGTAATAAAAAGAAAGAATTCTTTAAAGATTATTACCCAAATGGTCTTACCAGTATTCCAGAAGAACAAACGATGAAGGTGGTTTTTGTAGGTTATGGTATAGAAGTCGAAAACGGTTCGGAGTCTCAATATAATGATTACAAAAATATAAATGTAGAAGGCAAAGCTGTGGTTTTCTTTGATGGTGAACCAAAGGATAAAGAAGGAAAATATTTATTTACGAAGGAAGATGAAAAATCAGATTGGGTAGAAAGAGCTGGATTACAAAAGAAAATCAATATTGCCTTGAATCACGGAGCAAAAATGTTTTTCGTTATTTCGACTTCTGATGCTCAGAAATTTACATCTTTGGCTGCCGAGCGAAAAGCCGTACTTTCAAGATTTAATCAATTGAGTTTTAATACTTCCTCAACTGCCGAGAAAGCATCCTCAAACCCTACTTTTTTTATTTCACAGGAAATTGCTGCTGAAATGCTTGATGTGAAGTCGAATAAACTGACTAAAGTTGTTTCAGATATTAGTACAAAAAAAGAGAGTTCAGCAAGTAAAATAAAACCTTCAACTATTTCAGTAAAAGCCGAGAGGGGAGAAGTTCCAGTTGAAACATCAAATATTTTAGGTTATTTGGAAGGAACAGATAAAAAAGATGAAGTAGTTCTAATTACTGCACACTACGACCATGTTGGAATCCAAAACGGACAGATTCACAATGGAGCTGATGATGATGGCTCAGGCACTTGTGCTGTGCTCGAAATAGCTGAAGCATTTGCCAAAGCCAAACAATCAGGCAATGGTCCACGTCGAAGTATTTTGTTTATGACCGTTACAGGTGAAGAAAAAGGTTTACTTGGTTCGCAATATTATACCGATAAAGACCCAATAATTCCATTATCAAAAACAGTTTGTGATTTAAATATTGATATGATTGGCAGAATTGATAAGCAACACGAACCCAAAGAAGAATACGTTTATTTGATAGGCTCGGATAAATTGTCGTCAGAATTACACCAAATTAGCGAAGAAGTAAATAAAAAATACATCAATTATGACTTAGATTATACATTTAATGATCCCAAAGACCCGAATCGTTTTTACTATCGTTCTGACCATTATAACTTTGCCAAAAACAAGATTCCAGTAATATTTTATTTCACAGGCGTACATGAAGATTACCACCGCCCGGGAGATGATGTTGAGAAAATACTTTTTCCAAAATATCAACAAATTACTCGCCTAGTATTCCAAACAGCTTGGGAATTAGTAAATCGTGAAGAGCGTATTAAGGTCGATAGTAATAAGCAATAATTCATTTGAGCGTGTGTGGAGGCAATAACTTTGAATTCGGTAAAAAAAATAATATCAAAGAAAACTTTACTTTAACGATAATTGAACATAATTAAAAAACCAGCTAAATACTTGATAACTAAAATGTTAAGACTAACTGCTGTAAAAGATTTATGATAGTAAAATCTTGAAAAAGTTCAATAAATCATTTTTTGCTTAAAAATTAATTGTATTTATACTTTTTTGTTTCATGGTTTTTCTATAAAATTGTCAAAAAATTAAAAATAACACTTTAACTGGATTTATAGTATTTTCTTTTGAAATAGCTCGATTTATTAATTTTTTTAACTTTTATTTAACACAAAAACATTTTTAACTTTTTAAAACCCTAAAATTTTCTAATCTAATGGAAAAAAAGACAGCAACCCCTGCAGCTAAACCAGCCGCAAATCAGTCAGCAGGTAGTGGATTAAATCCAGCATTAACAATCCCAGTTCTTATTGCTATTTCAGTATTATCTTACATTTTTATCTTAGGTGATGCAAGTCACTTCCTTGATGCAGAAAAACACAAACCAAAACCAGGCGATTTCTTTGGTCTAATCCATAGCGGTGGTGTAGTGGTACCTATTTTGATGACATGTTTCCTTTGCGTAGTAGTATTTTCAATTGAGCGTTTCTTCACAATCAACAAAGCTTCTGGTACTGGTAACATTGATGCTTTCGTTCGTAAAGTTCGTTCACAATTAGACACAAACAACATTGCTGATGCAATCAAAGAATGTGACAAACAAAAAGGTTCAGTAGGAAACGTAGTAAAAACAGCTCTTGGAAAATATAGCTTGTTGTCAACTGATGCGTCAATGGACAAAGAACAAAAATTAGCTGCTTTACAAAAAGAAGTTGAAGAGGCTACTTCATTAGAGCTTCCAATGCTTGAGAAAAACCTTACAATCCTTTCTACATTGGCATCAGTAGCAACTTTGATTGCCCTACTAGGTACTGTACTTGGTATGATTCGTGCGTTCTCGGCACTCGGTGCTGGTGGTGGTGCTCCAGATGCAGCCGCTCTTGCAACAGGTATCTCTGAGGCCTTGATTAACACAGCATTAGGAATTGGTACTTCAGCGATTGCAATCATTATGTACAACTTCTTCACATCTAAAATTGATGAGTTGACATACAAAATTGACGAAATCGGTATGAGCATCCAACAAAACTTTGCTGCTCATAACTAATCAAATTACGAATGAGATTGTAATCTAAGTAAGAATTTGTATATTTAGACAATAATCTAATTTAGTATTCGTTAATTTTATATAATCTAATAATTTTATGCCAGCAATAAAACCAAAACGTAAAGGTCCTGCAATGGATATGACAGCGATGTGTGATGTGGCATTCTTGTTATTATCATTCTTTATCATGACTACCCAGTTTAAAGGTCAAGAATCGGTAACAATTGAAACACCTTCCTCAATTTCGCAGACAAAAATCCCTGAAACGGGTGTTGCTACGATTAGTATTGACCCTAAAGGAAAATACTATTTCGGTATAGCAAATGCAAAAGAGCGTGGCGAATTGTTTCAAAGAATGGCTCAGAAATATGGTGTTTCTGTGAATAACGGAGACCTAAAAAGCTTTGAAAAATTATCAGATTTTGGTATCAGTATTGCAGGATTAAAGCAATATTTGAATCTAGCCCCAGAAGACCAACTTAATGTTGTAATGGCAGGTATTCCAAACGATAGTACTAAAAGTGAATTAGGAGAATGGGTTTCTACTTATCTGAAAGAGGTAAACCCATCTGCCAAATTAGCCATCAGAGGCGATGCTGCCACCAATTATCCAGCAGTAAAGCAAGTACTCAATGAGCTTGGTAAAAGAGACATCAATAAATTTCAGTTAATCACTGGTGTTGAAGGTGCTCCAAATTGAGTTCAAACAAAATTTAGTTAATAACAATCTAAACATTGTATTGCAATGGCAGAAATGGACACCTCCGGTGGTGGTGGCAAAGGTGACGGTAAAGTCCGGGCAAAAAAACAATCAGCTAGAGTCGATATGACTCCAATGGTTGACTTGGGTTTCTTACTAATAACATTCTTTGTATTTACCACGACGTTTAGTAAGCCTAACATGATGAAGCTTAATATGCCCGAAAAACCTAAGGATGACGAGCCTATTGAAACTTCTGAAATGAAGGAATCAAATACTATTTCTATCTTAATGGGTAAAGATAATCGTATTTTCTATCATCAGAAATCAGCGAAAACTTTAACGCCCGAATTTATGATGGAGTCAGATTATTCAAAAGAAGGTATTCGTACAGCAATATTAAAAGGTAGGGTAAATGCAACTTCTCCTGAGAAGTTTACCATAGTTATCAAGCCAACAGATGATGCAACGTACAAGAATACAGTCGATATTTTGGATGAAATGTCAATCACCAAATCAGAGCTTTATGCAATTGTTGACCCAACTCCTCTTGAGTTGGATTTATATAAGCAGAAAATCGCTGTTCCAAAAAAATAATTAAGTGTATTCATTAGTCGGTGTTTCACAACATAAACTACTGATTAAAATTAAATAAATATGGATCCTAAAAATAATGTCGAAGTTACCTTAGATGATATGGTGTTCGAGACCCGTAACAAGGCCTACGGAGCGTATGACCTAAGAAAGACATACAAAAAGACAGTAAACCGTTCTCTTTTGTATGGTACGGTGGCGTTTTTGGCGGCGTTAGGTGCTCCGATGCTTTATGCGTCAATTCAACCAAAAACAAAAAAAGAAGTTGCGGTTGAAATTGATTTAACAAAGTTGAAGGAGGAAAAAGTCGAAGATAAACCTTTAGACCTTCCACCGCCACCACCACCAGAGCAAAAGCCACCAGAAGTCCAAACGATCAAGTTCTTACCTCCTGAGCCAAAGCCAGATGAAGAGGTCAAGAATGAAGAGCCACCACCGCCAGCCGAGCAAATCGAAAAGGCGGTAATCTCAAACGAAACTAAGGAAGGTATCGAATCTGATGAGGTAGCAGCCGCTCCCCCAGTTGTAGAAGCTCCAAAAGCCGTTGAGATTGAGCAACCAAAAGAAGACGAAATCTTTACAACTGTTGAGCAACAACCTGAATTTCCAGGTGGTATCAAAGAGATGTATGGTTTTATCGGTAAAAACTTGAAATACCCATCGGCTGCTCAAAGAGCAAACGTTTCTGGAAAAGTTTTTGCAAAATTCGTTGTTGAGAAAGATGGTAGTCTTGGAGATGTTCAGATTTTGAAAGGAATCGGTTTTGGTTGTGACGAAGAAGCACAACGTGTATTAAAATCAATGCCAAAATGGAATCCTGGTAAACAAAATGGACGTAACGTAAGGGTTTTCTTTACGATGCCAATTTCATTCGTTCTTGAATAATGTTGCAGAATCAAAAGCCAAAAGGTTTCAGTCAATTCACAATATACATAAGAGCATTTACTGCTATTGCTTATATTGTTATGGGAATTTATGTTTTTATGAGACGTTCATTTCTCCCTTTTTCTGATGGAGTTGCCATGATAATAAGTTTTTTAATCATTTTTTATGGAATTTTTAGAGCTTGGGGAGCATATAATGCTTACAAAAACAATCCTTGATAATTGATTGAGTAATATAGAGCCACCTCCGAGTTTGGAGGTGGCTTTTTTGTTTGTAGCTTGGTGGAAGACTTTTAAATTCATATGTTGCGTCTTAAAATGTTATTTATTTTTTAAATTTGGAATTTTTTGAATATTTTTATATATTTAGCAAATAATCTAAAAATATATTTGTTAAGACATTATTTGAGTTTTTTATGCCATTAAATTTTAAACATTATAATTTATAATGAAAAGGATAATTATAGCAGTATGCACTGCAATCGTTTTTTCTCAATGTAGTTCACAGGAAAAGCAAGATTTGCCTAATGAAGGTGAAATTACAATTGCCGCCGATGAATCATTACAGCCAATTGTTGAAGCCGAAATTATGGCATACAACGCACATTATCCAAAGGCAAAGATTAATGTGATTTATATGCCTGAGCAAAAAGCAATGCGATTAATGATGAATGATTCGGTAAATATTGCAATTGTTACACGAGAGGCAACAGCGGGCGAAAAAGCAGTTTATACCAATAATAATATACCTTATCTACCTGCTAAAATGGCATTAGATGGAGTAGCGATCATTAGTAACATGGAAAGCCCAATCAAAAATATTAATCTTCATGAATTAAAAACAATGTTTGAAGGCAAGAAAAACATAGATATAAAGTTAGTATTTGATAACAGCAGTTCAAGTAACCTAAATTATATGATTCAAAGATTAGGTTTAAAGGATGTTAATAATGCTAATATTTTTGCGGCTAATGGAAATAAAGACGTTATTAAATACATAAAGAAAAACAAAAATGCGATTGGTTTTATCGGAGGTAATTGGATTAGTGACATTGACGATTCAAAAAGTCAAAATTTCATTAATAGTATTCATGTAGTTGGAATTTCTGATACAAAAACTCCAGATAATTACTACAAACCAACAACTGCGAGTTTAAAGGCTCGTAAATACCCTTTTGAAAGAAAAGTGATTCTTCATACCAAGAAAGGCTATGGCTTAACAAGTGCGTTTATAAGATTTTGCTGTGCATATATTGGTCAGTTGGTAGTAGAAAAGTCTGGTTTATTGCCATATTATATATACAAACGAGAAATAATTATTGAGAAAAAACCAATAGGTAAATTGCCGTAATTGTTATTTATTAACAAATATCAAATCTCGGATTTTTAACGAATTATTAACACTTTTCAAGGTAACTTTCAAAATAATAATCTGTCTAACCAACAATTTGCAAAAGAATAAAAATGAGAAGTCTAAAATATTTTTTTATCTAAACTACATTTTATTTAACTTTGCTAACTTTTAATTAAAACTAAGAATCTGTAAACCTAACTTTTAGAGTGAAAATGAACAAGATGTTAAAATCTTTGGCAGTAACAGCAATGGCTGTTCTGACGATGTCGTTCCAAACAATCGCACAAACTGTGCAGGACGGACTGAAAAATTTGGAGTCTGAACGTTACAATGCTGCTGAAACCATTTTCAAGCAATTGGCATCTTCTGCACCTACCGCAGAGAATTACTACAATTTGGGTTATTTCTACCTCAATTTACAGGATGATCAGTTTGATTTAGTAAAGGCAACAGATGCATTTACTAAAGGTGCTGCGACTAACGAAAAGAAACCTGACCCAATAAACCGTGTTGGTTTGGCGACTGTAAAGTTATTGTCAGGCGACAGAGCAGGTGCGAAAGCAGATTTTGATTTGATTAAAAAAGACACCAAGAACAAAAATGCAGATGTATTATTTCGTATTGGTGAAGCTTATGCTTTAAATGTAAAGGTAAATGATCCTGCTGAAGCTGTATTAAATATTCAAGCTGCGTTAGATTTACAGAAAGTTAAAAATAACCCAGATTACTACATTGCCATGGCTAAAGCCTACCTTATCAAAAATGATGGAGGTGCTGCAATGACAGCATTGGAAAATGCCGCTAATATGGGACAAAAGTTGGCTGTTATTAAGACAATAATGGGTAAGGTATGGTATCAAGGTAAGCAATATCAAAAAGCCCAAGGCTATATAAATGAAGCAATTACAGCTGATCCAACTTATTCACCAGCCTATTTTCTTTTGAGTAGGTTATTTACCACTTTTGGTAAGTATAAACAAGCCGCTGAGAATGCAAAATTAGGTTTGGATAATAGTGAGGCCACACCTGCAGCAAAATTACTCTATATTAAATTAGCCACAGCAAGTAAAGATTATGATGGTGCATTAAATGTTTTAAATCAGATTTTTGAAGCAGAAAAAGATCCAATCAAATTTCGCTTGAAAGGCTATATTCATACTGAAAAAGGCGAAGGCGCAGAAGGAGTAAAAAATATCACACAATTCTTGACGCAAGCTGAAAAACACCGTCACTTATCTTCAGATTGGGGTATGTTAGGCCGTGCGTATGCTTCTATCAAAGACGATGCAAACAAGAAATTGAATGATTCATTGGCGATTATCCACATGGATATAGCAATAGAAAAAGGTGACTCTACTTTTGACTATCATGGTGCAATTATTAATACGCACAAAGTAGCCAAAAACTGGCCAAAAGTAGCTGAACGTTACGAAAAAAATATTGCTAGATCTAAAAAGCCAGCAGATGCAACAGTTTATTATAACCTAGCAGATGCTTACATGCGTGCAAGAAACTTTGTAAAAGCTGATACCGTTTACTCTAAAGCAATCGAATTGTATAAAGATATTTGGATGTTCCCACATATACAAAAGGCACGTGCAAAACAATACGCTCTTGGTACAACTGTTGATAGTACATTCTTGGCTGCACCATTGTATGAGAGATATATCAATGTTTCTACTGATGCGATGAAGGCAGATGTGAAAAATGCAAAGTATTTCTCAGAGGCTTACGGCTATTTAGGATACAAGGCATTATTAGTAGAGAAAAACCCAGTAAAAGCAACTGAATTTATGAATTTTGCTTTGAAGTATGACCCTACCAATACAAAAGCAACTCAAGTATTGCAAAGTATTAGTGGTACTACTCCAGCTGCGGGTACGGCAACTCCTCTGAATAATAATTCCCCGAATGGAGGAACAGGAGTACAACCGAAAAATTAAGATATTTAGTATATCACCAAAAAAGCCTAACTGATATGCAGTTAGGCTTTTTTGGTGTTGAATAATAAATTATTTCTGCGAAAAGATACATTTCCTAGAAAATGCTTTATTTTTGTCATTCATACATAAATTAAATCATTTTTAGGTAAACTAACGTTTTAATTGATAAAGAACAAATAAATATGTTTAACTTAGTAATATTCGGGCCTCCAGGAGCGGGAAAAGGTACACAGTCAGCAAAGATTATCGATAAATATAGGTTAGCCCATATTTCAACTGGTGATATGTTCAGAATGCATATTAGTCAAAATACAGTTTTGGGGCAAAAAGTAAAACAAATTCTAGCTGATGGTCTTTTAGTTCCAGATTCTATAACAATTGATATGTTGGAAGAAGAAGTTCAGAATAATAAAGAGGCAACTGGTTTTATTTTTGATGGTTTTCCTCGTACAGTTGCTCAAGCTGAGGCCTTGGACAGGTTTTTGGAAGGAAAGAATGAAAAAATTGATTTAGTTTTACAATTAGATGTGACGGAATCAGAAATTAAGAGTCGTATAGCTGAAAGAAAAAAAGTTAGCGGAAGAGCAGATGACGACGAAGATAAGTTAATTAAGCGTATTGACGAGTATTTTACCAAAACTATTCATGTCTTGCCATTTTACCAAGAACAAAATAAAGTTGTCAAGATAAATGGTATTGGTGAAGTGGCAACAATATACGGTATGATTTGTGACGCAATAGATGAAGTAAAATAATAGAATTATTCCTCGTTAGAGGATTTTTAGTATATTTTAAAGTAATAATATCATTTAAAATATACTTATATTGTACATTGAGATATTAAATTAAGGTATGACGAGTAACTTTATTGATTACGTAAAAATAAATTGTGTTTCAGGAAATGGTGGTGCAGGTTCAAGGCACTTTAGGCGAGAAAAACACGTACCTAACGGAGGACCCGATGGTGGTGATGGTGGTAGAGGTGGACATATTGTTTTACGTGGAAATTCTCAATACTGGACTCTTCTGCACCTAAAGTATCAAAAACACATAAAAGCACAACATGGTGCTGGCGGAGAAGGAGCAAAACGCTCTGGTCGCCAAGGTGAAGATGAATTTATTGAAGTTCCTCTCGGAACAATTGCAAGAGATGCAGAAACAGGTGAAGTAATAGGTGAAGTAACCGAGGACGGACAACAAATAATTATGCTTTCTGGCGGTAGAGGTGGCTTAGGTAACTGGAACTTCAGAAATTCGACCAATCAGGCACCTGAATACCATCAAACTGGCGACCCTGGTCAAGAGTTGTGGATAATTTTAGAATTAAAAGTATTAGCAGATGTGGGTCTGGTTGGTTTTCCAAATGCTGGAAAATCAACATTGCTTTCTGCGGTATCAGCAGCTAAACCAGAAATTGCAGATTACCCTTTCACAACACTTACCCCAAATCTTGGCGTTGTTTCCTATCGTAATTTCAAATCGTTTGTAATGGCCGATATTCCTGGAATTATCGAAGGTGCATCTGAGGGTAAAGGTCTTGGACTTCGTTTTTTAAGACACATCGAAAGAAATTCAATTTTACTATTTGTAGTGTCGGCAGATGCTGAAAACCCATTAAAAGAATACAAAACTCTACTCAAAGAATTAAAACTTTATAACCCTGAATTGCTCGACAAAAAAAGAGTTTTAAGTATTTCAAAGATTGATTTGATTGACGAAAAACAAATAAAAAAAATAAAAGCTAAAATCCCCGAAGATTTACCTTTTGTGTTTTTTTCGGCAGTAACAACTCAAGGAATTGATGACTTGAAAGACTTGATTTGGGAAAATTTAGGAAGATAAATATTGTATTAAACCTGCTTATTTGCTTTCGATTTGTTTTTACAGTAATCTAAACTGAACTTAGAGTATGTAATTTAAAGAATTATGGGCTACAAATATAAAAATATAAGTTGGTTGATTATTAGTCTGAGCTGAGTAAGCTAAAACACATTTTACGGTGTATCCAATAGTTTAGACAGTTTTTTTTCTATTGTTGTTTTAAAATTTTCTTTTTTTGCTGCTTTTTTTCTTTTGTTAATAAGTGTGTAAAAGTGTATAAGTTAGGCTACTTGCAAATAAACTTTATCAGGTGTTTGATAGCTTAAGCTTTGAGAAAAACGCTCTTGATTATAAAAATTGAAGTATTTTTGGAATACAGGAGCAACTTCAAAGGGAATTTCGGTTGACAAAGAGGGTGTTTATAATTTAAAAATTAAGGATGACAAAAATTGCCTATCAAAATCAACTTCTTTTGAAGTATTTGTAAAATCAATACCACCAATTCCTGACGTAAATATTGAAGGAGCATTTCAACTTTCTGCTCTTTCAAAATCTGCATTTTTTAAATCAGTTTTTTAATTGGAAAAAAGATAATTAGGAACTAACAATAATATCATCGATGCTTAAAGCAAATGTATCTAGTAATTACTCAGTACGAACAGCATGGCCTTACGAATTAACAAATGGCAAGTCAACGATTTGCTATTCTCATTACTCAAATATTGTAGAAATATTTAACCCCTTTCTCGACAAAGGGCTAAGGGTTTATCCAAACCCTACAGGGATATTCACAATTGAAACAATTGGCGATAACCCAAAAGCTTAAATATCTTTGTTTACTCTCAACTGGCAAAAAGTATATACTATCTATTTAAATGATTTAAAAGCAAAAAGAACCCTTGATTTTAGACATTTAGAAAAAGGTGTATATATTTTTCGCCTTATGATGGGCTACTATGAAGCATCATCCAAAATAATTATCAAATAAAAAAATGGGGCTGGAAATATTTTCGCCCCTTTTTTATTTTGTTTCTAAGCATAACCATAGTAATTTTGAAACATTAAAGATGAGAAGGAGTAAAAAGCCGTAAAAACAATTTTGTAACCCTTTGACTACTGTTAATTATTGATTTATGAAAGAATATTTGCCTTCCGATTTTCTCCCTATTTTAGTACTCATTGTAGCGGCCATCGGCTTTATTGTAACTACAATGATTGTGACCCATTCGATAGGCCCAAAAAGAAATAGTGAATTAAAAGATGCACCATTTGAGTGCGGTATTGAATCCGATGGCGATGCACGTGCACCGATTTCAATTAAATATTTCCTTACTGCTATTTTATTTGTTCTTTTCGATGTTGAGGTTATTTTTATGTACCCTTGGGCAGTGAATTTCAAGAAACTTGGCTGGTTTGGTTTTACCGAAATGGTGGTTTTCTTAACCCTTTTGATGGCTGGTTTTTACTACGTTATTCGCAAAGGCGTTTTGGATTGGGAAAAAGACTAATAATTTGTTTGTAATCAAACAAATCAAGTTAACACGTAGTTGAAATAATAGAATTTGTAGTAATACAATTATACTATTGATAATCAGAAAATATGAGTAATAAAATAAAAACAGTCGAAGCACCTAAAGGATTTGAAGGTTCAGGTTTTTTTGCAACTTCTTTTGAAAATGTAATCGGTATTGCCCGAAGTAAATCATTATGGCCCTTACCATTCGCAACCTCTTGTTGCGGCATTGAGTTTATGGCAACGATGGGTGCTCATTATGATATCTCTCGTTTTGGGTCAGAGCGTCCAAGTTTCTCGCCTCGCCAAGCCGATTTATTGATGGTAATGGGAACCATCGCAAAAAAAATGGCTCCAATTTTGAAACAAGTTTACATACAAATGGCTGAACCTCGTTGGGTAATTGCCGTTGGTGCTTGTGCCTCAAGTGGTGGTATTTTTGATACATACTCAGTTTTGCAAGGTATTGATCGTGTAATTCCAGTTGATGTGTATGTGCCAGGTTGTCCGCCACGTCCAGAACAAATCTTAGACGGTTTAATGCAAATTCAAGAATTGGCTGTCAATGAGTCTTTACGCCGTAGAAATACCGACGAATATCAAAACTTATTGGAATCGTATAACATTCAATGATTTTTTGTTATGGATGAAATTTTGGAACTCCGTAAAAGTATTAATGAAGGCCGTTACGCTGATGCCCTTCATATTATTGATGAATTGGAGGAAATGGCGAAGGATGATAAATTAGATAAAATATTTAGCTATATGCAAATTTTGCTTATTCATTTGATAAAGCAAAATGCAGAGCTACGTACCACCCGTTCTTGGGATAATTCTATCAAACATTCGCTTTACCAAATAGAAAGAGTAAATAAAAGAAGAAAGTCGGGTGGAGATTATATGAATACAGACGAGTTATTCGATAATTTAGCTGAGGCGTTTGTTTTAAGTTTAGACCAAGCAGCCGAAGAGGCCTTTGAAGGAATTTATTCATCGGAACAACTTTTATCTAAAATTGACAAAAATAAAATATTGGCAGAAGCCATGGAAATGATTGAAAAGAACTAATAATGATGAATAATCAACAAATAGCTGAAGATATTGTAATAAAATTTGGTGAAAATGCTCATTCTTTTGAAGAACCTTGGGGATTGCTAACATTTACTACTAATCGTCAGCATATTATATCGCTTCTTGAGTACTTAAAACAGCACGAAACTTTTCGTTTTAACTTCTTGACCGATTTGACAGGAATTCATTTACCAGATAATCAAGGTGCTGAGTTTGGAGTTATCTATCACTTACACAGTCTTGAAAACAATGTTAGAATTCGTATTAAAGTTTTCTTATCTAAAGATGATATTCATATTCCGACCGCAACTACGGTTTGGCCTACTGCAAATTGGATGGAGAGAGAAACCTACGATTTCTTCGGAATTCTTTTCGATGCTCATCCAAACCTTATCAGAATCTTAAATATAGAAGATATGGATTACTTCCCATTACGTAAGGAATATGCACTCGAAGATGCCACTCGGGAAGATAAAATTGATGCCTTGTTTGGAAGATAATTTTTCAATTAACAATTAAATAATGAACAATAAATCAGTTGACAATTTTCCTAAAATTGATAATTGATAATTGATAATTGACATGGAAGACATACTAATACCAAAAAATACATCGGATGCTTTGGCCTTAAATAGACCAATAGTTGAAGATACCGAATACACTACATTAAACCTCGGGCCAACACACCCTGCCACTCACGGTATTTTTCAAAACATCCTGAAAATGGATGGCGAGAAAATCGTTTCGGGCGAACAAACTATTGGCTATATTCACCGAGCGTTTGAGAAAATTGCTGAACGTCGCCCATTCTACCAGATAACCACACTTACTGATCGTATGAACTATTGTTCATCGCCAATCAATAATATGGGTTGGCACATGACAGTAGAAAAGCTTTTAGGTGTAAAAGTGCCGAAAAGAGCTGAATACATCCGTGTGATTATGATGGAATTAGCACGTATTTCTGACCACATTATTTGTAATTCAATTTTGGGTGTTGATACAGGTGCTTATTCCGGTTTCTTATATGTTTTCCAAGAACGTGAAAAAATATATGAAATATATGAAGAAATGTGTGGGGCTCGTCTAACAACCAATATGGGTAGAATTGGTGGTATGGAAAGAGATTTGTCTCCAACAGCTATTGCCAAAATTAAAGACTTGATTTACAATAGTTTACCAAAAGCATGGGCAGAGTTTGAAAAACTTTTCAATCGTAACCGTATTTTTGTTGATAGAATTGTAAACGTTGGTCCAATCACAGGAGAAAGAGCATTAGAATATGGTTTTACAGGTCCAAACCTACGTGCGGCTGGTGTAGACTATGATGTTCGTGTGATGGAGCCTTATTCATCTTACCAAGATTTCGAGTTTGATATTCCAGTTGGCCACAACGGCGATACTTACGATCGTTTTATGGTTCGTAACCAAGAAATTTGGGAAAGTATTAAGATTATTCGTCAAGCTCTCGAAAACTTACCCGAAGGGCCATTTTACGCCAATGAAAATCATTATTATTTGCCTCCAAAACATGATGTTTATAAAAACATGGAAGCTTTAATTTACCATTTCAAAATCGTAATGGGTGAAATTGATGCTCCAGCCGGTGAAATTTATCACGCTGTGGAAGGTGGAAATGGCGAACTTGGTTTCTATTTGGTAAGCGATGGCGGCAGAGCTCCTTATCGTTTACACTTTCGTCGTCCTAGCTTTATTTACTATCAAGCATACCCAGAGATGTGTAAAGGAGTTTCGATTTCTGATGCCATCGTAATTTTGAGTAGCTTAAACGTTATCGCTGGAGAGTTAGATGCTTAATAAAAGATTATACAATGACTGATAATAACAATATAGTTTTTACGCCAGAAAGATTGGCGAAAGTACAAGAAATAATAGCACGTTATCCTGAAGGAAAGCAAAAATCTGCTTTATTGCCAATCTTGCACATAGCACAAGAGCAATTTGCTTGGATGAGCCAAGGTGTAATGGATTATGTGGCGAGTTTATTGCACATTATGCCCGTTGAAGTTTATGAAGTGGCTTCATTTTATACAATGTACCACTTAGAGCCAGTTGGTAAACACGTAATCGAATATTGCAGAACAGGCCCTTGTGTTTTGATGGGTGGGGAAGAAGTATTCGACCATCTTCAACAAAAATTGGGTATTAAGAAAGGCGAAACAACTTATGATGGTCTTTTTACATTAAAAGAAGTAGAATGTTTAGCCGCTTGTGGTTGGGGTCCATGTTTCCAAATTCGAGAAAAATATTATATGCACCTTAACAACCAGAAAGTTGATGAAATAATTGAAGAATTGTCTAAATAACTAAAACTATGTTAGATTATCCAATACAATTTATGGGAGTAAATGCACCAAGAGAACACCAACGCGTTATCACCAAATTAGCTGCTGGGTTATATTGGCTTTATAATCAAGGTAATATTATTTTAGAACCTTTAGCAGAAGCAATGATTAATGAGGGTGAATCAAGTCCGACTCCCGATGTAATTTTATTAGATAATGCTTTAGATGAAATAAAAGTCATTATTGAGATAAGTTCAACAACTGGATTTAAGAAAGATTTCAATAAAATCATAGAACTCATTGATGAATACGAAGTAGAAGAGGGTTTTGTTTATGATTATAAGAAAGAAAATTGGAGAAAATATAAATTAGGTGTTGGCGAAATAGTAGGAAATTCATCATTTTGCGATGCCATTGGTTATGATTTAAACGATTTCGTGAAATAAAAATATGTCAATTAAAATATTAACAGAACACTGTAATACACCTGGAATCGAGACTTTTGAAGTTTATCGTCAAAAAGGCGGTTATGCTGCTGTCGAAAAGGCAGTAAAGAAAATGACTCCCGATGAGGTTATTGAAGAAGTAAAAAAATCTGGCGTTCGTGGACGTGGAGGTGCTGGTTTTCCAATGGGAATGAAATGGTCATTTTTGGCAAAACCAGAGGGAGTTCCACGTTATTTAGTTTGTAATGCTGACGAATCTGAGCCAGGTACATTCAAAGACCATTATTTGATGAAAACCATTCCTCATTTATTAATTGAAGGAATGATTATCTCAAGCTATGCTTTGGGTGCAAACAAATCATTTATCTATGTAAGAGGTGAATTGATGTACGTAATTCATATTCTTGAAAAAGCAATCGAGGAAGCAAAAGCAGCTGGTTTCTTAGGTAAGAATATTCTTGGAAGTGGTTATGATTTAGAACTGATTATTCAACCTGGTGGTGGTGCATATATTTGTGGAGAAGAAACTGCTCTTTTAGAATCTTTGGAAGGAAAACGTGGAAATCCAAGGAATAAGCCGCCTTTTCCTGCTGTAAAAGGCCTATATCAGAGTCCAACTGTTGTAAATAATGTTGAATCCATCGCAACAGTTTCTTGGATAATCAATAATGGTGGCGATGCTTATGCTGCAGTTGGTGTAGGTAAAAGTACAGGTACAAAATTAATTTCAGCATCGGGGCATATTAATAAACCAGGTGTGTATGAAATTGAATTAGGTCTATCTTGTGACGAATTTCTTAATTCTGATGAATATTGTGGTGGTGTTCGAACAGGTCATCGTTTAAAAGCAGTTGTTGCTGGTGGTTCGTCTGTACCGATTGTTCCTGGTGAATTATTCTTGAAAAATGCCAACGGCGAAGATAGATTAATGTCATACGAATCATTGTCTGATGGCGGTTTTGTTTCGGGTACAATGTTGGGCTCCGGAGGCTTTATTGCTTTTGATGAAACGGCTTGTATCGTTCGTAATACTTGGAATTTTTCAAGATTTTATGAGCATGAATCGTGTGGTCAATGTTCACCATGCCGAGAAGGAACTGGTTGGATGCAAAAAGTATTAAATCGTATCGAACATGGAAAAGGTTCGATGAGTGATATTGATTTATTGGTTGATGTTGCAAAAAAAATAGAAGGAAATACTATTTGCCCATTGGGTGATGCAGCGGCTTGGCCAGTTGCCAGTGCGATTCGTCATTTTCGTGATGAATTTGAATGGCATATCCAACATCCATTGGAAGCTACCAAAGCAGGAGCAGTTTACATGGGAGCCGTTTTGGTTTAATGAGATTTCCTTTAAAAGTGTATTTTAATTAGAAAAGAAGTTTATTATCAGAAAAACTAATGGAAGATATAAAACCTGTAATGTTTAAAGTCACTGTTGATGGTGTGGAAGTAGAAGTTGCTCCTGGAACAACCATTATTCAGGCAGCTCGTAAAATTGGTCCAGAAGTGGCACCTCCAGCTATGTGTTACTACGAACCGCTTAAAGGTTCGGGTGGTAAGTGTCGTGCTTGTTTGGTGAAAGTTACGGCCGGTTCGGCAAAAGACCCACGTCCGATGCCTAAATTAGTTGCCTCGTGTATCACTCCAGTACAAGACGGAATGATTGTTGAAAATTTTACCAGTCCACAAGTTGTAGAGGCTCGCAAGGGAGTAGTTGAGTTCTTGTTGCTCAATCATCCACTTGATTGTCCAGTTTGTGACCAAGCGGGAGAGTGTCATTTACAAGATTTTGCTTTTGAAAATGGTACAAGCACAACTCGTTATGAAGAAGATCGTCGTACTTTTGAGAAAGAAGATATTGGCCCTTATGTTCAACTTCACATGACACGTTGTGTTTTGTGTTATCGTTGTGTTTACACCGCTGACCAAATAACTGATGGACGTGTCCATGGTGTAATGGGTAGAGGTGACCACTCAGAAATCTCAACGTATATTGGCCGTGCGATTGATAATGATTTTTCAGGAAACGTAATAGATGTATGTCCAGTGGGAGCATTGACCGATAAAACCTATCGTTTCAAAAACCGTGTTTGGTTCTCAAAACCAGTTGATGCACATTGTGATTGCGATAAATGTTGTGGTAGTGTACAATTATGGTATCGTGGAGACGAAGTTATTCGTGTAACAGCCCGCAAAAATGAATGGGGCGAAGTAACAGCATTTATTTGTAACACTTGCCGTTTTGAGAAAAAGAAAACAAGCGATTGGATAATTGAAGGACCAACAAAAGTAAATCGTGCTTCGGTTATTTCAGCAAATAAGTATGGTTCAAACTTGATTAAGAAACCTGATTTTGCATTAAAATTGGCTGAATCTCAATTCAAAAATATTGATGATACTCGTCCTTATGTAAATGATATGTCAGAAATCAAACAATCAGAAGATTATAAAGCTTTAAAGCAAATAAATGAAAGCTTTTTCAAAAAGTAATTTGAAATACTCAATTGATTATTGATTTATTAATTAAAAAGCCGAAGTTTTAATTTTTTGAAGAGTTGTACTTCGTAAATCATATTTCGTAAATAATTTACTATGGGTTCTTTTATACAATGGCTTACCGAAAGTATGTTTCTTTGGAAAGCTCTTATTGTTCTTGTAATTTTTGCTATCACTCTAGCAATTGCTATGTATTCTACTTGGGGAGAGCGTAAAGTTGCTGCTTATATTCAAGACCGTCGTGGCCCTAACCGTGCTGGATGGGGTGGTTTATTGCAACCCTTAGCTGATGCTGGTAAAATGTTTTTTAAGGAAGATTTTATTCCAGCAAAAGCTGACAAATGGTTATTTATTTTAGGACCATGTATATCAATTTTTACTGCATTAATGTCAAGTGCTGTAGTACCATTTGGTAACTCATTCATTATTGGTGGAAAAGAAGTTTTTGTACAAGCCATTGAAATCAATATTGGTATTTTATACGTTTTTGGTGTTGTATCATTAGGTGTTTATGGTGTAATGATTGGCGGATGGGCTTCTAATAATAAGTTCTCATTATTGGGAGCTGTTCGTGCGGCATCACAAAATATCAGTTACGAATTAGCAATGGGAATGTCAATTATAGCTATTTTAATGATGTCTGGTACTTTATCGGTTCGTGAAATTGTATTGCAGCAGCATGGTGGAAATTGGAATATCTTTTATCAACCACTTGGATTTTTGATTTTTACAGTATGTGCCTTTGCTGAATGTAACCGCACCCCTTTTGACTTACCTGAGTGTGAAACTGAGTTAGTTGGTGGTTATCATACAGAATATAGCTCAATGAAATTAGGGTTTTATCTTTTTGCTGAATACATCAATATGTTTGCTTCCTCTGCAGTAACGGCATGCTTGTTTTTTGGTGGATATAATTACCCAGGGATGGATTTTGTTGAAAGACAATTAATAGTAGGACTTGGTGCAAATGCAGGTCATAATGTGGCAACTTTGATTGGTATTGGCTCAATGTTTACAAAAATCTTGTTTGGCATTTTCTTTTTTATGTGGGTACGTTGGACAGTTCCGCGTTTCCGTTATGACCAATTAATGAATCTTGGTTGGAAAGGTTTAATTCCATTGGCAGTTGCTAACCTTGTTATAACGGCAGTTGCCATTCTTTCTGGATATAAGTTAATAGGAATTTGGGTAGGATTGGCTTTAATGTTTGTTCTGATTTCAATAGTTTGGTCATTTCGTCCCAAAAAGAAAAACGCTATCATGGGGGCGTAAGCTAATTTACAATTTATAATTATCAATTTTAGATTAATGAGAAATTTTGAGCAATGATTTGATTATAATTTACTAGTTTAATATCAATTGCGGCACTTATTCACTCATTCACTCATTAAAATTATGCAGCTAACTAACAGAGCAAAAAAGACTGATAAATCCGAATTAAGTTTATTCGAAAAAAGTTATTTGCCTTCTATTGCAACGGGCTTAGGAATAACAATAAAACACTTTTTCCAAGCGAAACAAACAATTGAATATCCTGAGCAAAAACGATATTTAGGGCCAGTTTTTCGTGGACATCATATATTAAAAAGAGATGAAGAAGGACGCGAGCGTTGTACCGCCTGTGGGCTTTGTGCGGTGGCTTGCCCTGCTGAAGCAATTTCGATGGTAGCACAAGAACGTGTGAAAGGAGAGGAGCATCTATATCGTGAAGAGAAATATGCAGCAGTATATGAAATCAATATGCTTCGTTGTATTTTCTGTGGTCTTTGTGAAGAAGCTTGTCCAAAACAAGCAGTTTATTTACGTCATGATACGTTTGTACCAGTTTTTACTGATCGTTCAGACGTGATTTACGGAAAAGACCAATTGGTTGAAGATATGACTCACCGATATCAAAGAGATGCTTGGACCAAAGAAGATGCCATGAAACTTTGGAAGTAATTTTTTATTAAGCCTTAGATTTTAAATAAAAATATGCAAAATATACTAAGTTTACCACCAATATGGTACACATTCGCAATTTTATCAGTCTTGACGCTTTTCGGAGCATTGGGCACAATTATGTCGAAAAATCCTGTTCATAGTGTAATATATTTAATTGTTACTTTCTTCTCAATCTCTGCCCATTATATTTTATTAAATGCACAGTTTTTAGCTGCTGTCAATATTATCGTATATGCGGGTGCAATCATGGTATTATTTTTATTCGTAATCATGTTTTTGAATATGAAAGAAGAAGCTGATGAAATGAAAAATAATAAACTTATTACTGCAGCAATCGTAACAGCACTTTTGTTAGGGGGTATTTTGATTATATTTTTAAGAAGAGCTGGAAAAGAAAAAGTTGATGCCTTAGGTTTTAATTCACAAACTGGTATGGTTGAAATATTAGGTCAATCGCTTTATGGTGAATATTTATTGCCTTTTGAACTAATTTCTGTATTATTTTTAGTAGCAATGGCTGGTGCAGTAATGTTGGCCAAACGTGAACAGGGCGAAAGACATTTCTAAAAACATAATAGCAATAAATGAAATGCCTCTCAAATCTAAATTTTGAGAGGCATTTCATTTTGGCCTGATTATTAAGTACTTAATTTGGAGTAAACATGAACGTTAAACAACTAGACGGAAATTTCCCATTTAACATTTAAACACAAATTCCTCCAAAAGCAAATATTTTTTCTCATTTATTGTTAAATTAACTATCTGTTCAAAAATTTCTGAATTATTACGTAATCTCAAATTTGAATTCAAGTGATTCAAGAATTTACAATACTCTAGACACTTTTTGATATATCCATTTGAAAAGTTAAATCATACTTCTTCAAACTCACCCATAGCACAGAATTTATCAATTCTTGCATTAATGCGAGCCTGTGGTGTCATAGTTTCAAGTATTGCAATTTCGCTTAAAATTCTATTTTTCAAACGGTTCGACATGTCTTCGCAATCAAGTTGAGCTCCACCGAGTGGTTCTTCAATAATGCCATCAATTAGTTTATTTTGAAACATATCCGCTGATGTTAATTTTAATGCTTCGGCTGCTTGTTCTTTATAGTCCCAACTTCTCCACAGTATAGAAGAGCAAGATTCTGGCGAAATCACCGAATACCAAGTATTTTCGAGCATCAAAACTCTATCACCAATAGCAATCCCCAAAGCTCCGCCTGAGGCACCTTCACCAATAATTATACAAATTACTGGTACTTTTAGGACCATCATTTCTTTTAAATTACGAGCAATCGCCTCTCCTTGTCCACGTTCTTCGGCTTCTAAACCTGGAAAAGCCCCGGGAGTATCAATGAGAGTGACAATTGGTTTATTGAATTTTTCGGCCAATTTCATTAAACGAAGGGCTTTTCTGTAACCTTCTGGATTGGGCATACCAAAATTACGGTATTGACGCTCCTTTGTTTTACGTCCTTTTTGCTGGCCAATTATCATTACGGACTGACCATCTATCGAAGCAAATCCACCAACAATGGCTGGGTCATCTTTGACTGTGCGGTCACCATGTAATTCGTGAAATTCTTGACAAATACGCTCAATATAATCCAGTGTATAAGGGCGGTCTGGGTGTCGGGATAGTTGAACTCTTTGCCAACGAGTAAGGTTAGCAAATGTTTCTTTTTTCAATTGCTCAATGTTATCATTGAGTGTACGAACGGCACCGCTTACGTCAACATTGTTTTCGTTGGCTAGTCGTTTCATATCTTCGAGCTTAGATTCAAGCTCGGCAATCGGTTTTTCAAAATCTAAAAGTGTTCTCATTCTAATTTAATGAAGAATGAAGAATACAGAATAAAGAATTAAAGCCCTGTTTTGAATTTCTAATTCTAAATTCTAAATTCTTAATTCAAATCTGAAATGTTTGTCCTATTTCTGGAATTATTACTTGATTATAACCAATTTCGGTGAGTGTATTCTTAAAATTTTGCATGGTATTTAATTCGCCATGTACTAAAAAAATATTTTTGGTTTTTTCTTTATTTTGCGTTTTTATAAAATCTATTAAATCATCTAAATCGCCGTGGCCTGAAAATACATCAATCTTTTCGATGGTGGCATTTACTGGTAATTTCTGACCTCCTATGCTCAATTTTTTTCGTTCGCCGTTGAGCAATTTCCAACCAAGCGTGTTTTCGCTGGCGTAGCCGACCATTAATATCGTAGCATAAGGATTGCTGATATTAGCTTGAATATGATGCTCGATGCGTCCTCCTGTGACCATGCCCGATGCGGAAATAATAATACAAGGCTCAGAATGATTGGAAACTGCCTTACTCGCTTGATTCGACTCCAAATACACTAAATTTTCAAAATCAAAAAGTGATTCGTTTTCTTCTTTGAACTCTCTTGCTTCTTTATTCATCAAACGCACGTTTTTTTCATAAATACGTGTGCTTGCTCTGCCTAGAGGGCTATCAGTGAATACTTTGATTGGCGTAAAGCCTCGATTGGTATAAAGCCGGTTGAGGGTATAAAGCATTGCTTGTGTACGCCCAACACTGAATGATGGAATAATCAAACGGCCTGGAATATCAATACAGGCTCTTTGGATAATATCACCTAGAAGTTTTTCGGGTTTATTTTCGCTGATGTGATGACGGTCGCCATAAGTAGTTTCTATAACTAAATAATCGGATTGTGGAATCGGATAGGGGTTAACCAAAAGTGGGTAATCTTTTCGTCCGATATCGCCCGAAAAGCATATTGTTTTCTTTTCGTTATTTTCCAAAAATTCCAAATAAACATGAGCCGCACCGAGCAAATGCCCTGCAGGATAGAAAGTCAGGAAACCACCATCTTTAAACCTGAATTTTTCATCAAAAGGAATTGGGACGAAATTATTAATGGCTTCTTTTACGTGGCGTTCGAGGTAAAGTTCTCTCGAATCAACATCTTTTCTTTTCTTTGAGCGTTTTTTACTATCGTAAATTGCCTTGTATTTCTTTTGGTTTAGCATTGCCGAATCGAGTAATAAAATTTCGGCTAACTCCATTGTTGCTTTTGTGCAAAGCACTTGTCCTTCAAAACCTTCTTTGTATAAATTAGGGATTTGTCCCGAATGGTCAATGTGTGCGTGTGTGAGAATGATTAAATTGATGAGTGATGGGTCAAAGGAGAAAATACCGTATTCAGACCTGGGAGTCTCTTCGTTGCGTTCACGTTCCAAATCTGTACCGCAATCTATCAAAACTCTGTATTCATCATCAAATTCGAGTAGGAACATACTCCCCGAAACTTGCCTAGTTGCTCCCCAGAATGTTAATTTCATATATATTTATCAAATAATTAAGAATATTAAAGCATAAATCAAATTAACTTAATATTCGTAATACAAATTACGGAAACATTTCTTTTCTTAACTAAGCATTTTACTTAAAATTGTAAGATTATGGTAATTAGATTTTTGCTTTAAGCCATTAGCTTTATAAAAAACAACTTATAATGCTTTAAAAAACAACTTAATTTCAGTCTTTAAAAATAGAAATTTAACAAAATGCAAACGGCCATAATCAAAAAAAATGAAATTACTTTTATTTAGCCGCAGATTTCAACCCACTTAAACTCACACTAAAACTGTTAGATAGCGTGCAGAATGACCTAGAAATTCGTAATAGAACATATCATCGTTCGACCCAAACCGGTAATTGTAGATTATAAATTAATGCCAATAAATCGGACAATTCAGCATCGATTTTAAATATGGTTTCAACGGCTTCGGCTTTATTAGTTTTAGGGTCAAATTATTTATTGTTTTGAAACGTTTTTAGAATCTGATGGGAGATTTTTAGTTAATGTCTTAAAATGAAATTTTTCTTTTAATTATATAATCAATCGAAATGACGGTGATGCAGGCAAAAAAGTAAGAAGTTACCTTGAAGAAATACTGAAATTGAAGGTAATTATATGAAATACAGTGGTTAATACTTTTTTATGGACAAAATTAATGAGGAACCAAACATCTATCATCAAAAATCAACAATTAAATTTTGCGTTCATAATCTGTCCGATTTCAAGGGCTTTGTTTTTTACGAAGTCGGCTTTTTCTCCTGCAAAAAGTGAGTCAGTTGTCAGAAACCATAGTGCTAACCATTGTTCAAAACGCTCAGTTGTTAATCTATGTTTTTCGTTTGCTTGTAGGTGAACCCACATCATTCCACCAGTATAACTTCCTGTTTGAAATAACCAATTCTCCCAAAAATTTATAACTCTCGTAATGTGCATTTCCCAATGTTCGGCGGGCATCTCAAAAACAGGTGCGAGATTTGGCTCGTTATGAACTCTTTCGTAAAAATTATTGACCAATAATTCTATATCTGTTCTATTCTGAATATCGTCCATTCTGTAATTTTTTGGTGTAGGACAAGTTTTTAACTTGTCATTTGCTGGTACAAAAGTAATTCTAAATCATAAATGGTAGTACATGATTTTTATCATTAAAAAATTATTTGTAAAAAAAATTTTGATATTATGTAAAGTATATTTTACATTTGTTGCGTTAAAGTTTACATGAAAAAGCTATTACCTTAAAACATTTTCAAATTATGGAACCAAGATTCTTATTTCCCCATCGTTTCAAAGTCATTGGCTGGGTCATTGCAGTCTCTTCAATTATTTTGGGTTTATTTGTATTGATTAATGATTTACGTTTTGATTTTCTAACAGTCAAAGTGCCTTTTAACTATTTCTTTGCTGATGAATTTCTTTCATCAGACGACAAAGGAAACGAGTTTTCTATTTTCAATTTCACTGATGAAATTGCAACGATTGGTAGTATAGTTGGGCTACTTTTGATTGCATTTTCCAAAGTAAAATATGAAGATGAGTATGTATCAAAATTAAGATTAGAGTCATTGCAATGGGCTGTTTATGTCAATTTTTTCTTATTAGTTGTGTCAACTATTTTAATACATGGTATGTCATATTATATTGTCATTGTATATAATATGTTTACACCTTTGATTATTTTTATTATTAGGTTTTACTATTCGCTTTTGGTAAAAAATTGATTGTTAAGCGTTTTAAAATAGCGAATGGGGAACACCGCCCAATTCGTCCCACAGAATTATGAAAAATAGAATCAGAATCGAACGAGCAATTTTGGATATTACACAAGCCGAATTGGCCGAAAAAATAGATGTGAGTCGGCAAACTATCAACGCTATTGAAAGTAATAAATATGTGCCATCAACGGTACTGTCTCTGAAGATAGCTCGAATCTTTGGAAAGCGTGTTGAAGAAGTTTTTGAGCTTGAAGAAAACGATTGAAGCACAATGTTCGTTATATATCCAGCAATTCTTATGAATATATTTTGAATTGCCGCATATTTCCTTATATTTGAATCTTTATAGAAACAAAACATTGATGAAGAAAGCAATTTTTTACAGCTTTTTAGTAATATTGGCTGCTTGTACAACAAATAAAAAAATTCAGAAAGCACAGAAAGAGATAGATAAAACTGTGGTAGTAAAAACTGGCATGGTGGATAAACCACTGATTGTGGCCATTAAAAGCAGATATTTGTTGAAAGACTCTTCAACGATTAGAATATTCATGGAGTTGGATATTGAAAATCTGAATAAACAGCGAGTAATTCAGCAACTCAATGATAATTTCAGATTCAATTGGCTTTTGCAACCCGATTATGGAATTCGTGAAAGACTTGGTTCTGGAAAAATTGATTTGAATGAACAGAATGTTTTGCTAAAAGAAGGCAAAGTTTTATTAAGTTTTGAAATTCCTCGCCCGAAAAATTTGGCAAAAGGCTTACTTTTAACCGAAGTTTTTCAGTTAGAAGACAGTAAAAAATCAAATAATGATCTAGTCATCGATTTTTATGGAACTCGTATAAACGATCGTTTCGGCATTTATACCGATAATTTAATCATACCAATTTTTAGGAATTTTATCAATAAAACAGATTCGTTTCAGTTGAAAAGTGTGATGAATCATCCTCGAGAATTGTATTTGGTTCGCTATAAAAATTATTTTACTGCCGCACAATCGCCAATGGCTACTTCTATTCGTCCGAGCATTTCGAGCCTTACAATTGAAGAAACGATTAAAGTTCAGACCAATACATCAATTAAATTATCGCAAGAAGGACTTTATCAGATTGTAGAAGATACAAATTCGACCAGCACAGGTTTTGGTTTTATGCTTGTCGATGAGCGTTATCCACGTCTGACTCGCCCTGAGAACTTGGTAAAGCCGCTGATTTATATGAGTACGAGCCAAGAATTAAAGGGGGTAAACGAAAACCCAAATTCAAAACAGGCCCTAGATAAGTTCTTTTTAGCAATTACCAGCGGAAATCAGATGGTTTCTAAGAAAATAATCAAGAATTATTATCACCGAATTGAAGAAGCTAATCGCCTTTTTACATCATATAAAGAAGGATGGAAAACCGATAAAGGCATGGTTTATACAGTTTTAGGCCCCCCGAATAAAGTGCAACGCAGCCGTGACCGCGAGGTATGGGTTTATGCACAAAACACCAATTTTTCAGAAATATTATTTACATTTAATAGAAAACCAAACCAATTTACGGAAAACTATTATGAACTGGTTCGTTATCCCGAATATCAGGCTTATTGGTTTCCGTTTGTAGAAGCATGGAGAACAGGAAACGTAGTGGATTAGGCCGCAGTTCAGAAGGCGGTTATCGTAAGCCCGAAGGCGATAATAAAACTGGATTTAAGAAAAAATATTTTGCAAAACCACCTCCACCAGGCTTTGAGAAACCCTCGAAGCCAGATATTGTTTTTGGCGTACAATCTGTTTTAGAAACGCTCAAAAGCACCAAAGAAGTAGAGAAAATATTACTCCAAAGAGAATTTGGACATGGTGAAGTTGAAAAATTGGCTTTTGAAAGAGGTATTCCTGTACAAAGAGTGCCATTAGAAAAACTCAATCGTGTAACTATGAAGGTGCATCAGGGAATCATTGCATTTGTGTCGGCGGTGAATTATGCCAAGATGTCGAATATAGTTGCTGATACTTTTGAACGTGGTGATGTACCTTTAATTTTAGTTCTCGATCGAATTACTGACGTAAGAAACTTTGGAGCGATTTCGCGTACTGCTGAATGTGCAGGAGTAAACGCAATCGTTGTGCCAGCTCGCGGAGCCGCCCAAATTAACGCTGATGCTATGAAAACTTCCTCGGGTGCATTGACTCACTTGCCCGTTTGCCGAGAAAATAGTTTATCGCAAGTAGTTAGCGAATTGCAGCAATCAGGAATTCAAGTAGTGGCCTGTACTGAAAAAGCAACTGCCGAATTATATGACATTGATTTCTCGTTGCCAACTGCCATTTTGATGGGTTCGGAAGAAGACGGAATCTCTGATAATTTGCTCGAACAAGCTGATTTTGCTACGAAAATCCCGATGATTGGGAAAATTGGCTCGCTGAATGTTTCGGTTGCGACGGGTGTGATTTTGTACGAGGCAGTTAGACAGAGACAGAAATAATTACGAATTACGAATTCGGATTTGCGAATGATAAATTTCGATTTGTAGTTCCTTGAATACAAGGTATTTGTTGTTAAAATGGGCTTTTGGCTTAATCATAAATAAGCCTTTGCTAAAAATTGCAAAGGCTTCTTTGTTTAACCTATCGGCGAACTTCAGGTTCGCCCCACTTTATTTTTTTCTTGAAAACTCAGCTTCAATAATCCAAAGGATACTTTCTGGGTCAGTATCGCCCTCAACCGTAATATCAGCTTTTTGATATATTGGCAGACGTTCATTGTACTTTTCTGATATGGTTTCAAGAAGTGATTTGTTCTCTAAATCGAACAATGGTCGCTCATTTTTCTTTGAAACCTTCATCCGTTCAACCAACATTGTTGGTTTTACATCTAAAAAAATACTGATACCATTTTCTTTGATAAAGTCAAGTCCATCGTGGAAACAAGGTGTTCCTCCACCTGTTGCTACCACCATTTTATTATCTTTTATTATTTTCTTGAGTTGTTGGTTTTCTATTTTTCTGAAATATTCCTCGCCATTTAAGCTAAATATTTCTGCAATTTTTTTACCGTCGGCAATTTCGATTCTTATATCTAGATCTATAAATTCATAGCCAAGACTCTTCGCAATTTGTCTACCGAGCGTACTTTTGCCCGACGAAGGCATTCCTATCAAAAAAATATTTGTGGTCATTCTCAATTGGTTCTTCTGTCTTATTTTAAATTTTCGGCTAGACTTTCGATTTTAGGAATACTATGATTGCCCCATTTTCCTTTCACTACCCCATTTTTTAACAAAATCAAACAAGGATTTGTTCGTGCCATCGTTTTTAAAACCGTGGCATCGGCCGAGAAATATGGAGTTGTGATGCCATTTACTTCACTAAACTTCTGATAATCAGCTTGAATTACTGATGTAAGAATCATTGGCGAAATTCCTTTTGCTTCAGCAGTTTTTATCAAAGATTTTAATTTTTTGACTTGCTCGATATCAGTATTTTTAACGTCTTTGAAAATTACAAGTAGTTTATTCCCAGCGAAGGTCGAATCTGTATAATCGTTTCCTTTTTGGTCTGAAATCGAATAATCTGTGATTTTGGGCTTCAATTTATCTTCATTTAGCGTAACCATCGACACATATTTATAAGTAAGTGTATCCAACAAAAACTCCTTTACTATAATATCTTCATTGGTTTTCTTATTCAAAAACGTAAATTCCATCATTGGCTTTATGCCTGTTGGTTTCATTTGCTCAGGAATACTTTTGCCAATTGCGTAAGGTAAGAAATCTATTGGAGGAAGGTAACGAATAGCATAAATGCCAATTCCAAACGAAATTGTGGTAACTACAAACATTAGTATGTTATGATTCGAGTTAGCGTATTTATTCTTAAAAGTAAAAATTATCAAAATAAAGACTATCAAGAAAATATCTTTGTTGAATGATGTCCAAGGTTTAAGTTTTAAGAAATCTCCGAAGCATCCACAGTCAGTTACTTTATTGAAATAAGCTGAATAGAATGTTAAAAACGTAAAGAAAACAATAATAATTAGCAACAACCACGAAGTTATTTTCATTCGGTAAGATAGAAGCGTAGCTAGCCCTAATATCACTTCTAAAGCACAGAAAATTAAGGATAATAACAATGAATTGTGGGCGAAAAACATAAATAAGCCCTGTAAAGAAGGTAAATCTTGGGCAAAAACCTCGAAATATTCTTCTAGTTTGATACCAGTTCCCACAGGATCAACGACTTTTACGAATCCCGAAAAAGTAAATATTACGCCAACAATAATTCGAGCAATTTGTGAAAATAGTTTCATAAAATATAATGAGTGAATGATAGAATGAGTGAATGAGCGAATGTTTTTTCAAAGTTAAACCTCAATTTTAATACAAATAGTTAATGCCTTGTTAAACCATTAACCAATAATAGGTTTTCTATTTTTAAAAGTTATTGCTGTCCTTGAGCTTGACCGAGTTTTATCAAACAAAAAATAGCATAATTGATAATATCTTGATAACCGGACTTAATACCTTCCGAAACTAAAGTTTTACCTTGATTATCTTCAATTTGTTTAATTCTGAACAATTTCATCAAAATAATGTCAGTCATTGAACCCACACGCATATCACGCCACGCCTCACCGTAATCGTGGTTTTTATTAAAAAGTAGCTCCATGACCTCAACCACTTGCTTAATGTACATAGCTTTCAGTTGCTCAAATGGAATTTCAAATTCGGTGCTGTTTATTAAATCGGCTTGGATGAGAGCCATCACGCAATAATTTATGATACCAATAAATTCTGGCACTTCGCCTTCATCTACACGACTAAAACCATTATCTTGAATCGTCCGGATGCGTTGAGCTTTGATAAAAATTTGATCAGTTATGCTCGGTAAGCGTAAGATACGCCAAGAAGTGCCATAATCTTTGTTTTTCTTTTCGAAAAGGTCTTGACAAATTTTAATGACATGGCGGTATTCAATTTCTGTTTGATTCATCGTTTATGTTTTGCCTAATGGCTTTGAGTTCAGTATTCAAGTAAGAAAAAAATAATTATTTTCAGCCAAAAATGCTGCGACTGAGAAAACTGGATTGTTAGAACTTGTTAATAATCAAGTAAATCTTGTAAATCTTTTTAATCTTAATTACAGGTTCAATAGTTTGAATTATCTTTGACTCTAAAATTAATGAAATTGAAGTAGAAAGCCATTGACTTTCTACTTGCAAAACTATAAAACTTCGGCTCTATAAGCAAATGACATCAATAAGTATTAATCATAAACAACACCTAAATGGGCCAGTTATTGGCCAAAAACTCATTGATTTATCGAAACCAGTGGTAATGGGAATTCTGAATATTACGCCCGATTCGTTTTTTTCAGGGAGTAGATATTCGCCCAATAGTAATCAAATTGCCGAACAAGTTGGTAAAATGATTGCTGATGGAGCTGTATTTATTGATATTGGCGGCTATTCTACTCGGCCAGATGCAGATGATGTGAGTGTTTCAGAAGAAATTGACCGAGTTTCGCCAGTTATTGAAGTAATTGCCATGGGTTTTGGCGATAAAGTAGCAATTTCTATTGATACTTTCAGGAGCAAAGTTGCTCGTGAAGCTGTGAAATTAGGTGCTACAATCATCAATGATATTGCTGGTGGAAATTTGGACGAAGAAATGTTTCAGACCGTAGCCGAATTGCAAGTGCCATATATTTTAATGCACAGCCGAGGGAATCCGCAGACGATGAACAATCTCAATGATTATCAGACGGGTGGCGTTCCGCATCTTACACTTACTGTAATTACTGAATTGCAAGAAAAAGTGGCTCAACTGAGAGCTTTGGCAGTGAAAGATATTATTATTGACCCAGGTTTTGGGTTTGCAAAAAATGCCAAACAATGTTTTGAAATGATGAGAAATTTAGAAGCATTCAAAGTTATGGATTTGCCAATTTTGGTTGGAATTTCAAGAAAATCACTTATTTGGCGAACGCTCAAAATCACAGCCCACGAAGCTCTCAATGGCACAACAGCACTGAATATGTACTCTTTAATGCAAGGTGCAAAAATCTTACGTGTACATGACGTAAAAGAAGCAGTAGAGACTATTCGGTTGTTTGAGGAGTTGAAAGATTAGTCAAATGGGCTTAAAATACCCCCACAGACCTATTGAGTAGCTTTAATTGAAATTTACAGCGATGAATTTGGCAATTAGGCACAATAAAAGTGTTCAACAATCATTGTTTAACCATATTAGGGATTAGATTTTTTTAAGAATTCAACACCACTCCTTAATCGTCTCAGTCATTGCCTCAAATTCAATTAAAAAACCATCATGACCATACATTGAGTCAATGAGAGCGTATGTTGCGTTTGGAATATATTTTGATATATACTCTTGTTCTTCGGGTGGAAACAATACATCTGATGTAATTCCAATCACCAAAGTCTTTGCCTTTATAAGTCTGAGAGCTTCTTCTACTTTACCACGTCCACGCCCTACATCGTGCGAATCGAACATTTTTGAGAGTGTCCAATAAGAAAAAGCATTAAATCGTTTACCGAGTTTTTCTCCTTGATAATTTTGGTAAGTATTTGCCCTGAAAAAATCTACTTGACCTTCATCACGAGATTGTGTTCGGCCGTAAGTGGCATAATTTCGGTAAGATAAAAGAGCAATCGAACGGGCAACTTTCATGCCGTTCATGCCTGCTTTGGGATGCCGTTCAGTCCAAGTTGGGTCGGCTGAAATCGCCATTCTTTGCGACTCATTAAATGCAATTCCCCAAGGAGAATGGATGGCGTTTGTGGAGAAAAGAATTAAATTTTCAATCAAATCTGGCTGTAAAATAGCCCATTCGAGTGCTTGTTGGCCTCCCAATGAGCCACCGAGCAAAGTATTTATTTTTTCGATGCCTAAATTTAAGCGAAGTAAATTAATCGCTTGAACTACATCACGGATACTAATAAAAGGGAAATCATGGAAATAATTCTCGCCCGAAATCGGGTTTTTGCTAAGTGCATTGGTTGATCCATAGTGCGAACCCAAAATATTAGCACAAATAATAAAATGGTCGGTCGGATTGTAGAGCCGTTTTTCACCAATCAAGCCATTCCACCAATCAGAAGGGTTTGCATTGCCCGTAAAAGCATGGCAAACCCAAACAACGTTATCTTTTGATGCATTGAGTGTGCCATAGGTTGTATATGCTAACTCAAATTCGGGAAGCCAAGTTCCCGATTCAAGTTTAAAAGGTTCGTCGTGATGAAATGTTTTGTTCTCCATTAAAATTCGTAATCGACTGATTATCTATTTTTTTGTTTTACTCTTCTTTTCGATGATTTTAATCAAGTCATTATTTTTGCGAAATTCGATTGACAAGGTCGAAGATAAAACTCATTCGAGTAAATCTTCGACCTTGAAAAATTATACTAAAGCCTGTGTAATATCAGCCTTAATATCTTCAATATGTTCATATCCACATGATATTCGCAATAGATTTGGGTCAACGCCAGCCGAAAGTTGCTCACTTTCTGACAATTGCGAGTGCGTTGTTGACACGGGGTGAATTATCAAAGTTTTAGCATCGCCAACATTGGCCAAATGTGAAATCAATTTTAAACTATTCACAAACTTCACGGCTTTTTCACGTCCACCTTTGAGTTTGAATGAAAGTACACCACCAAAACCACGCTGCAAATATTTTTTAGCCAGTTCGTGGGTTGGATGATTGGCTAAGCCTGGGTAATTTACTGACTCGACTTCTGGATGCTCTAATAACCAATGGGCTAAAGCGGCGGTATTTTCGCAAGTGCGTTCAACTCTCAAAGTAAGCGTTTCAAGACCTTGAAGCAATAAAAAAGAATTGAATGGTGACTGGCACGCTCCCCAATCTCTTAATCCTTCAACACGGCAGCGGATTATGTATTGAATATTCCCAAAAGGCCCACCGATTCCAAAAACACTGCTATAAACCAAACCATGATAACTTGCTGATGGCTCTGTAAACTGCGGATATTTGCCATTTGCCCAATTAAAAGTTCCAGCATCAACAATCACTCCGCCCATAGTAGTTCCATGTCCACCAATCCATTTGGTAGCTGATTCGACCACTACATTTGCACCGTGTTTGAGAGGCTGGCAAATTGCTCCACCTGCACCAAATGTATTATCTACAAAAAGTGGCAAGTCATGTTTTTTTGCCAAAGTAACCAATGCTTCAAAATCAGGCACCTGTAAGCCAGGGTTTCCTATGGTTTCTACGTAAATTAATTTTGTTTTTTCATCAATCAGTTTTTCAAAACTTTCTACATTATTTCCTTCGGCAAAGCGAGCTTCAACTCCAATGTTTTTGAACGAATTTTTAAATTGATTGTACGAACCGCCGTAAAGAAAAGAAGTCGTAACGAAATTATCCCCGACAGTAGTCACATTATTGATGGCAATAAATTGAGCAGCGTGGCCTGAAGATACTGTAAGAGCTGCCACTCCGCCTTCAAGAGCCGCAATGCGTTTTTCAAAAACATCATTAGTCGGATTCATGATTCTGGTATAGATATTACCAAACTCTTTCAAAGCAAAAAGATTTGCACCGTGAGCCGAATCTTTAAATTGATAGGCAGTAGTTTGATAAATAGGTACAGCACGAGACTGAGTAACTGGGTCAATTTCTTGTCCAGCGTGTAGCTGAAGTGTTTCAAAGCGTAGTTCTGACATTGCTTTTGTTGTTTTAAATTTTAATAAAAAGTTAATTTTTAGCGAAACGAGCGTACAGCGAACCAGCGAGGTTTAATACACAAAAAATAAAACCAATTTGAAAACGATTATCGTATGATTGGTTTATAATTCCTAATGGTTTCGCCATTTCGGTAGGTATTGGCACCTTATCGCTTGAAGCGGGACAGGTTGCCCGAGGTTCGTAGAGCCTATTCTCTCCCCTCGTCTGTATAAATCAATCAATCAGCTACTTGAGTAGAATATTGAATTGATAGTACAAAGATGCGGTAGGATTTGTTAAAAAACAAGTGGTGTAAAAAAATTTGTGTATATCGTTGAGTAAAGACCTTGAATGCAACTACTCTACTTTTGAGTGCTGAAATATTCATTAATATCTTTATATCCTTTATTCCAGTCTCGTTTTTCGGCCAAAATTCCTGCCATTAAAAAATCTTCGATCAGGGCATTTGCTCCGTTGATACCTGCTGTATCGTTATCAAAACTTATTAGAATTTTGTATTTTTTGAAATATTTCATCCATTCTTTCTTGAAAATCTTGGCACTTCCCAAACTTACTGCCATCATGCCATTTTTTACTAATGTCATGCAATCGAAGGCTCCTTCAGTGAGATATACTTCAGAATTTGGCTTAAGTTTTTTGATGGAATCAAGATTAAAAATATTGCGAGGAATTCCCGAAAGAAAATGATATTTGCTTGCACCATCAGGCGGATTTTCGATTGTTCGGCCTTGTAAATATACGATTCTACCATCTTTATAATAAGGGATAATAATAGGATGTACGAAAAATACCAAATTACCTTTATCGTTGATAATGCCACAAGTTTTTAAATCCTCTATCCTGAAGGTTGATTTCAGAAAGTCACTGGTAGCGACGTAGTTTTTTATTACAAAAAGTTTGAAATATCTGATTGTCCAATCATCAATTCCTCGTCCACGTAAATATTCAACAGCTTTTAGAGCTATCTCGTTAGTAGGTTGATTTACACAAAATTGCTGAAAACACTCGTAGATATTGCTATAAATAGGCTTGAATTCAAACTGATTTTCAGGAATTAGTTTGTTGGCATAAACGCTTTTACTGTTGAATTTACGAACAGCATTATGTCTAATACCATCGTAGGCAGGAATATAGCGAGAGGCGAGTTCTTCAAGTGCAGTTTTGAAATCTATCTTACAAGCATCAACATAGAAATTGACCACATCACCGTGTTTTCCGCAGCCAAAACAATGAAATTCATTTTGTGGTGTAGGATATAAAACTAAAGAAGGTGAATCTTCAACGTGAAAAGGGCAATTTATGCGTCGGCTTTGAACAATCTCAAAACCTAAATCACGAGCAACTTGCCGAATATCAATTTCCTTTACACGTTGAAGTAGGTTATCCATTTTGAAATTTGACATATGAGATTCGAGAAAAGTAGAATAGTCTCGAATCTCGTATCCAGTATCTTGAATCTTAAAAATTATTTTCTGTGAAACATGGTAGGAGCGGATTGGGCTTTTGCATAAAGTACAATATCAGCAATCGTTACACGATCAGGCGTGTTGATGGCGTATAAAATTGCCTCGGCTACATCTTCTGGTTGAATAGGGTCGAAGCCTTCATACACTTTTTTTGCACGCTCAACATCGCCTTTGAAACGTACCAAAGAAAAATCGGTTTCAACCGCACCAGGAGCAATATTTGTTATTTTTATACTATATTTTGTCAAATCGTGACGCATTCCTTCGCTAATCGCTTCAACTGCCGATTTTGATGCACAATAAACTGCTCCGTTGGAATAAGTATATTTTCCTGCAACCGAACTTAAATTGATGATATGACCTTTTTCACGGTATACCATTAATGGCATCACAGCTTTCGATACATAAAGAAGTCCTTTTACATTTCCGTCAATCATAGCATCCCAGTCAGCAATATTCCCATCTTGAATTGGTTCAAGCCCGTGAGCATTTCCTGCATTATTGACCAGAATGTCAATGTTTTGCCATTCTTCGGGTAAAGATTCAATAGCTTTTGCTACGTCTGCTTGAATTCTAACATCAAACGCAAGCGTCAAAACTTTTACTTTTTCTGAAAAGTATTCTTTCAATTCATCTAAAACTTCACGTCGACGACCACATAGAATCAAGTCAATTCCTGCATTAGCAAAAGCATCAGCCGTTGCCTTTCCTATTCCCGATGTTGCACCTGTAATGAGGGCTATTCTTTTCATTTGTTGATTCGATACTGATAAATAGTATTTTTAGAATTTATTTATTTTTTGAATTATGCCCGAAGAAAGGTTCAATTTGGACGTTAATTTAAAATCCATTGTTTTTAATGAAGAATCAACCAATAACCTTCGGACCATATTGGTTAATACCCGAAACATAAGCACCCGCATGAATACCTACTTTTTCAAAGCTATTTTTCATGGAAATTGCCACTTTTTCGGCAGTTTCTCGTCCTTTGCTAAAAGCAAAAATCGAAGGACCAGCTCCTGAAATACTACAGCCCAATGCACCTGCTGCTAAAGATGCATTTTTGACTTCCCAAAACTCAGGAATCAAAATTGCTCTTACAGGTTCAATAATAAAGTCAATCATCGAGCTCGCAATAAGTTGATAATCAGCTTGCATTAAGCCAGCAATCATACCTGCCACATTTCCCATTTGAGCAATAGTATTTTTCATCGAAACTTCATTTCGCAAAATATGTCGAGCATCTTTGGTATTTACCTCAATATCTGGGTGAACGATAGTTACGTATAATTCAATGGGTGTTGGAACTTTAAAAACATCAAGTGGCTCGTAACTACGCACTACCACAAAACCACCCAATAAGGCAGGAGCTACATTATCTGCGTGTGCCGAACCACAGGCGATACGCTCTCCTTCCATCGAAAATGGCAATAATTCTTTAGTAGAAAGTCGTTTGCCAAGCAATTCATTCACGGCAAATACACCTGCAACCGAACTTGCCGAACTACTTCCCAGCCCGCTTCCGAGTGGCATTTTTTTATGTAATTCTATCTCTAAACCTTGTTTGCTGCCAGTATGTTCGAGGTATTTTATAATCGGCACCGAAACAGCATTTTTTGAAACGTCGTAGGTGAGTTTACCTTCTTCGCCAGTAATATTTTTGATAATAATTTGATTGTCAGTACGTTTACGAACTATAACCTCATCACCGGGGGCATCAACCGCAAAGCCAAAAATATCAAATCCACAAGCGACATTAGCAACGGTAGCAGGGGCAAAAATCTTGATTGAGTCCATCAATGTTAAAGATATGTTTTCTTTGGTTATATTCGCCAAATTTACTCCTTTTAAACAGAAATTTGGAATCAAAATTAAGAAATATTAAGTTTTAGTTAAAATAAAGACTTAAATAACAAAAAAAAATATTTTTCCGTTACTTTTTACTAAATTTCTATTCTAAATATTAAAGTAAAAAAAGTTTTTTTTAAAACATCCAAAAAATCAATCAATGAACAGATTTATATTGCCACTTTTGATTTTGCTTTGGTCTTTGTTATACACTGGTTGGTGGAACTGCAATCGTAAACCTTTTTGTATAGGTGAACCAATTGCCGCCGCAGCTTTCTCACACCTAGCAATTTCTTCTTCATTTATTGCCCCAGTAAAAATTGCAGATTCAGTAAAAGTTGTTACCCTTGAAGAGCAAATCATGTTTATTCCATTAGATGTTTATTTTGATTTAAACCAATTAGGTATCAAAAAAACGGATGAAGTTGAAACTTTCATTACGACAGCCAAAAAGTATTTTAAAAAATACCCTAATAAAAAGCTCTTAATTACTGGTCATACTGATAGTGATGGTTCGGATACTCTGAATCAACGACTTTCAGAAAGCCGTGCTAAGCAAACCGAATCTTTGTTATTAGTAGAGGGTTTTGAGGCATCACAATTAACTAGCGAAGGGAAAGGTGAAAAAGAGCCAATTGCACTAAACGATACACCTGCTGGTAAAGCAAAGAACCGTCGTAGTACGGTTAGATTACAAGAGTAATTAGATGAAGAAATTTTTATAACCGTAAAAAAATAAAAATATGGAGTTTTTCAAATGTTGGCTAACAGATTTCCCTAGGGGAGTATTTCTTGGTTGTTTATTGCCATTATTAACATTGTGGTGGTGGCTTAGTCGTCAAATTAATCGTTGGAAAAATCATTCTGCTGAACTTCAAGATAGAGTTAATTTCTTGGAAGGAGAACTTGACGCTTGCAGAAAATCAAAAATATTGGCTGCTGTAAATGCTGACGGTAGTGGAAGTACTTCATTTGGGATAATTGGAGCTGGAATTGCTGCTGGAGCATTAGGTTTAGCAGGAGTTACCGCCGCTGTTGCACCTACTAAAAAAGATGATTTAAAGATCGTTGAAGGAATTGGCCCTAAGATAGAGGAATTATTC
>Ga0247831_1000839_pt1 | contig 64428 bp, 42 predicted proteins | sample LaCruzMarch2015__9_FD_192406 | JGI IMG/M metagenome (GOLD analysis project Ga0247831, IMG submission 192406) | Freshwater microbial communities from meromictic Lake La Cruz, Castile-La Mancha, Spain - LaCruzMarch2015_1m | ecosystem: Environmental > Aquatic > Freshwater > Lake | place: Spain...
AACGTCAACTAATTTAGTGACTACAAAAAGTAATGACAAATCACTCCCTAAGAGTGAAAATCATCAATAGAAACAAGGAGGTTACGTCACTGCGTGACTACGCAGTGACCTGGAACTTCAGCCTAGGGCAGCCAGCTCCTCCTTTACGCCGCTGCGCCGATCACCCCGACCTCCCCGTCAGCCAGCAGGGTGGGCGAGCGGCGGATCAGTCCCCGCGCGCCATACGCAACGCGGGATCAGGCTCACGGTGGGCGGGCGACAGACCAGTCCCGCGCACACCACACGCAACGCAGGATCAGGCTGGTGGGTGCTCTGCGCAGCGGCGTAAAGGAGGAGCTGACGGCCCTAGGCCGTCGCGGGGGACAGCCGCTGCGCAGAGTACCCGCCAGCCTGATCCCGCCAAAAGCATCGGCGTGAAAGGCGCCGCAATCCCTCAGTCGTCCACCGGCCCATCCAGCCCCGGAAACAGGATCTCGTTGAACCCGAAGCGGGTGAAGTCGCGTACCCGCATCGGATACAGCGTGCCGACGAGGTGGTCACATTCATGTTGCACCACGCGGGCATGGAAACCGTCCACGGTGCGGTCGACCGGGTCGCCGTACTGGTCGAAACCGGTGTAACGCACCAGCGCCGGGCGCGGCACGATGCCACGCAATCCGGGAACAGACAGGCATCCTTCCCAGTCCTCGGCCTCCTCCGGGACGCCCGAGGGCCCCGGCAGCGGCGTGATCACCGGGTTGATCAGCACCGTGCGCGGAATCGGCGGTGCGTCCGGATAACGCGGACTGACGGCGCCGGTACCGAAGATCACCACCTGCAGGTCGACACCGATCTGTGGCGCCGCCAGACCGGCGCCATTGGCCGCCGCCATGGTGTCGAGAAGATCGGTGATGAGCTGGTGCAGCGCATCGGTGTCGAACTCCGTGACCGGCTGGGCCACGCGCAGCAGGCGTGCATCTCCCATCTTCAGAATCTTATGGATGGCCATCGAGCATCTCCTTCAATCCGGCTTCGTCCAGGACCGGCACACCCAATTCGAGGGCCTTGTCCAGCTTGCTACCGGCTTCTGCGCCGGCCACGACAAAATTGGTTTTCCTGCTGACCGACCCGGCCACCTTGCCACCGGCGGCCTCGATCCGGTCGCGGGCCTCATCGCGGCCCATGCTCGGCAAGGTGCCGGTGATCACGAAGGTCTTGCCGCTCAGCGGCTTCGGCGTCGTGGGTGCTGGCGCGCCCTCCTCCCACACCACGCCGCAGGCGCGCAGCTGCGCCACCACCTCGCGGTTGTGCGGCTGTTCGAAGAACAGGCGGATGCTCTGCGCCACGATCGGGCCGACATCGGCAACCTCCAGCAGCTGTTCGGTGCTGGCGTCCATGATGGCGTCCAGGCTGCCGAAATGCCGCGCCAGCGCCTTGGCCGTGGCCTCGCCGACATGCCGGATACCCAGGCCGAACAGGAAGCGCGGCAGGGTGGTCTGGCGTGACGTCTGCAGCGCGTCGAGCAGGTTGAGCGCCGACTTGTCGGCCATGCGGTCCAGGCCGGCCAGGGCGACCAGGCCCAGGCGGTAGAGGTCCGGCAGGGTGCGCACGATACCGGCATCCACCAGCTGCTCGACCAGCTTGTCGCCCAGGCCCTCGACCTCGACCGCGCGGCGCTGCGCGAAGTGCAGGATCGCCTGCTTGCGCTGCGCGCTGCAGAACAGGCCGCCGGTGCAGCGGTAGTCGGCCTCGCCCTCCTCCCGCACGGTCGCCGACCCGCACACCGGGCAGCTGCAGGGCATGCTGAACGGCTCCGGCGTTCCGACGCGCTTGTCCGGCAACACGCCCACCACCTCCGGGATCACGTCGCCGGCCCGGCGCACGATCACGGTGTCGCCGACCCGCACATCCTTGCGACGGGCCTCGTCCTCGTTGTGCAGCGTGGCATTGGTCACGGTCACGCCGCCCACGAACACCGGCGCCAGCTTGGCCACCGGCGTGAGTTTGCCGGTGCGCCCGACCTGCACGTCGATGCCCAGCACCGTCGTGAGCTGCTCCTGGGCCGGGTACTTGTGCGCCACGGCCCAGCGCGGCTCGCGCGTGACAAAACCCAGTTGCTGCTGCACGGCCAGATCGTCGACCTTGTAGACGACACCGTCGATGTCGTAGCCCAGGCTGTCGCGCAGGCCGCCGATCCTGGCGTGGTAGGCCGCCAGCTCTGCCGCACCCTGCGCCAGCTGCACCAGATCACACACCGGCAGGCCCCAGGCCCGCAGCTGCTGCAGCATGCCGAAGTGGGTGGCCAGTGCCGGGCCACCCTGGTCCGGTGGCGTGATTTCGCCCAGCCCGTAGGCAAAGAAGCTCAGCGGCCGGCGCGCGGCGATGGCCGGGTCGAGCTGGCGCACGGCACCGGCTGCGGCATTGCGCGGGTTGACAAATGTCTTCTCGCCTTTCGCGCCGGCGGCGATCTTCTCGCGCTGGCTGGCATTGAGGCGCTCGAAGTCGTCGCGGCGCATGTAGACCTCGCCCCGCACCTCCAGCGCCGGTGGCGCATCGGCGGGCAGGCGCAGCGGAATCTGGCCGATCGTGCGGATGTTGTGCGTCACGTCTTCGCCATACTCGCCGTCCCCCCGGGTGGCGGCCTGCACCAGAACACCCGCCTCATAGCGCAGGCTCATGGCCAGGCCATCGAACTTTGGCTCTGCGACATAACGCAGCGGTGGTGCGTCTGCCGGCAGCGCCAGCTCGCGGCGCACACGGGCATCGAAATTCTCGGCGCCACTGGCCTCGGTGTCCGTCTCGGTGCGGATGCTCAGCATCGGCACACGGTGGCGGACGCTGGCGAATTCCTCCAGGGGTTTGCCACCGACGCGCCGGGTCGGCGAATCGGTGCTGATCCACTGCGGGTGCCGGGCCTCCAGGGCCTGCAGCTCCTGGAACAGTCGGTCGTACTCGGCATCGGGGATGCCCGGCGCGTCCAGCACATAGTACCGGTGGGCATGGTGGTGCAGGGTCTCGCGCAGCCAGGCCATGCGGGCCTGGTCCTGGTCCGGATCCTGGTGCAGGGGCAAGGGCAGACCGTCGGCTGTCACGCGCTGGCTCGGTGAGTCGGGGCCGAAGCCTCAGGAGAAGAGCCGCCGCGCCAGCGGCGAGCCCGCCGCCAGATCGCGCCGCTCCAGGTTGTCGTAGAGATTTTCCAGCTCCGAGCCGATCAGGTCCATGGCGTCGCGCGGCAGCATCTGTCCGTTGTCGTCGGTGATGATGCAGTCCATCGCCGCTGCCAGGGCCACGGCCGACTCGCGCAGGCGCACGAAGGGCTGTTCGCCGCGCGCCACCTGCGCCACATCCAGCGACAGCGAAAACTCGCGGATGGCCGCCTGGGCCGGATCCTCGGCCAGCGCGGCCTGGGTATCGAAACTCAGGCCCAGCACCGGCGGCAGGCCCGGCTCGCTGGCCGGCAACACCATGCGCCCGGGCATCGCGCCGGCCACGAAACCCTGCCGGGCCGCATGCTGCTGCACATAGCCCGGGCTCCAGGCGGCGCTGCGGGCCCGCAGCGTGAAGCCCAGCTGCGCGTCATGTTCGCTGGCGAACTGGTCCAGCTCGCGCGCCCGGGCGACCTGCTCCAGCATGTCGGGGAAATCGGGCGTGCCATTGACAGCATCACAAAACCCCTGGGCCTTGACCACGAACTCCGAGAACTCGATCTCGTTGAGCGCGCCCAACCGGTTGGCCAGCTGCACGCCCACCTGGAAGGCCTCGTAACGCTGCCCGGGTGCCGGGGTTTCCCACACACGCGTATGAGCATTCATGCCCTCCACCGCAAAAGGCTTGCTGCCCGCCCGCCGCGTGGCCGGCATCGCTGCCAGCGCCGCGTCGCCGGACACCAGGTCCTCCAGGGCGACCGGCGTGATCACGTCGATCAGGCCATCCATGCCGGCTTTTTTCTCGGGCAGGGGAAGCGGGAACGCTTCCTGGGTGAAAGGATCCGCGTCCAGCTGCGGCTCGACGGCAGCTGCCAGGTCCGGCGGCGCCGCCTCGGTGCGGGCCGGTTGCCGGGGCGCGAGCTTGCGGGCCTTCCAGGCCTCATGGGCCACCAGCGCTGTCAGAACCACTCCGCCGGCCACTGCCAGGCCGATCTGCAGGGTGCTGCTCATCGTGTTACCTCCCTCACGGACGTTGCGCCTGCCATCGGGGAACACGCCAGCCGCACCATCATGCTGCCATTTCAGGCCGACTCGGCCATGGTGACGGCGGCGTCCATGTCGACCGCCACGATGCGCGACACGCCCTGCTCCTGCATGGTCACTCCGATCAGCTGCTCGGCCATCTCCATGGCGATCTTGTTGTGGCTGATGAACAGGAACTGGGTGTCCCGGCTCATGGCCGTCACCAGCTTCGAATACCGCTCGGTGTTGGCATCGTCCAGTGGCGCGTCGACCTCGTCCAGCAGGCAGAACGGCGCCGGGTTGAGCTGGAAGATCGCGAACACCAGCGCGATGGCGGTCAGCGCCTTTTCGCCGCCCGACAGCAGGTGGATGGTCTGGTTTTTCTTGCCTGGCGGCTGGGCGATCACCTGCACGCCGGAATCGAGGATCTCGTCGCCGGTGATGACCAGGCGCGCGTTGCCGCCGCCGAACAGCTCGGGGAACATCTTGCCGAAATGCGTGTTCACGGTGTCGAAGGTGGCCGACAGCAGTTCGCGCGTCTCGCCGTCGATCTTGCGGATGGCGTCCTCCAGCGTGGTCATCGCCTCGGTGAGGTCGGCGGACTGCGCGTCCAGGAACTGCTTGCGTTCCCGTGCGCTGCCCAGCTCCTCGAGCGCCGCAAGGTTCACGGCACCGAGCGCGGTGATCTCGGCGCTGAGCCGGTCGATGCCGGCCTGCAGGCCGGACAGGCGCACATTGCCCTGGGCGACGGATGCCGCGAGCGGTTCCATCTCGGCCCTGGCATCGTCGAGCAGTTGCCGGTACTGCTCGCAGCCCAGCCGGGCGGCCTGCTCCTTGAGCTGCAGTTCGGTGATGCGCTGGCGCAGCGGGTCGAGCTCGCGCTCGAGCTGCAGACGGCGTTCGTCGCTGGCGCGCAGCTTGGCTGTGAGGTCGTCGTATTCGCTGCGCCGCGCGCCCAGCGCCTGTTCGCGCTCCATCTTGAGCGCCAGCGCATTCTGCAGCCCGGCCTGCGCGGCGGCGTCCGTCAGGCGGGCCAGTTCGTCTCGGGCGCGTTGCTGCTCCTGCTGCAGGCCGGCGGATTGCTGCACGGCGGTGTCCATGGCGCGCTGGAGTTCCGACTGTCGGACATGCAGGCTGCGCATGGCGAAGTCCGCCTCCTGGGCCTTGCGTTCCACCCGGCGCTGCTGCTCGCGGCTGTCGTTGAGGCGGCGCTCAGCCTGCAGCACGCGTTCATCGAGCTGGGCATGGCGCTCCTGGGTGTCGGCCAGCTGCATGTCGAGCTCCTCGAACCGTGCCTCCGCCGTGATGCGGCGTTGCTCCAGGTCCTCCAGCTGGGCGTCGAGCTCGGCCATCTCGCCACTGAGCTGTTCGTTGCGCGCACGGGCCTGCTCGGCAAGCTGGCGCAGGCGCAGCACCTGCACCTGCAACTCATGGGCGCGGGCCTGGCTCTGTGAGGCGTCCCGGCGCAGTTGCACCAGCGTCTGCGAGGCTTCGGCATAGGCCGACTCGGCCCGGGCCAGCGCCTGGCGCGACTGCTCGCCGATCAGGGTCTGGGCGCGCAGCTGCTTGTCGAGGTTCTCGATCTCCTGGGCACGGGCCAGCAGGCCTGCCTGCTCGGAGTCGGGTGCATAGAAGCTCACGCTGTACCGGGTGACGGCGTGTCCGGCCGGCACGAAGATCGCCTCGCCGGCCTGCAGCTGGCTGCGCAGCGCCATGGCATCGTCCAGGTCCGCCGCGGTGTAGCAGCCCTGCAGCCAGTCGCGCAGCACCGCCCCCTGGCCGGCATCATGCGGGCGCAACAGATCCGACAGCCGGGGCAAGCCGCCCGATGGACCGGGGGCTGCCGCATCCGGCGCGGCGAAGAAGGTCAGCTTGGCTGGCGGCGCGTCGTTGCCGAAGGCGCGCACACGCTCCAGCACCGACACCTCGAGGGCGCCCAGCCGCTCGCGCATCGCGGCCTCGAGGACGTTCTCCCAGCCCTGTTCCACATGCAGGCGACTCCACAGGGCGGCCATCTGCTCCAGGCCGTGGCGCGACAGCCAGGGCTTCAGCTTGCCGTCGGTGCGCACCTTTTCCTGCAGGGCCTTGAGCGCCTCCATGCGGGCGGCCAGGGCTGCCTGGCGGGAGGATTCGGTATTGACCGCCTGCTGCTGCGTGCGCCGGGTTTCATCCAGGCCGGGCAGTGCCTCCTGCAGCTCGTGCAGGCGCGCGTCGTCCATGGCGGCGGTTTCCTGGGCCTCTTCCATCTGGGCCTGCAGCCTGGCCAGCATGGCTTCGTCAGGCGCCTCCAGCGCTTTCTGGTCGGAACCCAGGCGCTCGCGCCGGGCGCCGGACTGGCGCTGCTGCTCCTGCAGGCTGCGCTGCTCGGCGGCAAGCACCTGGATCTGCTGCTGCACCAGCGTGACCGCATTGCGCTGCTCGTTGGCCGCCGACTGTGCCAGGCGCAACGCGTCCTCGAGTTCGGGCAATTGCTGCGCATGGTCTTCGACCTGGGCCGCCAGCACCGCGCTGTCCTCCTGGGCCTGGGAGCTGCGCTCCACCAACTGCGCGATCTCGGTCTCGGCGTCCAGGCGGCGGGTATCCCACTGGGCGATCTGGTCCTTCAGGCTGATCAGGCGCTGCTCGACACGCTGGCGCCCTTCCACGACAAAACGGATTTCCGCCTCGAGCTTGCCGACCTCGGTGCTGGCCTCGTACAGCAGACCCTGCGCCTGGTTGACCTGGTCACCTGCCGCGTAATGCGCCTGCCGCACGTTCTCCAGGTCGGCTTCGATGCGGCGCAGGTCGGCGACCCGGCTCTCCATGGCCAGGGCGGCTGCCTCTGCATCGACCTTGACGCGCGCCTGCTCGGCCTGCGCCTCCGCGAGCCGCAGGTACCAGAGCTGGTGCTGGCGCAGCGTCACATCGGCCTGCAGCGACTTGTAGCGCTGGGCGACCTCGGCCTGCTTCTCGAGCCGCTCCAGGTTGGCGCCCAGTTCGCGCAGGATGTCTTCGACACGGGTCAGGTTCTCGCGGGTATCGCTCAGCCGGTTTTCGGTTTCGCGCCGGCGCTCCTTGTACTTCGAGACGCCGGCAGCCTCTTCGAGGAACAGGCGCAGTTCCTCGGGTTTGGATTCGATGATGCGGCTGATCGTCCCCTGCCCGATGATCGCGTAGGCGCGCGGCCCCAGGCCGGTGCCCAGGAATACGTCCTGCACATCGCGCCGGCGCACCGGCTGGTTGTTGATGTAGTAGCTGCTGGTGCCGTCACGGGTCAGCACACGCTTGACGGCGATCTCGGCAAACTGGCCCCACTGGCCGCCGGCCCGGTGGTCGGCGTTCTCGAAGACCAGTTCCACGCTGGCCCGGCTGGCCGGCTTGCGGCTGGTGGTGCCGTTGAAGATCACGTCCTGCATCGATTCGCCGCGCAGTTCGCTGGCGCGGCTTTCTCCCAGCACCCAGCGCACGGCATCCATGATGTTGGATTTTCCGCAGCCGTTCGGGCCCACCACGCCGACCAACTGGCCTGGCAGCATGAAATTGGTCGGCTCGGGAAAGGACTTGAAGCCGGAGAGCTTGATCGAATTGAGTCGCACGGAGAGCTTGGACCGGGTTGGCGGGACGGGCTTGCACGCCGGGTGCCTGGCGGCTCCCGGCGGCGCGCTGCGATGATACCCCGAGCGCCCGGGACAATTGCACGTTTCCCCTCGCAAAGCGCGGGCTGCAGCCCTCCCCCGAGCGGCTGCGTGATAGCATCTTGCGGCATCAGGGAACGCATCGGGGGACGCCTCTCGCAGGCCATCCCGGCATCACCGGGGCCTCTATGAAACGCATGGACGAGATCGACGACCCGCGGCGCCAGTGGCTGATCCGGGCATTGGCGGCAGGTTTTTTCGGGGCCGCGTCGGCCAGCGCCCAGGCGGTCACCTTCGGCGTCTTCGGCAGCCGACCGCGCAAGCTGCCGCCCGGACAATCCATCTACGGACTGTCCGGTCAGGTGACCGTCAACGACCAGCAAGCCACGCTGGACACCCGCATCCGGCCCGGCGACACCGTGCAGACCGGACAGAACAGCGAGATCGTGTTCGTGGTGAACACCCATTCGATGATCCTGCGAGGAGACAGCAAGTTGCTGATCGAGCCGCCCGAGGGCACCTCCGGAAGCGATTCGCTGATCATCGCCGGCTTGCGCATGATCAGCGGCAAGCTGCTGTCGGTGTCGCGCAACTCGCCGATGAAGCTGACATCCTCCACCGCGACGATCGGCATCCGGGGCACCGGGTTCTACATCGAGTCGGAGCCCGACCGCACCTACTTCTGCACCTGTTACGGTGCCACCGACGTGCAGGCCACGGCCGACCCGAGCAGCAGGGAATCGATTGCGGCCAAGCACCATGACCGGCCGGTCTATATCGTCACGGACGGTGGCGCCGGCAACAACATCCGCAACGCGCCCTTCATCAACCACACTGACCAGGAGCTCGCGCTGATCGAGACACTGGTGGGGCGCCGCACGCCGTTCGTGTTCTCGAACGACATCTACACGGGCCCGCGACGCACCTACTGAGGCGCCGGCGTGGCGCGGGTCACGGGGCGGCCAGCCTGCAGCGCCGAGCGCCGTCGAGCCGCTGGGCCGTCCTCATTGTGGCGCGCCGTTCAGGATCCAGTTCAGGAACTTGTCGTACTCGCGCCGGGCCGGGTCGCCCGGCAGGCGGCTGTCATCAAAACCCGCCCGTTGCAAACCGTTGTGGTGGTGGCCTGCCGGCTTGCGCAGCAGCGGGCTGGCCACGATGTCGGTGAAGTTGATCCGTCCGCGCAACTCGGTGTAGAACCAGGCATCATTCGTGGCGTCGTTGGGGTTGCCGGTGCCTGCGCGGTCGTAGCTGCTGTACCAGACGGGGGGCAGCACGATGCCGTCGCCCCCTGCGGCGTGGCAACTCGTGCACTGGCCGGAGCCCGCCAGGGTGTCCTGCAGGCTGGCCTTGATGTCGGAGAAGCGCAGTGCGGCGGGATCGTAGGGCAGGCTGCTGTCAACCACCACGGTCAGCTGTGCGGGGGTGCTCACAGCTGCACCCTTGCTCGCCACCAGGCGCAGCACATAGGTGCCATTGAGCGTGGCCGTGAAAACCGGCTGCATGCTGCCGGTCTGGGTCAGCGTGCCGCCGCCGGGCGGGCCGCTCACCAGGGCCCACTGGTAGGTATCGGCAAACAGGCTCATGGAGGCCGAGATCGGGATGGTGCCAGGGCGCACCACGCGGTCCGGGCCCGGGTCGGCAATCGGCCGGCCGGGCATCTGGTCGCCATCGGCAAAGCCAGCGGCGAAACCGATGCCGCGAAGGTCGCTGACCAGATACCGCCCCATGGTCTGGAAGATGGAGACCGTGCTCCAGAACTTGTCGTAGATCAGCTTGGCCAGCGGCATGTTGCCACGGTCTGCGACGTGCACCTTGGTCCGGTCCTTGTAGCCATCGAAGTTGGCGAAGGTGTCGAAGCTGATGTCGGACTGGTTGCCGGTGCCGCGCAACAGATGGCAGACACGGCACGCGGCCCCCTGCACATTCAGGTACAGCGCGTCCTGGCCGGCCGCCGTCCAGCTAGGTTCGACGTAGGTGTCCACCAGTTCGGAAACGGCATTGGGCAGGTTGTCGCCGCCATACATGGCCTTGAGGTGCGCCGCAGCGGTGCCCTGGTATTCGTTGCGGGTGGCGACCCGCCGGCAGGTGTCCTCGGGGAAGGCGGCCACGGTGCCGGTGGGCAGCGGGAAGGAGCACAACACCATCTTGTTGATTTCCTTCATGGCCGGCTCCTGATCCGCGCGGGTGAATCCGGGGATGGTGGAGTAGTCGAACGCGGCTGGCTCGAACGGATGCAGCCGGCCCTGGACGTCGCCACGGTGCTGCGAGTACGCGTTCATCACCAGGGCAAACAGCTGCTTGCCGGTGACGGGGTCTGGCGGGGTCAGCGGGTCGCCGCGTCCGCCGTGGCAGGAGATGCAGACGGTGGGCATCGCCTTGGCGGGGCGTCCGTCCAGGCTGATCATGTTGATGCGCACACCGCTGGGATCGTAGGTGTAGAACTTGACGAAGCTGCCGTCGGCCGGCCGCCCGCCGGTGCCGGCCAGCGGCCCTGGGCTGAACTCGATCGCGTTGGTACCGAGATGCCAGTCCCGAACACGGTTGACCGCCGCCTCGACATTGAGCGGTGTGTAGCCGCCGTAGCCACCCACCAGGTAGTTCTCGACGATAAAGGCCATGGTGCCGTCAGGACTCCGGTGGGCGGTCATGAGCCGCCCGTAGCCGAGGTCACGCTGATCGCCGATGATGACTTTGACCTCGGTATGCCCGCCGGTGGTGACCCCGATGCTGTTCACATCCTTGAACCCTTGCAGCGTGGCCCGCGCATTGGTCGGGTCGATGGCTTCGTAATAGGCCTGGGCATACTCCACCGCACCCACCTCGAATGCGCCGTCACCGGCCCGTACCACGGGGTTGGGGTACAGCAGAAAACGGTCCAGGCCGGTGGCCAGGGCGGCGGCGCGTGGCGCACCCGGAACCACCACGATGCCATCGCTGGCGCCGGAACCCCCGCCACCACAGGCGGCCAACAACAGGCTGCTGCACAGGGCCACAAGAAACACACGCATGCGCGAAAAGCACGACATCGTCAGGTCCTCAACTAAAACCGAAGCAGGTACACCGCCGACCATTGGCTCGCCTTGTACTTGCGTGGCGAGGTCACGAAGCCCGGCCGCCAATCCGGCGTGGACCGGACCAGGCGCCAGGACAGGTCGAGCGAGTCCTTGGGGCCGAAGCCGAGGTTGTAGCCCAGAGTGAACAGCCCCGTCGTGCCGTCCACACGGTAGCTGAACAGCTGTCGGCTGGCAAATGCGTCGTCCTGGGCGAACTGCTTCGCGATGGTCACGTTCTCCAGGCTGGCGCGCCCGGTGGACACGAAATCGCCGCGCCGGTATTCGCCGCTGAGGTACAGCGTGGAGCGATTGTCGATGGCGTAGTCGAAGTTGCCCCGCATCGAGATGTCGCTGGTGTCGAAAACCGAACTGGAGGCATTGCGCTGGTTGCGCGACACGGCGCCGAAGAACCCGATCCGGTCGGTCAGGGCCTGGCGCACGTTCACGCCGACGGCAAGCCGGTAGCCATCCCGCATCGACGACTCGAAGCCGTCGGCCGTGAGCCTGCCGAACACTCCGACGGTCGGCTCATCGAACTCCGAGGACCGGCGGAACTGGAATTCTCCCTCCAGCCCTGCCGAGACCCGGCTCAGCCCGTTGTATCGGTGGAACTTCTCGCCGCCCACCGTGCCCGTGAGCAGGATCCGGGACTGGTTCGAAAGGCCGAACTCCCAGGTCTTGGCGATGTTGGCACTGTAGAAGTGGTCCCCCAGCCGGTCGGGGCCTGCCTTGGCCCGTGTCACATTGCTGTCGCTGGTGGTGCCTGCGTCGAACTGGATGTTGGCCGGCTCATCGTCCGCCTCGGGTTCCGCCAGGCGCATCTTGGGCAGGCCGCGGGCATCGAAGTCCTTGCTCAGCCGCAGGCGCACGGCATAGGTCGAGTCATTGGAGAAGGAATGGCTCAGCTGGTACTCCATCGACAGCGTCAGCCCGTCGCGCAGCAGGAATTCACTGCCCAGACCCAGTACCAGCGTGTTGCGGGCATTTCCTGACGAACCCAGCGCGAAGCGCGGGCCGCCGGGCTGGTCGGCATAGGCCACGAACGCGTCCCCGTTGCCCTTGAACTCATGGCGCAGTTCGGCGCGTACCCGCGGCACGGCGTATCCGAAACGCATGGCATGGGCTGACTCGGCGCGGATACCAAGAGCCCCTTGTACCGAGGTGTTGGTCTGCCCGAAATAGGTGAGCGCAAAAGCGCCCGCGCCGGTTTCGGTGCCCGCGCGCAATTTGTCGACAGCGAAGTCGATGCGGGCATAGGGCGACACCAGCAGGTCGCGCTCCCGCCATTCGTAGCCGCCCGTGAGCGAGCCGAAGATCTGCTGCCCACCGCGGCTTCCGAGCGCGAAGTCGTTCAGTGGCGCCACGAAGCGGCGGGTGTCGAAGTCGATCGAACCGATTCCCAGCAGCCCGTCGAGATAGGTCTTCTCTGACAGCTGGTAACTGCCATAGGCCGCCAGCGACACGCCCTTGGCACGGCTGACCGACCCGTCCGTGCCGATCAGGATCTTGTCCCGTGCAAACCCCACGCCGACGCCCACGGCCAGCTGCCGGTTGATGCGGCGGTCCACCCCGACACTGATGCCGTTGGAGCTGAACTCCGTGCCGCTGAAGCCGCCGGCCGCATCGCGGGTGCCGAAACTCGCCACGCCTTCGACCCAGTAGCTGGTGTTGCCCGTGGCGTCGGGTGTGGTGTTCAGGCCCAGGCCGGCCCCGATGCCGGCCAGGTCGACTGAGCGCGACTTGATGAGCGAGATGACGCTTTCGGAGAACGGCAGTGAGCGCAGCCCCGTGCCCAGGGCAATCGCGTTCAGGACCTCGCTTTCGCTGGCGGCCCTTCCGGCCTGCTCCAGCGGAGCTGCCAGCGGGCTTCCGCCCTGGGCCATGATCTCGCTGCCGATCGTGCGCGGCATTGCCAGCGCCGCGCCGATGGTGCTCGATGCGCCGAGCGGGACTGCGACCGCGCTGCGCGCAATGATGCCGCCCGGTGGCGGCGTGGTACCCGAGATGCCCATGGCCCCGTAGGCGCCTTGCGGCGTGCCTGTGCCCGGGCCCGTGACAGCCGCTTGCGCCGCAGCGAAACCGCCGGAAGCCAGTCCGGGCAGCGTTCCCGGAGCAGTCGACCGAAGCGCTCCGGTGGATGGGGACACCGTGCCCGCTCCGCGGTGCAAGGCCTCCATGCGGCGCTGGAAGTTGGACACCTGTGCGCGGGCAAAGCGCTGGGAGGTCTCCGCCTGCGCCGCGAGGGTGGCGGTGACGGCGGCGTCCTGCAGGGGATCCGGCCGGCCGGTCACGGTGACCTGCACGGTGCCGCGGGGCGATGTGCCGCCAGCGCCAATGCCGACGAAGCCGAAGCTGTCGGCGCCAAAGAAGTTGTTGGACGGGGTGTAGGTGACGCTGGTGCCGTTGGCAATGGCGGTTCCGTGCTGCGGGGTCGTGACGATCGTGACGCCGGTCGGCGCGAAGCCGCTGAACAGGCAGCTTGCCAGGTTCAGGGTGGTCGCGGTGTTGAGCGGCACCGACAGGGTGCAGGTCGTCGGCGCCGGGATCCCGATGGTGAAGCGCACCACGCGGCTTCCCGGTCCGACGGCATTGGTGGCGCCCAGCGTGGCGTCGAAGACGCCCGGGGTCGCGGGGGTGCCGGTGATCTCGCCGGTCGTGGCGTTCACCGCCAGGCCGGGGGGCAGGCCGGTGGCGCTGTAGGACTGGATCGGCAGGTTGGTGGCGACGATCTGGATCGGCGTGATCGGTACACCGGCGGACACCGTCGCGAAGGTGGGGCTGGAGATCGTCGGGACGGTACTCGGATGGATGGTGATGGCCAGGCTGAATGCGGCGCCGGTGCCGGCCGCGTTGGTGGCCGTCAAGGCGGTTGTCGTGCTGCCGCTGGTGGCCACGGTGCCGCTGATGACGCCGGTCGAGGCATTCAGCGTCAGCCCGGCCGGCAGGGCGCTGCCCGCCGCGACCGCGTAGGACAGGGTCGGTACGTTGCTGGCCACGATCTGGTAGGGGGTGATCGCCGCGCCCGCGCTGCCGGTCAGCGTCGCCGCACTGGTGATGGTGGGCACGGTGCTGGGGTTGACCAGCATGGCCAGCGGCAGGCTGTTGCCGGTGCCGGTCGCATTGGTGGCGCTCAGGGTGACCGTGAAGTTGCCGCTCTGGTTCGGTGTGCCGACGATCTGGCCGGAACTGTTCACCGTCAGGCCTCCCGGCAGACCTGCGCCCGAGTAGCCGGTGATGGGGGCGTTGGTGGTGTTGATCTGGATCGGTGTGATCGGTGTGCCCACCACACCGGCCACTGGCGGGATCGTGGCGGTCACAGCGGGCACGGTGTTCGGCACGATGGTGAACGCCACATTGAACGTGGCGCTGGTGCCACGGGCATTGGTGGCGCTCAGGCCGGTGGTGTAGGCGCCGCTCAGGGTCGGTGTTCCGGTGATGGCTCCGGTGGCCGGGTTGAGCGCCAGCCCGGGAGGCAGCGCGGACGGGCCCACCACCGCATACGACAGGATGGCCGGCTGGCTGGCCGTGATCTGGTAGCCGGCAAAAGGCTGACCGACGCCGGCGGAGACGGTGTTGGCGCCGCTGATCACCGGCACGACATCCGGCTCGATTTGCAGGCTCAGGTTGCCGCTGTTGCCGGTGCCGAAGCTGTTGGTGGCGGTAAGCTGTGACGTGAAGACACCGCTCTGGGTGGGTGTGCCGACGATGCGTCCGCTGCCGTCGACCGTCAGGCCAGGCGGCAAGCCGCTGGAGCCATAGGCACTGATCACGGGATTGGTGGCATTGACCTGGATCGGTGTGATCGCCGTACCCACCCGGCCCACCAGGGACGGGATCGTGGCTGTCACGACCGGAACGGCATTCGGCGCGATCGAGAAGCTCAGCACGAACGGGTTGCTGGCCCCCACCAGGTTGCTGGCCGTGAGGGTGGTCGTGAAGTTGCCGCTGGCCGAGGGGATGCCGGTGATGGCGCCAGTCGTGGTGTTCAAGGTCAGTCCGGGCGGCAGGCTGCTGGGCGACACCACCGCGAAGCTGGTGAGGGGCGCCTGGCTGGCCAGGATCTGGTAGGTGGCAATCGCGGACCCGACAGTGCCCGAAGCCGTGGCAGCGCTGCTGATGGCCGGCACCACGCTCGGGTTGATGCGGATGGTGGTGGTGGCCGTCGTGCCGGTGCCGGAGGCGTTGGTGGCGGTGAGTGCAATCGGGAAGTCGCCGCTGAGGTTCGGCGTGCCGACCAGTTGGCCTGCGCCGTTGACCGACAGCCCGCCCGGCAGGCCGTTGCCACCGAAGCCGATGATCGGCGGGTTGGTGGCCGAGATCTGCACCGGCGTGATGGGTGTACCCACCACGCCGGTGGCCGTTGGCGACACGGCCAGTGGCGCGGTGACGGTGGGCAGCGTGGTGGGGGTGATGTTGAAATTCAGCACGAAGCCCGTGCTGGTGCCGAACGCGTTGGTGGCGGTCAGCGTGGTGCTGCTGGCACCGCTGGCCGTGGGAGTGCCGGTGATCGCGCCGGTGCTGGTGTTGAGGGTCAGCCCGGCCGGCAGCACACTGGGCGCCAGCACCGCATACCCGGTGATCGGCAGGTTGCTGGCCGTGATCTGGTAGCCGCCGAAGGCCTGGTTCTGGTTTGTCGTGACACTGCTGGCGCTGCTGATCACCGGGACCGCGTTCGGGTTGATGCGGATCGTGACCGAGGCGGAGCTGCCCGTTCCCCGCGCATTCGCCGCCGACACCACCACCGGAAAATCACCGCTCAGCGTGGGGGTGCCGGTGATGGCGCCGGTGTTGGCGTCGAGGTTCAGGCCGGGCGGCAGGCCGGTGGCTGCGTAACTGCCTGCGGTGATGGGCAGGTTGGTTGCGTTGATCTGGATCGTCCCGATGGGCGTGCCCACCGTGCCGGTCACGGTCGGTGCTGCTGCCAGGGTGGGCGTGGTGGTGACGGTGGGTACCGCACTCGGATCGATGCGGATCGTTACCGAGGCCGCACTGCCCTGCCCCCGCGCGTTCGACGCGCGCAGGGTTAACGTGAAATCACCACTGAGGTCAGGGGTGCCGGTGATCAGGCCGGTACTGGTATCGAGCGAGAGGCCCGATGGCAGGCCGGAGGCCACATAACTGCCAGGGTTGATAGGGGGGTTGGTGGCGTTGATCTGGATCGGCGTGATCGGTGTGCCGACCGTTCCCGTGAGGCTGGGTGCGGCGGCCAGCGCCGGTGTGGAGCTCACCAGCGGGACGGCATCGGGTTCGATCCGCACCAGCACCGGCGTGGCGGAGCCGGTGCCGGAGGAGTTGGTCGCCTGCAGGGTCAGCGAAAAGTCACCGCTGCTGGTGGGCGTGCCACTGATCAGGCCGCCCGCATTCACCGTGAGGCCGGTGGCCGAGAGCCCGTTCACGGCATAACCGGTGATCGGCGGCCGGTTGGCGAGGATCTGGTAGGTCTGGGACAGGGCGCTGCCCACGGTGCCCAGCACCACGGGTGACACCGGAAGTGCGGGAGATGCGGTGATCACGCTCGGCGGCCCCGCAGAGCTCACCGTGATCGTGAAGTCACCCTGGCTGACCGCCCCCGCAGACGTGGTGGCACCAAAGGTGATGCCGCTGAAGCTGCCACTGGTGGTCGGTATGCCGGTCAACTGGCCGTTGCTGGTGTTGAATCTCAAGCCAGGCGGCACACTGCTCATCGTGAAGCTGCCTGCCGTGACGGGTGTGGGGAAGGCGGTGACGGTGTAGGTCGCCATGGCCGTGTCCTGGGCCAGCGTGGGCGGGTTGCTGCTGGTGATGCCAGCCACGGTGATCGTGATGTCCTTGGTGACCTGGCCATCGCCGCCGTGGGTCGCGCCGCTGCTCGTGGCCCGCAGGCGCACGGTCGAAGTGCCGGTGCCGGTGGGAGTGCCGACAATCTGGCCAGAGGTGGCGTTGATGCTCAGTCCGGCAGGCAGGGGAAAAGCGGGATCGACAGAGAAACTGCCCGCCACGCAGCTGTTGCAGACAGCGGTGTACAGCGGGTTCACTGCCTGGGTATAGGTAGTCCCTTTGAATGCCGTGGCAGTCAGCGTGGTGTTGGTGATGCCCAGCACCGTGACCCGGAAGGTCTGCGACACGGAGCCGCTGGGGTTGGCCACGTTCACGGTGAAGCTGTCGCTGCCTGCAAATGTGGCAACCGACCGGTAGCTGATGTTGTAGCGCACGGTCGGAGCGTCCGACACCGTGGCCGCTACCGCAACCTGGGAGGCAGACACAGCAGCCGCATTGCTGGAGTTCACGCCGCTGACGGTCAGGCCGCTGTCAGACGCCACACCGCTGCTGTTGTTGTCCCCGGCGGTTCCACCACCGGCAACGATCCGGGAGAAGATGTCTTTCACGGCGGTCACACCGGGGCGCACCGAAATCGCCAGGTTGCTGTCGACCGCTGGCGAAGGGGTGACGAACGCGGGCGCCTTGTACTGGCCGATGTACATCGCCAGCGCAAAATACTGGTCTCGTCGGGCGTCTGTCAGTGCGGTCCCGGTGCTGCCAAGATATAGCGACATGATGCCGCCGGTGGCGAATGAGGTCTCTATCATGGCCGCATTGTTGGCGGCTTCGGGATGGCGGGAGCCAGCCCCTACCCCCTGCGTCCGATCGACGGGTGCCACCGGAGAGTTGGCGACCGACGCTGCCGTGAAGTGGCAGCTTTGGCACGACCCATGGGTGAAGCCAAGGAGGTTGGCAGTGTTGTAGTGGGTGCGCCCGGTGGCCACCTGGGTTTGCGCGTGCGCCCCCGAAACCACGCCCAGGGCCAGCAGGAGCAGCGCAAACACCGCCAGGGCCTTGCGGGATACCGCCCAGGAAAAATTCCAGCCGGCGCCGGACACCGGTACCCTCGAGGATGCATCAGATTTGCGCTGGCTCATCGATCGCCGACACTTTCGCGGTGGGGCCGCCTGCGGTCGGATCAATCAACCGAGGAAACAGACAGCCAGCGCGGCCCGGGCCCTTGACCTGGCACACGAGGACGCGGGACGAGTTTAACGACAAAGCAAGTGGTGGTAACTGTTACGGGCAGCCTGCTGCCCGCACCGTGACTGCAGCGTTGCGGGGAATCCACAGTTGGCCATTCCCACAAGGCCACACAGGTGGCCGCAGGACCCGCTACATTCGGGTGCAATACCGTCAACCCGCCCCATGCCCACCGCCCTGCAACTCGCCGAAGGCCACCCCGAACTCACTTCGGCGGTACTGGCCTGCCGCAAACTGCTCCACCGCCGTGCGGTGGTGGCGGCAGCGGCCAGTGCCGTGCCCCTGCCCGGGCTGGACTGGGCGGTCGATGCAGCCCTGCTGGCGCGCCTGATACCCGCCATGAATGCCCGCTTCGGCCTGGCGCCCGACCAGATCGACCTGCTGCCGCCGGCCCAGCGCAACCAGGTGCAAAAGGCCATCGGCCTGGTCGGCACGGCGCTGGTTGGAAAATTCATCAGCAAGGAGCTTGTCCTGCGCATGGTGCAGACCATGGCGGTGCGCATGGGGGCCAAGCAGGCGGCACGTTTCGTCCCGCTTGCCGGTCAGGCGGTGTCTGCCCTGATGGGGTATTCGGTGATCCGTTACCTGGGGGAAGAACACCTCAAGGATTGTGTTCGCGTCGCCCTGGCCGCGCACCTGCGCCTGCCGGCGCCTGCCAGGGACTGGCCGGCATCTCAGTAGCGCCAGTTCACGTTGAAGTGGACTTTCTCCCGCGGCGTGCCCGCCGGCAGGCTGGACAAGCCGCTGAGCACATGCGCAAAGTCGAGCGATGCGGACAATGACGTGCCCTGGTTCCAGCGCACGCCGACGCCGAAACTGCTGGCCGATGCGATCGGCAGCAGCACATTGTCGTGGTTGCGCACCTGCCCGCGGTCGTAGAAGGCCAGCAGGCGGGTGTTCTGCGCAACGGCAGGGGTCCAGACCTCGACACTGGCCTGGTAGCCCGTATCGCCCGCCAGCACCCGTTCGTTCAGGCCCCGCACCGACTGCGCGCCGCCCACGCCGAATTGCTCGCCTGGCACCAGCGGCGCGCCGCTGAACTGGGTCTTGAGGCGCCCACTGAGCAGCCATCCGTCGCCCAGCACCACCGTTGCATCGCCGCCGAATCGGGCCACGCTCCAGCCGGTCCGCGCGCCGGCCCGATTGGCGGCATAACTCGCCGCGTCGTTGCCGCCACCCATCGGAAGGTTGTGCACGAAGTCGACGTTGTAGCCCCACAAGCCCCAGCCCTGCTCCATGCGCCCGGTGTAGGACACGGTCACCGGCCGGGTACGGTAGTTCGGAACCAACGCCGCGCCACCGATGGTCGTGATGTCCTCGTTGATGAAGTGCTTGTCGTCCAGAGCCACGGACAGGTAGGCGCGGTAATCGCGCTCCGGCGCGAAATAGTGGGTGTACTGCACACCGAAGAAGGCACCGCGACCGGTGACGTTGAGCAGATTGGCCACCGTGCCGGAATCCACGCTGGAGCGCGTGTAGTAGGCAGACGCGATGCCGCCCGAGGCATACACGGGCATGCGGTAGTAGCCGCCATACTGGTGCACCTTGCCCGGGTCACTCGGGGACGTGGTGTAGGTCAGCGTGGCCTGGTGGTCCCGGTCGAACAGGTTGGCGTGCGAGACGCCCGCGGTCACCCTGCCATAACCGGTGGCCAGGTTGCCGATGTTGCTGGCGGACAGGAAGGCGCTCACCGTGCGCGAGTCCGCGACATCGATGGTGGCATCGATGGTGTCGGAAATCGTTCCCTGCTTGAATGTCACATTGGCCCGCTTGCTCGGGTTCTCGTTGGCGACGGCCAGATCCCGCGCGAGCTGCTGCGTATTCGGAGAAACGCCTGCGACCAGTTGCGGCACGCTGGCCAGGATGTTCTCGTTGGCGAAGAACTGGTTGCCCTTGACCTCGATGGTGCCCAGCGTGAAGCGGAACATCTCGAGCTTGATGACGCCACCGATGTCCTGCGGCGGCAACACCACCCGGTAGAAGCCGAATCCACGCTCACGCAGCAGGGCCTCCAGCGCCAGGGCAGCCTGCTGCAGGCGTTCGATGCCCGTGTGCTCGCCCGCAAACGGAGCCAGCGTGCGCTCGGTGAGGTCGGCCGGCAGCGGGTTGTCACCGAGCACCGAAAAGCCGGTCACGGTGAAACGCGCTTCATCGTCGGCCGCCGCAGCGGTGCCGGCAGGGGCCTGTGCCTGCGCCGCAAGCCCCGCGCCTGCAAGCAGCAGGGCCAGGACCGGTGTGCGGTAGTAGTGCTTGCGAATCTGCATGGTGGGTCAGTCCTTTAGCGGCACACGGCGGCCTTGACACGGAACGCTCCCGCCAGGTCCAGCAGGCGGGCCGTGCTGGGGTTGAACCGGTCGGGCCGGGGAATGAAGTCGAACTCCAGGAAATTCGGCGTGACGAGCGAGCGCAGCAGCCGGGTGCCATCGGAGTTCAGGAAACCGGTTTCGCCACGCGCGATGTCGATCGTGCGGTCGCTGGTCGTGATGGACAGGTGCCCATCGCGCGCGAACACGAAAAGGCCTGCATCGCTTTCGTTGACTTCCTGGGCGCTGAACAGGTCCTGCGCATTCGCCGGTACGCTGTCGGGCCGGGGCGTGGGCAGGTCCAGCAGCGCGGGCGGAGGCACAGGCAGCAGACGGGGCATGCCGTTCGCGCTGTCCTGCACGACAAACACGCCCACCGGCACCGCGAATTCATTCGGGCCACCCGGGTTCAGGACGCCCTCGCCCTCCCAGGTGGTGACCAGCGTGCACTCCGGCGCACCACCGGCTTGCGCGCAGCTTTCCGGTTCGCTGACGATATCCACCCCGGTGCCCCGGATGCCGACGGTCGCCGTGGGGGTGTTCATGCGCACCGCCTGCGGCCGGGCCTTGCCCACCAGCCCGGTCAGCACCCGCATGCCGCCGCGCAGCAGGCCGAACACCACCGAGCCCTCGGCGGGGTTGTCGCTGGCATAGACGAAGTTCTCGACCTTGAACTGGGAGCGCGGCTGCACGGTCACCTTCGTGTTGTCGCGAAACACAAGCACTGCGTGCCCGTTGCTGGCTGTCTCCAGCACGTCGCCTGCATACATCGGGCCGCCAGTGGCCACCACGCGCCGATCCCCGGCGGCATTCACTGCCGACACCGGCCCCTGCATCGCGGTCACGCGGGCGCTGGCGGCCACATTCGACACCTCGGAGGGCTGGGAGATCCGGGATGCATCGCTGGCGCAGTCGGTTCGGCAGATGCGCGCGTCGAAGTCGGTGCCCCGGATCCCCACGGTGGCCGTGGTCGTGGTCAGCTTCGCGGCAGAGGGAGAGCCCTTGGCGATCAGGCCTGTCACCATGCGCACGCCCCCCCGCAGCAGGCTGGTGACGAGGCTGTCTGGCTTGTCCTGCTGGCGGAACACATAGTCCTCGAACTTGACGGCCGTGTTGGGGCGCAGCGTCATGCGGGTGCCGTCGGTCAGCTTGACGACGGCGAAGCTGTTGGAGCCGAGCGTGACCGTATCGCCGGCCTCGATGGGAACCCCCTGGCTCAGCACGCGCGGGCCCTTGCCGCTGGCCGTGGCAGCGCCGACCCCCTTGGCAAACTCCACCTCCCCGGCCGGTGCGGCATGCAGCACCGGCGGCAGGATCAGGGCAGTCAGCAACAGGACGTGTGAAGTGGTCGTGTTCATGGTGCGTTCCCGGTGCGTTTACTGGCAGGTCTCGCCGGCGTCGACTGCGATTTCAGGCTCTTCCTTCTTCTCCGCCTGGAGCGGAGTTGTCACCTCGACGAAGACGGGAACCGGGTTCATCGCGAGGATCTGGTCCAGCTCCTGCGTTGCCGGGGCCGCGTCCAGACCGGTGAACTCGAACCCGGACACCGGGAAGTAGCCAGTCGTCAGCCCCGAAACCGTGATGGGTGTCGACTGGGTCGGCACCAGCATCCGCGCAAACGAGCGGCCATTGACAAGCGTGAGGGTCGGCGATGTGACGGTGATGCTGTTGTCGGCGGACAGTTGCGCGAACGCGCCGGGCGCACCGCCCAGCAAGGCAACCGCCGTTGCCGATTCCAGGATTGCATCACCGCTCAGCACGATGTTGCTGGCCACGGCGGCATTCGCGGCACCGATCTGGATGCCGCCTTGCGGCGCCATCACCGCCAGGTTGGTGGCGGTGACGCTGCGCAGCAGCACGGTGCCGTTGGCCAGGGTCTCGCCCGCATGGCCGCTACCACTTGCCAGTTGCAGGTCGACATTGCCGGTGCCGGCATGGATGGCCGTTCCGTCGGCCATGCTGATCGAAGCCATTCCCGCTTCACGGTGGATTGCCACCACCCCATGGGCGACCGTCTCGTTGGCGACCACGGTCAGGTTACCGTTGTCGGTGGTGATGCTTGAATTCAGCACGATGCTGCGGCCTGCCTGCAGCGTGAGGTCGCCGCCATTGCCGCCCGGGTTGTTCGTGACGATGTCCGAGCCAGCCCGCAGCGTGATGTCGTTGTGCGCCTGCAGCACCACGGAGGTACCGGTATTGGTGATGGCGGTGATCTGCGCTGGCGTGATGACAGAGTCGCCCGACGGATTGATCGCGAAGGTCTGCAACCCCAGGGCACCGCTGGGCCCCGCGCCACCGCCCGCGCCCCCGGCATACAGATGGATGCGCCCGTTGTCCGTCAGCCCGTTGCTGTTGGCGTTCGACGCGCGAACCAGCAGGCTGCCGCCGCTGAACACTTCGGACACCACATTGCCATATCCGTCGCCGGCAGTCTGGCCGACCAGGCTGTTGGCGCCCGACACCACACCGCTGATGCCGCTGGCCGCCAGCCCGACGGACACGGCGCCAGCTCCGGCCGCATAGCCTGGGCTGGGCACATAGTAGGCGCCCGTGCTCAGGATGAAGACACCCCCTGAACCTATCGAGTCGCCGGGATTCGCGCCCACGAGGCTGTTGACGGCGCTGACTGCGCCGGTTGGCGGGGCTGCAGGGTTGATCCAGGTCACGGCGCCCCGGCTGCCCGACCAGGCATTGCTGCGCAGCACTTCGTAAGCGTTGCCGGACGTGAATCCGTTGCCGCCCACCTGATCGCCGGCCGCGCTACCCACCAGGCTGTTGGCGGCGCTCACCACGCCGGTCAAGGGTGCGGCCGTATTGATCCAGGTGACCGCTCCCATGTTGCCGTTCCAGGTGGTCGTGCGTGTGGCTGCATGGCCCACATCGAGGGATTCGACAACGTTCGTTCCAACCCGATCACTCGCATTGCCACCCACCAGGCTGTTGGCGTTGGACACCACCCCGGTGACGCCGGTCGCCAGGCTGCCCCAGGTGATGGCCCCGGCATCCACGATGGTGCCGTTGTCCCAGTTGGGGCTGCGGATGCCGACCAGGCTCCCGATCACGCTGCGCCCGGAACTGCCCACCGCATCACCGGCGCTGGCACCGACCAGGCTGTTGGTCGCGTCCACGACACCAACCGTGCCGGTGTTGTTGTCGAACCAGGTCACGGCGCCCCGGCCCGCATTCCAGGCGGTGCTGGTCACCACCGACTTGCCGTTGAACAGGTTCTGCACGCTGTTGCCGACCTGGTCGCCGGCATTGCCTCCGACCAGGCTGTTGCTCGCACCCACCGCGCCGGTCATTGGCGCTGCGCTGGTGTTGACCAGGGTCACGGCACCGGCGTTGCTGTTCCAGTTCGGGTTGGCGAGGTAATAGCGGTCCGTGCCGGCGAACTGCAGGGAGGTGTTGCCGACACGGTCGTTGGCATGGGTGCCCACCAGGCTGTTGGCCGATGAAATGACGCCGGTGACAGGCGCGTCGGCGAAGGTGATGGCGCCCGCCTTGGTGGCCCCGCCGTTGCTCCAGTTCGGGTTGCGGATCGCGATCTGGCCGCCCACATTCTGGTAGCTGTTGCCGCCCACCCGATCGCCGGTCGTGGTGGTGCCCGCTGTCGAACCCACCAGGCTATTCGACGCACTGACCACCCCGAAGGTGCCCACCGTGTTGTCGTACCAGGTCACCGCGCCCCTGTTGCCATTCCATCCCGGACTGAACACCAGCGAATGGCCGGTGGACAGGTCACTGAAGCCGCTGCCTCCGACCTGATCGCCCACTGTGCCGCCGATCAGGCTGTTGGCGCTGCTGATCGCGCCCACGACCGGGGCTGCAGGATCGATCCAGGTGACGGCCCCGGAATTGCTGTTCCAGTCGGGGGTTCGCAACACATAGTTGCCGGTCGAGAAAAGTTCCTGGATGGAATTGTTGCCCACGCGGTCGTTGGCCACACTGCCCACCAGGCTGTTGGTCGGGTCGACCGCGCCGGCCAGACCCGCGGCGGCATCGACCCAGGTGACGGCGCCGGCGCCGACGACGCTGCCGCCGTTGTTCCAGTTCGGGCTGCGGATGGCCACCGAACTGCCCAGGAACTGGTAGTTGCCAAACCCGCCGACCTGATCCCCGGGGGTGGATCCGACCAGGCTGTTGGCGGCACCCACGACGCCGGTGGTCCCCGCGGCATGGTCAAACCAGGTGACGGCGCCCCGGGAACTGCCCCAATTGGGGCTGAACACCATGGTTTTCCCATTGCCGGTATTGACCATTGCGCCGGAGCCGATCTGGTCTCCGGCCGCTGCGCCGACCAGGCTGTTGCTGCTGCTGACCGTGCCCACGACCGGCGCGGCCCTGTCCACCCGGGTGATGGCGCCTGCCACGCTGTTCCAGTTCGGTGAATGCAGCAGATAACGGATGCCGTCGATGTAACGCAGGCCATTGCTGCCGACCCGGTCGTTGCTCGACGAACCCACCAGGCTGTTGGCTGCGCTGACCGCGCCGAAGATGCCGACGGCACCGTCGACCCAGGTGACCGCACCGGCGCGGAGCGCCGACGCTGTGTTACCCCAATCGGGGCTGAGGACGGCAAGCCGGCCGCCGCCCAGATCGTCCAGATTGCCGCTTCCCACGCTGTCTCCCGGGGTGGATCCAACCAGGCTGTTGGCGGCGCCCACCACTCCGATGCTGCCAGCGGCGTCGTCCATCCAGGACACGGCGCCCATGCTGCCATTCCAGCCCGGGCTGAAGATCGCGGTCTTGCCATAACCGGCGGCATAGGTGCCGCTGCTGCCGACAAAATCGCCCGGTGTGCCACCCACCAGGCTGTTGGCGCTGCTGACGGCCCCCACGACCGGGCTGGCGCTGTCGATCCAGGTGACCGCGCCGCTGTTGCTGTTCCAGCCCGGATGCGTGGCGATGTAGCGGATGCCATCGATAGAGGCGAGCGACCCCCCTCCGATGCTGTCGTTGTCGTGGCTGCCCACCAGACTGTTGGCCGCCCCCACCACACCGACCAGCGGTGCCAGCGGATCCACCCAGGTCATGGCACCGGCATTGGTCAGGCTGCCACCCGCCGTCCAGTTGAAGCTCTTGATGACCACCTTGGTGTTCAGGTTGTCCCAGTACCCGCTGCCGACCCGGTCACCGGCATGGCTGCCTGTCAGGCTGTTGGCCGGGCTGACCACCCCCGTGGTGCCGGCCACCGTGTCATACCAGGTGACCGCGCCCATGCCGCCGTTCCATTCAGGGCTGAACACGGCATGGGTGTTGTTGTAGACATCGTAGATGTCGCCGCTTCCGATACGGTCGTTGGGCAGTGCGCCCACCAGGCTGTTGGCGGAGGTGATCGGCCCCACCAGCGGGGATGCCGTGTTGACCAGGGTCACCGCGCCGGCCGCGCTGTTCCAGTCGGCGGTGGCAACATACCAGCGCGTCCCGGAGAACTGGTTGATGCCGCTCTCGCCAACCCGGTCGCCCGCCGAGCTGCCCACCAGGCTGTTGGCTGCCGACACCACGCCCGTCATGCCGGCGGCGGAGTCGTACCAGGTGATCGCCCCCTGGGCGCCGCTCCAGTTGGGGCTGAGCACGCCCAGCTTGCCGCTGTTGAGGGTGCGGATGCCGCTGCTGCCGATCTGGTCGCCGGCCGACGCCCCGACCAGGCTGTTCGCCGACGACACCGCACCCGACGCGCCGGTGCTCAGGTTGAACGGGGTGAGGGCGCCAGCGCTGCCGCCCCAGGAAGGGCTGCGGATCAGCCGGTCGCCATTGCCCAGCGTGATGGTCGAACCGAACACGTTGGTCATGAAGTTGCCGCTGCTGCCGACCTGGTCGCCGGCCGCACTGCCACGCAGGGCCGAGATCAGGCTGCCGGTGCTGCCGCTGAACAGGTAGACCGCCCCCGAATCGGTGCCCGCGAAGTCGTCCTGCGGGTTGAAGACCAGGATGGTGCCCTGGCTGTTCAGTACCTGCAGCGAGGAGCCGAAGAACTCGCTGCCACCCGGGTTCGGGTCGAGCAGTTCCACACTGACGCCGGGTATCGTGGTGGCGGCTTCGATCACGATGTTCTTGGGGTCGAGCAGGAAGGTGCCGGCCTTGCCCGCCGGCGCGCCGGCATTGGGCGACGCGGTGAAGTGGGTGGCCTGCTTGCCCGAGGCTTCGATGAAGCCGCCGTCGCCGCCGCTGGCGCCGCCGCGGGCCGACAGCGCGCCGCCCACCCGGCTGGTGCCATCGGCCCAGACCACGATCTGGCCACCCTTGCCGTCCTGGCGGGCGCTGGCCTGCAGGGAGGTGTCGGCAGTGGTCGTGGCGCTGTGGGCGTTGGCAACGCGCGCGTCCTGCCCGGAGCGCCCGCCGCCCACCAGCACGCTGCCGCCGCCGGCATCGCCATCGGCCCGCACCGTGGCGGCGGCCAGCACGACGTCGCGTCCGGTCAGAACCACATGCCCACCCCGTCCTGTGCCACCATCTGCGTCGATGGTCGCCGAGCTGTACAGATGGCCGGCACTGGCGGCCGAGGTGCCGGCACCGACATGGACCGTGCCACCCAGCCGCGTGCCCGAGGCGATGATGCTGGCGGCGGCGGTCTGGATGACGCGTGTGTCCAGATCCATGCGCACGGACCCCCCGGTCCCGGCCGTGCCGCGCGCCGTCACGCTGCCGTCCTGGATCAGCTTCCTGCCGCTCACCACCACGCTGCCGCCGTGCGGGCCGTCCACGGACACGGTGCTGCCACGCTCCAGCGCGACAAAACCCGTGTCGGCCCGCAGGCTGATGGTGCCGCCCTGGGCGGAGGTGTCCGCCGGGCCGGTCGCTTCGGCGCTGACCCGGGCTTTCGCATCCACGACCAGGTTGCCGGACTGGGCCCGGATCTGCACGCTGCCCCCCTGGGTCGCCCCGTCGGCGCGGGCCGTGCTGCCGGCCCCCAGCGTCAGCTGCCCGGAGCTGCTCAGGACCAGACGCCCGCCCTCTCGGGCGACCGATTGGGCCTGCACCGCGCCGGAGTGGGTCAAGGTGCCGGCGAACACGCCGACCGCCCCAGCCGACAGGCTGCCCAGGTTGAGCACCTGGTTGTCGCGGTTCTGGATCGCGAACTTGATGTCGTTCAGGTTGCGGCCGGTGATCTCGACCATCTCGCCGGCGGCCAGCACGATGTTGCCGCCATCGCTGGTGATGACGGCCTTTCCGTCCACGCCGATGTTCGGTGCCACCAGGTAGACATCTCCTGCGGCCGACTGGATGGCCCCTTGCACCTGGATGTCACCCGCCGCCCCCTGGCGCTGGAAGCGCAGCCGCTGCGCCTTGAAGTCGGCATCGCCGAGCGCCAGGGTGGACGCCACGAAGCCCTGCGTGTCGATCGTGCTGCCGGCGCCGAACACGATGCCGTTGGGGTTGATCAGGAATACCCGCCCGTTGGAGCCCAGGTGGCCATCGAGCGTAGACTTCAACCCGGGATTCTGGGCCTGCACCCGGTTGAGGACGGCACTGGCGGAATTCTGCTGCTGAAAAAAGGTGGTCTCGCCGGGGCGGATCGAAAAGCTCTGCCAGTTGATGATCGCCCCGGGCGTATTGACCACTGTCAGGGTGTTGCCGTGCGTGTGAAAGCTGGCCTGGCCGTTCGCGACCTGCGGCCCGGTCGGATTGGCCAACACCCCCTGTGCGCCCATCGCGTAGATCGACGTCAGGGCAACTGCCAGTGCATGGGGCCTGAAACCTTGAAGAACCTGCATGACGGACTCCTGACATGAACCCACAGCAATCCTGGGGAACAACCGATTGATTCACACACATCGCCGTTAGTCTACCCTCCCGGTGGGGGTGTCCTGCAGTTCAGTGCTGGTGGAAACCCGCATAATCGCGGCCCATGAATCCCCTGCTCGCTCGCCTGCAACCCTACCCGTTCGAACGTCTGCGCCAGTTGTTTGCGGGGGTGCAGCCCGATGCAGCCTACCGGCCGATCAGCCTGGGCATCGGCGAGCCGAAACACCCCACGCCAGCCTTCATCGGGGCGGCGTTCAGCCAGGCGGTCTCCAGCGTGCCCAGCGGCCTGGCAGCCTACCCGGCCACCGCCGGAGAGTCGTCGCTGCGAGAGGCCTGCTGCCGCTGGCTTGAGCGGCGCTACCGCCTGACCCTCGACCCCGCGACGCAGGTGCTGCCGGTCAACGGGTCGCGCGAGGCGCTGTTTGCAATCGCCCAGACCGTGGTCGACCCCCGGCATGCGGCCGGTGGCGGAGCCACGGACACCGGGCCGGTCGTGGTCTGTCCCAACCCGTTCTATCAGATCTACGAGGGTGCCGCCCTGCTGTCCGGAGCCGAGCCGCATTTTGTGGCAGCCGACCCGGCCCGCAACTTTGCGCAGGACTGGGACAGCGTCCCGGAGGCGGTATGGGCGCGTACCCAACTGCTCTATGTCTGCTCGCCCGGCAACCCGACCGGGGCCGTGATGCCGCTGGGCGAATGGGAGAAACTGTTCGCGCTCAGTGACCGCCATGGCTTCGTGATCGCGTCTGACGAGTGCTACAGCGAGATCTATTTCCGCGACGAGCCGCCGCTGGGCGGTCTGGAAGCGGCAATGGCACTGGGCCGGCCGGATTTCCGCAACCTGATCGCGCTCACCAGTCTGTCCAAGCGCAGCAATGTGCCGGGCATGCGCAGCGGCTTCGTGGCGGGTGACGCCGCACTCATCCGGCAGTTCCTGCTCTACCGCACCTACCACGGCAGTGCGATGAGCCCGGTGGTGCAGTCGGCCAGCATCGCGGCCTGGAACGACGAGGACCATGTCGTGGCCAACCGCGCCCAGTACCGCGAGAAGTTTGCCCGCATCACGCCGCTGCTCTCCGAGGTGATGGACGTCGCCCTGCCCGATGCCGGCTTCTACCTGTGGGCCGATGTTGCGGGCAGCGACACCGCATTCGCCCGGGAGCTCTACGCTCTCTACAATGTGACGGTTCTCCCCGGCAGCTTCCTGGCACGGGTGGTCCGGGGCCACAACCCGGGCGAGCGGCGCATCCGGATGGCGCTGGTCGCCGAAAGCGCCGAATGCGAGGAAGCCGCCCGGCGCATCGTCCGCTTCGTCCGATCCAGATCCTGAACCAGTCTCTTGACACTCCAGACCACCAACACTCCTCAAGCCCCCATGACCCAGCAACTCCAGACCATCATCGACGCCGCGTGGGACAACCGCGCCGGCATTTCCCCGAAATCCGCGCCGCAGGAGGTGAAGGACGCGGTCGAGCACGTGATCGCCGACCTCAACGCCGGCCGTGTGCGGGTGGCCACGCGAGCAGGTGTGGGCCAGTGGACGACCCACCAGTGGGTCAAGAAAGCGGTGCTGCTGAGTTTCCGCCTCAAGGACAATGCGGTCGTCCGCGCAGGCGACCTGGGCTTCTTCGACAAGGTGCAGACCAAGTTCGCCCATCTCGACGAGGATGCGATGCGCGCCACCGGCGTGCGGGTGGTGCCGCCCGCGGTGGCGCGACGCGGCAGCTTCATCGGCAGGGGCGTGATCCTGATGCCGTCCTACGTGAACATCGGCGCCTATGTGGACGAAGGCACCATGGTCGATACCTGGGCCACTGTCGGCTCCTGCGCGCAGATCGGCAAGAACGTGCACCTCAGCGGTGGCGTGGGCATCGGCGGCGTGCTCGAGCCAATGCAGGCCGGGCCCACCATCATCGAGGACAACTGCTTCATCGGCGCCCGCTCGGAAGTGGTCGAGGGCGTGGTGGTCGAGGAAAACTCCGTCATCTCGATGGGCGTCTACATCGGCCAGAGCACCAAGATCTACGACCGCGCCACCGGCACGGTCAGTTATGGCCGCATTCCCGCCGGCTCGGTGGTGGTGTCGGGCAACCTTCCAAGCGCCGACGGCAAGTACAGCCTGTACTGCGCGGTGATCGTCAAGCGGGTCGACGCGCAGACGCGCGCCAAGACCAGCCTGAACGAACTGCTGCGCGACTGATCTCCCTCTCCACCACCAGCAGCAGCACCTGCACCAGCGAGGCATTCCATGGCGACCACCACCCCACCGGGCACGATGGAGCGCATCCTGCGCCTGATGAGCGACAAGAAGGCCTCCGACGTCTACCTGTCGGCGCATTCTCCGGCGCTGATCAAGATCAACGGCCTGTGCATTCCGATCAACAACCAGGTCCTGCCGCCGGACGCCCCGCGCAATCTGCTGGCCGAGGTGATCCCGGCAGACCGGATGGCGGAACTCGAGCGCATCGGTGAACTCAACATGGGTTTCCCGATCCCCGGGGTGGGCCGTTTCCGGGTCAGCGCGATGCGCCAGAGGGGCTCGATCGCCGCCGTGATCCGCTACATCGCGGTCGAGGTCCCCGCGCTGGGCAATCTGGGCCTGCCGGCCGTGCTGGGTGAACTCATCATGCAAAAGCGCGGTCTGCTGCTGATGGTGGGCGCCACCGGCTCGGGCAAGAGCACCACGCTGGCTTCGATGATCGATTCCCGCAACGAGGTGCTGGCCGGGCACATCCTCACCATCGAGGATCCGATCGAGTTCCTGTTCAAGAACAAGCGTGCCGTGATCAACCAGCGCGAGATCGGCACCGACACCGAGTCGCTCGAGACCGCGCTGAAGAACGCATTGCGCCAGGCGCCCGACGTCATCCTGATCGGCGAGATCCGCGACCGCGAGACCATGTCCGCGGCGCTCGCCTATGCCCAGTCGGGCCACCTGTGCCTGGCCACCATGCACGCCAACAACAGCTACCAGGCGCTCAACCGGATCCTGAGCTTCTACCCGGTCGAGGTGCGTCAGACGATGCTGGGGGACCTGGCCGCAGCGCTCAAGGCGGTGATCTCGCAGCGCCTGTTGCGCACGGTCAACGGCGCCCGCACGCCGTCGGTCGAGATCCTGCTCAACACCAAGCTGATCTCCGAACTGATCGAGAAGGGGGACTTCTCCGGGATCAAGGAGGCCATGGAACAGGCCATGGCCGAGGGTTCGCAGAGTTTCGAGGCCGACATCGCCCGCCTCATCATGGAGGGCACGGTAGACCGCAAGGAAGGGCTGGCCAATGCAGACTCGCCGACCAACCTGATGTGGCGCATGCAGAATGATTTTTCCAAGGCCGTGGCACAGCAGCCCCAGGACGATCCGGATGACGAGCCCTCCTTCACCGAGATCACGCTGGACGTGAAGCACTGATGTCGCGCACGCTGCATCTGGTCGAGCAACTGATCGCCCAGTCCTCGGTCACCCCTGCTGACGCAGGCTGCCAGGACATCATTGCCCGGCGGCTGGCGCCGCTGGGTTTTGCCTGCGAAACCCTCGCCTTCGGCCCGTCCGAGTGGCGGGTCAGCAATCTGTGGGCCAAGCGCAGCGGGCAGGCGCCGGCGGCCGGGCGCAGCAGACTGGTGGTGTTCGCCGGCCACACCGATGTGGTGCCCACCGGGCCGCTCGGCCAGTGGCACAGCGACCCGTTCACGCCCACCTACCGAGACGGCAAGCTGTTCGGGCGCGGTGCCAGCGACATGAAAACCTCGCTGGCCGCCTTCGTCGTTGCCGTCGAGGAGTTCCTCGCCGAACAGCCGCGCTCCAGCCTCTCGATCGGTTTCCTGCTGACCAGCGACGAGGAAGGCCCTGCGCGCGACGGCACGGTGCGGGTCTGCGACCTGCTGCGCCAGCGCGGTGAACAGGTCGACTACTGCGTGGTGGGCGAACCCACGTCGGTTGCCCGGGTGGGCGACATGATCAAGAACGGGCGCCGGGGCAGCCTGAGCGGGCGCCTGACGGTCGAGGGCGTCCAGGGGCATGTCGCCTACCCTCAACTGGCGCGCAATGCCGTGCACCTGCTGGCGCCGGCGCTGGCCGAGTTGGTGGCGACGCACTGGGATGCCGGCACGCCGTCATTTCCTCCGACCACCTGCCAGGTCAGCAACCTGAACGCGGGGACGGGCGCGGGCAACGTAGTACCCGGCTCTGCGACGCTCGATTTCAACTTCCGCTTCTCGACCGCATCCACGCCGGAATCGCTCCAGCAGCGTGTGCAGGACATCCTGACCCGCCACGGGGTGCCGGGCCAGGTGGTCTGGACGCTTGGCGCAGAGCCGTTCGTCACGGACAGCGGCTCGCTGGTCACGGCCGTGCGGGAGGCCATCCATGCCGAGACCGGCCTGGACGCCCAGTTGTCCACGACCGGCGGCACCAGCGATGCGCGTTTCCTCGCCCGGATCTGTCCGCAGGTGGTCGAATTCGGCCCGCCCAACGCCTCGATCCACCAGATTGACGAGCATGTGCGCCGCGACGACGTGGATGTATTGAAGAACATCTACCGCCGCATCCTCGAAAACCTGCACCACGACGCGTCGGCATGACCTTGCTCGAACTGGTGGAGGCGGCGTCGGACCGGCTCGATGCGGCGGGGGTGTCGTTCGGGCACGGCACGACCAACGCCTTCGATGAAGCCGCCTGGCTGGTCCTGTGGCGCCTCGGGCTGCCTCTGGATACCGACCTGGAGGACCCGCGACAAGCCCAGCTCGGCGCACCGCAGCAGCATGCGGTGGACCAGCTGATCGCCCGGCGGATCGCCAGCCGGCTGCCTGCCGCCTACCTGATCGGCGAAGCATGGCTGCAAGGGCTGGCCTTCCATGCCGACGCGCGGGCGATCGTGCCGCGCAGCCTGATCGCCGAGCTGGTGGTTGCTGGCGCACTGGACCACTGGTTCGCCCGTCCCCCGCAGCGGGTGCTGGACCTGTGCACGGGTGGCGCCAGCCTCGCGATCCATGCGGCGCTGCACTGGCCGCGGGCCCGGGTGGATGGCGCCGACATCTCCGCCGACGCCCTGTCACTGGCCCACAGGAATCTCGAGCGGCACCATCTGGTGGAGCGCGTCCGGCTGCTCGAGGGTGACGGCTGCGCGCCGCTGGACGGCGTCTACGATCTGGTGCTTTGCAACCCGCCCTATGTCAACGCCGGCAGCATGGCGGCCCTGCCGGCGGAGTACCGCGCCGAGCCGGTACTGGCCCTGGCCGGCGGCGCCGATGGCATGGACTTCGTGCGCCGCCTGCTGTGCGACCTGCCCCCGTTCCTGGCGGCCGGCGCCCTGCTGGTGCTCGAGATCGGCCATGAGCGCGCCAATTTCGAGTGCGCCTTTCCCGACCTGCAAGCCCTGTGGCAGGACACCAGCGCCGGTGACGACCAGGTCTGCGTGATCACCCGGGCCGCGCTGACGGCCTACCCCTCCCCTGACGGGGGTGTGCGCCCCCGGCACAATCCATCCCCATGATCACCCTGAAAAACGTGACCTTGCGCCGTGGCGCCAAGGTGCTGCTCGACAACGCGTCCGTGACGCTCAACCCCGGCGAGAAGGTCGGCCTGGTGGGCCGCAACGGGGCCGGCAAGTCCTCGCTGTTCGCGCTGCTCAACGGCTCGCTGCACGAGGATGCGGGCGACTACAGCCTGCCCGCCCAGTGGCGCATGGGCCAGGTGGCGCAGGACATGCCGGAGACCGCCCAGGGGGCCACCGATTTCGTGGTCGAAGGCGACACGCGCCTGCTGGCGGCCCAGGCCGAGGTGCAGGCGGCGGAGGCCGGCGACGACGGCGACCGCATGGCGCATGCCTACATGGAGCTGCACGATGCCGGCGCCCACGATGCGCCCGCACGGGCGCAGGCGCTGATCCTCGGACTCGGCTTCAAGACCACCGAACTGGACAACCCGGTCAACAGTTTCTCCGGTGGCTGGCGCATGCGGCTGCAGCTGGCGCGGGCGCTGATGTGCCCCTCCGACCTGCTGCTGCTCGACGAACCCACCAACCACCTGGATCTGGACGCCCTGGTCTGGCTGGAAACCTGGCTCAAGCGCTACGAAGGCACCTTGCTGGTGATCAGCCACGACCGCGAGTTTCTCGATGCGGTGACCAACGTCACGCTGCACATCGACATGGCCAAGCTGGTGCGCTACAGCGGCAACTACAGCAAGTTCGAGGACATGCGGGCCGAACAGATGGAGCTGCAGCAGAACGCCTTCGCCAAGCAGCAGGAAAAGATCGCGCACCTGCAGAAGTTCATCGCCCGCTTCAAGGCCAAGGCCAGCAAGGCCAAGCAGGCCCAGAGCCGTGTGAAGGCGCTCGACCGCATGGAGAAGATCGCGCCGCTGCTGGCCGAGGCCGACTTCAGCTTCGAGTTCCGCGAGCCGGCCAACCTGCCCAACCCGATGTTGTCGATGCAGGGTGTCAGCTTCGGATATCCGGCGCCCGGCGATGCGCCAGCGGGCACGGCACCCACGATCATCGTGCGCAATGTGAGCCGTTCCGTGCTGGCAGGCCAGCGCATCGGCATCCTGGGCGCCAACGGCCAGGGCAAGTCGACCCTGGTCAAGACGGTGGCCCGCACGCTGGCGCCGATCGGCGGCGACATCACCGAGGGCAAGGGGCTGAACATCGGCTACTTTGCGCAGCAGGAGCTCGATGTGCTGCGTCCGGCAGACAGCCCGCTGGAGCACATGATCAGCCTGGTGCGCGACATGACCGCCGCAGGCAAGATCGCCGGGCAGGCCACCCGCGAGCAGGACCTGCGCAGTTTCCTGGGCAATTTCAACTTCGGCGGCGACATGGTCAAGCAGGCGGTGGGCAGCATGAGCGGCGGCGAGAAGGCCCGGCTGGTGCTGTGCATGATCGTCTGGCAGCGCCCCAACCTGCTGCTGCTCGACGAGCCCACCAACCACCTCGACCTGGCCACCCGCGAGGCGCTGGCCATGGCGCTCAACGAGTTCGAAGGAACGGTGATGCTGGTGAGCCACGACCGCGCGCTGCTGCGCTCGGTCTGCGACGAATTCTGGATGGTCTCGCGCGGGGGGGTGGCGCCTTTCGATGGCGACCTGGACGACTACCAGCGCTACCTGCTCGACGAAGCCAAGCGCCAGCGCGAGGCGGTCAGGCAGGCCAGCGAGCCCGTGCCCAGGGTACAGGGCAAGCGCTCCGCCAGGCCGGCGCGCTCGGTCGCGCCGCTGCGCTCCGAGCTGGAGGCCGTCGAGGCGCGCATACAGGTGCTCAATGGCGAAGGCGCATCGCTGGAGGGGCATCTGGTCCAGGCCGTGCGGCCCTCCGAGATCGCCGAGCTTGGCCGGCGCCTGAAGACGGTCAACGACGAGCTCAAGCAGATGGAAGACCGCTGGCTGGATCTGTCCGGGCAGCTTGAAGCTGTGGATGCGTGAGTGGTGGCAGAGCCGGTCTGCCCGAACCAACCGCGCGCCGACGGTGCGCCCGACGAAAGGGCCCCGCAGCTTTTCACGGCCCGCGTCACCCCAGGCGATGCGCAGTGCGATGCCTGGTCCCACGAGCCGTTGCTGACAGCCCTGGAAATGGGCAGCCTCGACTGGCCGAGCTCCTGCCGCAACGGCACCTGCCGCACCTGCATCGGGCAGCTGGTCAGCGGCAGCGTGCGCTACACCATCGACTGGCCGGGCCTGAGCGCCGAGGAAAAGCAGGCCGGCTGTGTCCTGCCCTGCGTTGCCTACCCCTGCGGTGACGTGGTGCTGCGCCGCGAGGCTTGCTGAACCCGCACGCGCAGCTGTTGCCAGGACACCAGCTCACCCGCCAGCGCACTGGCTATCACGGTGGGTGGGCTGGCCAGCCAGACCTGGCCGCGGCAGTAGTCGCGCACCGCAGTGGTGCCGTATTGCAGGAACACCTGCAAATGGGAGGAGCGGTCTTCGAACACCACCACCTGCAGGCGCGCATCGTAGTGGCCCAGGATCGCCACCGGCGTGATCCCGTCGGTGGACACGCCGTCGCGCAGCGGAGCGGCGTCGGCCCGCGTCAGGCACGTGTCCGCCAGTTGTCGGCGCACGAGGGCTGGCGCACGGCTGGGGAACAGGGGTTCACAGGCTGCGTTCATGGCCAGGGCCCACATGCCACCGTCATGGTCATGCGCGCCGATTGCCACACTAGAGCACCGCGACCATCAGGACGGTCAGAGAGACAAGTGCGATCGAAGTGATTCCATTCTGGACGGGTGATGTGCTGGCGGGCAGCCGCCTACGGAGAGCCTCGAAACACCTAAACTGCATGTCATGTTGATGCAGGAGACATTCCCGATGCCGACGATTCCCTGGCCAGAGGCCGTCGCGTGAGCGCCGCCGATACACCTCGTGCAGCCACTGCCCTGCCGCTCGCTGGCCTGCGAGTCGTCGAGTTCACCCACATGGTGATGGGCCCGACCTGCGGCATGGTCCTGGCCGACATGGGTGCCGAGGTGATCAAGGTCGAGCCGATCGAGGGCGACCGCACCCGGCACCTGCTGGGCTCGGGCGCCGGCTTCTTCCCGATGTTCAACCGCAACAAGAAGAGCATCCGCATCAACCTCCAGCATCCGGAAGGAGCGGCGCTGGCGCGCCGCCTGTGCGCCAGCGCGGATGTGGTGGCCGAGAACTTCAAGCCCGGCACCATGGCCAAGTACGGCCTGGACCATGCCAGCCTGTCGGCCAACGATCCGCGCCTGGTCTATGCCAGCCTGAAGGGTTTCCTGCCCGGCCCGTACGAGCACCGCACCGCGCTGGACGAAGTGGTGCAGATGATGGGCGGCCTGGCCTACATGACCGGCCGCCCCGGCGACCCGCTGCGCGCGGGGACCAGTGTCAACGACATCATGGGCGGCATGTTCGGCGCCATCGGCATCCTGGGCGCGCTGATCCAGCGCGGCATCACCGGCCGCGGCCAGGAGGTGCAGTCGGCGCTGTACGAGAACAACGTGTTCCTGGTGGGGCAGCACATGATGCAGTACGCCATCACCGGCGTCGCCGCGGAGCCGATGCCCAACCGCATCTCGGCCTGGTCGGTGTACGACGTGTTCACCGTCCGGGACGGCGAGCAGATATTCCTGGCCGCTGTCAGCGATGCCCAGTGGCGCACCTTCTGCGATGCGCTTGGCTTCGCCGACCTGCTGGCCGATGCACGGTATGCCACCAACAACGAGCGCGTGACGATGCGCCCCACCCTGCTGCCGGTGCTGCGCGAACGGCTCGCCGCCTACGGCGCGGCCGAGCTCTCGGCCATCTTCGAACAGGCCGGCCTGCCCTTTGCGCCCATCGCGAAGCCGCAGGACCTGTTCGACGACCCACACCTGCAGGCGACCGGCGGCCTGGCCGAGGTGCGTATCCCCGATGGCCCGCGCGCCGGCCAGTTGGCGCAGACGGCGCTGCTGCCGTTCACCATGGATGGCCAGCGCCTGGGCGTGCGCTCGCACCCGCCGCTGCAGGGCGAAAACACCGATGAACTGCTGGCCGGGCTGGGCCTGTCGGTGGACGAGATCGCCCGGCTGCGCGACGCACAGGCGGTGGCCTGATCGTGCCGCCATTCGTACCCCTCCGTTTTCCGTTCCCTCCCCCCACCTTGAAGAAAGAGACACCATGATCCCCTCCCTGAACCGCCGACAGGCCATGACCTGGGTCGCTGCCGCCACCGCCGCCATCGGCGCACCCGTGCAGGCCCAGTCGGACCGCACCATCAAGTTCATCCTGCCCAACGCGACCGGCTCCGGCGTGGATGCGATCACCCGATCGGCTGCCCCGGCCCTGGCCAAGTCGCTCGGGCACCCGGTCGTCGTCGAGAACCAGGCCGGCGCCAGCGGCGTGATCGGCCTGCAGGCGCTGACCAAGAACCCGCCGGACGGCTTCACGCTGTCGGTGGTGTCGAACAATGTCGTGATCTTCCCCAGCGTGATGAAGAGCCTGCCATTCAGCATGCCGGGTGATTTCACGCCGATCGCGGTGATCGGCAGCACCCCGATGGTGCTGGTGGTGAATCCGCAGAAGGTCACGGCGACCAACAGCCGCGACTTCATCGCCGCGCTGAAGGCCCGGCCCGATGGCTACAACTTCGGCTCGGGCGGTACCGGCACCATCCTGCACCTGGCGGCCGAGATGTTCGTGGACGTGGCCAAGGTCTCCGCCAAGCACATTCCGTACAAGGGTGTCGGCCCGATGGTGACCGACCTGCTCGGCGGCCAGATCGACTTCGGCGTGGTGGCGCTGCCCAGCGTGCAGCAGCACATCAAGTCCGGCGCGCTGCGGGCCATCGGCATGTGTGGCGACAAGCGCATCGCCGCTGCCCCCGAGGTGCCGACCTTCGTGGAACAGGGCCTCACGGACTATGTGATGGAAGCCTGGTTCGCGGTGATCGGCCCCAAGGGCATGAGCGGCGCCGACGTGAAGCGCATCCACGACGGCGTGGTGGCGGCTTTCAACGACGCGGGCGTGAAGGACACGATGGCCAAGCAGGGCAACACGATCGCGATCACCAGCACGGAACAGGCCCAGCGCATGTTCCAGAGCGAGCTGACGCGTTACGCCGCGCTGGTGAAGAAGGTCGGCATAGAGCCGCAATAGCGCACTTGCCCGGGACAACCCGTCCAAGCCGCGTGAACAACCGCTGCACTAGGCCACATCGGCGAAACGCGCCACTTCCTTGTCCAGCCAGGCCACCAGGGTCTGTGGCGTGTCCTTGCTGATGCGGGTATGCGGGTAGACATGGGCTACGCGCTGCTTGCGGTCGAACCAGACGCTTTCCTCCTCGCGCTGGGCCGGGCGCACCGCTGCCAGCCAGAGCGCGGTGTCGGTGCCTGACTTCGCGTCGCGCAGGATCGACTGGAGGATTTCCCGGAATCGCGGCAGCGCGGTCTTCACGCCATCGGTGTCGGCCCAGCCAGGGTGCATCACGTAGAAGGTGAGGCCGCGCGGGCCGTGGGTGTCGCGCCAGTGCTGGTTGAGCACCATCTGCGCGCGCTTGTGCCACCCATAGGCCAGCGTGCCGTTGAACTTCTTCGGGTCCAGCGTGTTGAGGGCGCGGGTGCTCAGCGCGACGTTGTAGCCGCCACCCGAGGTCATGTTGATCACCAGCGGGCGCCCCTTGCGGAAGGCGTCGGCGCGGATCAGGCCCTCGGTCAATACATAGTGGCTCAGCAGGTTGGTCGTGAAGCTGTGCTCGCGCCCCTCCGCCGTGATCGTGTGGGCATGGTTGAGCAGGCCCACATTGTTGATGAGCACGTCGATCTTGCGCGCGTCGGCCGCCAGTTCGCGGACCAGACGCTGGGTGTCTGTCTGCAGCGAAAAGTCGCACAGCATGGTGTCGATGCGCGAGATGCCCTGGGCCTTTGCGTCCGCCACCACCTGGTCGAGCCGCGACTGGTTGCGCGCCACCGCAGTGACATTGGCGCCGAGCCGTGCCGCCTCCAGCGCGATGAAACGCCCCAGGCCGCCCGAAGCCCCGGTGACGACCCAGCGCTGGCCGCTGAAGTCGGCCTTCGGGTCGCGCCACAGCAGGCTGCGTGCCCGGTAGCCGACCTGGGTATAGCTCGGGGTGAAGCGGCCGTAGAAGACCATGATCTTGCGAAGTTGCTGAAGGTTCATGTGGGGCTGCTTTCGGGGTGTGCGGTCATGCCGGGGACCGCGATTGTGCAAGCTGGCAGCACAGGCTGCCTGTCATCTTGGCGCCACTGGCGCCGGGCCCGCGTGGACCATAATTTCGGGCAGGCCGGGATGCAGAGCCTGATGGGATGCCGGGGCGCATCGCCCCCCAGGAGACTGCCATGTACATAGAAGGTGACTTCAATCCACCCTGGTTCAACCCGGCCATGCCGGCGCGCGAGCGCTCGGTGCTCGCGCCATTGCTGGACCACTGGGCGGCGACCACCCCGCAGCGCGTGTTCGCCGTGTTCGAGGACGGCGAGCAGTGGGCCTGGCAGGAAACCCGTCAACGGGTGCTTGCCACCGCGCAGGCATTGCGCCAGCTCGGTGTGGGCCAGGGCGACTCCGTCGGCGTCTGGCTGCCCAATGGCAAGACCATGCTCCTGGTCTGGTTTGCCGCCAACTACCTGGGCGCCGTGTACTGCCCGATCAACACCTCGTTCCGCGGCAACCTGCTGGCGCATGTGGTGCGCAATGCCGGCGCCAAGATTTTGGTCTGTCACGCGCGACTCATGGAAAGGCTGCATGACATCGACCTTGCGCAGGTCGATACCCTGGTCTGCGTGGGTGACTACGAGGGCCCCGCGCCAGGCAACCGGCGCCTGCTGGGCGCTGGCGCCCTGGACGGCGATGCAGCGGCGCTGGGTTCGGTCCCCGTGGTACAGCCCTGGGACACCTATGGGATCATCTACACCTCCGGGACCACCGGTCCCAGCAAGGGGGTGCTGGCGTCCTACCTGCAGTTGTATGCCTCGGGTGTGCTCTCGTACGGTTACATGGGGCCGGACGACCGCATTCTCGTGAACCTGCCAATGTTCCATGTCGGGGGTACCAACTCGATCTTCACGGCACTGGTGCGAGGGGCTTCGTTCTACTTGGTCGACAGCTTCGACAGCCGCACCTTCTGGGAGCAGATCCGCAAACACCGGTGCACCACCACCTCGGGCCTGATCGGCGCGATGACCGACTTCCTGGCCAAGGCGCCGCCCGCAGAGGGCGAACGGGACAACCCGCTGAAGATCGTCACGCTGGGCCCGGTGACACCGCAGACGGTGCTGCTGGCCGAGCGTTACGGGTTCCGCTACATGACCGGCTTCAACATGACCGAAGTGTCGGTGCCGCTGGTGGCAGAACTCGACACCCGCGCCTTCGGCAGCTGCGGCAAGCCGCGTGCCGGCATCGAATGCCGCCTCGTCGATGAACATGACATCGAGGTGCCCGTGGGCCAGACGGGCGAACTGATCCTGCGCTCCGACCTGCCCTGGTCGATGACCACCGGCTACAACGGCATGCCCGAGGCGACGGCCCGGGCCTGGCGCAACGGCTGGTTCCACACCGGCGATGTGTTCCGCCGCGACGCCGACAACAACTTCTATTTCGTCGACCGGGCCAAGGATGCGATCCGCCGACGCGGAGAAAACATCTCGTCGCTGGAGGTCGAGCGCGAGGTGCTGGCCCATCCGGCCGTGCAGGAGGCCGGGGCCATTCCGGCGGCCAACCTGGGGGGCGAGGATGACGTGATGGTCGTCGTGGCGCCCAAGCCGGGCGCCAACATCGACCCGGCTGAACTGCTGCAGTTCCTGATTCCGCGCATGGCGCATTTCATGGTGCCTCGCTATGTGCGCATCCTGCCGGCCTTGCCCAAGACACCCACGAACAAGATCCAGAAGGTCGAACTTCGCAAGGAAGGGGTGACCTCTGACACCTGGGACCGCGATGCCGCTGGCATCGTGGTCAAGCGCGAGAAACTGCGGGACTGACACAGCGGCGCGGGTGCGCGTGGGCAACCGCACCGCGCGACGGTTCAGCCCGCGAGTTGCTTTTCGAGCGACTTGAGGTCGAAGTAGTCGCGCCAGGCGATGATCTTGTCGCCCTCGAACTCCACCACGCCGGCATAGGGCACGCTGATCTGGCGGCCGTTCTTCGTGTAGTTCTCGGTGCCTTCGACGAACAGCATGTTGTCCTTCTCGATCATCAGCGTCTGCACGTAGTGCTGGTTGCTCATGCCGGCACCGAACTTGGCCATGAACTCCAGCATCGCGGCCTTGCCCTTGACCGGGCGCATGGAGCGGTTCGGGTACCACACGATATCGTCGTGGTAGGGTGCGGCCATGCCCTCCACGTCGCCGCGGCCCCAGGCATCCAGGGAGTCCTTGTAGATCTGGCTCTTGGTTTTCATCCGTTTTGCTCCGGTGGCGGGTTGGGTCATGCGGCGATGCCCGCATGCCGGTCCTCCTGAAGCCCCTGGTGTCTCCAGGCTGGTGTCTGGATGGGCCCGCAGTTGCCACCACAAACACGACTCCATGAGGTCGGTCAAGTGCAGTATAGTGAGTTTGACTAGGAAAGCAAAACAGCCTGCTGTCGGGCATATGTCATGCGCCGGCCAAGGCCCGAAACGCCTCGCCCACCACCCGGAGACAGCCCATGACCACCGACATCCTGACCCACCTCGACAACGGCATCCTGACGGTCACCCTCAACCGCCCCGCGGCCATGAACGGCCTCACGATCTCGATGACACGCGAACTCAATGACCGGCTGCGCGAGGCTGCCGCCGCCCCAGACGTACGTGTCGTCGTGCTTGGCGGAGCCGGCAAGGCCTTCTGTGCCGGCGGCGACATCAAGGAGTTCGAGACCATCGACCGCAACGACCCGCAGTGGGTTCAATGGAAGGACGATCCGGTCTGGAACGACATCGACCACTCGGCTGAACGTACCCGGCGCGCCAGCGAGGGGCCCCTGCTGCTGCACGGGATGCCCAAGCCCACGATTGCCATGGTGCGCGGTGCCTGCGTCGGCGCTGCCACGGCGCTGGCGGCCGCCTGCGATTTCCGCATCGTCTCCGAGACCGCATTCTTCTCGACCGCATTCGCCCGTATCGGGGTCTCTGGCGAACTGGGTGCCAGTTACTACCTCACCAAGCTGGTTGGCGTGGCCAAGGCCCGCGAACTGTTCTTTTTCGCCGACCGCGTCCCGGCCAACGAAGCACGCGCGATCGGGCTGGTCAACAAGGTTGTCCCCGACACCGAGCTGGAGACCGAGGTCATGGGCTTTGCGCGCCGACTGGCCGATGGCCCACCGCTCGCATACCGGTTCATCAAGGCCAATCTGAATGCGGCGGAGACTCGCACAGCCGAAGACATGGTGGCGATGGAGGCATTGCACCAGGTGCGCGTCCTGCGGTCGGAGGACGCCCGGGAAGCGATCAGCGCCTTCTTCGAGAAGCGAACGCCGAAGTTCAGCGGGCGCTGAAGGCAGGTACACCCGGCTGGTGAATCCGGCTGGTGAATCCGGCAAGCCCCGCATTCACCCTGCGCTGACCGACAGCGCCATCCAGCCCTGGAACTCCCCGCCCGGCGGCAGCCAGCGCAACCCGGCGCTGGCCTGGTGCACCTGCGGCAGGCTCCAGGCGCCGGTGGCCTGCGACACCGGCTCTGCACACAGCCAGGGCACGCCCGGGGGGCGATAGACCTGCAGATGGTCGAGTTCGCTGCTCGCGCGCATGTCCACCGTGAGGCCATGGCGCGGCCGGGTCAGGCGGCCCGGACCAGACCCGCTGCGCTGGCAATGCGCCACTGCCCGGCGGTGGTGGTTCCCGCAGGCGCACGGCGCGAGGGGACGCCGTGCAGCTCCAGCGCCTGGGCATACCGGTCGCACAGATCGTCATCGCCGATCAGCACCACGCCGGCAGCGCATTGCGCGGCGGTCATGCCGGCGCAGGCCGCGCCGATCTCTCCGCCGATCAGGATGCCCGAGAGGTAGTCGGGCAAGCCTTCCGGCGCCACCCGCCCCATCAGCCCGGCCGTGCGGGCCGCGAAAATCGTGTGGGAAAGGCTGGCATGGCCCTGCAGGCCAAGCCGCACGCCGGCCAGGAAATCCTCCGGCCGACTGGCGCCAAAGGCCATCAGGCGGCCCAGGATGCCGTGCTTCGTGAGCAGCCCATACAGCTCGCCGGTCATGAAGGTCTGGAAATGGCGGATGCTGCCCTGCGTGCCCAGCCAGGCCCATTTGCTGTGGGTGCCGGGCAGAACGCAGCAACTGCCGTCGGGCAGGTCTGCGCCCCAGATCTGTGTCTCTTCGCCGCGCATCACATCGAACTGCCCACGGTCATCCAGGCATTGCAGGCCTGCCGCGATATGCAACTGGCGGCCGGTTGACGCGTCCACCACGACGGTGGACAACTGCCGCGCAGCCTCGGCCTGGCTCGCCGGGCAGGCCAGGTAAGGCGCCTCCTTCCAGCCCTGGCGGCTGCCCACCATACCGCTGGCGATCAGCGGGCAGTCGTGGTGCGTGATCCAGTCGCCGCACAGGGCCAGCAGGGCTTCTGCAAAGCGGCCGTCCTGCACGGCCATCACGCCGCCGGGCGCGCTGCGGGTTTCAAGGGTCGCGCCGCCAGCATCCAGCAGGCTGGCGCGCAGGTTCGAGGTGCCCCAGTCCAGGGCGATCAATGCAGGAGGTGTCACGGTATCCAATCGTTGCAAGGGTGGGGGGCTAGTATGCCGGCTTGGTCGAGAACCAGCCCGGACGCGCGGCATCCAGATAGGCACCCTGGATCCTGTCCACGGCATGGTGGGCGATGTGCTCCAGATCGGCTGTCACGCCGAGCCCGGGGCCCTGGGGCAGCGCGAATGCGCCATCCTGCAGCGGTGGTGGTGTGTGGACGACATCGCCCGACAGATAGGCCCGCTCGCAGTCGATCGAGATGGACAGGTTCGGGATGCTGGCCGCCAGGTGCACATAGGCGGCCTGCGAGAACCCCAGTTCGCCGCCGCTGTGCAGCGTCACCGGGATGCCGACCGATTCAGCCACCGCCGCCGCCTTGATCGTCTGCCACAGGCCACCGATCTCGTGCGGGTCGAGCAGGACCACGTCGGCGGCCCCGGCCCGTACGATGTTGCCGACATCGGCCAGCGTGTAGGCAGATTCGTCCAGTGCCACCTGCACCTGCTGCCGGTGGGCGCCACTCCACAGGGCGTGCAGCGGCTGCCCGGTGCTGTGCCCCACCGCGTCCCACATCGTCTCGCCATAACCGACCTGGCCATTGGCCAGGCGAAGCTCCACGATCAGCCGGGTGGCAGCCGGCCGCTTGCCTGACCCCCATTCGAGCGCGGACACGAAGGGCATGGCCACCTTCCAGTGGCGCATGCCCACGATTTGCAGTGGATGGAGCGCGGGCACGGGTTCGCCGGATTGCCTTCGCGCGGCGCGCTGCGGTGCCAAGCCCCCTGGGGCGGCCTGGCGGTGCTCACTCCGCCTTGATCCCGGCGTCCTGGATGATCTTCTTGTACAGCTCGAACTCGCTGCCCATGAAGGACTGGAACTCGGCCGCACTGTTGCCGACCCGGATGACACCCAGGGCCTGCAGCCTGGCCATCGCGGGCGGCGTGCGCAAGAAGGCCTGCACCTCCTCGGAGATCTTGTTGACGATCGCCGGTGGCGTGCCGGCAGGCGCCATCAGGCCATGCCAGGGCTTCACGTCGAAGCCGCTGACCATGTCGCGCAGCAGCGGCAGCTCGGGCGCGAAGAAGGCGCGCTCCGGCCCGGCCACCCCCAGCGCCCGCAGCTTGCCGGCCTGCACCTGCGGCCAGGAGGTGGTGGCGGCGTCCATCGAGGCGAGCACCTGGCCGCCGAGCAGGTCGGTCATCATGGGCGCCGAGCCCTTGTAGGGCACATGCAGCATGGTGGTGCCGGTCTTCTGCAGGAACAGCTCCATGCCGATATGCAGCGAGGAGCCGGTGCCCGAGGAGCCGTAGGCGATCTTGCCGGGGTTGGCCTTGAGGTAGGCGATGAACTCGGCCACGGTGCGCGCCGGCACCTTCTCGGCGTTCACCACCAGGATCAGCGGCGTCACCCCGATCAGCGAGATGGCGGCAAAGTCCTTGACCGGGTGGAACGGAAAGTTGGCAGGTTGCAGCGCCGGGTTGATGGCGTTGGCGGCGATATTGCCCATGCCGATGGTGTAGCCATCGGCCGGTGCCTTGGCCAGCAGGCCCAGGCCGACCGCAGAGGCCGCACCGGGCTTGTTGTCCACCAGAACCGGCTGGCCCCATTTGGCCTGCAGATGGTCGGCCACCAGGCGCGCCATCGCGTCAGCCGCGCCACCGGGCGGCACCGGCACGATCAACCGGATCGGCTTGTTCGGAAAGCTCGCCGCGTCCTGCGCCTGCGCCACCGGTGCGATACCGAGCGACGCCAGCACCAGGGCCGGAAGAAGGGTCAGGAATTGTCTGCGCATGGTCTGTCTCCTTGGAATGGTTGAAAGGTCAAAGAACACAACTTACAGCGGACCCCACCCCTGGGACATCCGGTGAACCTCCGCCAGCCCAAACGCGGTGGGCTGCAGCTCGGGTGCCCTTGCGTGGACTTCGGCGATGCCGATCCGCGACGCGAACAGGCGCTTGCCGTAACACAGCAGGTGCGGCACCGACTGCGTCATGAACAGGATCAGGGGCAGCAGGCGCGCATGCAGCGCCTCGGCCTCGGCCAGGCGGCCGCTGGCGAGCAGTCGGTGCAGCAGCAGCTGCTGCTCCAGGCAGTCGGGTGCCGGAATCAGGCCCACGCACCCCGACAGTATGTTGCTGATGTACTCCTTGCCGCCGTGCCCGGCAAACACTGCATACCGGCCCTCGGCCGCGCGCACCAGCTCGGCCACCCCGACCGCCGGGCCTTCGCCCTTGAGCATGGTGATGTTGGGGTGCTCCTCGCGCAGCTTCAGCAGGCCCGCATTGGACAGCGAGACATCCATGTTGACCGGGTTGTTCTGCACGGCCACCGGCAGGTCCACCTGCCGGGCGACCGCGCCGAGGAAACGCAGGTACTCCGCCTCCGGGTAGCCCTTGAGCGAGGGCGGCTGCAGGATCACCCAGGACGCGCCGTTGTCCTGCGCCATGCGGGCGAACTCGACCTGCCCGTGCACCGACTGCTCGCCGATGGTCACCGCATAGGGCACGCGGCCACCGATGGCCCGGCCCACGACCTCGACCAGGTGGCGGCGCTCGTTCACGTCGAGCTTGTGGACTTCCGTCACCAGGCCCAGCACGGCGATGCCGTCCGCGCCGGTGGCAATGCATTTCTCGACCTGCAGGCGCATCAGGCCATCGTCGAGGTGCCCCTGTGCGTCGTAGAAGGCGTACAGGATGGGGTAGACCCCGGAAAACGCCGGCACCGTCATGCAGAACCCTTCTTGCGCAGGTACTGCCAGACGTCCTCGTGGGGCTCGGTCCCCAGGCCGGGGCCTTCCGGCAGGGTGAACTGCCCGTTGGCACAGCGCATGGTGGTCTTCACATACTGCAGGTTGCGGTCGAACACCGAATGCTGGTACTCATGCATCGGGCAGTTCGGCAGGGCCGCCGTGGCATGCAGGCTGGCCGCCTGGAAGATGCCGATGCCGATGCTGGCATGCGGAATCACCTTCACATGGAAGGCATTGGCCATGCGCGCGATCTGCATGAACTGGCTGATGCCGGTGTGGCCCATCTCGGGCTGGATGATGGACATGCTGCGCCGCTCCAGCCGGGGCCGCACCTCGAACACGGTGCGCCATTCCTCGCCCAGCGCCAGCGGCACCTTGATGGACGCGCCGACATGGGCTTGTCCTTCGATGTCTTCCGGCTGGCAGGGCGCCTCGACGAAATACGGCTGATAGGGCGCGAGCTGGTCGATCAGCTGGATCGCCTCCTGGGCGGTGAACTTCCAGTGCAGGTCGACCATGAGCTTGACGTCCGGCCCCAGGCCTTCGCGCAACACCCGCATTTCGCGCACGATGCCCTCCTGCGACACGGCGGCGGCGTACTTGAACGCGTCGAAACCACGCGCGCGGAACTCGCGGGCCAGCTCCAGCCGCTGGTCCAGCGTTGCGCGTGGCAGGCCGGACACATAGGCCGGAATCTGCGCCATGCGCTGGCCGCCGAGCAGCTTGACGACCGGTTGGCCCACCAGTTTGCCGAACAGGTCCCACACCGCGATGTCCACGCCCGCGATCGCGTCGACGTAATACCCGCCGAAGAAGCCGCGCACCCGCATCAGGTCGTACAGGTCTTCCTGGATGACCACCGCATCGCGCGGGTCGCGCCCGACCATCACCGGCCCCAGCACGTCGTCGATGATGCTGGTGACGGCGTCCGGCGCGACGATGCCGTAGGTTTCGCCCCACCCCACCGTGCCATCGTCGGCCGTGATCTTGATCAGCACCGACATGTCGGTGCTGGGATAGATCGCCCGGTTGCCCTGGCGGATCAGGTAACCGCGCGGGTTGATCGATTCACCGGGACCGAGCGGGCCGAGGTAGGGGGTGTCGCGCGGGATCGAGATGATGAAGGACTCGACGCTGCGGATCAGGGGACAACTGGACATGGTGTTCTCGCTGGATGGCAGGGGCGCTGGCCGCCGGAGAGGACCTTCGGGCGGCGCTCCAGCAGGTGCTCGATCTGCAGTGTTTTCGCGGCGGTGGCCACCTTGGCGGCGATGTCGCGCTGTGGCCTCTTGGCGATCTTCAGGCCCAATCCCATGTTGGCCGCCACCGTCATGTGCGGGTACAGGGCATAGGACTGGAACACCATCGCGATGCCGCGATTGGCCGGTTGGTCGTCGGTGTCATCCGCCTGGTCGAACAGCACCTGCCCGCTGGTGCATTCCTCCAGCCCGGCGATCATGCGCAGCAGGGTCGACTTGCCGCAGCCCGATGGGCCGACAAACCCGCAGAACTCGCCATCGGCCACCTGCAGGTCCACCCCGTGGATCACCGTGGTGTCGGTGAAGGTCTCGGTGACCTGGCGCAACTCAAGTCGTGACATGCGCAGGTCCTGTGTGCAGGGCGGCCAGGTCAGCGGGTGTGAGCAGCAGGTCGGCCATGTCGGCCATGAAGGCGTCGACATCCTGCCGGTCCATCGCGTCGAGCAGGGGGCCGGCGGTGCGCTGGCCGGTGTGGCGGATCAGCCCACGGCTGTGCAGCACATGTTTGGTCAGGGACCAGCGGAACACGGCCTGGATGTTGAGCACCGGCAGCATGCGCGTGAACAATTGGCGCACTGCGGCGACGTCCCCCGCGCGGTGGGATGCGAAAAGTCGCACATGCACCTCTGCCAGTTCGATCGCCGGCATGGTGCCGCAGGCGCCCCGGCGCAGTTCGTCGGTGATGTAGCGCCCACCCGCGCCGCCGAGCACCCCCAGCAGCGAGGCCGGCGCATGGGCCAGCACCTCGGTGAGCCGCTGCCCGCTGGGCAGGGCCTCTTCCTTGATGTAGCGTATTTCCGGCACGGCGGCCAGGATCTCCAGCAGAACGGCCGGATCCAGCCCTGCGCCGGCAGGCGGCGGCACGTTCTGCAGCATCAGCGCCGTGCCCGGCACTGCCGCTGCGAGGGCCTGGAAGTGGGCGATCTGCTCTGAGGCAGTCTTCAGCGCTGCGGGTGCTGCGACCATCAGCGCCGCAGCGCCCTGCTCTGCCGCCAGACGCGCCAGCCGCAGGGTGACCGCGGGGTCGTTGCTGCTGACGCCCGCGACCACCGGTACACGGCCGGCCACCTCGCGGATGACCAGTGCCGTCAACTCCGCGCGCTCGGACTCGCTGAGCGTGGCGACCTCGCTGGCCACACCGGGAAAGGTCATGCCGTCGACCCCGCTGCGCAGCAGGTAACGCACCAGTGTCGCCAGGCCGGTGGCATCGGGTGCGCCCGCAGCGTCGAAGGGGGTGGGAAGGACCGGGAACACCCCGGTGATGGCGGCTTGTCGGGCAGTGGTCATGGTGTTGTGCTTGTCAGTCAGGGAGCTGAATCGGTTCGCAGCCCCACCAGTCGCGGATCTTGGGGGACACCAGCGCGACCAGTGGCGAGCAGGGTGCCCGTCGCAGCGGCGGCTGCCGCGAATTGTCTGCGGGTGATCATCGGGTGTCTCCTTGAAAAGTTCCAAACAACGGAACAAACTGAGTGAGCGGATTGTTGATCCGACCCGCAGTTTCACCTATCGGTACTTACCCTAGGCCGATTCCGAGGTGCAAAGCGACAGAATCGAGTCCCTTCTGTCAATGATCGTCCCTGCAACATGCAAGGACACCAGGCTCCGCAACGAGTTCCTTTGAATGAAACCAAACCCCGGGTAGACTTCATCGCCATGCACGCCCGCCCCTCCCCAGCCGGAAAGCTCACGCTGGTGCCGCCAGCAGCGTCCGACCCTGCTCGCGCCGACGTCCCGGCGCCCGCCGGTCTGGGCGTGCTGGAAAAGGCCATGAGCCTGCTCAACATCGTGTCGGCCGCGCCGGCGCCGATGACCTTCACCGAACTGCTGCGCGCCGGCAACCTTCCCAAGGCCACCCTGCACCGCATCCTGGCGACCCTGATGCGCGAAGGCCTGCTGCGCTACGAGCTGCCCACGAAGACCTACCAGCTCGGGTTTCGCCTGCTTGAACTCGCCCATGAAGTCTGGAGCGATTTCGACCTGCGTCTGGCCGCCCAGGACGAGCTGGTGCGCCTGCGCAATGTGCTCGCGCAGTCGGTGCACCTGGCCGTGCTCGACGGTGACAGCATCATCGTGATTGCCTCGCAAGACACCGAGCGCGAGGCGCGCAACAGCTCGCGGGTGGGCGCCCGGTTGCCGGTGCATGCCACTGCCGCCGGCAAGGTGATCGTGGCCCACATGGAGTCGCTCGGCCAGGTGGCCCTGCTTGACCGGCTGGCATTGCAGGCCTTCACCGGGGGCACGCTGACAAGCCGTGAAGCCCTCCGGAGCGAGCTCGACCTGACCCGCGCGCGTGGTTATGCCGTCGAGTACGAGGAGCATGAAGATGGCGTCGTCTCGGTGGCCGCGCCCATCCTGGACATCGAGGGCCGCCCGATCGGCGCCGTCTGCGTGAGCGGGCGCGCCGACCAGCTCGACGCTGTGCACCTGCATGGCCTGTCGTCGCCGGTGATCGGCTCGGCGCGCACGATCTCGCACAATGCCGGCGGCCAGTTCATGTCGATCCAGCCACGGGCCGAGCCGACCGACGGTGCCGGCTTCGATGTGCAATGCGTGGCCGAAACCCGCTCGCTGCTGGGAGAAGGCCCGACCTGGTCGCCGCGCGATGGCGCGCTGTACTGGGTCGACATCTTGACCCCGTCGGTCCATTGCTTCGACAGCGTGCACCACACCGACCGCGAGGTGAAGCTCGGCTCGATGGTCAGCGTAGCCATCCCCAAGTCGACCGGCGGACTGCTGGTGGCCACGCCCACCGGCCTGATGACGCTGGACATGGCAACCAAGACGCTGAGCGCGTTCTGCCACCCCGAGTCCGAACGCCCGGGCAACCGCTACAACGACGGCAAGTGCGACCGCATGGGCCGCCTGTGGATCGGCACGCTGGACATGGGCACCGCCGCCAACCGAGGCAACCTGTTCAGGGTGAATGCCGATGGGTCCTGGAAGAAGATGGACTCCGGCATCACCGTGTCGAACGGCCTGGGCTGGAGCCCGGACAACCGCCGCATGTATTTCACCGACTCGGTGCGGCGCACGATCTATGTCTACGACTTCGATCTGTTCCCGGGCACCATCAGCAACCGGCGGCCCTTCATCATGCTCGACGCCAACGACGGTACGCCCGACGGCCTGACGGTCGACGAGGAAGGCTGCCTGTGGGTGGCCGTGTGGGATGCCTGGCGCGTGTCACGGTATTCACCCGACGGGCGCGAACTGCTGCGTATCCGCATGCCGGTGCCGCGGCCCACCAGCTGCTGCTTCGGCGGCGCCAACCTCGACACGCTGTACGTGACCAGTGCCTCGATCCGCCTCGGCGAGCAGACCCTGGCCTCCGCCCCGCAGTCGGGCTCGCTGTTCGCCATCCGCATCCCGGGCGTGCGTGGGCTGCCAGAGACGACCTTTGCGGGCTGACCCGGCGATCGCGCCTGTGCAGGATGTACCTGCCGGGCCGCTGGCGGCGCTGCGCCCAGCGTGCCTCGCCGTGGTCGCGGCGACGGCGATGGCGCTGGCCACGGTGGCCCCGGCCTCTGCCGCCGACAGCTTCGAGCAGCGATGCGCACAACTGTTTGACCCGGCCCGCATCGTGGTTGTCTACCAGGACCAGGCCCCCGAGCGGGACGACACGCTCGACGTGCAGGCGCTGGAGGGCGTGGCCGCGCGCAGAGGAGACCCCCGCACACGCATCCTGGGCCTGACCCATGCCGAGGTGTCGACCCAGATGCAGATCTCGGCGCGCACGCTGACGGCGCCGACCGGACGGGTGTGTGCGGCACCCGCGGTGCGCATCACGCTGGGCTACGAGAACTTCCGGGTGTACCTGGCGCGCAATATCGGAAACGCCTGCCGGCGCGGCGTGGTGGAAGCCCACGAGCGCGAGCATGTGTCGATCTGGCGCAACTACCTTCGCGCCGGCGCTTCGCTGCTGGCCAACCAGCTGCGCCAGGACCTCGCTCCGCCACTGGTCTACGAGTCCATGGAACTGGCCGACCGCAGCGTGTCGCGCCATGTGCAGGGGGTGGTGGCCGGACATGTGCGCCAATTGGTCGCCAGCATCGTCGAGGCCAACCGGCAGCTCGACACGCCGGCGGCGTACCAGGTGGAGGCGGGGCGGCTGCAGGCGTGCGGGTGACTGCGAGGCCGCATGGCAAAAACTGCTGCGGTGGTCATGTGCTTACGATGTACGGCAGCATCTTGTAGCCGAGTATCCGCAGCGTGACCACCAGCGACCAGATGGCCAGTTTCAGAGAGCGGCGTCGGGCGTGGCGGACCGCTTTCATGCGAGAACACTGATTTCTGTCTGATCAACTACCCGAACCAGCGTGACCGCGAGCAAGCCGCGTGGCACCCAGACCAGTTGGGCCCGCAGGGCGCCGAGCGTGGCGGTTGGTCCCCCCTCCCCTTTGGGGATGAGCGCATCCACCCCCCTGGGCTGAGACCTGCCAGAACCATGTCGGACCAGGGCTACAGTGTCAGCGTTCAGGCGCCTTGGCGCAGTTGTGGCTTGTCGTGCCTGACCCTGGTGGAAATACGCAGCCAATACCCGTCGGATGGCGCAGTGCCGCCCGCCCTTGCCGGCCGCAGGCAGCCTGGTTCGTTGCGCCATCAGCACGGGCAATGCCAACTGCGCGGCTTTCAGAATAGTTCGGCCATGGCCGCACCGGGTGTCCTGGCCTGGAATTTTTTTTGTTTCTTGATGCGCCGCAGGCAAGACGGGTTTACAGTCAACGCAAGGTTGAGGAGGAAGTCACACGATGTACGGCATGGTGAACAAGGCGGTTGAGGACATGGTCTGCCTGCACCATGGCGCGGACACATGGGAGCGGATCAAAGCGCTGGCCGGAGTGACAGAGGTCATGTTCTTCACCAACGAGGCGTATCCGGATGACCTCACCTACCGGCTCGTGGCGGCAGCAGCCGAAACCCTGGGCGCAAGCGGCGAGGACGTGCTGGTGCTCTTCGGCGAGCACTGGATCACCTGCACAGCCGCAGACGGTTATGGCGCCCTGCTGAGCGCCGCGGGCAGCAGCCTGCCGGAGTTCCTTGCCAACTTGCCCAGCTTCCATGGCCGCGTCGCGATGATATTTCCCGATCTCAAGCCGCCCCGCTTTGCCTGCACCGAGGTGAGTTCGAGTTCCCTGAATCTGCACTACTACACGCATCGCAGTGGGATGGCGCCTTTCGTGCTTGGGCTGCTCAAAGGGCTGGGCAAGCGCTTCGGCACGCCGGTGAACGCACGGATGGTCGAATCACGCGAATCCGGCGCAGACCACGATGTGTTCGAGGTCACGTGGTCTGCGCCGGTCTAGAAGCAGGGGAACCCGGGTCCCTGCGGTATCGCCTTGTGCAATGGGAGCTGAAGTGAGCGCGGCAGATCGGGAGATCGGGTTGGAGCCGGCGCAGTTCGCCGCTGCGTTTCCGTTTCACATCGCCGTGGACAGGTCCCTGTGCGTTCTGCAGGCGGGCGCTTCGCTGCGCCGCATCTGCCCCGACGTGCTCCCGCAAGCAGCCCTTGGAGCGCTGTTCCGCGTGCTTGCGCCGCAGGTCCAGATCGAATACGGTGCGCTCCTCGCCGCGAGCGGACAGTTTGTCCTGCTCGAGCATTTGGCCAGCGGCTTGAAGATGCGCGGCGAATTCATACGCCACGGGACGCCGACAGCGCTGATTTTTCTCGGCTCGCCCTGGATCACGGATCCGGCCGAAATCGCGTCCCGGGGGCTTCGCTTCCGGGATTTTGCACCGCACGACCCGGTCATGGACCATTTGCAGGTGCTGCAATCGAGCCAACGCTCGGTTGCGGAAGGCAAGCAGCTCGCCCGGCTGCTGCAGGACCAGAGCACCCAACTGCGCGCGGCGCTGGAGCAACTGCGCGAGCAGGAAGCCGAGGCGCGCAAACTGGCCCTGATCGCGGCGCGAACCGACAACGCGGTGGTCCTGACCGATCCCGAGGGCCACATCGAGTGGGTCAACGCGGCGTTCACGCACATCACCGGTTACGAATTGGGCGAGGTACTTGGACGCAGTCCAGGGGAGTTCCTGCAGGGTCCGGGAACGGATGCCACGGTCGTTGGGCGCATCCGCGAACGGTTGCGCCGCGGCGAGGGTTTTCGCGAGAAGATCCTCAATTACCGCAAGGATGGGGGCGCCTACTGGATCGCCATTGAAGCGCAGCCCCTACTGGGCGACGACGGCCATATCACCCACTACATGGCGATAGAGCGCGACATTTCTGCCGAAGTCCTTACGCAGATCTACCAGCAGTTGCAGTTGGACATCTCGGGCCTGCTGCTCCAGGCATCCACGCTGGACGCGGGCATCGAAGCGGTCATTCGCTTGATCGGCAGCACGCTGGGGTCGGCGCTGGGGCAGGTCTGGATCGTATCGAACGACGCATTGACGCTGTCTTTTGCGTGGGAGAGCCCCGCCTGGAACGTGGCGGGTTTCTCCCAGGCGGGCCATGCGCTGCGCTTTGCCCGCGGCGAAGGATTGCCGGGCAGGGTGTGGCAGACGATGCGGCCCGAATCGATTCCGGACCTGGCGCAGGCGACAAATTTCCCGCGCGCACAGGCAGCCGGGCGCGCCGGCCTGCATAACGCGTTCGCGTTCCCTGTGCTCGTGGATGGCGCGCTGTGGGGGGTATGCGAGTTTTTCGGCACCAGCACCGATGGCGAGCTGCGCGACTCGGCCTTGCTGCAGATGTGCGCCGTGCTGGGCAACCAGCTCGGCCAGTTCGTGGCACGCCGCAAACTGGAAGAGGACCTGCGCATTGCCAAGGAGAAGGCCGAGGCCCTCAACGAACTCAAGAGCCGATTCGTTGCCACACTGAGCCACGAAATCCGCACCCCGCTGAACGCATTGATCGGCATGGGCAGCCTGCTCGAGCAGCTGCCGATGGATGGGCCCCAGCGCCATTATCTGGATACGATCCGCCAATCTTCGGACCAGTTGCTCACGATCGTCAACGATGTGCTTGACATGAGCCACCTCGAGTCGGGTCGCATCCAGGCGCGACACGACGATTTCGAGCTCGAAAGCCTGCTCGAGCAAGCGCTGCGGATCGCGCGTGGCCTCCCAGGTGCCGCGACACTGCGGGTCGTTGCCGAGGTGGGTTCCGATGTGCCGCGCCACCTGCGTGGTGATGCCCCTCGCTTGACCCAGGTGCTGATCAACCTTGTGAGCAACGCGGTAAAGTTCACCGAGCGTGGTTCGGTGACCTTGCGAGTGGCCACCGTCGCCTCCGGCGAGGACGCGCGGATCTGGCTGTCGTTTTCGGTGACCGACACCGGACGCGGAATCTCGCCCGCTGATCAGCAGCGCATTTTCGAACCATTCGAGCAAGGCCAGTCGGGCCGAAACGGGCTGCAAAAAGGCAGCGGCCTGGGGCTGTCCATCAGCCGCGGCATTGCCCAGTTGCTCGGCGGATCCCTCGAGGTACAAAGCACTGAGGGCAACGGTTCGACTTTCACTTTGAGGCTGCCGCTGGGGCTTGCGGCTGAGCCGGCCCCGGTGCCGGTACCGCGCGCCGGACCTGGGCAGGTCCGCCTGCGCGTGCTGGTTGCCGAGGATACGCCCACGAGCCAGATGGTCATCCGCCTGATGCTGGAGCGTCTCGGCCACTCGGTGCGGGTCGTGAACGACGGTGCGCAGGCCGTGAGCGCCTTTTTCGAGGAGCCCTTCGATCTGGTGCTGATGGACGTGCAGATGCCGCACATGGATGGTTATGCGGCGACGCAGGCCATCGTTGCGCGTGCCGGCAGCGCCCGGCCGCTTCCGCCGATCATCGGGCTGAGCGCCTTGTCCCAGGAAGCCGACCGGGCGCGCGCCCGCTCGCACGGGATGAGCCACTACCTTGTCAAGCCGATCAAGCTCGATGACCTGAGCTGGCTTCTGGCACAGATCGCACAGGAGGCCGAAGCACCCGCGCCGTCCACTGCAGAGATCGATCGCCAGATGCTCGAAGAGCTTTGCGAGAACCTTTCGGCAGAGGGCTTCAGGCGGGCCATGGCGCATTTCGAAGCTGACGCGCGCAGCACACTCGCACAACTGCGAAAGGCTGCGGAAGATGCCCGCGAGGAGGACGTTCGCAAGGCGGCACACCGCTTGAAGGGCCTGTTCTCGCAGTTCGGCGCCGGGACGTCCGCCGCGGTTTTCGCGCATGTCGAGACACTGCCCGCACACGAGCGCTCGGCCTTCGTGAAGCGCCAGGTCGACGACTCGGACGTAGCCATCGATGCCGTGCTGGCGGTGGCAGCCGAACTGCTGGGCGGGCTGCCGACCTGATGCCCGGCGCACTGCAGCGCCGCCTGCGCGTCAAGGCGCGCGCGAGGCAACCCAGCGGCGCAGATCTTGTGCCGGCATGGGGCGACCGATGTGGTAACCCTGCGCCGCATCGCACCCGATTCGCGCCAGCCACTGCAGTGAATCGGCCGTCTCGACGCCCTCGGCGACCACTTTCATGCCCAGACTGTGCCCCAGGCTGTTGGCGCTCTCCGCGATGGCGCGCAACGAGGGGTCATGATCGGCGCCACGCACGAACATCATGTCGATCTTCAACTCATCGAATGCAGTGCCGTGCAGCCGCTCCAGGCCCGCATGGCCGGTGCCGAAGTCGTCGATGGACAGATGGAAACCGCGCATGCGCAAACGGGTCTGGATGTCCAGGAACATGGACGCATCTTCCTGGATCGACGTCTCGGTGACCTCGATGGTCAGGCGCGATGGCTCGAGCCCCGACCCCGCGAGCAGCGCCTGCACGCGCTCGGGAATATCGATCCTGCTCATGGCGATGGGCGGAAAATTCACAGCGGCGGTGCCGTGCGGGTCGAGTTGGGCCGCCAGCAGGGGCCAGTCAGAAACCACCTTGCGCAGCACCTCGTAAGTGAACGGCAATGCCAGTTCGGAACTCTCCACGACGTGCACGAACGCGTCCGGAAACAGCAGGCCGTGCTGCGGGTGCTGCCATCGGACCAGCGCCTCCACCCCGATGAGGCGGCCGTCGGCAACGGCAATCTGCGGCTGGTAGTGAAGCACGAACTGGTCCTGATCGATACCGCGCTGAATGTCCTCCAGTGTCACCGCTATGGCCGACCGCGGCGGCGCGGCTGTCACGGTCAAGGTCGGCGCCCCAAGGAGGGCGCTCAGCATGACGCTCAGTTCGGCCGGCCGGAACGGCTTTTGCAGCAGGCCCGCCACGCTCAGCTTGTGCATGGACGCGATCTTGCGCACGCTGTCGAGCGTGCGCCGGTCCAGGCCGCTCATGAGAATGATGTTTTCGGCCCTCCCGGAGGCGGCCAGGGAGCGGATCACTTCCACGCCGTCGAAGCCAGGCATGAGCAGGTCGAGCACCACCACCCTGCACTGGCGCTGCATCGAATCCCACAAGCCGAAGTCGTGGATCGTGTGGGCCTCGAAGCCGCAATCATCGGCGATGTCCGCGACCATCCGGGCGATCGCCGGTTCGTCGTCAACGATCAGGGCGAACGGCCGCCCGACGACTGTCGTAGCCTCTTCCAAGCTGGCAATCTCTGGTTTCAACGCGTTCTCCCGTGGTGATTCGCGGGCCCGTGGTCGCCGCCCGCGACACGTCAAGCAGCTCCATTGTCTGTCTTGTACTGGAAGGATAGTAAGGCCGATGCGGCGTGAAAAAATTAAGAATCGTAAAGCGTGGGCCTCGCACTGAGAACCGGCAGCGCCGGCAAAGCTAAACCATTCTTAACACAGCCCGCCGCACGATGGCCCTAATGTATCAATTTTGCAGTTGCGGGCTTGACCGCAAGAGACCACGATGATCCACACAGCGATATCGGGCGTGATCGGCTCCGGGGGAACGTCCCGCTGGGTGGGCGCTCGCCTGGCGCTTGGCGGGCGGCTGCGCAGCGGCGCCGCCGAAAGCGAGTCGCACATGCTGGCCACGCAGCGGCGGGCCGAATCTGGCAGCCGTGCCCAGGCCCTGCTGGCGGTGGTCCGGCAGACAGTTGCCGGCGTGCGCGCCGCCAGCCGACTGGCAGGGGCCGGCCAATGACGAATCCCACAAATGCTTCCCCGGTGCGCACGGTCGCGGCCATCGCCGCAGGCGCCTCCGCGCCCCGGCTGGCGCTCGCCGGGCGCCGCGTGCTGGTCGTGGACGACTCGCAGGCCACGCGCGTGATACTGCAGGGCATTCTCGAGCGCGCCGGCATGCAGGTCGAGACCGCCAGCGACGGTGGCATGGCATTTTGGATGGTGAACGCGGGCCCCGAGCGCTTCGACCTGATCGTGATGGACCTCGTGATGGAGGGCATGGACGGGTTCAGGTGCATGGAGCAGATCGTGCCGCTGCTGGGCCCGCGCCATTGTCCGATTGTCGCCACGTCGGCCACCGTGACGCCGCAGATACTGGCGCGCTGCAGGTCGCTGGGAGCGTACAAGGTCATGCTGACCAAGCCCTACCGCGCATCGGACGTGCTGGATGTGCTCGGCCTTGCCGTGCTCGATGACAAGTCGGTTTCGCCAGTGGTCGGCGCCGACCCCGGCGCAGCGCAGGCGCTCCAGCCCGCTGCCGCTCCTGCGGGAGACGGTATCGACACTGCCGGCGCGCTGGACCGATGCGGAGGCGACACAGCCATGCTGCGCGCGCTCCTGGACGGGTTCGCACTGACTGTGGTGGCGACGTTCAAGCAGATTCGCGCTTCGTTGCAAAACGGGCGCATTCGCACTGCCGCCAGGCAACTGCACAAGCTGCGTGGTGAGGCGGTCAACCTGGGGCTCGACACGGTCGCGCGCGAGGTTGCCAACGTCGAGTCCGCGCTCCAGCGCAGCGAGCCCCCGGACGCGCTTGTCGACGCGTTGGAGGTTTCCTGCGCCAGCGCCGTGCTGCGGGCCCTGAACGCGGTGCCACTGCATGAACCGGCCCCGGGCGGCGGCGCAGAGTTCGACGTCCTGGCTTTCCGGGCGCTTGTCGAGTCGATGCTCGAGAGCGACCCGACCGTCATCGCGCGGCGGCTGGGCGGCGGTCGGCTGCTGCCCGCCGACTATGCCGACGACGTCGAGGAGCAGTTCCGGCGCCGCGCCGAGGCACTGGACTTCGCCGGCGCACGCCGGCTGTTGCACGCGCGCGACGACGCGTCGGGGCCGATGGTGCGGCCGGCCGGCGAGTCGGTTCTGATCGTGGACGACGACCCGGTCGTGGTGCTGCTGCTCGCGCGCGCGCTCGAGGGCACGGCGTCGATCCGCTTTGCGCTGCAAGGCGAAGCCGCCCTGCGGCTCGCCCGCGATTTCGTTCCCGATCTCGTGCTGGCCGACGTGCACATGGAGGGCATGTCGGGCATTGAGCTTTGCAAGCGGTTCAAGGCGCCCGGCCCGCTGATGCAGGTCCCGGTCATCCTCATGTCGGCCGACAACGACATCACCAACGAGGTGCAGGCCCTGACGGCGGGCGCGGCGGACTTTATCGAGAAGCCGCTGAACATGGCGCGTGTGCTCGGCCGCGTGACAGCCCAGCTTGCCAATCACCGGCGCAACCTCCAGATAGCCGGGCTTCTTGCCACCGACCCGGGAGAGTCGGGCCTCGGCTTCTTGATCTGCAATGCGTCGGGCGCGCTGGGCGAAGTCGGGCCGGTGCTGGCGCGCACGCTCGGCTATCGGCTGCCCGATGCAGGCCTGGGCAATCTGCGCGAGCTGGTGGATCCCGATTCATGGGTCGCGATCGCCGCCAACCTGCAAAGCGGCGCCGGGGGCGGCCGCCTGCGGCCGCTGGATGTCAAGCTTCGCACAAGCACCGGCAGTTTGCTGCCCGTTCGCCTGCAGAGCCGTCTGGTCTCGGGCGAGGGCGGTGGCAGTTTCTGGATCAGCGTCGAAGACCTGCGCGGCCAGGTCCAGCTGAACCTTGAACGCCTCAACCGCGCAAAGGCCGAGGCCCTGTCCTCGATCACCAGCGGAATCGCACATGAATTCAACAACCTGCTAGGCATCGTGATCGGCAACCTGGACAACGTCATCGAAGAGCCCGGCGACCAGGCGCGGATGCCGGCACGGCTGCAGGCGGCTCAGGACGCCGCGCTGCGTGCTGCGGACATTTCGCGCGCGCTGCTGGGTGCCGCGCGCAGCGCGCCGCGTGCCGGACTGCCGGCGCGCCTTGGCGACCTGCTCGACGACATGTGGCCGATACTTTCGAACATGCTTCCAAAGTCGATCCGGCTGGTCCGCGCCCGCGACGGCGACTCCCTGTGGGCGCTGGTCGACCCGGCGGGGCTGCGCGACTGCCTGCTGGCGCTGCTGCAAAACGCCATCGACGCGATGCCGCAAGGCGGCGAGGTGGTGGTTAGCACGCTGGCCGTGCCCCCGCCGGTCAGTGCAGGGGACGCGCCTGCGGAGCCGGTTCCGGCCATTTCGGTCTCTGACAACGGGCCCGGCATGAGCCAGGCCGTTCGCGAGCGCGCCTTCGACCCGTTCTTCACCACACGCTCGCCCCAGCGCGTCGGGCTCGGTCTGAGCACGGTGCTCGGCTTCGCCACGGCCAACGCCGGCGCCGTGGATGTGCGCAGCGCCCCGGGCCAGGGCAGCACCTTCACGCTACGCCTGGCGCGCGCCCCGTATGCCCCAAACCTCGAAGCGCCGCCCCCTGCCGGCCGGACAGAGCCGCGCACACGGCATTAGCTCCACGCCGAAGGCGGGCACGGTCGGCGCCTATCCCGACGGCAGGGTGAGCGCGGCCATCGCCCGTTCGAGATCCTTCCTGCGGTAGGGCTTGCTGAGCACTTTGCCCGGCAGATCCGGGTCCGAGAACAGGGTCTGCGCGTAACCCGAGGTGAGAAGCACCTGCAGGGCCGGTTGCCTGCGCTTGGCCTGTCGCGCCAGCTCCACCCCGTCGATCTGCGAGGGCATGACCACGTCGGTGAACAGTATGTCAAAGCTCCCGGTTGCCAGGCGCTGCAATGCCGCATCGGGCGAATGCACGCCAACCGCCTCGTAGCCCAGCGACGCGAGCCAGTCGCATGCCAGCGTGCACAGCTCCGCTTCGTCGTCGACCACGAGGACGCGGGCCTTCCCCTCGAGGCTGGCCAGGGTGCTGTCGCCCCACACCGTCTCGGGACCGGTCTCCTCAACTGCCTCCTCGAGCTGGACCTGCTGCGGCTCCATCGGCAGGTACACGCGCACCGTGGTGCCAGCGCCCTCGGCGCTTTCGATCTGCGCGGTGCCGCCGAGCTGCGTGGCGTAGCCGTACACCATGGCAAGCCCCAGCCCGGTGCCCTTGCCGCGCTCCTTGGTGGTGAAAAACGGCTCGAACGCCTGCTCGCGTACGCTCGGGCTCATGCCGTGCCCGTTGTCGCAGACCTCCAGCACCGCGTACCAGCCCGGCGCGAGCGCCTGAGCGCCTGCGCCCGGCGCAATGTGCTCGCGCCGCGTGCGCAGCGTCAGCACGCGCTCGCCCGCCGTGTCCTGCATCGCGTCGCGCGCGTTGATCGCCAGGTTGAGCACCACGTTGCTCAGCCCGCCGGCATCGAGCCGCGCCATCATCGAGCCGGGCGCAAACTGCGAGAGCACCTTCACCGCCGAGCCGGCCGAGGCGTTGAGCAGGGGCAGCATCTCCACCACCAGCGCGTTCAGGTCGTAGGTCTGGACCTCCAGCGGCTGGCGCCGCGCCACTGCCAGCAGGCAGCGCGTCACCTCGGCCCCGCGCAGCGCCGCATCCAGCGCCGCCGTGTGCTGCTGGCGCACGCGCCCAGCCGCCGGCAGGCTCTCGCCGATCTCGTCCAGGTTGCCCACCACGATGCCCAGAAGGTTGTTGAAGTCGTGCGCCAGGCCACCCGTGAGCTGGCCGATCGCCTCGAGCTTCTGCGCCTCGCCCAGCTGCTCCTCGAGCTGTACCTGCTCGGTGATGTCCACCAGCGCACCAACCACCTCGTCCGGTTCGCCGCCCGGCGGCCCCACCAGCTGCAGCGAGTCGCTGACCCAGCGGTAGCGGCCGTCCTTGTGCCGGATCCGGTAGCGGCGGGTTTGCACACGCATTGGCGAGCTGGGGTACGGTGCCGAAACCAGCTGGTCTCGGTCCTGCGGGTGGACCCGCTGGGCCCAGAACCCGGTGCTCGCGGTGATGTCGCTTGGCTCCCAGCCCGACAGCCGGCGGATGTTGGCCGTGATGTGGGTGACGCGACCATCAGAGAGGCGCCGGGTGTATAACGCGGCAGGGCTGGATGCCAGCAGCTTGGACATGAAACGACCCAGTTCGTCCTTCTCGTGCACGGTTCGCTCAAGTTCCGCTGTCCGCTGCACTACCCGCTGTTCGAGGACGACATTGGCCTGTACCAGACTGCGCGCGCGGCGCTCGCGCTCCTCGATCCGCCGCGTCACAAGGAATGCCAGCGCCACCAGCGCCAGGCTGAGCCCGGTGGCCAGCGCCAGGCTCCACTGGCGCTCCCTGTAGTAGGGCGCAAGCACCGCTTTTGTCGACACGCCATGAAGCAGCACCACGCCGTAGTCCGCCAGCACGTGAAAGCCGAAGATCCGGTCCACCCCGTCGATCTGTGACACACGGCGATACGCCCCTGTGGCGGGCGCGCCGGGGCCCAGGTAGGGGGCGTTTTTCATGAGCGTCCCGAGCGCGGATTTTTCATCCGAATCCGGAAAACGGGCCATCACCTCGCTGGTGGCCCTGACCATGGACGTCACGTTCTGGCTGCCAGCGGACTGGGTTCGGTAGTAGTCGGTGAAATATTGCGGGTTCACCGAGATCACCAGCACCCCGTCGACCACGCCGGCGCGGCGAACCTGGCGGGTGAACTGGATGGACCACTTTTTGGACACGCGGCCCTTGACAGGCCGCGAGATGAAGAGCGCATCGGCCTCGCTGTCGAGTTGTACCCGGATGTGCTCACGGTCCGCCAGGCTGACCCGCGTCGCGGGAACGGCCAGGTCGCTGTATACCAGCATACCGTCGCGATCAGCCACGCCGATCTGCAGCGAGATATCGCCGATGTCTGCGCCGTATGCATCCATTTGGCGATCGAACGACGCTTTGTCTTGAACCCAGAGACGGCGCAGATCGAGGGACACAACGTCGATCAGCCGGAACGTGGCACGGGCATGCTCGGCGTAGGCACGCGCCAACCCCTGTGCGCTCGCCTCGCCGGCAGCGAGAGCGGCCGAATGCGCGCGGTCCATGAGCTGGAAATGCAGCGTCCATATCAGGACCAGGCCCAGGCCTGTGAGCAGCAGGGCGCGCAAGCGCAGTGGGGCAACAGGGAGTTTCAAGGTCGGTCTTTCAGTGGGTTGGCGCCAGGGGCGCCACCTTGGCGAACAGCGCGGCAAGTTCTTTCTTGCGGTAGGGCTTGTTGAGCAGTTGGCCGGGCGGATCCGGTTCGTCAATCAGGCGTTGCGCATAGCCCGATGTGAGCACCACGCGAATACCGGGCTGGCGGTGCAGTGCCTCGCGTGCGAGCGTGATCCCGTCCATCGGACCGGGCATCACGACGTCGGTAAACAGCGTGCTGAAGCGCTGTTCAGAGAGCAGCGCCAGCGCCTCCTGGGGCGAATGTACCCCGATCGGGGCGTAGCCCAGCGACTCCAGCCAGGAGCAGGCCAAATCGCACAGAGCCGGCTCGTCGTCCACCACGAGCACGCGCACACCGTCTGGCGGCTCCGCACCGGGTGGCGCCTGTGCGACGGCGAGCGCTGGCGCCGGCGCGAGGGGTCCCAGCGCCTGCGGCGCGGGGCTGGAACCAGCCAACAATACCGACAGCCGGGACGCGATCGCCTCGAGTGCCTGCAGCTCGGACGCGCTGAGATTGCGCGCATGGTGGTCGATCACGCACAGGGTTCCCAAGGCGTTGCCCGCGCCGTCGAGCAGCGGCGCGCCGGCGTAGAAGGTCACGTTGGGAGAGCCAGTCACCAGCGGGTTTCCAGAGAAGCGCGGGTCCTGGTGGGCGTCCGTCACCACCAGCGTCTGGCCTGCAGACAGGATCGCGTGCGCGCAAAATGCGTCCTCCCGGGGCGTCTGGCTGGCTTGCAGCCCGAACTTGGACTTGAACCACTGGCGCTGCTCGTCCACCAGGGACACCAGGGCGATGGGCGTGTTGCACAGCGCGGCGGCCTGCCGCACCAGGGCGTCGATGTCGTCCTGCGGCGCAGTGTCAAGGACCTTGAGGGCGCGCAGCGCCTTTAGCCGCTTCGCCTCGGCCGCTTCCTCGAGCCGGGCCTGCTGCGGCTCCATCGGCAGGTACACGCGCACCGTGGTGCCTGCGCCCTGGGCGCTTTCGATCTGCGCGGTGCCGCCGAGCTGCGTGGCGTAGTCGTACACCATGGCCAGCCCCAGCCCGGTGCCCTTGCCGCGCTCCTTGGTGGTGAAAAACGGCTCGAACGCCTGCTCGCGCACGCTCTGGCTCATGCCGTGCCCGTTGTCGCAGACCTCCAGCACCGCGTACCAGCCCGGCGCGAGCGCCTGAGCGCCTGCGCCCGGCGCAATGTGCTCGCGCCGCG
>Ga0247831_1000840_pt1 | contig 64392 bp, 62 predicted proteins | sample LaCruzMarch2015__9_FD_192406 | JGI IMG/M metagenome (GOLD analysis project Ga0247831, IMG submission 192406) | Freshwater microbial communities from meromictic Lake La Cruz, Castile-La Mancha, Spain - LaCruzMarch2015_1m | ecosystem: Environmental > Aquatic > Freshwater > Lake | place: Spain...
TGGAAGACGAGGCCGGTGTGGATGGCAAGGTGGTTGCTGTGCCGACCAGCAAAATTTTGCCGATGTACGACCACTGGCAAGACATCTCGGATGTGAACGCGATGCGCCGCAATGCGATCGCTCACTTCTTTGAGCACTACAAAGACCTGGAAAAAGGCAAATGGGTCAAAGTGCTGGGCTGGGAAGGCAAGGAATCTGCCCACAAGGAAATTTTGGACGGCATCGCGGCTTACAACAAAACCAAATCTTGATGCGGCTGGGTCAGCGCTCACCTCGGTGGGCGCTGGCTGTGGCACCCAACGCCCGCACGGTCTGCACTGTGCGGGCGTTTTTTCATGGCGGCTGATTTATGGCGGCTTTTTCAGCGGCGAATGCCGATTGAGCGCTTCCAAGTAGTTCTCCACCCCCGCTTTTTCCCGCTCCAAAAACCGCGCCACCGCCTCAGAAAACGCTGGATGCGCCAGCCAGTGGGCGCTGTGGGTGGGGGTGGGCAGCAGGGCGCGGGCCATTTTGTGTTCGCCCTGTGCGCCGCCTTCAAAGCGCTGGAGGCCGTGCAGGATGCACCATTCAATAGGCTGGTAATAGCAGGCTTCAAAGTGCAGGCAGTCCACCCGGGCAAGTGCCCCCCAATAGCGGCCATAGGCCACTTCGGGCTGGCCTTGGGCGTCCAGGTGCAGACCGATCAGGCTGATGCCCATCGGCTGCGCATCGTGTTCGGCCACAAACAGCAGCCAATTGGGGGCCATGTCGGTGCGCATTGACTCAAAAAACGCCGGGGTCAAATACGGTGCGTTGCCGTGTTCCCAATAGGTTTGCTGGTAACAGCGCAGCAGCAGGGCCCAGTCGCCTTCCGTCATGTCGGGGCCGCGCACGGCGCGAAACGTCACGCCCGCCTCCTGCACTTTGCGGCGTTCTTGCCGGATTTTTTTGCGCTTTTCTTGCGTCAGGCTGGCCAAAAAGTCATCGAAGTCGCGCCAATTTTGATTTTGCCAGTGAAATTGCACCTGATCGCGCAGCAGCAGGCCGGCTTGTTCGCAGGCCTGCAGGTCTTGCGGGCTGCCAAACAGGAGGTGCAGGGACGGGATGTGGTTGGTTTGGCAAAGCTCGAGCAAAGCGGCCAGCAGCGCCTGCCGGGCGGCGTCAGATTCGGCCAGCAAGCGGCTGCCGGGCACCGGCGTAAAGGGCGATGCCACCAGGGCTTTGGGGTAATAGTCCAGTCCGTGGCGCTGGTAGGCGTCGGCCCAGGCGTGGTCGAACACGTATTCGCCGCGTGAATGGGTCTTGATGTACAGCGGGCAGGCGGCGGCCAACACAGCGCCTTGCGGGGTGTCCCGCCACAGGCTGATGACTTGCAGCGTCCAGCCGGTTTCGTGCGAGGCCGATTGGCTGGTTTGCATGGCCGACAAATAGGCATGCTGCATGAAGGGGGATGGGGCGTCTTGCCGGGCGAGCAGGCCGTCCCAGGCTTCAGGCGCGATGACACCCAGGTCATCCTGCACCCGGGTGACATAATTCAAGCTCACATTTTCCAGCACCTGTATGACTCTCCAAATTCGTGTGGCCCAGCTCAACTTTGTCGTCGGTGACATGCCGGGCAATGCCCGCAAGATCATCGATTTCGCCACCCGGGCGCATGCCGAGGGCGCGCGCCTGGTGCTGACGCCCGAGTTGTCGATTTGCGGCTATGCAGCCGAAGACCTTTTCTTGCGCCCATCGTTCATCGACGCCTGCGATGATGCCCTGAAAACGGTGGCCCGCGAACTGGCTGGGTTAAATGGCTTGCATGTGGTGGTGGGTCACCCCGAAGGCGGCGGCCTGCGCACCCGCAGCGTGGCGGTGACGCGCCGTCACAACCGCGCCAGCGTGCTGTGCGAGGGGCAGGTGGTCTGCGCTTACGACAAGCGCGAGTTGCCCAACTACCAGGTGTTTGACGAGCGTCGGTACTTCACCCCCGGCAACGGGGTCGGGGTGTTCGAGGTCGAAGGCGTGCGTGTCGGCGTGCTCATTTGCGAAGACGCCTGGTTTGACGAGCCAGCCCGCCTGGCGCGTGATGCGGGTGCCCAGGTATTGGCGGTGCTGAACGCCTCGCCTTTCCATGCGGGCAAAGGCCCGGAGCGCGAGCAGCGCATGCGCGAACGGGTGACCGATTGCGGCTTGCCCCTGATTTACGCGCATTTGGTGGGCGGCCAGGACGAGGTGATTTTTGAAGGGCGCTCGTTTGCGCTCAATGCCCAAGGTGAAACCGTGGCGCGGGCCGAGGGCTTTCGCGAAGCGGCCATGACGGTGCAGGTGCAGTCTGCGACATCGGGTGTGGACTTGAGCGCTGCGCCCGAGGCCTTGGTGCCCATGGCCAGCGCAGACGCCGAGCTGTGGGACGCCCTGGTGCTGGGCGTGCGGGACTACCTGGGCAAAAACGGTTTCAAGAGTGCGATCTTGGGCCTGTCGGGCGGCATCGATTCGGCGCTGGTGCTGGCGATTGCGGTGGACGCGATCGGGGCCGACAAGATCCACGCGGTGATGATGCCGTCGCCCTACACGGCCGACATCAGCTGGATCGATTCGCGTGACATGGTCAAGCGCTTGAATGTGCGGTATGACGAGATCTCGATCGCGCCGCTGTTTGATGGCTTCAAGCAGGCGCTCTCGGCCCAGTTTGAGGGCCTGAAAGAAGACACCACGGAAGAAAACATCCAGGCCCGCATTCGCGGCACGCTGCTCATGGCGTTGTCCAACAAGACCGGAGCCATTGTGCTGACCACTGGCAACAAGAGCGAGATGGCCACGGGTTACTGCACGCTGTATGGTGACATGGCGGGCGGGTTTGCGGTCATCAAGGATGTGGTCAAGACCCGCGTGTTTGACTTGGCGCGCTGGCGCAACCTGAACGACCCGTATGGCACGGGCAGTCAGCCGATTCCTGAGCGCATCATCACCCGACCGCCCAGTGCCGAGTTGCGCCCCGATCAGAAAGACCAGGACAGCCTGCCGGCGTATGAGGTGCTGGACGCGATCATTCAGCGTTACATGGAAAACGACGAGGGTGTGGAGGCGCTGATTGCCGACGGCTTTGAGCGCGCCGATGTGGAGAAAGTGACCCGCCTGATCAAGCTCAACGAGTACAAACGCCGCCAATCGCCTGTGGGCATTCGCTTGACGCACCGCAGTTTTGGCAAGGATTGGCGTTATCCTATGACCAACAAATTTCGGGCCTGAAACCAGGCGCTCTCTATCTTTCGAGGACATTTCACATGAAGCAGATCACCGCCGTCATCAAACCTTTCAAACTGGAAGAGGTGCGTGAAGCCTTGGCCGAATGCGGCGTGACGGGCCTGACCGTGACCGAAGTCAAAGGTTTTGGCCGTCAAAAAGGCCACACCGAGCTGTACCGGGGTGCCGAGTACGTGGTCGACTTTTTGCCCAAAGTCAAGGTGGAAGTGGTGGTCAAGGACGAAGATGTGGACAGCTGCGTGGACGCCATCATCAAGGCGGCGCGCACCGGCAAGATCGGTGATGGCAAAATTTTTGTGACTTCGGTCGAGCGCGTGGTGCGCATCCGCACCGGCGAAGAAGACGAAACTGCGATCTGATGGGCTGGGCTGCAGGCGGGGCACCCCCCCCCACGCCTTCAAGCCCGATCAGAGCAATTCAACTTTGGCCCGGGGTGAAAACCCTGCCTTTTGCACCAGGCTTTGCAGCAGCGCTTCGGGCTCGGTGCCTAAAGTCACCAGTTCGGTTTGCCAATTCCCCATGAAGCCTTGCGCAACCACCTGCCCAATGAAGGTCATCAGGCCATCGTAATAACCCAGGCTGTTCAAGATGCCCACAGGTTTGTCGTGGAAGCCCAGTTGACGCCAAGTCCAGACTTCAAACAATTCTTCAAATGTGCCGATGCCGCCGGGCAGGGCCAAAAAAGCGTCGGCCTTGTCGGCCATGAGGCGCTTGCGCTCGTGCATGGTGTCCACCACATGGAGCTCGGTGCATCCGTGGTGTGCCCATTCCTTTTCGACGAGTGCGGTGGGAATGATGCCAACCACCGTGCCGCCTGCGGCCAGCGTGGCTTCGGCCACCAAGCCCATCAGGCCGTTGCGCCCGCCGCCATAGACCAGTTGACCGCCGTGCGCGCCGATCCAGGTGCCCACTTGAACCGCGATTTGCGCAAATTCAGGCTGGTTGCCGGGCTTGGAGCCGCAGTAAACGCAAACGGAGAAGGCAGGTTGTGCGGCTGGGAGAGGGTGGGGTATGTTCATGGTTGGTTCATTTGGCAGAAACCAGCCGGGTGCCGGCCCAGACGTCGTGCCAGAACTGGCGCTGGGGGTGAAAGCGGCTGAGCAAGGCCCAGATCAGTACCCAGACCAAACTGAGCAGACCAATCGAGCCGGATGGCAGACCTAAGGGAATGGTCAGCAGCAGCGGCGGCAAAAACCACATCCAGCTCAGCAAGTAGCGCAGCAGGGCGCGGCTTTGGCTCAGGGGCAGGCCTTGCGCGCTGACGACTTTGACATGCCAGGTTTTCATGGCCAGAGTTTGGCCCCGGTGCCAAAACCAAGTGAAGTAAATCCCCACTATCAAAAACACAAAGGCCTGCAAGCCCGGACGGTTGTCCAGGGCGTGGCGGGTCTGGCTCAGGGTGCCAAACAAGTAGCCTGCGATGAACACGACACCGAAGAGCAGCATGCCTTCGTAAAGCCAGCAGGCCATGCGGCGTTTGAGCGATGGGGCGGCCAGCGGGTCGGCGGCAGGCGGTACGGGGTGTGTCGGTGAGGCGGGCACGTGCTGGGTCATGGCAGCAATGGATGATTGAAGATCGGACGGCGAAGGGGCTCAGCGCTGCCAGCAGGCGCAGGCCGGATGGATTGTGCGTCACAGCGTGAGGGACTTAGCGCTCAGGTGTAGCACCCGATTGTGGCTCAAATGCGCGGATGAACCGCACTGCATGAATTCAAGATGGCTGTGGCAACAAGGTTTTGGGGTGGATCGGTTTTGAAGGCGCCACACGCTGAATCGCCCGTGTGGCGTTGATGGGCAGCAGTGGGGGACTGACCAAGCGGGTGCTGGGTGCCGCGAAACTGCGCGCGGCACTTTTTACAGGCGGTTTGGGGCCGGAAGACAGCTTGTATTTTTCCTGATCGGACAGCGCCAGGTAGGCCTCCCACTGGGCCCGCTTGTCTTGGGCAGACAGGGATTGGGTGGTGTTGAAGTGAAAGCGCGCCTGGCTGCGTTGGCGAGGACTGAGCGCCGCCCATTCCCGCATGCGGCTGTGCAGGGTCATCTGTTCCTCGTCACTGAGCTGCAGAAAATTTCTGGACAGAGTCAGCCATTTTTGTCGCTGCTGTGCCGTCAGTTCATGCCATTCCTCGCTCAATGGGCCCAGAGCTTGTTTTTGACGTTTGCTCAAGGACTTCCAAGAACTGGAGTCGGAGGGGTGTGAGCTTTTGGAGGCGCTGGATGTCAAGGGAACTTGCACACTGTGTCCCAATGCCGGTGTGGCCGGCAAAGACGGGTCGGTGACCGCATTCATGCTGGCTGGCACGTTCGAGTTGGGCATAGACGCTTGTTGTTCAGCCGGGGCTGGTGCATTTCCCATTGGGATCTGTGTTTGTGCCCAGACTTGCATGCCCAAGCTCAGTGCCAAGGTGCCCAGGCAGCTGATGCCCCATCCTGGCCTGAGCCAGCTCAGACCAAGTTGACACACAGGCTGCTCGGCCGTGTGCTGAAGGCCAAACTTGAAACCCGTTTCAGTCATGCCGTGCGTTTTGCTGAAGCTTGAGGAACTGGGCAAAGCCTGGGTCGGTGTAGGCGTCCGGTGGTAATTCGTCGAGCAGCAGGGCCGAGTCAAGGGAGGCGATGTCGGACTCGGCCAAATCTTGTTGCAGGGCCTGAATGAACATCAGGCCTGACACCAGGGCCAACAAAGGGAGGGCCGAGGCCAGGATGCGCCAAAGGTTCAGGCCCTCATCGGGTTGCCCGCTGAGCGTGCCATTGGCTTGCAAGGCCAGGCTGTGACGCAGCAGGCGTTGCGGCATGGGGCGGGTCTTCAGGGCCATTTGGCGGGCCACGCGCAGCCGCTCGCCGATGTCATGCCCCAAATCCTGCGAGGCCACGTCCAATTGCGCGGCCAAAGTCCTGCCCCAAAGGTCCATGTCGGCGGTGGTGGATGTCTGGGAATTTTTCATGGTTTCATGCCTTGGAGGGCCAAGGTTTTACTCAAGGACTGGATAGCGCGGGAGCAATGGGTCTTAACGCTGCCTTCAGAGCAGCCCATCACGGCGGCGGTTTCAGCCACGTCCAGCTCCTCCCAATAACGCAGGAGGAAGGCTTCTCGTTGACGTGCCGGCAGGCTCATGATGGCTTTTTCAATATGTTCCAGGGTTTGCACCCGCCCCAACCATTGCTCAGCGCTTTGACTGGCGGGGGCGTCGGCCGCACCTGTGGTGACTTCGAGCAGGTCAAAGTCGCCCAGGTCGTCTCGGTGGTCAAAATCGTCCAGGTTGGAAAACAAGGCATTGCGCGTCTTGCGACGGCGAAACCAATCGAGCACGGTATTTGACAATATCCGTTGGAACAGCAAAGGCAGCTCTGGTGCCGGTTTGTCTGAGTAGTGGCTGCACAACTTGATCATGCTGTCTTGCACGATGTCCAAGGCCCCTTCTTCATCGCCCACGTGGTAATAGGCCCGTTTGAAGGCTTTTTTCTCCACGCTTTTGAGAAAGTCAGAAATGTCGGTATCCGAGGCCAAGTTGCTTGCAGCGGCGGGCTGTGTCCTGTGTAGGCGAGATTTGAGTGCGGGTGGCGAGACTTGCGATGGTGCGATGCAATTATGTCACTCACCCAGATGTGGGTGGTCTGTTTTAAAGGCCCGCTGTCAACGGTGCGATAATAGCGGGTTGCAATTGAAAAAAAGCAAACGGATCACCGTCCGGCACTTTTACAGTTTGGTGCCCATGTCTGTGGTCTCAAGTCCCAAAGCCACTTCACAAGAGTCGAGCCAAGGGGCACCCAAGGTTTTTCGTTAGAGAAATTCACAAAGGTTCAAAAGGTTGAATATGGAAATCAATAAAGCCGAAATGGCATCCGCTGCGTCCGTCGCTTCTTCAGGTCAAGAGTTGCGTGGGGCCGAAATTCTGGTCAAAGCGTTGCAGGCCGAAAACGTTCAATTCGTTTGGGGCTATCCCGGTGGGGCTGTGCTTCACATCTACGACGCTTTTTACAAACAAGAAACCATCCAGCACGTGCTGGTCCGCCACGAGCAAGCGGCGGTGCACGCTGCCGATGGCTACGCTCGCGCAACTGGCGAAGTGGGTGTGGCGCTTGTCACGTCGGGCCCCGGTCTGACCAACGCTGTGACCGGCATCGCCACCGCTTACATGGACAGCATTCCCATGGTCATCATCAGTGGGCAAGTGCCCACTGCGGCCATTGGCCTAGATGCCTTCCAGGAATGCGACACCGTGGGCATCACCCGCCCCATCGTCAAGCACAACTTCCTGGTCAAAGACGCCAAGGACATGGCCGAGGTCATGAAAAAAGCCTTCCACATTGCGCGCACCGGTCGCCCTGGCCCGGTGGTGGTCGATGTACCCAAGGACGTGTCTTTCAACAAAACACTGTTCACAGGCTACCCCGACAAGGTCGAGATGCGCTCGTATAACCCGGTGCGCAAGGGCCATGGTGGCCAGATCCGCAAGGCCATGCAGCTGTTGATGTCGGCCAAGCGCCCTTACATCTACACCGGCGGCGGCGTGTTGCTGAGCAACGCCAGCACCGAGTTGCGCGCGCTGGTGGACATGCTGAACTTCCCGGTCACCAACACCTTGATGGGTTTGGGCGCTTTCCCGGCCAATGACCGCCGATTCTTGGGCATGTTGGGCATGCACGGCACGCTGGAGGCCAACAACGCCATGCAAAACTGCGACGTCTTGCTGGCCGTGGGCGCCCGCTTTGACGACCGCGTCATTGGCAACCCCAAGCATTTCGCGCAAAACGAACGCAAAATCATCCACATCGACATCGATCCTTCGAGCATCTCCAAGCGCGTCAAGGTGGATGTGCCGATCGTGGGCGACGTCAAAGACGTGCTGGTCGAATTGATGGGCATGATCCGCGAATCTGGTCTCAAGCCCGACAGCCAATCGCTGGCGCAGTGGTGGCAGACGGTCGAAGGTTGGCGCAGCCGCGATTGCATGAAGTACGACAGCACCAACAGCATGGTCATCAAGCCGCAAAAGGTCATCGAGACCTTGTGGGACATGACCAAGGACGCCGACGCCTACATCACCTCGGACGTGGGCCAGCACCAGATGTGGGCTGCCCAGTACTATAAGTTCAACGAGCCGCGTCGCTGGATCAACTCCGGTGGCTTGGGCACCATGGGCGTGGGCATTCCTTACGCCATGGGCATCAAACTGGCCAAGCCCGACAGCGAGGTGTATTGCGTGACGGGTGAAGGCTCGGTGCAAATGTGCATCCAAGAGCTTTCGACCTGCCTGCAATACAACACGCCCATCAAAGTCGTGGCCCTGAACAACGGTTACTTGGGCATGGTGCGCCAGTGGCAGGAGATTGATTACTCCGGTCGTTACAGCCACAGCTACATGGATGCTTTGCCCAACTTCGTGAAGTTGGCTGAGGCCTATGGCCACGTCGGCATCTTGGTGGAAAAGCCTGAGGATGTGGAGCCTGCTTTGCGCGAAGCACGCAGGCTCAAGGACCGCACGGTTTTCCTGGACATCCGTACGGACCCCACTGAAAACGTGTTCCCCATGGTCAAGGCTGGCAAAGGCATCACCGAGATGCTGATGGGCGCTGAAGATCTTTAATTAATTCCACTGGACGAATCTATTGCCCGCCAAGCCTGCGCATTACCGTGCGCAGGGGAGGGCGGCGAGAAGAGGAATCACACATGAAACACATCATCGCTGTATTGATTGAAAACGAAGCGGGCGCATTGTCCCGCGTGGTGGGTTTATTTTCGGCCCGCGGCTACAACATCGAGTCACTCACGGTAGCGCCAACCGAAGACCCCAGCCTCTCGCGCATGACCATTCAGACTGCTGGCTCTGACGATGTGATCGAGCAGATCACCAAGCACCTGAACCGCCTGATCGAGGTGGTCAAGGTGGTCGACCTGACAGAGGGCGCCTACACCGAGCGCGAGTTGATGCTCGTCAAAGTGCGTGCCGTGGGCAAGGAACGCGAAGAAATGAAACGCATGGCCGACATTTTCCGTGGCCGTGTGATTGATGTCACCGACAAGAGCTACACGATTGAGCTCACCGGTGACCAATCGAAGAACGACGCCTTTTTGGAGGCGATCGACCGCAGCGCCATTTTGGAGACCGTGCGCACCGGTGCATGCGGTATCGGGCGCGGCGAGCGCATCCTGCGCGTCTAAATCCAATCACCAACCTGTTTATTCCTAAGGAGAACCCTGTGAAAGTTTTTTACGACAAAGATTGTGATCTGAGCGTCATCAAGGGCAAGACTGTGGCCATTCTTGGTTACGGCTCGCAAGGCCACGCCCATGCCCAAAACCTGAACGACAGTGGTGTCAAGGTGGTGGTCGGTCTGCGCAAAGGTGGTGCATCTTGGGACAAAGTCGGCAAAGCCGGTCTCACGGTGATGGAAGTCAACGACGCTGTGAAGGCCGCTGATGTGGTCATGATCTTGTTGCCCGACGAAATGATCGCCGAGGTCTACAACAACAACGTAGCCCCTCACATCAAGCATGGCGCTTCGCTGGCTTTTGCCCATGGCTTCAACGTGCACTACAACCAAGTTGTGCCGCGCGAAGACTTGGACGTGTGGATGGTCGCACCCAAGGCCCCAGGTCACACCGTGCGCAACACCTACACCCAAGGTGGCGGTGTGCCCCACCTGGTCGCGATTCACCAGGACAAGAGCGGCAAGGCTCGTGCGATGGCCCTGAGCTACGCCATGGCCAACGGTGGCGGCAAGGCCGGCATCATCGAGACCAACTTCAAAGAAGAGACCGAAACCGACTTGTTCGGCGAGCAGGCTGTTCTGTGTGGTGGCGCCGTTGAGCTGATCAAGATGGGTTACGAGACTTTGGTGGAAGCCGGTTACGCCCCAGAAATGGCTTACTTCGAGTGCTTGCACGAACTCAAGCTGATCGTGGACCTGATCTACGAAGGCGGCATCGGCAACATGAACTACTCGATCTCTAACAACGCCGAATACGGCGAGTACGTGACCGGTCCTGAAATCATCAACGAGCAGTCACGCGTGGCCATGCGCAACGCCTTGAAGCGTATCCAGACGGGTGAATACGCCAAAATGTTCATCTTGGAAGGCCGCACCAACTACCCCAGCATGACAGCCCGCCGGCGCTTGACGTCCGAGCATTCCATCGAAGTGGTGGGTGCCCAGTTGCGCGCCATGATGCCTTGGATCGCCAAGAACAAGTTGGTCGACAAGACCCGTAACTGATCCAGGCCCTTGGGCAAGAATGGAAAAGGCCACTGTGGTGGCCTTTTTCTTGGGCGCTGGGTCTGCCTTAAACTCGGCTCCTACGTTATGAATCCGAAAAACCGCAACAGGAATGGACGATGAACAAAACCACCGACACCGCTGAAGACAAAGAAGGCCCTGTGCCGGTGCGTAAACCCTCCAAGGGCATTTACATGCTGCCCAACATGATCACTTTGGCGGCTCTGTTTGCTGGTTTTTATGCCATCGTCATGGCCATCAATGGCCGGTTTGACCTGGCCACCGTGGGCATTTTCAGCGCTATGGTGCTCGACAGCCTGGACGGTCGCGTGGCCCGCATGACCAACACCCAAAGTGCCTTTGGCGAGCAAATGGATTCGCTGTCGGACATGGTGTCCTTTGGCGCGGCACCCGCTTTGATCGCTTATGTCTGGACGCTCAAGGAGTTGGGCCGTTGGGGCTGGATTGCGGCCTTTGTTTACTGTGCTTGCGCGGCGTTGCGCTTGGCGCGCTTCAACGTCAACACGGGCGTGGTCGACAAGCGTTATTTTCAGGGCCTGCCCTCGCCTGCGGCTGCGGCCTTGGTCATGGGTTTTGTCTGGATCATGTTTGAAAACGCCGTGCCCGCCAAGGCCGTGTCCTGGGGCATGTTTGCCGTGTGCCTGTTTGCTGGCTTGACCATGGTGACCAATGTACCGTTTTACAGTTTCAAGGACATGCACATGAAAAAGAGCGTGCCTTTTGCCACGCTGGTGCTGGTGGCTTTGGGGATTGCGGCCGTGAACATCGATCCGCCAACTGTCTTGTTTGGGTCGTTTGTGGCTTACGGCTTGAGTGGCTATGTGATTTATATCTGGCGCAAGGCCAAAGGACAGCCCACCAGCATGATCAGCACCTCCACCGACGAACCCGACGAACGCGGTTTGCACCAATGATGTCAACTGCACGACAGTTCGGGTTTTGAACTGTGCTACAGTATTGATATGAATTTTTCTTTGTTTGCACTACTGCTAGCGCCTCACGGGCGGGATGTGTAGCGCACGCAAACATTTTCCCAAAAGGCCCGTATGCCATCCGCAACGGGCCTTTTGCATTTTTGCTTGGACTTGCGGGTTTTTGACCAGGAGTGAACATGGCTGACAAACTGATTATTTTCGACACCACCTTGCGCGACGGCGAGCAATCGCCCGGTGCCTCCATGACCCGCGATGAGAAGCTGCGCATTGCCCGCCAACTGGAGCGTCTGCGTGTGGACGTGATCGAAGCCGGTTTTGCGGCCAGTTCCAACGGCGACTTTGAGGCGGTGAAAGCCATTGCCGATGTGATCAAGGATTCCACCATTTGCTCTTTGTCACGTGCCAACGACCGCGACATCTCGCGCGCCGCCGAAGCCCTCAAAGGGGCCAACAGCGGACGCATTCACACCTTCATTGCCACGTCGCCCTTGCACATGGAAAAGAAGCTGCGCATGACACCTGACCAGGTGTTTGAGCAGGCCAAGCAGTCGGTGCGCTTTGCCCGTAACCTGGTGAGCGATGTGGAATTCAGCCCGGAAGACGGCTACCGCAGTGACATGGATTTCCTGTGCCGGATCCTAGAGGCCGTGATTGCCGAGGGGGCCAGTACCATCAACGTGCCCGACACGGTGGGTTACGCGGTGCCCGAACTTTATGGTGAGTTCATCCGCACTTTGCGCGAGCGCATTCCCAACTCGGACAAAGCGATTTGGTCCGTGCATTGCCACAACGACTTGGGCATGGCGGTGGCCAACTCCCTGGCCGGTGTGAAGATCGGCGGCGCACGCCAGGTGGAGTGCACCATCAACGGGCTGGGCGAGCGCGCAGGCAACTGTTCGCTGGAAGAAGTGGTCATGGCCGTGAAGACGCGGCGTGACTATTTTGGTCTGGATGTGGGCATCGATGCGAGCCACATCTTGGCCGCCAGCCGCATGGTCAGTCAAACCACCGGTTTTGTGGTCCAGCCCAACAAGGCGGTGGTGGGTGCGAACGCTTTTGCCCACGCCTCGGGCATTCACCAAGATGGCGTACTCAAGGCCCGCGATACCTACGAAATCATGCGTGCGGAAGATGTGGGTTGGTCCAACAACAAAATCGTGTTGGGCAAACTGAGCGGCCGCAACGCGTTCAAACAACGTTTGCAAGACTTGGGCGTGACCCTGGACAGTGAAACCGAAATCAACAACGCTTTTGCCAAGTTCAAGGAGTTGGCCGATCGCAAAAGTGAGATCTTTGACGAGGACATCCTGGCCTTGGTCAGTGACGAAAGCGTCAGCACCGAAAAAGAGCAGTACGGCTTTGTCTCGATGTCCCAGCACAGCGAAACCGGCGAACGCCCGCATGCGGCCGTGGTCTTCACCGTGCAGGGCAAGGAAGTGAGCACCGAGTCGGATGGCAATGGCCCGGTGGATGCCTCCCTCAAGGCGATCGAGTCGCATGTCAAAAGTGGCGCAGAAATGGTGCTGTATTCGGTCAACGCCATTAGTGGCTCCACCGAAAGTCAGGGGGAGGTGACTGTGCGGTTGCAAAACAGTGGGCGGGTGGTCAACGGTGTCGGGTCCGATCCGGACATCGTGGTGGCTTCGGCCAAGGCTTACCTGAGTGCATTGAATAAATTACAGAGCAAAGCCGATCGCGTCGCTGCGCAGGGTTAAAATGCATTCAAAATAAGTAATTATTTGCTTTATAAAAGTCACGTAAGTCATTGTTCTTGCCTGACTTTTTTTATTTCGGTACACTGTCTTTCGTATTTGAAAAAACACACCATCAGGACATGCCATTGAAACCAGTTTCTATTTTTCCTTTGCCCAGATCCTGGTTTCGCATCGCTGTATTGGCCATGGTGGTGGGTCTGCTCACCCTCGTGTCGGGCCAGTTGAGTCTGGCATATGCGCAAAATAGCCAGCAGACACCCGCGAAGGCGCAAAAGAACAAAAAAAGTGCCGAAAAGTCGGTCGGACCCCGGAAAGCTCAACCAAGTCAAATCGCCTCGGCAAAAAAAACCTCATCAGCCAAGTCTTCTGGTCATAAAAGGCAAACGTCCAAAGCGACCCTGAACGCTAAAAACGTGAAAGCCAGCCAAAACGCGCGCCCCATTCGCGCTTCTTTTGGTCAAATCGCGGGTTTGCATGCCACTTCCGACGCACTTGGCTTGCATTCCAGCGTGGCCTTGGTGGTGGACCAAGAGACGCAGGAAGTCCTCTACAGCAAGAATGACCATGTGGTTTTGCCTATCGCATCCCTGACCAAACTGATGACGGGTTTGGTCATCGCTGAGGCCAATTTACCCATGGACGAACGCATCCGCATTACCCAGGCCGATGTGGACACCGAAAAAGGGAGTTCTTCCCGCCTGGCCGTAGGCACAGTGCTCAGCCGTGGTGACTTGATGCACTTGTCCTTGATGTCCAGTGAAAACCGCGCAGCACATGCATTGGGACGCACTTTCCCGGGTGGCATGGATCTGTTCATCAGTCGAATGAATCAGCGTGCCCGTTCATTGGGCATGACAGACACACGCTATGTCGAGCCAACGGGGCTGTCCAGCCAAAACCAGTCAAGTGCCAATGATTTGGCGGTTTTAGCCGCCAAGGCCTACAACGAGCCCATGCTGAGAGAATTGTCCACCTCGCAAGGTCGTGAGGTCGCGGTGGGCAGTAGAACACTGCAGTACAACAACACCAACGGATTGATCAAAAATCCACAATGGGACATTGGTCTGCAAAAAACCGGTTACATCTCGGAGGCCGGTCGTTGCTTGGTCATGCAAGCCCAGGTGGCAGGTCGAAAGTTGATCATGGTTTTTCTCGATTCGACGGGAAAGTTCAGCCGAATGGGTGACGCCGAGCGGGTGCGAAAGTGGCTTGAGCAAAAGTCGTCCATGGACCAGCGCTCTTTGGCGTCAGCAGTTCGGACGCCTGGTTGAAAGCGGCCAAGTCAATTCACAGGACCGGCCTTCAGTGTGATTCGTGGTGCCCCAAAGTCTCGGATATCGATTTGGCGGTTTCTTGTAACTTGGGCAGCCAGCTTTCGTCCAGCCGATCGGCCGGGGCAGAGATAGACAAGCCTGCCAGCAGCTTACCCTGGTCATCGTAGATGCCTGCTGCGATGCAGCGCACACCCAACTCCAGCTCTTCATTGTCACGCGCAAAGCCGGACTGGTTGACTCGGGAGAGCTCTCTTTCCAGCACTTGCAGTTGCGTGATGCTATTGCGTGTCTGGCCCGCCAAGCCGGTGCGCGTGGCATAAGCGCGCACTCGCAAAGGGTCGTCTGCGGCCAGGAAAAGCTTGCCCACCGACGTCAGGTGCAAAGGCGCGCGACCACCAATGGCGCGGACCACCTGCATGCCAGAGCGTTCGCTGTAGGCGCGTTCGATGTAGACAATTTCGTCGCCTTGGCGCATGCTCAAGTTGACGGGTTGTTGAATGAGTTTGTGCAGGTCACGCATGGGGGCAAGGGCCGCATCGCGCACATTGAGCCTGCCCTTGACCAAGTTGCCCAATTCCAGCAAACGCATGCCCAGGCGATAGTGGCCAGCCTCTGGGCGGTCCACAAAGCGCCCGGTGGCCAGGTCGTTCAGGATTCGGTGGGCCGTAGAGGGGTGCAGCCCGGTTTTTTGGCTGATCTCCTTGAGCGAGATGGCTTCTTCGCGGGAGGCCAGCACGTCGATCAGGCTGAACATGCGTTCAATCACCTGGATGGTGGGCACGGTCGTGAGGGCGGGGTCTTTTTTCATTGTGTCATGCCAAGAGATTTCATTTTACACAGTGAAATGAAGGGGTTTGTTGGGTTGCGGGGTCAACGAAATTTGCCTCGACAAAAGGGCCTAACCGGCGCTTCAATCAAAAGCCTGCCATTGGCCCTGCACCTTGAGTTCGCAAGGCTTGAAGCGGGATTTGTAATTCATTTTGGGGCTGCCATCGATCCAGTAACCCAGGTAGACATAGGACAGACCCAGTTGGGCCGCTTGCTGGATTTGCCAGAGTACCCCGAAGGTGCCAAAGCTGGCCGCTTCAGCGGGTTCGTAAAAGGTGTAGACCGCCGATAAACCGTGGTTGAGCACATCGACGATGCTGACCATCTTCAGTTCACCGAGTTCCTCGCCAATGCCAGGGGCTCTGAATTCCACAAGGCGCGAGTTGACGCGGCTTTGCAATAAAAACTGGGTGTACTGGTCGACGCTGTCGTGGTCCATGCCGCCGCCCGGGTGGCACGTGTTTTGGTAGCGCAAGTACAGGGCGTAATGCTCTGGGTCGTAATGCAAGTCGAGCACACGCACCCTCAATTCTCGGTGCGCTTGCCAAGCGCGACGCTGGCTGCGGTCAGGTTTGAAAGCGTCCACCCGCACCCGCAAAGGCTGACAGGCTTGGCAGCCGTCGCAGTAAGGGCGGTAGGTGAACAGGCCGCTGCGCCGAAAGCCTTGCTCCACCAGTTCGGCATAGACCTCGTTGTGGATCAGGTGGCTGGGGGTGGCGACTTGGGAGCGGGCGGAGCGCTCGGGCAGGTAGCTGCACGAGTAAGGGGCTGTGGCGTAGAACTGCAAGGCCTGCAGCGGTAGTTCTTTGAGTTGGGTCATTTGGTGGGGGACGCCAATGAATCCAGAGCCGGCCAATTCAGGGACTGACGCGCCCAGTCAATGGGGCCTTGTTCGCACCCTTCATGCACGCCGCGCACAAAGTCGCTGCGCGGTATTTCACGGGCCCCCAGCGAGCCCAGGTGCCGGGTGTTTTGCTGGCAATCAATCGATTTGACCCCGTGTTGCAAGCAGACACTGACCAAGCAGGCCAGTGCCATCTTGGAGCCATCGCTGACGGTGGTGAACATGGACTCGCCAAACACAGCACGGCCCAAGGCCACGAAGTACAGGCCAGCCACGAGTTCGCCATCGATGCGCAATTCACAACTGTGGGCCAGGCCCATGCGGTGCAGTTCTTCGTAAGCAGCCACCATCTGAGGCACGATCCAGGTGCCTTTTTGACCCGTGCGTGGCGATGAGGCGCAGCGGCGAATCACCTGGTCAAAGTCCCGATCAAAGCACAGCTCAAAGTCAGGGTTCAGGCTCCAACGTTTGAAGCTTTGCTGCAGCGATCTGTGCAAGCGGAAATCACATGTTTTCAGCACCATGCGGGGGTCGGGGCTCCACCAAAGGACAGGTTGGCCCACGTTGAACCAGGGAAAAACGCCTTCGGCATAAGCACCCACCAAACGCTGGGCCGACACATCGTTGCTGGCGGCCAGCAGTCCTGGCGCGGGCGATGAGGCCCCCCAAGCCCGGCTGACCGGGGGGAGGGCCTGGCCCTCCACAACCCAGGGCAGTTCAGGGGCATGGGCGTTTGCTTCGGCTTCGCTGGTCATGGCGTCATTACACAATAAAAGCCGCAGTGCGGCGTGGCGCTATGATTTTGCCGATGCAAAACCTGCCCGCTCACTGGATACAACCCGATTGGCCGATCGACGCACGCGTGCATGCGCTCATGACCAGCCGCCAGGGCGGGGTTTCGGCCGCCCCTTGGGACAGCATGAACTTGGGTGATCATGTGGGTGACCGGTCGGCCGATGTGCAGACCAACCGCGAGCGCCTGGCGGCGCAGATCGGGCAGAGGCCGGTGTTTTTGCAACAAGTTCACGGGGTGGCCAGCCTGCAACTGGGCGCGGCCACGCCCCAGGGGCTGGTGGCCGATGCCTGCTGGAGCCGCGATCCGGGTGTGGTCTGCACCATCATGGTGGCCGATTGTTTGCCGGTTTTGCTTGGCGACGCAGCAGGGCGCTGGGTGGCTGCAGCCCATGCGGGTTGGCGTGGGCTGGCCGGGCCGGGTGTGGCCACCCCGTCAAAAGGGCTTGGTGTTCTGGAAAGCTTGTGGGCCGACTTGCAGCGTGCCGGGGTCGATGTGTCAGACGTGATGGCTTGGCTGGGGCCATGCATTGGACCGCAAGCCTTTGAAGTGGGGCCCGAAGTGCGGGCCGCTTTCGACGATGGCTCGCCCGAGGTACGGGCCATGTTCACGCCGACAGCCCAAGGAAAGTACATGGCCAATTTGGCCGGTTTGGCCCGCGGACGGTTGCAAGGTTTGGGTATTTCGCGCATAAATGGCAATGACAGTACCCCGCCTTGGTGCACAGTCACAGGGTCAGAGTTCTTTTTTTCCCACCGCAGGGACAGCCGCAGCCTCGGGCAAAGCGGGCGCATGGCCGCCTGTATCTGGCTGGACCTCTGAGTCGGGCTGGATGACCGCCGCCGCTTGCCTGGCCTGCTGTTCCTGTTGGTGAATGGCCTTGCGGCGCAGGGGCGTGCCCATCAGGTAAACCACCAAGGCCATGGGCAGCAAACCATAGAACACAAAAGTGATGATGGCCCCCAGCACACTGCCTTGTGAGCTAAAGGCTTCAGCCAAGGCCATGAGCAGGGTCACGTAAAGCCAGCCGATCACGATCAAATACATAAATATTTAGCCCTTGTAATTTAGGTGACAACAAACTGAAAGATACTCGGATGTTGAGATTTCAGAAAAACGACCGATTCAGGAGACAAATGATGAGCACTTCCACGCCGGATTTTTGGTCCCAAATGAGCGCAGGCCTCCAGCAAGAGCTGAGCAAAAGCTGGGGTCAGGCGATGCAGCATTTTCAGACCATGGATCTCGGTGGCTTGAAGTCTTCAGCGGATTCAACTGTGCCTCAACTCAAATTCTCGCCTGAAAAGCTGCAGACCCTGCAAGGCCAGTACTTCAAAGACGCCTCTGAAATGTGGAATCAGAGCTTGCACAACAGTTTGCAGGTCAAAGACCGACGTTTTTCGGGCGAAGCCTGGGCCGCTAACCCCATGGCCGCCTTCAATGCCGCTTCTTATTTGCTCAATGCCCGAACCCTGATGGGGCTGGCCGACGCGGTGCAAGCCGACGAGAAAACACGCACCCGCATCCGGTTTGCCATCGAGCAGTGGGTGGCCGCCGCTGCGCCCAGCAATTTTTTGGCCTTCAATGCCGAGGCGCAAAAGAAAGCCATCGACACACAAGGCGAGAGCATCGCCAAGGGTGTGCAAAACCTGGTGCATGACCTGCAGCAAGGGCACGTTTCGATGACCGACGAAAGCCTGTTTGAAGTGGGCAAGAACGTGGCCACCACCGAGGGTGCTGTGGTTTTTGAAAACGATTTTTTCCAGCTCATCGAATACAAGCCGCTCACCGCCAAGGTCTACGAGAAGCCGTTTTTGCTGGTGCCCCCTTGCATCAACAAGTTCTACATCCTCGATTTGCAGCCCGAAAACTCGTTGATTCGCTATGCGGTCAGCCAAGGCCACCGCACTTTTGTGGTCAGCTGGCGCAACCCTGACGAGTCGATGGCTCAAAAGACCTGGGACGACTACATTGAGCACGCGGCCATTGAGGCCATCCACACCGTGCAGGCCATCACCGGCGCACCCAAGATCAACGCTTTGGGTTTTTGTGTGGGCGGCACCATCTTGTCCACCGCGCTGGCTGTGCTGGCAGCGCGGGGTGACAAACCCGTGGCCAGCGCCACCTTCCTCACCACCCTGATCAACTTCACCGACACCGGCATTCTGGACGTGTTCATTGACGAGAACTTCGTCAAATTCCGTGAGCAGCAGTTGGGCAAGGGCGGATTGCTCAAGGGACAGGACCTCGCGTCCACCTTCAGTTTTTTGCGTCCCAACGACCTGGTTTGGAACTATGTCGTTGGCAACTACCTCAAGGGCGAGACACCTCCCCCGTTTGACTTGCTTTATTGGAACAGCGACTCGACCAACTTGCCGGGCCCTTTCTACGCTTGGTACTTGCGCAACACCTACCTGGAAAATAACATCGTCAAACCCCGCAAAGTCAAGGTGTGCGGCGAAGCGATTGACCTGGGCAAGGTTGACATGCCCGTGTACATCTACGGTTCACGCGAAGACCACATCGTGCCCATCGGGGGGGCGTATGCCAGCACCCAGGTGTTGCCAGGTAAAAAGCGCTTTGTCATGGGGGCTTCTGGCCACATCGCCGGCGTCATCAATCCGCCCGCGGCCAAAAAGCGCAGCCACTGGTTGAGCGATGGCAGCACATTCCCCGCCGATGTGAACGACTGGATCGCCAGCGCCAAAGAGGTGCCTGGCAGCTGGTGGACCGATTGGTCGAATTGGCTCAAGGGCCATGCGGGCAAGCAAATGACCGCACCCAAAACCTATGGCAAAGCGGCCAAATACAAAGCCATCGAAGCGGCCCCTGGTCGTTACGTCAAAGCCAAAGCCTGATTGATTTTTACTGGAGAAAGAAAATGGAAGACATCGTCATCGTTGCAGCTGCACGCACCCCCGTGGGCAAGTTTGGTGGTTCGCTGGCCAAGACGCCCGCCACCGAGCTGGGCAGCATCGTCATCAAGGGTTTGCTGGAGCGCAGCGGTTTGCCGGTGGATGCCATTGGTGAAGTCATCATGGGCCAAGTGCTGGCCGCTGGCGTGGGCCAAAATCCTGCCCGCCAGGCCATGATGAAAGCCGGTGTGGCCAAGGAAACCCCGGCCCTGACCATCAACGCCGTGTGCGGCTCGGGCCTGAAGGCCGTGATGCTGGCCGCGCAAGCCGTGGCTTGGGGCGACAGCGAAATCGTCATCGCCGGTGGCCAAGAAAACATGAGCGCCAGCCCGCATGTGCTGAACGGCAGCCGCGATGGCCAGCGCATGGGCGACTGGAAAATGACCGACACCATGATCGTCGACGGCCTGTGGGACGTGTACAACCAATACCACATGGGCATCACTGCCGAGAACGTGGCCAAAGCCCACGGCATCACCCGCGACATGCAAGACGCCTTGGCGGCAGGCAGCCAGCGCAAGGCCGCGGCCGCGCAAGAAGCGGGCAAGTTCAAAGACGAAATCGTGGACGTGCTGATCCCTCAGCGCAAGGGAGATGCACTGGTGTTCAACACCGACGAGTTCATCAACAAGAAAACCACCGTGGAAGTATTGGCAGGGTTGCGCCCGGCGTTTGACAAGGCGGGCAGCGTGACGGCGGGCAACGCCTCTGGCATCAACGATGGCGCTGCCGCTGTGATGGTCATGTCCGCCAAGAAGGCCGCAGCTTTGGGCCTCAAGCCTCTGGCCCGCATTGTCGCCTTTGGCACCAGTGGCCTGGACCCGGCCACCATGGGCATGGGCCCCGTGCCGGCGTCTCAAAAGGCGCTGGCCCGCGCCGGCTGGAAAGCTCAAGACGTGGACCTGTTCGAACTGAACGAAGCCTTTGCCGCGCAAGCTTGCGCCGTCAACCAGGCGCTGGACATCGATCCGGCCAAGGTCAACGTCAACGGCGGTGCCATCGCCATCGGTCACCCCATCGGCGCATCCGGTTGCCGCATTTTGGTGACCTTGCTGCACGAAATGCAGCGAACACAGGCCCAAAAAGGTCTGGCCGCTTTGTGCATTGGTGGCGGCATGGGCGTGTCCCTGGCCATCGAGCGCGTTTAAAAACCAGGCACGCTACCGCCTTGGATTGGCACACTGCCCAGCTGTATAAGGGCAGCCCTTCCGAAGGATGTGAGTGCCCATACTTCATTTCAGTTCACTCATAACAAGGAGACAATCATGAGTCAAAAAGTAGCGTACGTCACGGGCGGCATGGGCGGTATCGGGACCGCCATCTGCCAACGACTGCACCAAGATGGTTTCAAGGTCATTGCCGGTTGCGGCCCGACCCGGGACTTCACCAAATGGATCGACGAGCAAAAAGCGCTGGGATTCACGTTTTACACCTCGGTGGGCAACGTGGGCGATTGGGACTCCACCGTGGCTGCCTTCACCAAAGCCAAAGAAGCGCATGGCGTCATTGATGTGCTGGTGAACAACGCCGGCATCACCCGGGACCGCGTGTTTTTGAAGATGACGCGTGACGACTGGGATGCAGTGATCGATACCAACCTGAACTCCATGTTCAACGTGACCAAGCAGGTCGTGCCAGACATGGTGGAAAAAGGCTGGGGCCGCATCATTCAAATCTCGTCGGTCAACGGCAATAAGGGTCAGGCTGGCCAGACCAATTACTCCGCCGCCAAAGCGGGCATGCACGGTTTCTCGATGGCCTTGGCTCAAGAGATGGCCACCAAAGGGGTGACCGTGAACACCGTCAGCCCCGGCTACATTGGCACCGACATGGTCAACGCCATCCGCCCTGATGTGTTGGAGAAAATTGTGGCCACCGTGCCCGTCAAGCGTTTGGGTAAGCCCAGCGAAATCGCCTCCATCGTGGCTTGGTTGGCCAGCGAAGAGGGCGGTTACGCCACCGGTGCGGACTTCTCGGTCAACGGAGGTCTGCACATGGGCTGAAGCCCTGTCCATGGGGTGTTCGCCACAAAAAAACCCGCCTTGGCGGGTTTTTTTGCGTCCGCGTGTGCCGTGCGTTCAATTGCCCACTTGTTTCCCTGTGCCCACCATTTGCATGGCCGAGGCGATCAACCCAGACACTTCCGTCATGTTGCCCGGCACGATGAGGGTGGTCTTGGCGTCTTGCGCCACCTTGCTGTAGGCCTGCACGGCTTGCTCGGCCACTTTCAACTGCACCGCCATTTCACCGCCGGGTTGGCGAATGGCGCTGGCAATGCGCTCAATGGCTTGCGCGGTGGCATTGGCCATTTCGGTGATGGCGGCGGCATCGCCTTGGGCCTTGTTGATGGCGGCTTGCTTTTCGCCTTCAGAGCGCGCAATGAAGGCCTCGCGTTCGCCGGTCGCGATGTTGATCTGCTCCTGGCGCCGCCCTTCGGATGCCGCGATCAGCGCGCGCTTTTCGCGCTCGGCGGTGATCTGGGACTGCATGGCCAGCAAAATTTCTTTGGGCGGTGTCAGGTCTTTGATTTCGTAGCGCAAGACCTTCACGCCCCAGTTCAAAGCGGCTTCGTCGATGGCTTGGACCACCTGTGCGTTGATGATGCTGCGCTCTTCAAAGGTTTTGTCCAGCTCCAGTTTGCCGATCACGCTGCGCAAGCTGGTTTGCGCCAGCTGGGTCACCGCCATGATGTAGTCCGACGCGCCATAGCTGGCCAGTTTGGGGTCGGTCACTTGGAAATACAAAATGCCATCCACCTGCAGTTGCGTGTTGTCACGCGTGATGCAGATCTGGCTGGGCACGTCCAGGGGGACTTCTTTGAGGCTGTGTTTTTGAATCACCTTGTCGACAAAGGGCACGACAAAGTTCAGCCCCGGGGTCAGGCTGGCGTGGAACTTGCCCAAACGCTCGACCACCCAAGCCTGCTGCTGGGGCACGACCTTGACGGTTTTGACGATGAACAGGATCGCGATGATCACGAGAATGGCAGCGATTTCCATGGAGGGATTCCCTTTGCAGTGGTTAGAGCGACGTGCTCATGTTTTCTCAAGCACCAAGCGGTTACCCGCCATGGCCTGAATTCGGTAAACGCCTGGGGTCGCGGTCTGGCCTGGTGCCAGCACCGCTGTCCAAGCCGCACCACGGTGCTTGACTTGCGCCGTGCCCATGGCATCCCATGCCTCGACTTCTACGGTGGCACCCAGGTCCAGATGTTGGTCATGGGCTTGCGTGCCGGTGGTCACCTGGCGTTGACGCCATTGGCCCAGCAGCAACGCGCCTGCGCCACCGACGAGGGCGGCCGCCGCCAGCTGCGTGCTGATGTTGTAACCCGCCATGGCGGCCAGTGCTCCCGCCACAGCACCCAAGCCCAGCATCAGTAGGTAAAACGTACCGGTCGCCAGCTCCAATGCCACCAAGGCGCCCGCCAGAACCCACCACATCGTTGTGTCGTTCATGCCTGTCCTTTCTGTTTTGATGCACGCATTGTCGTGGCTTTGTGCATGGGTCTTTATAGACCAGCCTGTGGGCAGGTCCGCCCTGGGCGGCCCAAGCCCTGCACATGGTAAGGACAATCACGGCCCCTGCATTTGCCTGAACCTCGACGTGGGGGCCTGTCGCTCGCGGCCATGCTCCATTTGGGCCGGGCTGCAACGAGGGATCGATGGGCACAGTTTGGTCATAATGGTTTGAATTTTTTTGAGCTGGCGTGTTGGCCCGACCAAGCGCAACGGCAAGATTCAAAGACAATCACTTTTTGACCCTGTTGGGAGTTCACGGCGTGACCATAGATGTAACTTCGGGCCCTGAATGGCGTTCCAACACCCATGCGCCATGGCCCGTTCACGACCCTTTGATGGTTGAGGAAGTCCATTCCCCGAAGCGCGTGCTTTTGTTGGGGGCGACGGGCACGATCGGCATGGCCACCGCGCGGGCACTGGTTCAACGGGGTCACCCAGTGGTGTGCCTTCTCAGGCCGCGCCGAAGTGATCAACATCTGAAAGCCAACGCAGCGCCGCCAGAAAGCTTGGCCGGGGTCACGGTTGTGTGGGGGGATGCGTCTGATCCAGAAGTTTGGAGCCAGCCGTCTTTTAAGGAGGCCCCTTTTGATGTGGTGGTCTCTTGCATGGCCTCGCGCACGGGTTCTCCTCAAGACGCGTGGCGGGTTGATCACCAAGCCCATGTGAGGGCGCTGAAAGCGGCACAAACGATAGGTGTGAGGCATTTTGTGCAACTGTCGGCCATCTGTGTGCAAAAGCCCTTGCTGGCGTTTCAGCATGCCAAATTGGCTTTTGAAAAAACCTTGATCGAATCAGGCATGACCTATTCCATCGTGCGCCCGACTGCTTTTTTCAAATCGCTTTCGGGACAGCTCGATCGTGTCAAAAAAGGCAAGCCGTTTTTGATTTTTGGCGACGGACAGTTGACCGCCTGCAAGCCCATCAGCGACGACGATTTGGCGGATTTTTTGGTGGGCTGCATAGACGATGTGTCGCGGCACAACCAAATATTGCCCATCGGTGGGCCGGGGCCGGCCATCACGCCGCTGGCGCAGGGCGAGCATTTGTTTGCTGTGTTGGGAATGCCGCCGCGTTTCAAGCGTGTTCCGGTGGGTCTGATGGACGCCATCGTGGGCGTGTTGAGCGTGTTGGGGAAGCTCATTCCCGCTGCTGCGGACAAGGCCGAGTTGGCCCGCATTGGGCGGTATTACGCCACCGAGTCCATGCTGGTGTGGGACGCTCAGGCTCAGCGCTACGATGCGCAGGCCACACCCTCACACGGTTCGCAAACGCTGTTGGATGCTTATGCCCGTTGGGTCAAAGGGGAGGGCGCGCCCGACCGCGGGGAACACGCCGTTTTTTAAGCGGCGTTCTTCGGCAAATCATGCAATGGCGAGTCAAGTCACGACGATGCGCCATTGAAGCTCTCAAGAGGGCTGAGGGGCTTTTTCACTGGCTTTGTGGTGAAGGTGCAAGGCCGATGTTTATCGCCAGTCGATCACCATTTTCAAGCACGCAGGGTCGCCAAAGGCCACCTCATAAGCGCGTTGAGCATGCTCAGCGGTTTCGGTGTGGGTCAGCAAGCCGTCCAGGGGCAAGGAGCCATTGTGGAACATGGCGACCACCGCGTCGAGGTCGTGTTTTTTCCATTGCGCGGCGACACGCACCGTGGCTTCGCGCATGAAGGCGGGGGCGTAGGCAAAAGACAAATCTTGTGTGTAAAAACCGGCCAACACCACTTCGCCGCCCGGGGCCATTTTGGCAATCACCTTGTTCAAAATATTGGCGTCACCGCTGACATCACAAATGCAGCGGTAGTCCTTGCGCACATCCTGGTCGGGGTGGATGACGTCGTAGCCCAGCGCGCCTTTTTGCCTGACTGTTTGGGTTTCCCAGACCACCGGCGCAGGCCGGCCTGCGGCCACCACCATGCGCGCCAAAAGTCGGCCCATGATGCCGTGGCCAATGATGAGGTCGGGATAGGCCAAAGGCATGGCTTCGCGGCCCACGCTGAACACATGATGCGCTGTGGCGGCCAAGGCCAGCAGCACGCCCTTGGCACCCAATGCCGGGTCCAACTTGACGGCCCGTTGATGCGGCACCACCAAACGCTCACCCGATCCGCCAAAGATGTTTTGCACCCCTTGGAATGCGTAAGAGCCGGGTAAAAAGACCACGTCACCGACGGCCAAGCCCGTGACCCCATCGCCTATTTTTTCGATGGTGCCCACGGTTTCGTAGCCCGGCACCAAGGGGTAGGACAAGCCCGGGAAGGGTGGCATGGTGCCCTCCCACAGCAACCGTTCGGTGCCGGTGCTGATGCCGCTGAACGACACTGCCACCTCCAGGTCTTGGGGCCCCATGGGGGCGAGTTCCAATTCACGAACACTCAAGGATTGGGGCGCTTCAAAAACAATGGCTTTGGCTTTCATGGGGGATATTTTGACGTACTTGAAAATTTGTCCCGTGCAAGAGCATCCTTGCCTGCATGTATGACACAAGGGCGCGAAGTTCACCTCACATTGGCATCGTTGCGCTGGCTACGGTCCCGTGTGCGCCCCATGGTTTAGCTCACATAATGGGGCGTGAAAAGCAGATGGACAGGTTGACAGCATGACGATGAAGTGGGTGTCTATGGGTGTTTTTATTTTGGCCGCCGTGGTGTTCGCATTTTGGACACCAGACATGTCCGCATCCGATCTTGACAAACGGTACGCCAAGCCCTCGCTGGCGGTGCTCGAAGTCGATGGTTTGAACATCCATTACAAAGACACAGGCCCCAAGAGTGCACCGGTCCTGTTGTTGTTGCATGGCTTTGGCTCCAGTTTGCAAACTTGGGACGATTGGGCCGCCCAGCTGGACAAGCATTACCGTGTGATCAGGCTCGATCTGCCCGGCTTCGGCTTGACGGGCCCCAGCCCAGTGAACGATTACTCAGAAGAAAAAGATTTGGCCACCTTGACCCATTTCGTGGACAAGCTGGGGGTCGCCGAGCTGTCGGTCATTGGGCACTCCATGGGCGGCAAAATGGCCTGGACTTTCGCGGCCGCCCAAGGGCCACGCGTCAAAGCCTTGGTCTTGATGGCGCCTGACGGGTACCCCCAAGCGCAAGACATTGGCTCCAAACCCTACGCCATGCCAGGGGTCATGGGTTTGATGAAGTTTTTCCTGCCCAAGTACTTGGTTCGAAAATCTTTGGAGCCTGCCTTTTTTGATGCCTCGGCCTTGGATGAGCGCTTGGTCGAACGCTACCACGACATGCTCAGAGCGCCGGGTGTTCGAGGGGCCATTTTGGAGCGCGGCCAACAGACGGTTTACACCGACCCCGTGCCCCGTTTGAAAAAAATCACCGCCCCGACATTGCTCCTTTGGGGGCAAGCGGATCTCATGATTCCCAGCAGCAACGCCCAAAACTATGCGGGTGTTTTGGCGGACGCCCAAACCGTGTTACTGCCCAATTTGGGGCATTTGCTGCAAGAAGAGCAGTCGCACCTTGGATTGGCCCAAGTCACCCAATTTCTCAACAAAAACCTGCAAGCGGTGAAATAAACGGCTTTTTAGCCCGATGCTTCAGCCCCGTCACAAGGCTTGAGAAACCCTGATTTCGCGCCATGCCCCAGCCTAGAGGGGGCGGTAGCGCAAGGCCAGCAACTGGCCCGCGTTGATCCAAGATGGGGTCACTCAGTCCCGTTTTTTTGCAGACGTCGCTGACGTGGTGTGTGGCGCAACGCATCAGTTGGGATGCGTTTTTACCGCCCACCCGCCTGAAAAAACATCCCGTAGCCCTGCGCACCGTGCGCGTGCGGGTCCAAGCGGCTTGTGCAGTTGGGCCGTTTCCACAGTCCAGGCCAGTCAAGTTCGGCGCAAAGCCGAATGTCAACATGTATTGACAACCCGTTCAGTCTTGCTATATTGACACCTGGGTATGTCATGTTTCATTGACAGACGCCTGAAACAAGGGGGATGTATGGGTCTGATGACGCGAGCAGAAGAGGCGCTGAAGTTTCACTTCAACGCTGCGGCCGGGGTGGGGGCGCCGCCCAGGTTACAGGCCGCCATGGCACATGCCGTTTTTTCCGGCGGTGCACGGATTCGGCCGCAACTGTGTTTGGCCGTGGCCACCGCTTGTGGGGATGATGCCCCGGAATTGACCAATGCCGCCGCCGTGGCCTTGGAATTCATGCACTGCGCTTCGCTGGTGCACGACGACATGCCGATCTTTGACAATGCCGATTTTCGGCGCGGCCTACCCACGGTGCACAAGGCCTTCAACGAACCGTTGGCCTTGTTGGCTGGCGACGGCTTGATCGTGATGGCTTACCAAGTCTTGTTGCGGGCGGGGCGCCAGCACCCTGAGCGCTTGTTGGACTTGATGGACAACCTCTCGCGCGGCGTGGGTTTGCCTCAAGGTATTGTGGCGGGACAGGCTTGGGAGTGCGAAACCACCGCTGATTTAGCCCAATACCAACGTGCAAAAACAGGGTCTCTGTTTGTCTCTGCAACCTGTGCTGGCGCGATTGCCAGTGGACAGTCGCCCGAGCCTTGGGCCCCTTTGGGGGCCTTCTTGGGGGAGGCCTATCAGGTGGCCGATGACATTCGCGATGTGTTGGGTGATGTGGCCAGTTTGGGCAAACCCGTAGGGCAAGACACGCTCAACGAGCGCCCCAGTTCTGCCCAGGCCTTGGGTTTGGACGGCGCCATCCTGCACTTTGATGGGCTGATCACGCAAGCTGCCCAAGCCATTCCAGATTGCTCTTGCCGCGACATGCTCCGTCAATTGGTGATGCTGGAGTCTGAGCGCTTGGTGCCCAAGTCCATGTGCGAGAGCTATCGGAAAAAAGCTTTGAACTTGCAGCGTCCCAAAGCCAAAAAATCATCCTCTGCCTTGACTCGTTAACCCTCACTCAAGACTGCCATGACTCTGCCTGCGGACATCACCCATAAGCCTTACTCCTTGCCTGACGTGACGACTTGGCATGACCGATTTCTCCAATGGCTTGAACGCTTGTATACCAGCCCCAAGCTTTACCAATGGTCGATGAGCAACCCCTTGACGCGTTGGATCCCGCGGCGTCGCACACAAAAGTTGTTTGATTTGATGTCGGGCTTTGTTTATTCGCAGGTTTTGTTGGGCTGTGTGCGCTTGGATTTGTTCAAAATGCTCCAGCAAGCACCCGCTGATTTGAAGCAAATCTCGCATCGCGTTGGCGTTCCCGAAGCCGTGTTGCAGCGCCTGTTGCTGTCGGCAGTGTCTTTGGGTTTGTTGGAGTTCAGAAGCCAAGCCCGTTACGGACTGGGCCCGCTGGGCGTGCCTTTGGCGATCCACCCTGGTATTGGCGCCATGATTGAACACAACCACCTGCTCTATGGCGACATGCAAGACCCCTTGGGTTTCTTGAAGAACGCTTGGCGGGGCGGCATGGCCGAGTATTGGCCTTATGCGCACGACGACCAGGCCGCTGACCGCGCCGCGCAAGACAAGTTCAGTCGGTATTCCGACTTGATGGCCGCATCGCAAGGTTTTGTGGTGCAAGAAATTTTGTCGTCTTATGCTTTTGACGAACACCGGTGTGTGCTGGATGTGGGTGCAGGCAAGGGGCGGTTTGCCAGTGAGTTGGCCAACCACGCGCCTCACTTGTCTCTTCAGTTGTTTGATTTGCCCCCTGTCTTGGCCTTGGCCAAAGACCATGTCAGCGCACAGGGCTTGCTCGAGCGGATGCGCTTGTGTCCAGGCAGTTTTCTGCACGACCCCTTGCCCCAAGGCGCTGACCTGGTGACCTTGGTTCGGGTGGCCCATGACCATCCCGATGTGGTGGTCAAACTCTTGCTCAAAAAAATCCACACCGCACTGCCTGTGGGAGGTGTCTTGCTCTTGGCAGAGCCCATGGCCCAAGCGCAGTCAGGCGCACAGGACGGCTACACGCAGTCGGATGCCTATTTCCACTTTTACCTGTTGGCCATGGGGGCGGGTCGCCTGCGCACCCCAGAAGAGCTGATGCGCTTGATGCAAGAGGCTGGATTCGCACAAATCGAGCGCGTGCCCAACACCATGCCCATCCATGCTCAGATTTTGGTGGGGCGCAAGCATCAGTGTTTACCCTAAAATATGCCCATTTATGTAAATCTAATTTGACACAACTTAGTGTAAGTTTAACAATACAACCATGAAATCAACCGCAGTCGTTTTTGACCAACCCAGACAGTTGTCCTTGCAGGCCTTGGCCCTGCCACAGCTGCAAGCGGGTGAAGTGGAAGTCGCCGTTCTGTACAGCGGCATCAGCACCGGGACTGAACGGATGTTGTGGGACGGCAGCATGCCCGCATTCATGGGCAGCACCTATCCGCTGGTGCCCGGCTATGAGACCGTGGGTCAAGTGGTCAAGGCGCCACTCGGCGCGAAACTCAAAGAAGGTCAAACGGTTTTCGTTCCTGGTGCCAATTGCTTCACGGGCGTGAAAAGCCTGTTTGGAGGAGCGGCCTCTCGTTTGGTCGTGTCGGATCAGAAGATTTTCCCCATCGCTGACCAACGGGGGCCAGATGCTGTTTTGTTGGCACTGGCTGCAACGGCTTACCACGCCGTCTCGGGGGGGGGTGGGCAAGAGCCTTTTAACCCGCCCGATTTGATTGTGGGGCATGGTGTGATGGGTCGTTTGCTGGCACGCCTGACTGTGGCTGCTGGTTTTGCCCCCCCCACGGTTTGGGAAACGCAGCCTGAGCGCGCGCACGGTGCTGAAGGCTACAACGTCGTTCGGCCAGAAGACGATGACCACAGGGCTTACCAAGCCATTTATGACGTGAGTGGGGACACCCTTCTCTTGGACACGCTGATCCAAAGAATTCGCCCGGGTGGTGAGTTGGTGTTGGCAGGTTTGTTCAATCAAAACTTGCACTTCTCGTCAGCTCAAGCCGTTTTGCGTGAAGCCCGAATTCGCTTGTCCGGTGAATGGAAACGTCCTGATTTGTTGGCGGTTAACCAGTTGGTCGACACAGGCCAGCTGTCTCTCAAAGGTTTGATCACGCATGTTCAAACTGCTGAATCTGCCACCGCTGCTTACGAAACAGCTTTCGGTGATGTTGCTTGTCTAAAAATGGTCCTGGACTGGAGTGCCCACGCATGAATACACACACCAAGCCCGCCGAGCAAACGATCCAATTTGTCGATCGGCTTCGCCATGAGGCTGCTCAGAACCCAGAGCCCGTCAGCACCCAGGCGCCCACCAAAGAAACGCAAATTATTGCTATCTATGGCAAGGGCGGTATCGGCAAAAGCTTTACGTTGGCCAACCTCAGTTACATGATGGCGCAGCAAGGCAAAAAGGTTTTGCTGATCGGTTGCGACCCAAAAAGCGACACCACCAGTTTGTTGTTTGGTGGCCGCGCATGCCCCACCATCATTGAGACATCTTCCAAGAAAAAATTGGCGGGTGAAGCCGTGGCCATTGGCGATGTCTGCTTCAAGCGCGATGGCGTGTACGCCATGGAATTGGGCGGGCCCGAGGTGGGTCGTGGCTGCGGTGGTCGCGGCATCATCCACGGCTTTGAGTTGTTAGAAAAGCTGGGCTTTCACGAGTGGGGCTTTGACTATGTGCTGCTTGACTTCTTGGGCGACGTGGTCTGCGGCGGATTTGGTTTGCCCATTGCTCGCGACATGTGCCAAAAAGTGATTGTGGTGGCCAGCAACGATTTGCAGTCCCTGTATGTCGCCAACAACGTGTGCTCTGCGGTTGAATATTTCCGCAAGCTCGGTGGCAATGTGGGCGTGGCTGGCATGGTGATCAACCGCGACGACGGCACGGGCGAAGCCGCCAACTTTGCCACCAAGGTCGGAATTCCGGTGTTGTCCACCATCCCGGCCAATGAAGACATTCGCAGAAAGAGCGCCAGCTACGAAATCATTGGCCGACCCGAATCCGTGTGGGGTCCGATGTTTGCCGAACTGGCTGCCAACGTGGCCACGTCGGTGCCGATCCGTCCGAACCCCATGACCCAAGACCAGCTGTTAGGCTTGTTTGCGGCATCAGCCGTCGGTCGCGATGTGATCCTCGAGCCAGCTACCCAATTTGACATGTGCGGCAAGACCGACACCAGCAAGCCCACGCTCGAAGTTGTGTACGACGAAGTCTGACACCATGAGTAAAACGATTCCCATCATCCCAGCCTCTCAAGCCCCCGCGGGCATGAGCACCACCATCGAGGGTGATGGCATGGGTTGCCACTCTGGCGGTGAAAAAATGCTGGCAGCAGCCAAAGCCTCTGGAAAATCTGAAGTGCTGGCGCAATATGCCAAGGACTATCCGGTGGACCCCAAAGCGGGTCCGCACGATCAGCCGCAAAGCATGTGTCCTGCCTTTGGGTCTTTGCGGGTAGGCCTTCGCATGCGCCGGACCGCCACCATTTTGTCGGGTTCTGCTTGCTGCGTGTATGGCCTGACATTCACTTCGCATTTCTACGGCGCACGGCGCAGTGTCGGCTACGTTCCCTTCAACTCAGAGTCCTTGGTGACGGGCAAGTTGTTTGAGGACATTCGTGAGTCGGTGTACGACCAGGCCGATCCCGAGAAATACGACGCCATCGTGATCATCAATTTGTGTGTGCCCACAGCCAGTGGCGTGCCACTGCAGTTGCTGCCCAAAGAGATCAATGGCGTTCGCATCATTGGCATCGATGTGCCAGGCTTTGGGGTGCCCACGCACGCAGAAGCCAAAGATGTGTTGGCTGGCGCCATGTTGAAATATGCGCGCGAAGAAATCTTGGCAGGTCCCGTTCAAGCGCCGCGCACTGGCCGATCCGACAAGCCCACCATCACCATGGTTGGTGAAATGTTTCCAGCCGATCCCATGATCATTGGGCGCATGCTGGAACCCATGGGCCTTGCTGCTGGCCCCGTGGTGCCCACACGCGAATGGCGCGAACTGTATGCGGCACTCGATTGCGCAGCGGTTGCAGCCATCCACCCTTTCTACACCGCCAGCATCCGCGAATTTGAAGCGGCAGGACGCCCCATTGTGGGCTCAGCCCCGGTGGGACATGACGGCACAGAGGCTTGGTTGCAAGCCATTGGCAATGCGGCCAATGTGCCTCAAGCCCAAATTGACATGGTGAAAAACACCATGTTGGGTGCCATCAAAGGCGCCCTGGCCAAGTCTCCCATCAAGGGTCGCATCACGCTCAGCGGCTATGAAGGCTCCGAGTTGTTGGTGGCGCGTTTGCTGGTGGAGAGCGGTGCCGATCTGCGCTATGTCGGTACAGCCTGTCCAAAAACGCCTTGGAGCGCAGCGGATTGCGACTGGCTGCAAGCGCGCGGTGTGCATGTGCAATACCGTGCATCGCTTGAACAAGACTTGGCCGCTATACACGAGTGGAAGCCCGATTTGGCGATTGGCACCACACCGGTGGTGCAGGCGGCCAAAGAACTCAGCATTCCAAGCCTGTATTTCACCAACCTCATTTCTGCTCGCCCCTTGATGGGTCCAGCGGGTGCGGGTTCTTTAGCGCAAGTGATCAATGGCGCCATTGCCAACAAGTCGCGCTTTGATGAGATGAAGGCTTTCTTTGGCGACACCGGTACTGGCCATGCAGCTGGCGTTTGGGAGGCCTCTCATGGTGTGCCGCAAAACCGCCCTGAGTTTGAAGCCGAAACGCGCAGACAGCTTGAAAAGCTGGCTAAAAAACGCAAAGCGGAGGCCATGATCTGATGCTAGTTCTTGACCACGATCGCGCAGGCGGCTATTGGGGAGCGGTGTATGTGTTCACCGCCATCAAAGGCTTGCAAGTTGTCATTGACGGCCCCGTGGGCTGCGAGAACTTGCCTGTCACATCGGTACTGCATTACACCGATGCCCTGCCACCCCATGAGCTGCCGATTGTGGTGACGGGTTTGGCAGAAGAACAATTGGGTCGGGAAGGCACCGAAGGCGCCATGCGCCGTGCGCACGCCACATTGAACCCCGATCTGCCCTCCGTGGTGGTCACGGGCTCGATTGCAGAAATGATCGGTGGCGGTGTCACGCCCGAGGGCACCAATCTGCAACGCTTCTTGCCGCGCACCATCGACGAAGACCAATGGCAATGCGCCAACCGCGCCATGTACTGGCTGTGGCAGCAGTACGGCATCAAGCATGTGCCCAAGCGTGAGCGCAAAGAGGGCGAACGCCCTCGGGTCAACATCATTGGGCCCAGCTACGGCACCTTCAACTGCCCCAGCGATTTGGCTGAAATTCGCCGGTTGGTGCAAGGCATTGGCGCAGACGTCAACATGGTTTTTCCATTGGGTTCGCACCTTGCAGATGTTTCGCGTTTGGTCGAAGCTGATGTGAACATTTGCATGTACCGAGAATTCGGCCGCATGCTGTGCGAAGCCTTAGAGCGCCCTTATTTGCAAGCGCCAATTGGCTTGCACAGCACCACCAAATTTTTACGGTCCCTGGGTGAATTGCTTGGCCTGGATCCAGAGCCTTTCATCGAAAGAGAAAAGCACAGCACCATCAAACCCATTTGGGATTTGTGGCGGTCTGTGACTCAAGACTTTTTTGGCACTGCCAACTTTGGCGTGGTGGCCAACGAAACCTACACACGCGGCATTCGTCACTTCTTGGAAGACGAGATGGGTCTTCCTTGCAACTTTGCCATCTCACGCATTGCGGGCGCCAAAACTGACAACGCCGAAGTGCGCAAACTGGTCGCCGAAAAAACACCACTTATCTTGTATGGCAGCTACAACGAGCGCATTTATTTGGCCGAGTGTGGCGGCGGCGGGATGATGAAAACCAGTTTCATACCAGCCAGTTTTCCTTTGCCCATCATTCGTCGCCATACCGGGACACCGTTCATGGGTTATGCCGGCGCGACTTACATCATCCAAGAGTTTTGCAACGGCCTCTTTGATGCGTTGTTTCACATCCTGCCTTTGGGCACAGAGATGGACAAGATCGAAGGCACCTTGGGTCGCTCTGCGCCCAACACCACCGTGCCTTGGGAGCCAGAGGCGCAAGACAGGTTAGATGCTTTGCTGGAACAGCAACCGGTGTTGGTTCGGATTTCAGCAGCCAAACGCATGCGCGATCAAGCGGAGCGAGATGCGCGGGAAACCGGCCGCTCTCATGTCGAAGCAGAAAGATTCACAGAATTGTTCGGAAAAGCAAATGAAGGGGCACATGCATGAAAGATGCGCACCTGAATTCGCCAATCCGACCAATCCTTCGGCCTGGCCGAGGGTCCACCTGTTGCGGTGTCAAAGCCACAACAGTTCATCCTGAATTCGCAAGGGTTCAGGCAGTTGCCGCAAGGCATTTTGAAAGAGGCACAAACTATGACTGATGCAGCTAACCCAACAGGGCTGACAGACCAAGAAGCCCAAGAGTTCCACACGTACTTCACACAGGGTTACCTGTTGTGGGCCGCTGGAGCGTTCTTCGCCCACAGCTTGGTGTGGATCTGGCGTCCCTGGTTCTAAAAGAACCATAACAAGGAGGTATGTATGACGAACCCCAACGCTGTCAAAACAAACAATGACCCAATAGACCATTACGAAGGTTATTGGATGATTTTTGTTTTGCTTTTCACGATGTTCACTGTGATCGCTTTAGTCGGCCAAATGTTCTTTATTAATTGGCGCATTTGGCTTCCTGGCGCGGAAAAATCCATGACCATGTATGAAGGCGTGAGTGCTTCCGTGCATACCGTCATTTCTCAAATAATCTGAAAAAAGGAAATTATTATGTGGCGCATTTGGCGAATGATAGATCCCCGAGTCGCGGTTGTCTGTGTAGGACTCCTGATCGCTTTTGTATCAACAACGATTCATCTGATTCAAATCAGTGGCGATCGTTACAGCATCAACAGCTGGCATCCCGATACGGCCAAGATGGCGGCGAAAGCTCAGCCTCAGAACGCGGCTTTGCCGCAAAAGTAAGGACCCTTGGTCTTTATTCAGACAGACGTACATCGCTCACATTGAACGGTACGTCTGTCCTTTTGTTAAAAAATTGAAGCCTACAAGACCTCACAAACAGTCACCCGGTCGGAGGATGCAACCATGTCCATGTTAAGTTTTGAACGCAAATACCGTGTGCGCGGCGGTACCCTTTTTGGGGGCGACCTGTTTGATTTCTGGGTCGGTCCTTTTTATGTTGGATTCTTTGGAATCACAACCTTGTTTTTTGTCCTTTCGGGCACCGCGTTGATTTTGTTTGGCGCGGCCATGGGGCCCACCTGGAACGTTTGGCAAATCAACATCGCACCACCAGACCTTTCCTATGGGTTGCGATTCGCACCCATGATGGAAGGGGGCTTGTGGCAACTCATCACGGTGTGTGCCCTGGGCTCATTTGTCTCTTGGGCGTTGCGCGAAGTTGAGATTTGCCGCAAATTGGGCATGGGCTTGCATGTGCCTGTGGCCTTTTCCATGGCCATCTTGGCGTATTTCAGTTTGCAAGTGGTGCGTCCCGTGTTGATGGGGGCCTGGGGACATGCTTTCCCTTACGGCATTTACAGCCACTTGGATTGGGTCAGCAACACCGCGTACCAATACCTGCATTTTCACTACAACCCATGGCACATGATTGCCGTGACTTTTTTCTTTGCAACGGTGCTTGCGCTGTCCATGCACGGTGGCTTGGTGCTCTCAGCCACCAACCCTGGAAAAGGCCAGACCGTGAAGTCGCCAGAACATGAAGACACGTTCTTTCGAGACCTGATCGGCTACTCGGTGGGCACCCTCGGCATTCACCGTTTGGGCTTGTTTTTGGCGCTCGCAGGTGTTTGGTTTGGCATCGTCTGCATTGTGGTCAGCGGCCCATTTTGGACCGGAGCTTGGCCTGAGTGGTGGAGCTGGTGGCTGAACATGCCCATCTGGCGCACTTGATTAAAAAGAGAGGAAATTGAAATGGCTCAGTATCAGAATCTTTTCACCTCAGTGCAGCCGGTAGGGCCCTTGCACGATGGCGTTGAATTGCCCCGCGGAGACGCCAAGCGATTGGGCAAACCGTTTTTGGTGCACCTGTTAGGTCGCATTGGCAATGCTCAGATCGGCCCTGTCTATTTGGGAACGCTTGGACTGGCGTCCTTGATTTTCGGCATCGCCGCTTTCAACATCATTGGTTTCAACATGTTGGCCTCTGTGGACTGGAACCCTATTCAGTTCATCCGACAATTATTTTGGCTTGCATTAGAACCACCAGCGCCTGCTTACGGTCTGAGTTTTCCGCCCCTGCAACAAGGGGGTTGGTGGCTCATTACGGGCTTCATGTTGACCATTTCCATCCTGCTGTGGTGGGCGCGCACGTACCGTCGTGCCCGTCAACTGGGTCTGGGAACACATGTGGCTTGGGCTTATGCGGCAGCCATTTGGTTGTTTTTGGTGTGTGGTTTCTTCCGCCCTGTGATGATGGGCAGTTGGTCCGAGGCGGTGCCATTTGGCATCTTCCCTCACCTGGACTGGGTGTCTGCCTTGTCGCTGCGTCATGGCAATTTGTTTTATAACCCATTCCACGCGCTGTCGATCGTTTTCTTGTATGGATCGACGCTGCTGTTTGCCATGCACGGCGCCACCATTTTGGCGGTGACGCGTTATGGTGGAGAACGCGAGATCGAACAAATTGTGGACCGCGGAACTGCTTCTGAGCGTGCCGGCTTGTTCTGGCGCTGGACCATGGGCTTCAATGCCACGATGGAGTCCATCCACCGCTGGGCCTGGTGGTTTGCCGTGCTGTGTCCTTTGGTCGGCGGCGTGGGTATCTTGTTGACTGGCCCCGTGGTGGACAACTGGTACCTGTGGTCCGTCAAACACCATGTTGTGCCCGCGTATCCCTTGGTCAGCCCAGTCGTCCTCGATCCTGCATTGATGGGAGTGAAGCCATGAAATTTTTGTCTAAATTAGCGCTTTGCTTAAGTGCCGCTGTGCTGCTGTCGGGCTGTGAACGGCCGCCGATTGAAACGGTCCAAACAGGCTACCGTGGAACGGGCATGGAGCAAATCTACAACCCCAGAACCTTGGCCAAGGAAGCCGCTTTGAACCAAGCGCCTGTTGCGGCTGAGGCCGCTTCGGCGGAGGGTCCCAAAGCCAGTGAGGTCTATCAGAACGTCAAGGTTCTGGGAGATTTGAGTGTGGGTCAATTCAACCGTCAAATGGCGGCCATCACGCAATGGGTCGCACCCGATCAGGGTTGCGCCTACTGTCATAACGTTCAAAACTTTGCAGATGACAGCATGTACACCAAGGTGGTGGCCAGGCGAATGATTGAAATGACCCAAAAAGTCAATCAGGACTGGAAGACCCACGTGGCCGATACGGGTGTGACGTGTTACACCTGCCACCGTGGCAACAACGTACCCACCCAAGTTTGGAATGCGCCCAAAGACCGCAAGTATGCGAACAGCTTGTTGGGCGATTTGGCAGGCCAAAACATTGCGACCAAAGCAGCTGGGCTGTCGTCACTGCCGTTTGATCCCTTCACGCCTTACCTCAAAGACGCTGCGCCTATCCGGGTCAATGGCAATGAAGCCATGGCAGGTGTGGGCTCCAACGCCAACCGCGCATCGACCAAGCAAGCGGAGTACACCTACTCCTTGATGGTGCACATGTCCGAGTCCTTGGGTGTGAACTGCACTTACTGCCACAACACACGCAACTTCCAATCTTGGGAGGAATCCAGGCCGCAACGGGTGACTTCTTGGTACGGCATTCGGATGGCGCGTGAATTGAACAATGAGTACATCACGCCCCTCACAGATGTCTTCCCAGCGCACCGCTTAGGCCCCAAGGGCGATATTGCCAAAGTCAACTGCACCACTTGCCACCAAGGCGCTTTCAAGCCGCTTTACGGTGCCCAGATGGCCAAAGACTACCCTGAGCTCCAAGTTTTAGCCAAGCCTTAAACTCTGGATTTCACAAGGCCTGCACCTGTTGTGGTGCAGGCCTTTTTTACGGAAATTGGGCACATGCATTTGGGACTAACAGAACCTGTCAATGGCCAAGTGGTCGTTGTCTTGCTGGCTGACATCGTTCAGTCTTCAAGGTGGTGGGGTTGGTTGCGCATAGTCCAGGGTTCCGCCGCTTTGCGCAGCGTCCCAGGCTTGCTGTTTGCCAAACTGCTGGGCAGTGGCCACGAAGGCGGCTTTGGTTTGAAGCCCAGTGCTTCGCGACAAGGCTTGTTTGCCTTGTTTGAATCCGCACAAACAGCCGATGATTTCGTGGCGCATGCCCAATGGGTTCAAAATTACCAGCAAAGATCAGCCGATTTTTGCTGCGCCAAACTCCAAACATGGTCGTGTCGCGGCACTTGGGATGGCTTTTCGCTGGGTGAAGTTGCATCGGAACCGATCCATGGGCCGGTGGCGGCCCTCACACGTGCTTCGATCAAGCTTGGCAAAGCTCCAGCTTTTTGGCGACATGCGCCCCCTTCTGAGCGTGCCTTGGAGGGGGTCCAAGGCTGTCAATTGGCCGTCGGCCTTGGCGAGGCGCCTTTGCTCCGGCAAGCGACTTTCACCATCTGGGACAGCGTGGCCGACATGAACGCCTATGCGCGCTCAGGCGCCCATTTGCAAGCCATTCAGGCGGCCGCACAACATGGTTATTTTGCCGAATCCATGTTTGCCCGGTTTATGCCTTTGCAGGTGAAGGGCCAGTGGCAAGGCAAGTCTTATGCTTAAAACCGTTCAAACCCCGCGTGTGGTGGTGGTGGGCGCCGGTATTGGGGGGCTGGTGAGTGCACTGGTTTTAGCCCACCACGGGCTGGATGTCACTTTGCTGGAAAGTGCCAGCACCCCCGGCGGGAAAATTCGTCAAGTGCAGGTCGACGGTGTCGGCGTTGATTCCGGCCCCACGGTGTTCACCATGCGTTGGGTGTTAGACCAAATGCTGCAAGAGTTGGGCACTTCACTGGAAGATATTTTGCAACTCGAGCCCATTGGTGTTTTGGCGCGCCATGCTTGGGATGGCAGCTCGCCCACACTCGATCTGTATGCCGACACGTCCCGCACGGCCGATGCCATCGCCCGGTTCAGCAGCCCCCAAGAGGCGAAACGCTTTTTGGGCTTTTGCGAACAAGCTCGAAATTTGTACAACACCCTGGAAAAACCCTACATCCGAAGTGAACGCCCCGATCTGCTCAGCATGGTGGGCGATTTGGGTTTGAAGGGCATGGCCACACTGACGGGCTTGGGCCCATTTGCCAGTTTGTGGCGCAGCTTGGGGCGGCACTTTCACGACCCGCGTTTGCAGCAGCTGTTTGGCCGCTACGCCACTTATTGTGGTTCTTCACCCTGGTCCGCACCCGCTACTTTGATGCTGGTGGCGCAAGTGGAGCTCGACGGCGTTTGGTCGGTCTCAGGCGGCATGCACCGGGTAGCGCAGGCGCTGGCTCAATTGGCTGAAAACCGGGGTGTGAAGCTGCGCTACAACAGCCACTGCGAGCGCATTGAGACGGACAGCGGCCGAGTGACTGGCGTGCAGCTGGCATCGGGTGAGCGGTTACCCGCCGATCAGGTGGTTTTCAATGGCGATGTTGCGGCGCTGTCCCAGGGTCTATTGGGTCAAGACTTGCGTGAGCGCTTTGCACCTGTGTCGCCAGCGCAGCGTTCTTTGTCGGCTTTCACCTTGTCCATGCATGCACAGACCCAAGGTTTCGACCTGGTGCGGCACAACGTGTTTTTCAATCAAGACTACCGCCGTGAATTTGACGATATTTTCAACAAACGCCATTTGCCCACGCAGGGAACAGTCTATGTCTGTGCACAAGACCGCAGTGACCAAGGTCTGGCCCAACCAGGCTTGGAAAGGCTGTTGTGCTTGGTCAATGCGCCAGCGGATGGTGATGCGCGCACATTCAATTCTTCGGAGGTTCAAGCATGCGAATCGAACAGTTTGGCGCTGATGCGCCGCTGTGGCTTGGAAATAACAGCCTCGCCCCAGCAGGTGGTGCGCACCTTGCCACAGGACTTTGCCCGCCTGTTTCCAGGCAGTGGGGGCGCGCTTTATGGCCAAGCGACACACGGTTGGATGTCGGCCTTCTCGCGCCCCAGTGCGCGCAGCAAAATACCGGGCTTGTATACAGCGGGGGGCAGCGTGCACCCGGGGCCGGGCGTACCCATGGCGGCCATGTCGGGGCGTTTGGCGGCCGCGACGCTGATGGCGGACCTCGGTTTGACCAAACCGTCGCGCCGGGTGGTTATCTCTGGTGGTACGTCGATGCGCTGAGCGATGATGGCCAACACGGCCTGACCATCATCGCTTTTGTGGGCAGTGTGTTTTCGCCTTACTACGCCTGGGCGCGCCGCCAAGGCGGAGGTGTGGCCGATCCCGAAAATTTCTGCGCCTTGAACGTTGCGCTGTACGGCAAAGGTGGCAAGCGCTGGACCATGACCGAGCGGGGGCGTCAACACGCATCGCGCAGTGCGCAGCAATTCAACATTGGGCCCAGCATCTTGCATTGGGATGGCCAAGCCCTGACGATAGACATTGACGAAATCAATGTCCCATGGCCCATGCGTGTGCGCGGTCGCGTGACGGTGCGCCCTGAGGGGCTTTGTCGTTTTGTCACGCCTTTGGACAACGCGGGTCGCCACCGTTGGGGCCCGATTGCCCCCTGTTCGCGCATCGAGGTGGACATGAGCAGCCCGGGCCTGAGTTGGCGAGGTCACGCCTACATGGACTCGAATGAAGGCGAAGAGCCGGTAGAAAATGGTTTCAAAGACTGGGATTGGGCGCGTGCAGAGATGGCCAATGGCGATACCAATGTCGTCTACGACGTCAGGCCTTTGACGGGGCCTGGGCGGGTGGTGGCTCAACGATTTTCACCGGATGGCAGCCACGTGGCCTTCGACGCGCCGCCGCGGCATGCTTTACCGTCCTCGGGCTGGCGCATTGCCCGCCACATGTCCGGCGAAGCGGGCCATCCACCAGAAATCATCAGCACCTTGGAAGACACGCCTTTTTATGTGCGCTCATTGCTGCGCACCCAATGGCAGTCTGAGCCAGTGACTGCAGTGCACGAGTCTTTGGACATTCCCCGGCTGGTTTCATGGCCGGTGCGGTTCATGTTGCCTTGGCGCATGCCCAGAAGGGCCTGAACGCCTCAGCTTTTTTGCAGGGCCCGCTGCAAAGTCCGCTCTCGCTCTCGTGGGCCAAAGCTGGAGGCCAAAGCCCCTTCAGCGGCCAGACCTTGCAAGTAAAGAGCCTCAATTTCAGGGGCTGCACGCAGCAATTGGCGCTCTGCAAAAGGCATGTGCAAGAGGGCCCGCAAGGCAAACAAAATGCGCATCCACCCGGGCAGCCACACCCTTCGCTCTCGCTTGGTCATGGCACGCACAATGACACGCGCTGCATCGGGTGCTGATGATTCGCTGTTCAACGGGCCTGGCATGGTGGCGCGCAAGCGAACAAAACCCGGGTGCAAGGCACCTTCTTTGACCAAGGGGGTGCTCACCCACCCGGCGTGCAAGACGCCCACACCGACGCGGTGCGCAGCCAGCTCAATGCGCCATGAATTGCCCATGGCTTCCACGGCCGATTTGCTGGCCGCATAGGCCGACATCACCGGTGGGTGGGCAAACGAAGACACGGAGGCATTGATCAACACATAGCCTTGCTGTTGCATCAGGGCCGGCAAGGCCGCTCGCACGGTGTTGAAAACACCAAAAACATTCACTTCAATACAGCGACGCCAAGCACTCGGGTCGACATGGGCCAAGGGCCCAAAAGCGGCCACGCCCGCGTTGGCAAAGACCACGTCGATTTGGCCATGCACCGACAGTGTTTGGGCCACCACCTCGTGCATGGCGTCAAGCCGTGTCACATCGGCCACGCAATACAAGGTGTTGGGACCACAGCGCAGCGCCATGTCGGCCAAGGGCTCTGCATCGCAATCCACCAAAACCGGTGTACCCCCTTGTGCCACCACCTCCAAGGCCGTGGCCGCACCAATGCCAGAGGCGGCGCCTGTGATCAACACCACGTGTTTGCTTTTGGCCCAAAAGGGCTGGAATGTGGGTTCCGTCGCGGTCATGCCAGGGACTGTTTCAAGCAGCTTTGGTGACCATCAGGTAAACAATGGGCAGCGGCAACAGGGTGGCAATGGCGCCCGAAATTTGCCAGATGCGTGACAGACGCCAATAGTCTTCGCCCAAGGTGGTGCTTTTGCGCAGCAAGGCGCGTTGTTTGAGTTGAATGGGCACCAAGACGCCGATCCAAATCAAGCCTGAAAAACTGAGCAAAGCATAGGACCATTGAATCCAAAGTTGATCGGCCTCACCGCCAAAAGAGTGGGCCATCAGATGACCTGTCCACACCACGCCCACGGCACCTGTGAAGGTGAACAAAGCGTCGGTGATGAGCACCAATCGGTTGCTGAAGCTGATGATGGTGTGGTTGCGCGTGCGTTCGGCCAACAAGGCCCAGATACCGCTGATGATCACATTGCCTAAAAACAAGCAGGCACACACCAGATGTAAAATTTTCAGATTAACCCCCATCTCTCCCTTTCTCATTGCCCGGAGGTTCCGAGCCCGGTTGAGCGGACTTGTTTGTAGCGGGGGAGGGCTCTGCACGAGCCTTTTTTTCGTTTTCCAGGCGTGTGATTTCCTTGGCTTTTTTCAAATCGCGCCATTGCCAGACGAAAAACAAAACGCCAGCGATCAGCAGCACCAGGACTTCAATGGCTTTCAGTGACACGGCCGTTCAGCGCTCCGCTTTTTCACGTTGCTCCAAGCGGGCGAACAAATCGACCACCCAAGCCACGCGCTCATCAAAGCTTCGAGACGGCACAGTCCAAGGTTTTTGGATGTCCAGTGAGTGTCGCTCGGCGCTTACGATGTCCACCAAATAATGAATGGCGGGAACGGGACTCAAAGGGACATCGGGCAACGCGGGTGCCTTGACCGCCACGGCGGTCGCTTTGGCGATCAGGGCCAATTTGCGTGCTGTTGAAACCACCGTGCGGTGGTTCACAGAATTGAGGCCTTCACGGTCCAATTGTTTGCCGATTTCGGCATAGACCAATCGCGCGGCCTGTATGGCTGGGCGGCAATCCCAGGGCAATTCAGCCAAACCAAATTCACCGCGGCGGTACAGGGCGTCTGCACGCAACAACAAGCGCTGGGTGAAACCTGCAATGCGTGAATCAAAAACTGGGTTGGCCAACCAAGCGTCTGCGTCCATGCCGATTTCGCGGAACCATGCTCGCGGAATGTACAAGCGCCCCATGCGCGCGTCGTCGCCGATGTCTCTGGCAATGTTGGTCAGTTGCATGGCCACGCCCAATTCACTGGCGCGTGCAATGGCGGTGTCTGTGCTCGCCCCCATGATGATGGACATCATGGCACCCACGGTGCCCGCGACTCTGGCGCCATAGGCTTCCACATCGGCCAGAGTTTCGTAACGGCGGCCTTGTGAGTCCCACAAGAAACCATCCAACAAGGCCTCCAGCAAGCCACAAGGAATACCGTAGCGATGAACGACCACCGTCAAAGCGCGGTCGGCGTCTACGGTGCCAGGACGTCCTGAATAGATGGCTGCCAAGCGCGACTTCAAATCGGCCATGGCCAAAACCGGGTCATCGCCATCGTCAATCGCGTCGTCGGCCAAGCGGCAAAAAGCATAGAGCGCAATCGCGGGTGGCCGCAAACGGGCTGGCAGCAACCTGGAGGCTGCAAAGAAAGATTTAGAACCCCCGCGCATCAGTTCTGTACAAGCCTCTAAGTCATAAGGCAAAGACACAGGCGTTGATTTCAAGCTGGGGTCAAACGAAAGATTTGACATCGGGAACCACCTGTTCAAGCATTTTTGCGGACATCAAGACACTGGGCACGCCTGCGCCGGGCTGGCTGCTGGCACCCACCATGAACAAACCTTCAACATCTTGGCATCTGTTGTGGGGCCGAAACCAGGCACTTTGAACCAAGATGGGCTCGAGACCAAAACCTGCCCCTTTGTAGGACCACAAACGGTCTTGGAAATCTTGCGGCGTGGTGACCTTGGACGACACCACGTGCTGCTTCAGATCGGGCAACACACTTTCTTGCAGTACGGTGGCAATGGCATCGCGGTACTGCTCAGTGATGGCAGGCCAATCGGTCTTACTGCTCAAGTTGGGGACCACCGACAGCACATAAAAACTGTCGCAGCCCTCAGGCGCCAAAGAGGGGTCGGTGGCCGTTGGACGGTACAAATACAAACTGAAATCTTTGGACAGCTTGTGGTTTTTGAAAATATCTTGCAGCAAGCCTTTGTAGCGAGGGCCTAACACCATCATGTGGTGGGGCACATCTTCGTACTTTCGATCCGTGCCGAAATACCAAACGAACAAGCCCGACGAATACTTGCCTTTGGCAATCCGTTTGTCGGTCCAATGTTTGCGGTGCTTTGGTTCGATGAGGTGACGGTAAGTCCAAGAGGCATCGCCATTGCTCACCACAATGTCGGCAGGCAAATACTCACCATTGGCCAACTCAACGCCTTGGGCTCGGCCGTCCTCTACTCGGATGCGTGAGACGGGCGCGTTGTAGCGAATGGGCACTTGGCGTTCATCGAGCAGCTTCACCAGTTCACGCACGATGGCGCCGGTGCCGCCCATGGCGGAGTGAACGCCCCAGCGGCGCTCCAAGGAATGGATGAGGGAATAGACGCAAGTGACGGAGTAAGGATTGCCGCCAATGAGCAAGGGGTGAAAGCTCATGACGATGCGCAATTTGGGGTGCTTGATGTGCTGGGCCACCAAGCTGTAAATCGAGCGCCAGGCTTGCATGCGGACCAAATTGGGCATGGCCTTGATCACATCGCCAATGGTTTCAAAGGGCACCATGCCCAGCTCGACAAAACCGAGCTGAAAACACTTCTCGGAAGCCACCATCAGGTTTTTAAACCCTTGAACATCTTCGGGGCTGAACTTGGCAATTTGCTCGAGCATCTCCTCGTCGTTGTTGCTGTAGTCAAAGTGCGTGCCATCGTCAAACCGGATGCGGTAGAACGGCGACATCAAGCGCAGATCGACGTGGTCTTTCAGCTCTCGTCCACAGAGTGTGAACAGCTCGGCAATCAGGTGCGGTAAGGTGATGATGGTGGGGCCCGCGTCAAAGGTAAAACCGTCTTGTTTGTGCACATAGGCGCGGCCACCCGGTGCATCGAGTTTTTCCAGCATTTGAACGCGGTAACCTTTGACGCTCAAACGGATGGCGGCAGCCAAGCCACCGAAACCGGTGCCGATCACGATGGCTGTCGGTGCACGATCTCCCAAATCTGACGCTGAGCCCGTGGGATGGTTTTGAAGACCACCACCGTCACCTGAGCCTGCGTTGAAATGGATGGATTTGTAGAGATTTGTCATTAAATTCCAAGTGGGCAGGCTAGACCGGTGGCACATGCGCCGCATAAGGCGCTGGAGTTTCAGTGCTCTGCTTGCGAATGGCCCAACGCCACAATGCCGTGGTGTCCATTGGCAGCACCAGCATCAGGTGTTCGAGAATGGCCAATGCCAACATGGTGCCCACCAAGACCGAGCCCACCACTTGCGCAGGTGTGGTCATGGGTTGATTTGCAAAGTCAACCAACCACCACAAGCAGGCGCTGGCTGAGACCACAGCGAAGGGAAAAAATGCGTTCATACGGCGGCGTTTAAAGAAACTTTCCAGATACGCCAAATGCGCAGGCAAGAATTCTTCACTCAGGTTACGCACACCGAAAAACAAATTCAGCTTGGCACTGGTGCGCATGGTCCATAAAACCAAATAAGTGCCGGTTCCCACTTGGTTAGGTGCATCCCAGGTGATCACCACAATGGCCAAACCCACCATGAGAATGGCCAATTCGTGCCAAACCACCGCATTGAAGGAGGCCGCAAACCGCGGCCAACCTGTTGTACTTTTTAAGAGGGCTGTTTTTTGTGGGCCGGTGATCCAGCCCGTGAGAAAACTTAACTCGTTCCAACCCCAAGCCAGCAAGGCGCAGGTGAAAGCGCAATAGGCACCCATGATGCCGGTTTGATGAGCGGTATGGGACAAACCCACCAAGGCGCCAATGCCAAGAGCAGAAGAGATGACCAAGCTCATGGTGACTGCAGTACGCGACATGCGATTCAAAAGGATCACAATGCCCGTGCTGAACCACCAGATAAAAATCGCAAACCCCAATGCCATCAAGGTGTCGGTCATCCTTGGCTTTCAGATTCAGTGGGCTGCAAAATCACCAGGCCGGTACCATGCGGATGTCTGCGGGCAGCGCATGGTGTTTGACTGGCAAAAAGTACAAACGAAGGAAGGTGAAACCGCCCGAAATGGCCCAACGCACGCGCTGGAGGTTGCCCACCCAACCACCTCTGGCTTTGGCCGCATCCATTTGGGTTTGCGCATGGAACAACTGGGACATGCAATCCCTGAAGACTGGGTTGTCGATGTCCAAGCTGACAGGAAATACTTGCTTGGTGATTTCATTGGTGATGCGGAACACTTCGTAATCGTAGGTGTCCGACTCCAAACCCATCTCGTGGTGAAGCATGGGGCGGGTGTGATCACGAACGTACATCGTGGCATAAACAGCCACCAAGAAAAAGCGGATCCAATACACGTTACCGCCCCGCAGCAAATGCGGGTTGGCGCGCATGATCAATGCAAACGATTCGCCATGTCGGAACTCGTCGTTGCACCAGCGCTCAAACCAACGGAAAATGGGATGAAAACGCTTGTCTGGATTTTTCTCCAATTGACGGTAAATGGTGATGTAACGGGCGTAGCCAATTTTTTCTGACAAATAAGTGGCGTAAAAAATGTATTTGGGTTTGAAGTAGGTGTAGGCCTTGGTGCGCTTCAAATTGCCCAAGTCAATTCCCAAGCCGAAGTCTTTCAAAGACTGGTTGATGAAACTGGCATGGCGAGACTCGTCTCGGGCCATGTAGCGCATCAATTGCTTGATGTCAGGGTTCTCCACATTTTTGAAGATCTCGTTGTACAAAATGCAACCCGAAAATTCGGAGGTGAGCGATGAAATCAAAAAGTCCAGAAACTCTTGGCGCATTTCTGGGCTGACTTGAGAGAATCTATCGGCCACTTCTTTGGCAAATTCTTCATCGCGTTGAAAGTGATCGTGGTTGTTGTCACCCTCATATTCCACCATCATTTTGTCCCACTCCGCTCGAACGGGGGCCATGTCCAGTTTGTCCATGGCAGCAAAGTCTGTGGTGTAAAAGCGTGGGCTGAGCATCGTGCTCTCGACGGCTTTTTGGGATGCTTTTTCAGCGCTGTCAATGGTGGAGTTGGTTTGCATAAACGAAGATTCCAGTTTTTTAAAACACAGCTGTGGCGGCGCTATTCAGGTTGCATGGCCAAGAACCGTGCAAATTCACCCGTATTGGTCGGGCCAAAAGACTCCAAGTCCACCCGCTGGCCTGTGCTCGGATCAAACAAAGTGACGCGGCCATCCACCCGGGCTATCAAATCAAAGGGCACTTCAGAACCAATGCCCCTGGAATACCTCTCGCGCGACAAGGCACGCAGAGTGCCTCGCACAAAGCCTTGCTCACCATGCAAAACCGCCAAGGTTTTCCCGGTTAAACCGTCTTCGACACGTACACCCCCATCATGTTGATCTTGGAAAACCAATGACCTTTGGACTGTGGGGGCTGCTGCTTTTTGGTCCGGACCGTTGCCGGTGATCCGAATCAGGCCGACAGAGATGAGCGAGAACGCGATGATGCCGGCCGCGCAATACAAAACCCACTGAGGAAAGTGATCCGGTGCGGCTTTGCGCGTCAAGGTGGATGCTTGCAATCCGCTCATGTCAAACTCACTTGAAGGTCATTTGAATTGGGTTTTCCGGTGTTGACGGAAGAAGTCGTGTTGACAGGCAGACCCGTGTTGTGTGTCCATGCCTCTCTCAATTTGACAGATACCTCTTGCACAGCGGGAACGGCGCGCAGGGTGGGCTCTGGTTTGTTCATTTTCCAGGGCCTCACACTGGGCCATAAATGAATCCACGCAATGCGGTCTGAACCTTTCAACGCCAAAGTGATGTCCCCAAAGCCGTTCTGCAGTGTCCGAATATCCGCTGATGCCACTTGTTTCAAAGGGATGTTGAACGAGACGGTGAACACGATGCCCAAACGCATGACCACCCGCTTGTTGGTCAAGGTGTAAACCGTCGTGCGAGAAGTCATGTAAGCCATCAGCCACACGGAACCCAAGCAGACGAGGGCCAGTGGCGCAATCCATTTGATGGACAGCAGCACGGCCATGACACCAGCGCCTTCTTCCAAAGCCGGCCATGCGCAGGCCACAATGAGCACCGCAAAATAGACGACCAGCTTTTTGATGTGAAAGGCCGAAGAGGCCAATGCTGCGATTGCTGGCGAGCCTTGCCAAACAATGAACTCATCAGAAGGCAACCTTTCAGGCAAGCCATATTGCGGTTCAAGCTCGTATTCATGACCAAGGTTTTCGATGGGCATTGGATTCCTCTTCAGCTTTTCATTCAACACGCATGGCCGTGAAGCCTTAAATCAGTGGCTCACTGCGTTTGGCGTCGGCATAAAAAGATCCGGCACCATAGTAAGCACTGATTTTTTCTTCTTCCAATTTGGTGACCTGGTCTGGATTTTGCAGGACAGGCACATCCGCAAAATGACGAGCATATACAGCATGCACCTCAACTTGATTTCTGCGAATTAGGGAAAACGTGATGGGCAGCAAAACAGTGCGACCACCCGCGATTTCGACTTCCAAATATCGGAACATCATTTCAGCGGAATCAATCCAAATGTCTTTGACGGTGCCACCTTGTTTGCCGTCGCCAGCCATGACGGGCAAGCCGCGTGGGTCGACGTCTTGCGCTGCGACGGTGTAATCGCTGGCGATCCGCAAAGGTTGAATCAGTGGCACGCCATGGGATGTTCGCTCAGGGACATCTTCGCGCATCGTGTAAGCGCCTGGGCCGACGGATGCGATCATGGCGTTTCCGGTGGGCTCGATGGGGGCGCCTGAACTGCGACTGGTTGCTACAGCGTTGTAAGCCGGCTCTTTGCGCGTGAGGTCGGGCACTGTGACAGTTTTGCCGCCTTCGAGTAAGAAAGTTTTGGGGGCTGGAATGGGGAACCCTTTGCCCACTGCGCGTCCGCCAGTGCTGGTCTCCAAGGGGTAACCCTCGCGGTGACCTTCTGCGACAAGATACCAAATCAGGCCAGCGAAAAATATCCAAAATACATAAAGCAGTATTTGGGCCAAATCGACATAACCAGTGATGTTGCCAACGGTTTGCATAACGTTTTCTCCTTTGAACAATTAAATGCGTGACTCGGTCAAACCGAGGGTTGGGGGGACAGCGATAGAAAAAGAAGTGTTGCGTTTGACCAAGGGGCCAATCGCAACCAAGGTGAGAAACAACAGAAGCATTTCAACGTGGTAAACCATGCTGTACGCCACCGAGGGGTCCGTCAAACCGTCGCCCAGAGCGCCTTGCGAGGAAAGTGTGTTCACGATGTCGCGCAATGCACCACCAAAGAACATGGCCAGGCCAGCGGCTGCGGCTTGCACAGCCCCCCAAGCTCCCAAGGCCAAGCCGATGAAATTGGATTCAATGCGCATGGCCGTGAACAAAGTGCCCACCGCAAACAAGCCACCACCAAAGCCAATCCCCATGGCACCAAACCTGAACAGCCAGCCTGCATCCAAGGGCGCTGAAAAAATCACGGCAGAAAATGCAGGTAAGCCTGCCAATGCCCCATAAGCGGCCAGACGCATCGGGTCGATGCCTTTGGCCAATTGGCGGCCAGCCACATAAAAACCGATCAACCCACCCGCAGACAGCATGGCTGTCAGTGCACTGGTGGCGCCCACACTCAATTTCAGAATTTCACCGCCATAAGGCTCCAGAACAATGTCCTGCATGTTGAATCCCATGGTGCCCAAAGCCGTAGCCCATAAAAACCGTTTGGCGTGAGGTAAAGCGATGAATTCGGCCCAAACTTCTCTGAATGGGCGGCGAATTTCGGTTTTCATGGCCTTGACACGCTCAGGATTGCGAGGCTCTTGCTTCCAAAGCGCGAGGCCGTTGAGCAGCAACACCACCAGCGCCGTGCCTTGTACGACCTGAACCAGAATTTCGGGTGTGAAGTCGGCCAGCAAGAAGCTGTAGACCAAACTGCCAAAGACGGCTCCCACCAAGAGCATCGTGTACATCATGGCCACGACGCGTGGTCGGGTCTCTTCGCTGGCTTGGTCGGTGGCCAAGGCCAGACCGGCGGTTTGGGAGGTTTGCAAGCCTGCACCCACCATCAAGAAGGCGATGGCAGCAGCGCCTTGACCTACCCAATCCGGCACAGGAACTTGCCCACCCCCGGACAAGACCAGCAATGCAAACGGCATGACCGCAAGCCCCAAAAATTGAATCATGGTGCCGCCCCACATGTAAGGCACTCGGCGCCAGCCAAAGGCGGAGATGTGGACATCGGATTGGTAGCCTGTGACCGCTCTGAAAGGCGCCACCAGCAGGGGAAGGGCCAACATCAAGGACACCAACCAAGCGGGGACGAACAATTCCACAATCATGACCCGATTCAGCGTGCCGATCATCAAGGCCGTGGTGATGCCCATGGTGAATTTGAACAGTGACAAACGCAACAAACGCGCCATCGGCAAGCCAGGGCTGGCCACATTCGCAAACGGCAGCCAATTTACCGGCATTTGCTTGGCAAACTTGGCAAACGGTTTGGCTCTCATGAACGGATCCACTCCATCGCTTTGGATTTGTAAAAACCACTGGATACTCTGTGCGCGCGGGCACAATGCCAGTCATTCAATGACTCGTGTGTCTTCATGAGATCGGCAATGCGTGTCTCAGCCATCGGCTCCAGCCATGGTGCACGGTCTCCCCTGGGGAGCAAACGACCTACAGAGATCATCAAGGCCAACATGGGTGTGCGGGGTGCAAAGGTAAACACAATGGACTGGCTGGTGCGCTCAGCCAACTGTGCCAGTGCATGGACAGCATCTTCGGTGTCATAGTGAATGATGGAATCCATCGCCACCACATGGTCAAAGTGCCCCAATCCTTTGTCGAGCATGTCGCCGCTTTGAAACTCAACCAAATGTGCGACATCCGCTGGAATTCTTTCACGCGCCAGTTCGACCAAGGTGGGGGACAAATCAATGGCCATCACTTCAGCGCCGAGACGGGCAGCCTCTACAGCCAAAGCACCTGTGCCACAGCCTGCATCCAAGATGCGTTTGCCCTTGAGGTCTTGACCTAACCATGACACCAAAGTCGACCTCATTTGATCGCGCCCTGCACGCACTGAGGCGCGAATGCGGCCCACCGGCGCATCGGAGGTCAATTTGGCCCACGCGGCAGCGGCTGTGCGATCGAAATAGTTTTCGATTTGGCCGCGGCGTTGTTCGTATGTGATGTCGCTCATGGTTCAAAGCCTCAATCGAAGCCCAACAGGTCAAAAATATCCCGGTCTTTCATGGGCACCGCAGAATAGGCTTCTCCGCCCAACCACATGTTCGCCGCCAGTCGCATGTATTCTTTTTGCACGGCCTCGAGTTCGGGCGAGTGCTCCATCTCAAACAGGGTGGATTTTTTCAAACGGCTGCGGCGAATCACATCCAGATCGGGGAAATGGGCGGCCAGCTTCAAACCGATGCGGTCGTTGTACTTGTCAATTTGATCGGTGGCCGCACTGCGGTTGGCAATGACACCCCCCAAACGCACGTTGTAATTTTTGGCTTTGGCACCAATGGCTTGCACAATGCGGTTCATCGCGAAGATCGAATCGAAATCATTGGCGGTCACGATCATTGCGCGATCGGCGTGTTGCAACGGTGCGGCAAAACCACCGCACACCACATCGCCCAACACGTCAAAAATCACCACATCGGTGTCTTCCAGCAGGTGATGCTCTTTGAGCAATTTCACCGTCTGACCGACCACATAACCGCCGCAGCCTGTGCCTGCGGGCGGGCCGCCGGCCTCTACACACATCACGCCGTTGTAACCCTCAAACACAAAGTCTTCCACGCGCAATTCTTCTGCGTGAAAGTCTACGGACTCCAGCACGTCGATCACGGTGGGCAACATTTTCTTGGTCAAGGTGAATGTGCTGTCGTGCTTGGGATCGCAACCGATTTGCAGCACCCTTTTGCCCATTTTGGAAAAGGCGGCCGACAAGTTAGACGATGTGGTGCTTTTGCCAATACCGCCCTTGCCATAAATGGCAAAGACTTTGGCGTTGCCAATTTTCACATCCGGGTCCAGCTGAACTTGTAAGCTGCCCTCTCCATCCAATTTTGGATTGCGTTTCACTGTGGGAAACGGTAAGGTTTCAACGTTCATGCGGGAACTCCTTCATATACACCTTCTAGGCGATCTTCCAATTCGTCACTGGCTTGGCGAAGTGCTTGCAAGGTTTCGGCATCGGGCTGCCAATAGTTGCGTTCAGACGCTTCGATCAAACGGTTGACCACGCGGGCAGAGGCCGTCGGATTCAGTTTGGCCAGGCGATCACGCATGGCGGGGTCCAGCATGAATGTCTCAGACAGTTGCTTGTAAACCCAGGGTTGTACTTGGCCAGTGGTGGCTGACCAACCCATCGTGTTGGTCACATGGGCCTCTATTTGTCTAACGCCTTCGTAGCCATGCTCCAACATGCCTTCAAACCACTTGGGGTTGAGCATGCGGGTGCGAATTTCTATAGACACTTGTTCTTTAAGTGAGCGCACAGCGGCATTGCCTTTGGTTTGATCGCCGATGTAGACGGGCGGTGTTTTGCCGCCTTTGGCCATCTTCACCGCTTGGGTGATACCGCCCAAGGTGTCAAAGTAGTTGTCCACGGTGGTGACGCCCAACTCGACAGAATCGAGGTTTTGGTAGGTCAGTTGCACATCGGCCAAAGCGGTTTGCAAAAGCGCTGTTTGCTGCACGGCACGACCTGTGCGGCCGTAGGCAAAGCCTTTGCGGCGCTTGTAAGTTTCAGCCAGTTCGCCTTCATCGTCCCAGCGGCTGCTTTCCACCAGGTTGTTGACATTGGAGCCGTAAGCGCCTTCGGCATTGCCGTAAACCCGCAAAGACGCAGTTTCCAAAGTGCAGCCATGCTCTTGCTGATAGGCCAGTGCATGCTTGCGGACCCAGTTCATTTCCAGCGGCTCGTCCGCAGATGCGGCCAGATAAGCAGCCTCTGCCAGCAGCCTGATCTGCAAAGGCATGAGGTCGCGGAAGATGCCTGACAGCGTCATGATCACGTCAATGCGAGGGCGTCCCAATTCCTCTAAGGGGATGAGCGTGGCACCTGCGATGCGGCCATAAGTGTCAAAGCGGGGCATGGCGCCCATCAAGGCCAAGGCCTGTGCAATGGGCGCGCCTTCGTTTTTCAGGTTGTCGCTGCCCCACAGCACCATGGCAATGGATTCTGGCAAAGGGTTGCCATCGGCACAGTAGCGGTCAATCAACAACTGGGCGTGTACTTTGCCATCCCGAACGGCCATGGCACTTGGAATTCTGAAAGGGTCAAATCCGTGGATGTTGCGGCCCGTTGGCAACACAGCCGGTGTGCGCAAAATATCCCCGCCCGGTGCAGGCCGAATGTAGCAAGCGTCCAAAGCGCGCAGCATGGCAGAAACTTCGGTATCCACAGCCAAATGCGCTTGAGGTTCCACCAACGCACGCAAAACATCCAAGCTGGGGTGGTTGCGTGTCAATCCGGCGGCCACTAAAGCACGCTCTGGTGAGTGTCCTGCCACCAAGGCCTCGACAGCTGCCCGCTCCAGTTGTATGCCATGGTTGGCGTCGGCCATGGCCAACAACATGTCAACCTGTTGTGCTGGGCTTGGCACACGACCGGCCACATGCAAACCATGTGGAATCAGCGTGTACTCCAGCTCCAGCACTTGTTCAGCCAAGTGCATCACTGTGATGTCCAATTCAGAACCCATGACGGCGGCGTCCCACGCAGGCTCTGCAGGCACCAAATCCAGTTCTGCAGCTTGCGCTTGGATGACCACGGCCAAATCAACACGCTCGGCATCCACACTGGCGATGGAGCGCCAACGCTCAAGCGATGACTTCAGTTCGTTCAAACCTTTGTACAAACCCGCTTGGGTTATGGGTGGTGTCAGGTAGCTGATCAAGGTGGCGCCAGATCGACGTTTGGCAATGGCACCTTCTGATGGGTTGTTGGAGGCATACAAATAGATGTTGGGCAAATCGTCAATCAAACGATCGGGCCAGCATGCGCCGCTCATGCCAGATTGCTTGCCCGGCATGAATTCCAGCGCACCATGGGTGCCAAAGTGGAGCACCGCATGGGCTTTGAAGTCTTCACGCAAATAGCGATAGAAAGCAGAGAAGGCATGCGTAGGTGTCAGACCTTTTTCAAACAACAAGCGCATCGGATCGCCTTCGTAGCCAAAGGACGGTTGCACGCTGATGAGCACATTGCCAAACTGTTTACCCAACACAAATATGGAACTGCCGTTGCTCAACTGACGGCCAGGTGCGGGGCCCCACTGCGCTTCAATCTCTTTGAGCCAGCGCTCACGCTTGATGTGTTCGTCAGCAGATATCAAAGCATGCACATTGGCATCTGCGCCGTGTTGAGCAGCGTTACCGTGAAGCAAGGCATCGCGCAAATCGTCCACACTTGCAGGGACATCGACTTGATAACCCTGCACCTTCATGGCGTTCAGGGTGTGCCACAAGGACTCAAAAACAGACAGAAAAGCAGCTGTGCCGATGTTGCCTGCATTGGGCGGAAAGTTGAACAGCACAATGGCCACGTTGCGGTCTTGCCGCTGGCTGCGTTTCAAGGCCACCAACTTGCTGACACGCGCCGCCAACATGATGGCGCGCTCTGGACACGAGTGCATGTCTTGCGCGTTGGTACTTTCACCAAAAGTACAAGCATGGTGACAGCCTGTGCAGGTCACGCCTGCTGCGCCTGGGCGTCCACCAAAAACGATGGGGCTGGTGGAGCCGTCCAGTTCTGGAATGGCCACCATGATGGTGCTCTCAACCGGCAACAAGCCACGGTCAGAGCCGCCCCATTGGTCAAGCGTCTGAAATTCAACGGGGTGCGCCGCCACGTAGGGCACATCCAATTTGGCCAATACCTCTTCTGCGGCTTTGGCATCGTTGTAAGCAGGGCCACCGACCAGCGAAAAACCACTGAGCGAGACCACGGCATCCACGCAGACTTGGCCGTTTTTGATGAAAAAAGCATCGATCGCTGGGCGGGAGTCCAAGCCGGCTGCAAAAGCCGGAATCACGCGCAAACCCTTGGCCTCCAAGGCAGCAATCACGCCATCGTAATGACCCGCATTGCCCGACAGTAAATAGGAACGCAACAACAAAATACCGACGGTGCCTTTGACAGGAATGCCTTGCGGTAAGGGCAAGGCATGGGGGTCTTCACTGAACCTGCCCGTCATGCGGGGGTGGTACACACCCACCTCGGGATAGTCCACAGGGGCTTGAACCTTGACCGAGCCTCGCAGTGATTTGCGAGGGCCATCGGCACCGCGGTCAATCAGGTGGCGCACCATGTTCAAGACATTGTCGTCCGAGCCACCCAACCAATACTGAAGGGTGATGAAGTACGAACGCACGTCTTGCGCTGTGCCTGGAATGAAGCGCAACAACTGGGGCAAGCGGCGCAGCATTTTCATTTGTGCAGCGCCACCTGCTGCGGGCTTGTCTTTGCTGCCGCCACGCAGTTTCTTCAACAAGGCCATGGGGCCGCTAGCGGGTTTACTCATGTCAAACTGACCAAAGCGTGTCAGTTGCGTGACTTCTGTGGCACTGGCCATGCAGACCATGGCATCGCAGTTCATGCGACGGGCGCGCAAATCGTCCAGGATGGGCAAAAAGTGGTCTTCAAGGAACAGCATGCCGCACAACACAATGTCGGCAGAGGCAATGTCGGCCTTGCATTTGGCGATGAGCGCATCGTTGCCAGCGTATTCAGAGGCCGCATGCAAATTCCAAGTCAGGCCTGGAAAGTCACGCTTCAATTGGTCATTGGCGCGGTTGAATGAACTCGCAAAGTGCGTGTCCATGGTCACCACCACCAATTTGATGGGTGTGGTGTCTCGCAGCAGCGGTTTACGACTGTGAGAAGTGAGCTTTAGATTCATAAAGTGTCTCCGTCGTGATCACCGAGATGCCGCGTTCGGTGGCGTATCTCTCGGTATTCCGCCGGGCCTTGCCTCGGACGAAAAATGGTATTTTTTTGAGCTCTTTCTCTGCGCCTGCATCCCAAACTGATACGGTGATGCTTTCTGAAGTGGTGGATGCATTGGTTTTTTGTGCCTGATCCAAGGGCATCGCTTTCGTTGTGTCTTGAAGGCTTTGCGCGTGAACGCCACCACCCAGGTGGGAGGGCGCAGCATCTTCATGGAACTCAGAGTCGCCACGAAACATCCCAATCAAGTGCTCTTCCAAGCCCATCATCAGTGGGTGGACCCAGGTGTCGAACAGCACGCTGGCGCCCTCAAAGCCCATTTGCGGTGAGTAGCGGGCAGGGTAATCTTGCACATGCACTGGCGCTGAAATGACCGCACACGGCACACCCAAGCGCTTGGCAATGTGGCGCTCCATTTGGGTGCCCAGCACCAACTCAGGATTCAATTGCGAAATGTGTGCTTCTATTTCCAAATAGTCGTCGCTGATCAATGGCTCTACACCGTAAATCTTTGCGGCGTCACGAACTTCCCGTGCAAACTCTCGGCTGTAAGTGCCAATGCCCACCACCGTGAAGCCCATTTCTTGCGCTGCCACTTTGGCGGCGGCCACGGCATGTGTGGCATCGCCAAACACAAACACCCGTTTGCCCGTCAAGTAGTTGGAATCGACCGAGCGGCTGTACCAGGCAGCTCGCGACACGGCCTTGGACAAGGTGACTTCTGGATCGAACCCGGCAAGTTCCGCCACTTCCCGAATAAAAGCACAGGTTGCGTTGTGCCCAATGGGAATGGTTTTGGTGAAGGGCTGTTGAAAAGTACGTTGCAGCCACTGCGCGCTCAATTGGGCAATTTCAGGGTAGAGAACCACATTGAAATCGGCATCGGCCAGGCGCGCGATATCGTCAGGCGTGGCCGTCAAAGGGGCCACCACATTGATCTCCACGCCCATGTCGGTCAGCAGCTTGCGTATCTCTGCCAAGTCATCGCGGTGCCTGAATCCCAAGGCGGTGGGGCCCAAGATGTTGCACCGTGGCTTGGCAGGTTCTGCCCTTTGTTCGGCGGATTTGGGAGCAGCCAGGTGACGAACCAGTTGGTAGAAAGTTTCTGAAGCGCCCCAATTTTCTTTGCGCTGATACGACGGCAACTCCAGTGCCACCACCGGTATCGGCAATTGCAGGGCTTTGCACAAACCGCCTGGGTCGTCTTGAATCAATTCGGCCGTGCAAGAGGCACCCACCAGCATGGCTTTGGGGGCGAATCTCTCAAACGCATCGCGCGCAGCGGTCTTGAACAATTCGGCGGTGTCGCCGCCCAAATCACGCGCTTGGAATGTGGTGTAAGTGACGGGCGGGCGTTTTTGCAAGCGCTCGATCATGGTGAACAGCAAATCGGCGTAAGTGTCACCTTGCGGTGCGTGCAACACGTAGTGCACGTCCTCCATCGCCGTGGCCACCCGCATCGCGCCCACATGTGGCGGTCCTTCGTAAGTCCAGAGTGTCAATTGCATGGTGTGGACTCCTTTATGCGGCCAAGCGCAATCGGCGCACCAAAGGTCTGGTGAAGAGCTCGGCCAGATCGCCCGCTTGGTCAAAGCCCTGAATGGGGGTGAAGACCAATTCAATCGCCCACTTGGTGGTCATGCCCTCGGATTCCAAGGGGTTGGCCAAACCCAAGCCACACACCACGATGTCGGGGCGCAGATTTCGGCATCGGTCCAGTTGCTTTTCTACATCTTGGCCTTCAGAGACCAAGGTGCCTGCGGGCAACCATGCCAATTCCTTGGCCATGTGCTGGCGGTGCAAGTACGGTGTCCCCACTTCTAGCAAACGCATGCCCAGTTCGCGTGATAAAAATCTGGCCAAGGGAATTTCCAGTTGCGAGTCAGGGAAGAAGAAGATGCTTTTTCCATCCAAGTGCAGTTTGGCTTTGGCCAGCGACGCCATGGCCCTGGCTTGGGGTGCGCTCACAGCGCCTTCAAACCTTTCAGGCGAGACCTCAAATGCCGTGGCCGCTGCTTGCAGCCACGCCCTGGTGCCTTCCACGCCCAATGGGAACGGTGCGGGCAACAGCTTGGCGCCACGTTCTTGCAGAACTCGGGCGGTATCGGCCAAAAAGGGTTGCGCCAACAGCAAGCGCGTGTGGGCACCGATGCTGGGTTGGTCATCGGCACGGCGCGGCGGGAAAAAGCGCACACGTTCAATGCCCATGTGGTTCAGAATCCGCACAAATTGGTCTTCCACCACATCGGCCAAGGTGCCGACGATCAGCAATTCAGGGGCGGGATTCAATGCGGGTGTTCGAAGTTCAGGCACCATCGAGGCCAAGCAAGCATCTTCACCTTGCGTGAAAGTGGTTTCGATGCCGCTGCCCGAATAATTCAGGATGCGCACCGAGGGAGCGTATTGCGTTGACAGCCTTGAGGCTGCACGCGACAAATCCAGTTTGATCACTTCCGAAGGGCATGAGCCCACCAAGAACAGCAATTTGATTTCGGGGCGGCGCGACAGCAGTTGATTGACCACCCGATCGAGCTCGGTATGGGTGTCTGCCAAGCCAGCCAAATCGCGCTCGTCGATGATGGCGGTGCCAAAACGGGGTTCGGCAAAAATCATCACGCCAGCTGCCGACTGAATCAGGTGGGCACAGGTCCGTGAACCCACCACCAAAAAGAAAGCGTCTTGGATTTTTCGGTGCAGCCAGATGATGCCGGTCAATCCGCAGAACACTTCTCTTTGCCCGCGCTCGACCAGCGGGATGACATCGGTGCAGCCTTGGGCGGATTCGGCTCGAATGGGGATGACAGGGCTCATGAGATTGCCTGCGCATTAGAAGCCATGGTTACTGCGGGGATTTTTTGCAGTCGGGCCATGCGCAATTTGCGAATGTATTGCGCCGCATTGATGGAATAGGTGCCGTAAGCGGCGAGTGCCAGCCACAGTTGCTCAGTGGAAGACCATTGGCCTTGCCACCATACCCACAGGTAGGCGGTATGCAAGGCCAGGACCACCATGCTGACCAGGTCTTCCCAGAAAAATGCGGGTGCAAACAAGTATTTGCCGTAGACCACTTTTTCCCAGATGGAACCCGTGACCATGATGGCGTAAAGCACCAGGGTCTTGATCACCACCGACGCCAAGGCCCAATCGGTGTGCTCACCGGTTTTCAGGCTGTTCAACACCAAGTACAAACTGACCAAAAAAACCAAAAATTGAACCGGCGCCAAGACACCCTGGACCAGCGTCCACTTCGTTGCATCACGCCGAGCGCGTTGCTCTGGCGTGTACAAAGCTTGGGGTTGGGACTGCTGCATTTCTGACCTTTTTGAACATCAACTGAGCTCACTTTAAGGACTGAAGCAGTGAGTGTCAATAAAAATTGACAATAACTGTGACATTCAGGGTTTACACCTAAATGGGTTGGCGCCAATTTACTTCACACTAGAGCGTCAATTCGAAGAAGAGGTGGTTGTAGTGGCTCAATTTAAATTTGAGAAGGCGGCTGTTTCTCAGAACAATCGGTGGACGTTTGAAAGTCAAGTTTCAAAGGCCAACTTTCGTCTGGGCGCCAGTCCACGTCTGGTTGGTGGCTCGACGTTTGACCAAAAGTCAGCGCTCGATCACCGCCAGGTGGTCTTGCTGGCTGAGGCTGCCCTCAAAAGCATGGATGAAACTCGTGAGACCTTGATGGGGTGGCACCGCCAGGGCCACGCATTGGTGGACATTTACCTGAGCGGCATTGGTCTTGCAGCCCAATTATTGGGGGAGCGTTGGTTATCCGACGAGGTCGACTTTGTCCACTGCACCATTGCCCATTCTCGGCTGCACCAAACTTTGCATGAATTCAGCGCTGAATTTCTATCGGAAGGCTGCGCAAAGCCGAATGGCTTGAACTTGCTGCTGATGACCGAACCCAGCTCACAGCATGGTTTGGGGGTTTTCATGTTGAGTGAATTTTTCCGTCATGCGGGCTGGAACGTGACCCTCAGTGCCCCACAGGACATGGCCGAATTCAAGCGCACCTTTCATTCAGATTGGTTTGATGCGGTGGCCCTGTCCCTGTCCACGGATCGGCATTTAGACGCCGTGGCCCAGGCGTTGTCAGACATCTTGCCCTTGGTGGTGAATCCGAATTTGAAAGTGTTTGTCGGTGGTCCCATGGCGCAGATTGCGCCCTTGAGCCTGAGTTTCTCTGGAACCCATCTGTTGAATTGCAATGCCGCCCAAGCCGTGGCTATTGTGACGCAGTCGGTCAAAAAGACCGATCGTCAACCAAATGTGACATCGGGACTGTCCAAAAATTCCCTTATTCCTAATGTGTGATCTCAGCACATACCACAGTGAGTATAATCACCCTTATATGTAAAGGGTTTTTCTGCCCAACATCACTCAAAGTCATCCATGAACATTGATCAGCTCGAGCCACACACTTTTTCCAAGTTATTGGGAGTGGTGTCGGATTTGAGCCTGATCATCAATGGCCAAGGTGTGGTCGAGGATGTGTCAACAGGACAAGACACAATGGCTTCCCTGGGCTGCCAAGCTTGGATTGGCAGGCGCTGGACAGACACGGTCACGGTGGAAAGCAAACAAAAGATACAAGACTTGCTCCGAGTGCAAGCCGATACCCCGTCCCTCCTTTGGCGGCATGTGAACCATCCCACCCCCTCGGGTGGGGAGGCCGCCATCCAGTACATCACGGTCAATATCAAAGGGCAGAAGCTGCTGGCCGTGGGGCGCAACATGGAGCGTTTAGCCGAACTGCAACGCCGTTTGGTGGAGACGCAACAGTCGGTGGAGCGTGATTATTTGAGACTGCGGCACATTGAGGCGCGTTATCGGGTTTTGTTCGAAACCTCCCCTGAAGCCGTGATGATGGTCGATGCCCATTCTTACCGCTTGTTGGAAGTCAATGTCGGTGCGCAAGCGCTTTTCAAAGACGCTGGCAAGCGCTTGGTTGGGCGTGATTTTCGTGAATGTTTCTTGGTGGGGAACCAGGGTGAGGTTCAGGCCTTGCTCAGGACCGCGCTGGCTACCGGTCGGATTGAAATGTGCTCAGCGAGCATCTTCGGTTCATCGTTGGTCATGACGGTCTCTGCCACGGTCTTCAGGCAAGAAGGAGGTGCTCAGTTTTTGGTGCGATTGACCCCGCAAGAAGGCTCGGCGGCTTTGGGCCTGGAATCAGACACGTCGGCCGTTTTGAGCCAGGCCATGGCGCATTTCCCAGATGGCTGGCTGCTCACGGACACTTCAGGCACGGTCAAAAGTGTCAATGAAGAGGGTATGGCCCTCCTGGGGTTGACGGCCGCATCCCAAGTGATCGGACAACCTCTTGAGCGCTGGTTGGTCAGGGGCGCAGTCGATTGGGGTGTTCTCAGTACTTCGTTGAAGCAACAATTGACGGTGCGCAATTTCGCCACCGAAGTGACCACGTTGTCGGGCATGACCTTGCCCGTAGAAATTTCGGCGGTGTATTTGGCCAAGCCTGAGCCTTTGTACGCTGTGTTTGTTCGCGACATGGACCGCCGCATGCAGGGGACTTCCCTTGCTGCCCAGGCGCTTCCCAACCCCTTTTTGGAGCTGTCGCAGTTGGTGGGACGTCGCCCCATCAAGGACATTGTGGGCGATACGGTGGACACCATTGAGCGCATGTGCATTGAGGCGGCCTTGGAGCTCACGCACAACAACCGCGCCTCTGCCGCTGAAATGTTGGGGCTATCGCGGCAAAGCCTGTATGTCAAGTTGCGTCGCTTTGGCATTTTGTCGGACAACGACCCTGATTCATCAGCCCTTTGATGACTGAGTGTCTCAATTTTTTTACACATCGTGTAAACATTGATTGACAACACCGGAAGTCTTCTCATAATGGGCGCATGGACACCCAGAGCCTTGAACTGACAAAACCACTGATCCGGCCGCGTTTGCGCACCGTGGCGGAGTTGCTCAAACCGATCACTTGGTTTCCACCGGTATGGGCTTTTGCATGTGGTGCCGTCGCTTCGGGCCAAAGCCTGTCAGACCATTGGTTGTTGATTTGTTTGGGGCTGATTTTGACCGGACCCTTGGTTTGCGCCAGTAGCCAAGCGGTGAATGACTGGTTTGATCGCCATGTGGACGCCATCAATGAACCGCAAAGGCCCATCCCTTCAGGCCGCATGCCTGGCCAATGGGGCTTGGGCATCGCTGTCTTGTGGACGGTTCTGTCTTTGCTGTGGGCCACCTTAATGGGCACCTGGGGCTTTGTGGCTTGCGCACTGGCCATTGCCCTGTCTTGGGCCTACAGCGCGCCACCAATGCGGCTGAAAAACAACGGTTGGTATGGCAATGCGGCATGTGCACTCAGTTACGAAGGCTTGGCATGGCTGACCGGCACGGCCGTCCTGTTGGGTGGTGCGTGGCCGGGTGAGAAGGCGATTTACTTGGCCATGCTGTACAGCTTGGGTGCCCACGGCATCATGACCTTGAACGACTTCAAGGCCATCGAGGGAGACCGGAAAATGGGCGTGGCCTCTTTGCCCGTTCAGCTGGGGGCCTCGGGCGCGGCGCGCGTGGCCTGTGTGCTGATGTGGCTGCCCCAAGTGGCGGTGGCTGCGCTCCTGGTGCATTGGCAATTGCCTGGGCATGCCTTGGCTGTGCTGGTCTTGAGTTTCTTGCAGTGGCCCTTGATGTGGAAATTTCTGAAGCAACCGATTGAGCGGGCTCTGCATGTGAGTGCTTTTGGGGTGCCCTTGTTTGTCAGCGGCATGATGGTCAGTGCCTGGGGCTTGCGTCAGATCAATGCGCTGGGGGTCTCATGAACGCTCAAACCTTTGGTTGGTTGGACATCATCCGTTTGGGCCTGATCCAAGCCTGTTTGGGGGCTGTGGTGGTGGTGACGACCTCTACCCTCAATCGCATCATGGTGGTTGAGTTGGCGCTGCCCGCGTTGTTGCCGGGGTTTTTGGTGGCTTGGCATTACGCGGTGCAAATGGTGCGTCCACGCATGGGCTTTGGCGCAGACCAGGGTCGGCGCAGTACGCCTTGGATGATGGGGGGCATGGTCGTCTTGGGGGTGGGCGGTGTGCTGGCGGCCTTGGCCACCTTGTGGATGGCGACTTCGCTGTGGCAAGGCATGGCCTTGGCCATGCTGGCTTTCAGTCTGATCGGCTTGGGTGTGAGCGCCTGTGGCACGTCACTGTTGACGCTGATGGCCAAGCGCGTACCGGCTGAGCGTCGGGCGCAGGCGGCCACCACCGTGTGGCTGATGATGATCATGGGTTTTGCCATCACCGCTGGCGTCGTTGGCAAGCTGATTGACCCCTACACACCCGATATATTGTGGCGGGTGTCGGCAGGCTTGAGCATTTTGACCACGGCGCTGACGGCCCTGTGTCTTTGGGGTTTGGAGAAACCCGATGCACAGGGGGTGTCCGCGAAACCCAGTATCCCTGTCAATTTCAAGCGCACCTTGCAGGGCATTTGGGCCGAGCCGCAGGCGAAAACCTTCACGATTTTTATCTTCCTGTCGATGCTGGCCTACAGCGCGCAAGATTTGATTTTGGAGCCGTTTGCAGGGGCTGTTCACGGCATGTCGCCTGGCCAGACCACGCAGCTTTCTGGGTGGCACCACATGGGGGTCTTGGTGGGCATGCTGTCTATGGCAGCGGCCAGTTCGCGCTGGGTTGCTGGGCGCCTGGGTTCTGTGCAGGTCTGGATGTGGGGCGGTTGCTTGCTGTCTGCCTTGGCCACGGTGGGCTTGTCCCTCTCGGCGACAGCCACCTTGGCGATGCCCTGGCCCATCAAAGCCAATGTGATTTTCTTGGGCGTGGCCAATGGCGCGTTCTCCATTGCCGCCATTGCCACCATGATGCGTCTGGCGGGTGAAGGCGGTTCTGGCACCGAGGGCACGCGCATGGGCTTGTGGGGCGCTGCACAAGCCATGGCGTTTGCCATGGGGGGATTGGTCGGCACCGGTGCGAGTGATTTGGCGCACTGGGTG